>Ga0137410_10002378_pt1 | contig 12834 bp, 11 predicted proteins | sample CZODoug1_16funga_FD_108878 | JGI IMG/M metagenome (GOLD analysis project Ga0137410, IMG submission 108878) | Vadose zone soil fungal communities from Angelo Coast Range Reserve, California, USA - CZODoug1_16fungal (Illumina Assembly) | ecosystem: Environmental > Terrestrial > Soil > Vadose zone... | reverse complement strand
GGCAATGTATGCGAAGCTCCCCTACGACACGCAGAGGGATTTCGCGCCGGTATCGCTGCTGGGCAGCGCTGCGTACGTGCTGGTCGTGCACCCCTCGGTCCCCGTGAAGTCGGCACGGGAGCTCATCGCGCTGGCGCGCGCCCGCCCGGACAATCTGACCTATGCATCGGCGGGCAGCGGCGCCAGCTCGCACCTCGCGGGCGAACTCTTCAAGATGATGGCGGGCGTGAAGATCGTGCACGTGCCGTACCGCGCGAGCCCGCTCGCGACGCTGGCGGTGGTCGCGGGCGAGACCGCCATCATGTTCAGCAACATCGTGCCGGCGGTGCCCGCCATCCGTGGCGGCCGGCTGCGGCCGCTCGGTATCACCAGTGCGGCGCGCTCGACCCTGCTCACGGACGTGCCGACGATCGCGGAGTCCGGCCTGCCGGGATACGAGGTCGTGCAGCTCTACGCGCTGCTCGCGCCGGCGGGCACGCCGCGCGATATTGTGCGGCGCCTGAGCGAGGAAGCCGGAAAAGGGATGCAGTCAGCGGACGTGCGCGAGCGGATGCGCGCCGATGGCTCCGAAGTGGCGGTGAGCACGCCCGAAGCACTCGAGAAGCTCATCGCGATCGAGCTGTCGAAGTGGAACAAGGTGATCAGGCAGGCCGGGATCACGGAGGCGCAATAGTGCAGGGCAGTAAGAGGTCTCCCGCACCTGCTTATTGCATGTACGCACCCCCGTTGACCAGGTAGCACTGCCCGGTGATGAAGCCGGCGCTTTCGCTGGCCAGATGCACCATCAGTGAAGTCACCTCATCGGGCCGGCCCTTGCGGCGTATCGGCTGGCCGGGGCGGATTTCCTTCACGCTCTCGCTGTCGTCACGCTCGCCGCGGCCGATCGTGCCGGGTCCGAGGCAGTTGGCGGTAATGCCGTGCTCGGCGAACTCGCGCGCGATGCCGCGGGTAAATCCCACGATGCCCAGCTTGACCGTGGCCTTGGCCGCGCTCGAACCCATGTACGGAGCGATGCCGGAGAAATTGATGATGCGGCCCCACCGGCGCTCCATCATCAGCGGGATGGTATGCCGGCACACGTGATACGGTCCGGTCAGGTTGACCGCAATGTTGCGCGTCCATTCCTCAAAGTCGCCTTTGAGGAACGGGCTCTCGGCGCGGAAGCCGGCGAGGGTGACCGCGATGTCCACGCCGCCCAGTTCGCTGCGGGCCTTCTTCACGAATGTTTCGACCGCCTTGCCGTCGGTGATGTCGCACTTGTCGGCGAGAACTTTTACGCCGAGCTTGCGTGCTTCCTCGGCAACTTCGTTCAGCTCCTTCATGCGCGCGCTCGTGCAGATCGCGAGGTTCACGCCTTCGCGCGCGAACGCGAGCGCCGCGTAACGTCCCATGTTGCGGCTTGCTCCGGCGACCAGCGCCACTTTGCCCTTCAGTCCGGTGTCCACCCTGTTTCTCCAGTCGGAATGTCGCCGCTATTTTATGATGGACTGGCCGCCAGCCGAAGCGTCCACTATGCGACCCCGCGACGGGATTCTCCGGCGGGCGGCCGCGTCGGGGTGGCATAATCGGCGCGGGGAAGCGAGGAGGGACACATGGGTCTGGCACGTCAGCTCGCGGAGCGCGTCGCCGCGCTGCGCTACGAGGATTTCCCGCCCGAAGCCGTGCACGCGGGCAAGATTGCCGTGCTCGACACGCTCGGCGTTGCGCTCGCCGGCTCGACCGAGGAGGCGTCGCGCATCGTCGAGGACGTGCTCGGGCTGGAAGCGAGTCACGGCCCCTGTCTCGTCCTGGGCGGCACCCGCCGCATCGGCCCGCTCGACGCCGCGCTGGTCAACGGTGTCGCCGCGCATGCGCTCGATTTCGACAACACCGCGAAGAGCTTCGGCGGCCACGTATCGGCCGTGATGGTGCCGGCGCTGATTGCGGCGGGCGAGGCGTTCGGTGCCAGCGGGCGCAACCTGCTGCTCGCGCACGCCGCCGGTTACGAGGTCGGCGCGGCCGTCGGGCGTACCCTGAATCCCCAGCATTCCGAGCGGGGATGGCATCCCACCGCCACGCTGGGCGTATTCGCGGTGGCCGCGGCCTGCGCAAAGCTGCTGAAGCTCACGGCGGACCAGACCGAGACGGCGCTGGCGCTCGCCACGTCGCTGGCGGCGGGCACCAAAGCCAATTTCGGCACGATGACCAAGCCTCTGCATGCTGGGCAATGCGCGCGCGGCGGGCTGATGGCCGCATTGCTCGCGCGCAAGGGATTTACCGCCGATCCGGAGGCGTTCGAGCACAAGCAGGGCTTCTTCAGGCTGTTCGGCGCGGAGCACTACGATGCGGCGCGCGCGCTCGACGGCTGGGGCGACTGGGAGATCGTGGTGCCGGGCGCGAGCTACAAGCTCTATCCATGCTGCTACAGCACGCATTCCGCCGTGGAGGCGACGCTCAACCTGGTGCGGAGGCACGGGCCGTTCGATCTTCGCGCCGTGGCGCGCGTTGATTCGCTGACGCACCCGCGCTCGCTGGCCCATACCGATCGCGCCGATCCCGGCAGCCCGCTCGAGGCCAAGTTCAGCGTGCAGTACTGCGTCGCCCGTGCGCTGGCCGACGGCAAGGTGGTGCTCGAGCAGTTCGAGGGCGACGCTCATCGCGAGCCTGCCGTGCGCGAGCTGCTGCGGCGGGTCCATGCCGCTCCCTACACCGGCAAGCTGTTCGATGAAGATGACCCGTTCGACGCCGAGGTGACGATCATGATGGCAGACGGCCGCAGGTATTCGGAGAAAGTGGACCGGCCGCTCGGCCGGACTTCCGACAACCCGATCCCGGACGAGCACATGAAGGCGAAGTTCGAGAATTGCGCGGGGCGCGTGCTGGGGCCAGCTGCGCTCGCTGCCGCGTGCCGCGCGATCGAGTCGCTCGAAAAACTGGGCGAGGTGCGCGACTTGATGGCGCTGCTGGACCCGGCCGCCGCGTCCGGAAAGCGCGCGATGGAACGCAGCCCGGCCTGACGGGGAGGGGCGGCATGCGTTCCTTATGCGGTTCGGCATGCCTGCTGGCCGCGAGCGTTTTCGCGGCGGTTGCTCATGCCCAGGATGTCTTTCCAAGCAAGGTCGTGCGCATCGTGACCGCCGCGCCGGGCAGCAACAATGACTGGGGCGCGCGGCTGCTCGGGGACGAGATCTCGCCCGGCCTCGGCCACCGCGTGCTGGTCGAGAACCGCGGGGGGCTCGCCGCCGAAGTCGTGGCGAAGTCGCCGCCCGATGGCTACACGCTGTTGTTCTACGGGCCGGCGGCGTGGACGCTGCAACTGTTCCGCAGCGTGCCCTACGATCCAGTGCGGGACCTCACGCCGGTTACGCTGGCGATGAGCTCGCCGATCGTGCTCGTGGTGCATCCCTCGCTGCCGGTGAAATCGGTGAAGGAACTGGTGGCGCTCGCCCGCGCCCGGCCGGGACAGCTCAACTATGCCTCCGGTACCATCGGCGCTACGCCGTTCATCGCGGGCGAACTGTTCAAGCACCTGGCGAAGGTCAGCATCATGCGCGTGCCGTACAACGGAACCGGGCCTTCGGTGATCGGACTGTTGAGCGGTGAGGTCGAGCTCATGTTCCCGGGGGCAGGGTCAGTGTGGCACTTCGTCCAGCAGAACCGATTGCGCGCGCTCGGTGTCGCCTCGGCTCAGCCATCGGTACTGACGCCGGGTTTGCAGCCGATTGCGCTTACGGTTCCCGGCTACGAATCGACCTCCCATATCGCGTTCTTTGCTCCCGCGAAAACGCCGCCTGCGATTGTGGCCCGGCTCAACCGCGAGCTGGTATCCGCGCTGGGGCGCCCGGAGGTCAGGGATAAGTTGCTCAAGGGCGGCGTAGAGGCAGTCGGCAGTACTCCGGAGGAACTGGAAGCGTACGTGAAGATGGATATCGCCAGAACCGAACGGCTCATCAAAAGCGCCGGCATCAAGGGTGTTCCCTGAATTCAGTGACGTGTGACGGGGCGCGTCGAGGGGTGGAGCAGGGGCCCCAATCGCCCTTGTTGGGGATACGACCCCCGGTGACGCGCGGGGCGGCCGACGCGGAGGTTATTTGGACTAGCCGATGAGATGTCAGAGGCCGCCGATGAGCAACCGCTAAAACCTGTTAAAGGATGCAATGGAAAATAAAAAATACGATGTCGTGGTGGTGGGCAAAGGCAATGCGGCGCTGTGCGCGGCGTTGTCGGCACGGGACAAGGGTGCCAGCGTGGCAATGCTCGAGGCGGCGACGGTGGAGGAATCCGGCGGCAACAGCCGCTTCGCCGGCGGCGTCATGCGCTTTGCTTACAGCTCGGTCGAGGACCTGCAGAAAATCACCGACATTCCGGAAGACGAGGCGAGGAACACCGACTGGGATAGCAATACGGTCGACGAGTTTTACGACGACCTCTACCGCGTTACCAGCTACCGCACCGATCCCGACTTGAGCGAAGCCCTGATTACCCAGAGCCTGGACGGCATGGTGTGGCTGCGCACCCAGGGCGCGAGCTTCGTGCCGAATTACGGTGCCCAGTCAGCCATCGTCAACGGCAAGCGCAAATTCTTTGGGCGTTTCCCCCTCACTGTAAACGGCGGCGGCGCCGGCCTCGTCGCGGATCTGACGAAGACCGCGGAAAAAAAAGGCATCGAGATTTTTTTCGAGACGCGCGCAATCTCGCTCATCTACGACGGCGAGCATGTGCTGGGCGTCAGGGCCAAGCAGAAGGGCAGGCCAGTGGAGTTCCACGCCAAGGCGGTAGTGCTCGCCTGCGGCGGCTTCGAGGCGAACCCCGAGTGGCGCACGCGCTACCTCGGGCCGGGATGGGAGCTGGCGAAGGTGCGCGGCACGCGCCACAACCTGGGCGAGGGCCTGAAGATGGCGCTCGAGATCGGCGCCTGCCCGTACGGCAACTGGTCGGGCCGCCATGCGGTGTCGTGGGAGCGCCATGCGCCTGAATTCGGCGTGGTCGAGCGCTCGCACGACCCGTACCGGCACAGCTATCCGCTATCCATCATGATCAACGCCGAAGGCAAACGCTTCGTGGACGAGGGGGCCGATTTCTACAATTACACCTACGCCAAGTACGGGGCCGAGGTGTTGAAGCAGACGGGGCAGTACGCGTACCAGGTGTTCGACGCCAAGGTGAGACCGCTCCTGACCAAGGAATACAGCGGCCGCAACGTAACGCGCTTTACCGCCAATACGCTGGAAGAGCTTGCCGGTAAGCTGGAGGGCGTCGACCCCCAGGCATTCTTGAATACGGTACGCGCTTATAACGCAGCCGTGAGCGCCGACGTGCCGTTCAACAAGGCGGTCAGGGACGGGCGCGGCACGACCGGAATCGAACCGCCGAAGTCGAACTGGGCAAATACGCTCGATACCCCGCCGTTCGAAGCCTACGGCGTGACCTGCGGTATCACCTTCACGTTCGGCGGGCTGCGCATCAATCACGAGACTGGCCAGGTGCTCGATCTGGGCTACAACCCCATACCCGGGCTCTACGCCGCCGGCGAGATGGTGGGCGGCCTGTTCTACTTCAACTACCCGGCGGGAACCGGTTTGGTTTCCGGCCTGGTGTTCGGGCGCATCGCCGGCAATGGCGCGGGCGCCGCTGTCAAAAAACGGGGTGAGGAGAGGGCGCCATGAACATCACCAGGTTGTATTCGCAAGGCGCCTGCATCCTGTGCCTCGTTGCTGCGTGTGCTGCGATTTCCGCCGCGCTGGCGGCAGATTACCCGGACAAGCCGGTGCGGATCATCGTGCCCTCGGCGCCCGGCGGCGGCACCGACACCACCATGAGGATCATCTCGCCCAAGCTGGGTGATGTGCTGGGCCAGCGCATCGTGCTCGACAACCGACCCGGGCAGAGCGGCAACATCGGCGTGGAAATCGCCTCGCGCGCCGCGCCGGACGGCTACACGCTGGCCGCGATGATCGCCTCCAATGCCAGCAACCCGGCCGTGATGAAAAGCGTTCCTTACAACCTGGAGCGGGATTTTGCAGCCGTGTCGCTGGCGGCCGTGATGCCGAACGTGCTGACGGTGCATCCTTCGCTGCCTGTCAGGAGCCTGAAGGAACTGATCGCGCTCGGTAAATCCCGCCCCGGCCAGCTGCAGTACGCCTCGCCGGGTTTTGGCAGCACCGCGCACCTCGCGATGGAATTGCTGATGAGCATGTCCGGGATAAAAATGGAGCACGTTCCTTACAAGAGTGGCGGCGCCGCATTCATCAGCGTGCAGTCGGGGGAAATGCTGATGATGTTCGGTAACGTCATGAGCTCGCTGCAGCACGTACGCAGTGGGCGCATCCGCGCGCTGGGCGTGACCAGCCTGAAGCGCGCCGGTGCGGCGCCCGAGATCCCGGCAATAGCCGAGTTCTATCCCGGCTACGAGGCGAGCACGTGGTACGGCCTGCTCGCACCGGCGGGCACGCCGCGCGACATCGTCAACAAACTGCACAAGGCTGTCGTCGCGACAGTGCAGGACCCGGCGACGGCCAAGCTGTTCTCCGACGGCGGTGCCGACGCGATGGCCAGTGCTTCTCCGGACGAATTCGCTTCGTTTATCCGTGCCGAGGTGAAGAAGTGGGCGAAGCTGGCGAAGGATGCCGGCATTAAGCCGGAGTGACGGGAGGACGCGTTACTCGGTTCGCGCGCGCCGCAGCGTACTGGCGCTGGCCGGTCCTTACTCGGGCTTGAGGCCGGCCAACTGCGCGATTTTCTGGACCTTGCCTACGTCGTGCGCGACGAACTGGTCGAGCTCGGCCGGCGTGGTCGGTGCCGGTTCCGCCCCCAGGGCGCGCATGGCCTTTTCCACGTCGGGTAGACGCAGCGCGTCAGTAACGGCGCGATTGAGCCGGGCGACGACCGGCCGCGGCGTTTTTACCGGGACGAACATCGCGCCCCACGAGTCCCAGCGGAAATCCGTCAGCCCCGATTCCGAAACGGTCGGGATGTCGGGAAACACCGCAGCGCGCTTGAGGGACGTCACACCCAGAGCGCGCATGCGGCCATCCCTCACCAGCGGCGTGGCACTGGCAAGCGGGGCCATGAAGATCTGCACGCGGCCCGCGATCAGGTCGTTGGTTGCCTCGGGGATGCCTTTGTAGGGAACGTGCACGATGTCGATGCCGGCAGCGTGCTTGAACATCTCGCCGGCAAAATGGGTTCCGCTGCCAAGTCCCGCCGAGGCGATATTGAGCTGGCCGGGCTTCGCTTTGGCAAGCGTAATGAGATCCTGCACGGTTTTTGGTGTGGATGTCGTCGGCACCACCAGCAGGTAGGCGGCGTTGTAGATCATCGAAATGCCGGCGAAGTCCCGGCGCACGTCATAGGCAGCCTTGCGAACGACGGGGAGGATGGTATGCGAAGAGGAATTCGAAAGCAGCGTGTAGCCGTCCGGATTTGAATCGGCGACGGTCTTGGTGCCCACCAGGCCGCCGGCGCCGGTGCGGTTGTCCACGATCATCTGCTGCCCGAGCGACTCGCCGACTTTCTGGCTGATCAGGCGCGAGAAGATGTCCGGTTGTCCGCCCGGCGTGAACGGTACGATGACGCGGATCGGGCGGTTCGGAAATCCCACGGCCGGATCGCTTTGCGCAGATTGCGCGGCAGGCGAGCCGCAGGCAAGGCTGGCCGCCGCGCACAGGGCGGCAATGGGCGTGGAACGTTGCATGAGGGTCCTCCGGGTTTTATCCGCCGGTTCTTCGACCGGTAGCGCGAATGAGTATGCGTAAAGCCGCTGTTTATTACAATCCGTATCAGAGTATCAGGAATCGAATGGAACTTGTTTGAGCTTGCTCACGCACTCATCCACGAATGCGCGCACCTTGCTCGTGACCAGTTTTGCCCGCGGATAAACGACCTGCACGGGTATCGGCTCGATTTCGAACTCCTCCAGGACGTATCGCAGTTTCTTGGCGTCCCGGTAAGGCGCGGTCTGATAGGAAAGAAACATGCCCAGGCCGAGGCCGCTGCGGCAGGCTTCCAGGCTGCTGTCTATGTCGTTGCTGGAAATCGCAGCGGTGATCGGGATAGTGACCGCGCGCCGGCCGATCCTGAAGTGCCAGTCGCCCCGCAGAGCGAGGCCGGTGTGCCGGACGCAGGAGTGCGCCTTGACGTCCGCCGGCACGCGCGGGGTCCCGCGGCGATGCAGGTATTCCGGGCTTGCGCAAACGACGCGGCGCACCTTGCCGACCGGAATGGCGATGAGCGTGGAGTCCGCCAGGTGCCCGATCCGGACGGCGACATCAATTCCTTCTTCGACCATATTCACGATTCGATCCGCGAACAGCAAATCCGCGCTGACGAGTGGGTGGCGGCGCAGGAATTCGCTCACGAGCGGCGCGATGTAGCGCCGGCCGAACAATACTGATGCCGTCACCACGAGCCTGCCTTGCGGCTCGGTCTGGCGCGAAGTCAGCGCCGCATCTGCCTCATGCACTGCTGAAAGTATCGCGCGGCAATGTCCGAGGTATTGCGTGCCTCCTTCGGTCAGATGGATGCGGCGGGTCGTGCGATTGAGCAGCCGCACCCCCAAGTCGCGCTCGAGTGCGGCCAGTGTCCGAACCACGGAGGGCAGGGATGTGTCGAGAGCCGCCGCTGCTGCTGTCAGGCTGCCCTTTTCCACGATCCGGACGAACGTGTTCATGGCCAGGAGCTTGTCCATCGCGCAGATTATTACTCCATATTGTGAAGGAGTCCAATACCAATTACCTCATTTATTCCATTGGCGAAAGAGGTGAAACTGGCGATGCAGTGAATCGGAACAGTTACCCGCTGGTTAATCGTGTGACCTTGAGCGAGATGAGGAGAGTATGAAACTAACGGCAAGCATGTTCTGGATGGGCACGTTGCTGGTGGGGCTGGCCGGCGCCGCAAGCGCTGATGTCATTACCGACTGGAACGAAAGGGCAGTCGCTGCCGGCTATACGGCGAATCAAGGACCCCCTGTGCATGGGAGGGTCGTCGCCATGGTTCACCTGGCCATGTTCGAGGCGCTCAATTCGATCGAGCCGCGCTACCTGCCCTATCGAAAGCTTCTCGCCGCGGAGCCGGGAGCATCGCGTGACGCTGCTGGCGCGGCTGCGGCCCACTACCTGCTGGTGCGCATCTATCCGGGCCAGGCCAAGGAACTGGACATTGCTTTGCAGGCTTCACTCGCCACCGTGACCGACGAGACGTCCAAGGCAAATGGCGTCCGGCTGGGCGAGCAGGCGGGTGCCGCGATGCTCGCCGAGCGCAGCAAGGACGGCGCGGGCGGCCCGGATACCTACCGCCCCTTCACCGCTCCCGGGCAGTACGTACCCACGGTGTTGCCGGCGGCCTCCAGTTGGGGCGCCGTGCGGCCCTTTGCGCTCAAGTCAGGAAATCAGTTCCGGCCCGCCGCCCCGTATGCGCTCACGAGCCCGGATTGGGCGAAGGACTATAACGAAGTGAAGCGGATGGGTGCGAAAGCCGGCTCGGCACGCTCGGCGGAGCAGACGGAAATCGCCCGCTTCTGGGAGCTGACGGGAGCGGCCACGTACAACCCTCTCGTGCGTCAGCTATCGGTGGAGAAACGCCTCGACGTGATGGAGAACGCCCGCCTGTTCGCATTGGTAGCCATGGCAACAGCCGATGCGTACATTGCGATCTTCGACGCCAAGTACGCCTACAATTTCTGGCGCCCGGTCACCGCTATACGCAACGGTGACAGGCACGCCAACGGTGCGGTCGAACGCGATCCCGCCTGGGAGCCGTTCATTCCCACGCCGATGCACCCCGAATATCCGTGCGCCCACTGCATCACCCAGTCTTCTGCCGCCAGCGTGCTGGAAACTTTTTTCGGCGATGCGATTCCAGCGGTCAAGTTAAGCAGTACCACCGCGCCTGGCGTGACCCGCAGCTTCACCAAATTGTCAGATTACGTTGCAGAGGTCATCAATGCGCGTGTCTACGACGGCGTGCATTACCGCATTTCGGGAGAGGTGGGCGCCGAAATGGGCCGCAAGATCGGGGAATACACGGTGCATAATCACCTCGCGCCGGTCCGCTAGCTGGAGCCGGTGTTCCGGCGGCCGCATGCGTGACCGCCTTAACAGAGGGCTAAAGAAGGAGAGCAGACAATGAGAACCACGCTTCGTGCAGCATTCTGCTTTGTTGTCGGCGCCTGCCTGGCGGCGGGCACGGTTTGGGCCCAGCATGGCTCGCATACGATCGTCACACCAAACGACCTCAAGTGGGCGGATGTGCCGTCGCTGCCGCCGGGGGCGAAAATCGCCATCATTGAAGGGAAAATGAATGAAGCGGGCCCCATCACCGCGCGCCTGAAGTTTCCCGCCAACTACAAGGTCCCTGCGCATTTTCATTCCGGCGTGGAGCGGGCGACCGTACTATCGGGAACCCTTAACTTTGGCATGGGCGACAAGCTCGACCCGAAAAAAACAACGGCCGTCGGTCCGGGAGGCTTGGTCATCATGCCGCCCAAGATGAGCCATTTTGTCTGGACCAAAGAAGAGGCCATTGCCCAGATCAACGTCATCGGGCCGTGGACCGTCACCTACGTCAATCCCGCTGACGACCCGCGCAAGAAGTGAGCTTTGATCCGGGGCCGTGAGGATGTCTGATCGACGCTGGTCCGGTGCCGGGCCAGACCTGCCGCCCGACGAGGTGATGTTTTCCACGGCCGTGCGCGCCGAGCAGGAGAAGCGTGGCTCGCGCGAAACTCAATTGCGTCGGGCTGCGGCGGGACGCTTCGCGGGCAGGCTTTCCGCGGACGTGATTGCCTTCATCGCCGGGCGCGACTCGGCATACCTCGCGACCGCCAGCGTGGACGGCCAGCCTTACGTTCAGCACCGCGGGGGCCCTGCGGGGTTTCTGCGCGTGCTCGATGAGCGCACCGTTGCCTTCGCTGAATATGCCGGTAACAGGCAGTACATCAGTACCGGCAATCTCGCCGAGAACGAGCGAGCGTTTCTGTTCCTCATGGATTACGCCGCGGCGCGGCGGCTCAAGCTCTGGGGCCGCGCGCGCGTCGTGGACGGCGACGCGGAGCTTTTCGCGCGGCTTGCCGATCCTGGTTACGATGCGCGCGTCGAACGGGCGATCGTCTTTACCGTATGTGCTTGCGACTGGAACTGCTCGCAGCACATTCCCAGGCTGGTGCCGGCCGCGGCGCCGCGATGACCCTCATCGGGGAACCAAAGCGTGAAGCGTGAATGGACGATCGACCAAACCTTTTACTTTGTGTTTAAGCCGCTTTTCCCATTCACCATTCACTATTCACGCAGTTCCAGCGGATGCGCTACGTTATCAGGATAACCCGGTAATCGTTCACGTTCGTCCGCGTCGGCCCGGTGACGACCAGGTCACCGAGCGCGCTGAAGAAACCGTAGCCGTCGTTGTCGTCAAGCAACTTCGCCGCGTCGAGTTTCTTTTTTGCCGCGCGCTTCAGTGAGTCCGGCGCAAGCACCGCGCCGGCGTTGTCTTCCGAGCCGTCGATGCCGTCGGTGTCACAGGCGAGCGCGTGAATGCCTTCCGCGCCGTTGAAGTCCACCGCAAGCGCGAGCAGGAATTCGGCATTGCGTCCCCCGCGTCCCTTGCCGCGCACCGTGACCGTGGTTTCCCCGCCGGAGATCAGCGCCACCGGGGGTTGCCACGGCAGTCCGTGCTGCTTCACTTCCCGCGCGAACGCGCCGTAGACCTTGGCCACTTCGCGCGCTTCTCCGGTTACCGAGTCGCCGAGGATGGCGGGATGGATGTCGCGGGCGATGAAGTAGCCCGCCGCGGCCTGCAACGCGGCCTGCGCGGTGGCGATCACGCGGTTCTCCACGCGCTTGAATATTTTCGATCCTGGCTTGGGTGTTTCCGGCAGCTCGCCTTTCGCGCCGCGCGCGAAATGATCCATGACCGCTTTCGGCGCCTTCACTTCGTATCGTTTGAGCACGTCCAGCGCGTCCTGGTAGGTCGTCGGATCGGGCGCGCAGGGGCCGGAGGCGATATGCGTCGGATCATCGCCGGTCACGTCGGAAATGATCAGCGCCACGACTTGTGCGCGGCAGGCGGCGGCGAGGCGGCCGCCCTGGATTGCGGAGAGGTGCTTGCGCACCGTGTTCATGTCCTGGATTGGGGCACCGCACTTCAGAAGTTCACGCGTGGTTGCCTTGAGATCGGCCATGGATAGGCCGTCGGCGGGCAGGGAGAGCAGGGCGGAGCCGCCGCCGGAGATGAGCACGAGCAGGAGATCGTCGGGCGCCAGGCTCTTCGCGCGCCGCAGGATTTCCTGCGCGGCCTTTTCGCCGCTCTCATCCGGTACCGGGTGAGCCGCCTCGATCACCGTGACGCGGTTGGTGAGCAGGCCGTGCCGGTAGCGCGTAATCACCAGGCCGTCGAGCGGCGCCTTGGCCGGCCAACTTTGCTCCGTGGCGAGTGCCATCGCCGCTGCGGCCTTGCCCGCGCCGACGACGAGCGTGCGGCCCTTCGGCGGCTTGGGCAGGTACCGCGGGACGATCTGCAGCGGATCGGCAGCAGCCAGCGCGGCCTGGAAGCTACCGAGCAGCAGTTCGCGGGGCGACATTCAAGAACCCGGGAGATCGGGAGATCGGGAGATCGACCGTGCGTCGACGATTTATCAATGCTTTTTCCATCTCGCGCCCTCCCGCCCTCACGATCTCACGTCAGTACAGCCTTCAGGTACTGGCCCGTATGGCTCGCCTTGTTCTTTGCGACATCCTCGGGCGCGCCCTCGGCAATGATGCGCCCGCCGCCGTCGCCGCCCTCGGGGCCGAGATCGATGATCCAGTCGGCAGTCTTGATGACGTCGAGGTTGTGCTCGATCACCACCACGGTGTTGCCGTG
>Ga0137410_10002373_pt1 | contig 12844 bp, 12 predicted proteins | sample CZODoug1_16funga_FD_108878 | JGI IMG/M metagenome (GOLD analysis project Ga0137410, IMG submission 108878) | Vadose zone soil fungal communities from Angelo Coast Range Reserve, California, USA - CZODoug1_16fungal (Illumina Assembly) | ecosystem: Environmental > Terrestrial > Soil > Vadose zone... | reverse complement strand
GAGCTCGCGCACACCGTGCTCAATCAAAGCCTCGACCAGCTGGGCCGGCTGTCCCGCCGTGCCGAAACCGCCGATCATTACCGTCGCACCGTCCTTGACGTCGCGCAACGCGGCGACCGCGGATTCGAACACCTTGTTGATCATTGAACGCCGCCAACGCATGGGCAGATCGGCCAAGTGTGCCACTGGAAAGCCCCGGCGCAAGAAAGCCGAATATGCACGCCGGAGCGCGCAGGCGGGCCCGTAGACTCGACTCAACCCGCTGGACTCGCGGCCGGTGTCCCAGGCTGGGAGGAATGCTCCGACAGGACCGTCTTCTTGACTACACAATCCCCATCCCGCAGGGAAGATGCGCAACCGGACCCGCTTCGCCTCGGCTTGTGGGCGAGGCTCAAGGCCGAAACGCGCGACTTGCAGAGCCAGGCAGAACGCAGCGGGATCATGCGCACGCTGCTGTACCGCCGCGTCGAACGAGCCGCCTACTGCCGGTTGCTGCGCAACCTGCACGAAATTTATGCCGGTCTGGAAGCGGGGCTCGAGCTCCACGCCGGCCATCGGCAGCTGGCGCCGATCGTATTTCGCGCGCTCTTCCGCGCCGGCCACCTGGAAAGTGACCTGCGCCAGCTAGCCGGAGGCAGCTGGGCTACGAGCTATCGGGTGACGCCGGCCGCGATCGCTTACCGGCACAGACTGGAAGAACTGGCGCAATCCCGACCGGCCTTGCTCGCGGCACACGCGTACGTGCGCTACCTGGGCGATCTGGGTAGCGGGCAGGTTGTTCATCAGCTGGTGGCGGAACAGCTGTCGCTTGGCGATAACGCCCTGCGCTTCTACCAGTTCGGATCAGCGCAGGACGTCGACCTGCTGGTTGCCCAGTTTCGTGCCGGACTGGATGCGATTCCTGTCAGCGTGGCCGACGAGGAAGCGATTGTCGAAGAAGCGCGGCAGGCGCTTCGTCGTCATATCGAGATCTACGCGGAACTGGTCTAGAACTCTTCCCAGTCGTCGTTGCTTTGTGCCGGCCCGGCTGGTTTGGGCGGTGTCGGCTTTGCGGCAACGGGCTTGGGCGCCGCGCTCGCCAGCGGCGCCCGGACCTTGGTTACTGCAGCCGCGCGCGCCTGTACGGTCGCGATTACTGTCTTTGCCTCGGCCCGGCTCAGCTTGAACATCGCAACCGCTTGCGCGAGCCGATCGGCCTGATCCTTCAAGCTTTGTGCGGCGGCGGCGCTCTGCTCAACCAGCGCCGCGTTCTGCTGCGTCATCTGGTCGAGTTGTGTCATCGCCAGGTTCACCTGCCCGATGCCGGAGCTCTGCTCCAGCGTTGCGCTGGTGATTTCAGCGATCAGATCGGTGACGCGTTTGACCTGCGCCACGATGTCGCCCATCGTCTGCCCCGCTTCGTTTACCAGTGTGCTGCCCGATTCGACCTTGGCAACCGAGTCGGCAATCAGGCTCTTGATCTCGCGCGCGGCTTGCGCACTGCGTTGCGCCAGGTTGCGCACCTCGCCCGCAACCACTGCAAACCCACGCCCCTGTTCGCCCGCCCGCGCCGCTTCCACCGCCGCATTGAGCGCCAGGATGTTGGTCTGGAACGCAATGCCGTCGATCACCGCGATGATCTCTTCGATCTTGCGGCTCGACTGGCTGATTTCGCCCATGCGCGAGACCACTTGCGAGACCACCACCCCGCCGCGTTCGGCCACTTCGGAGGCGGCATTGGCGAGCTGGCTGGCCTGGCTTGCGGTATCCGCGTTGTGCTTGACGGTGCTGGTCATTTGCTGCATCGAAGCGGCGGTCTGCTGCAGGTTGCTCGCCTGCTGCTCGGTGCGGCTCGACAGGTCCTGATTGCCCTGGGCCACTTCCGACGAAGCGGTGTGGATCGACTCCGAAGTGCCGCGGATGTCGACGATCATGCGCGTCAGCGCCTCGCGCATGCCTTCCAGCGCACGCGCCATGTCGCCGACCTCGTCCCTGGAGCGGATCTCGAACGGGACGCCGAGGTTGCCCCCGGCCAGATCCGAGGCGCCCCTGCTCAGCGCGACCAGTTCGTCGACCGTGCGCCGCGCCAGCACGACCGAAAGCGCCATCGCCATGGCCGCGGCGATCGCAAACGTCACCCAAACCACCCATGCCGCCATGCTGGCGCTCGAATTCGCCCGCGCCATCATCGCGGTTGCCCGATCGTTGACGAAACGCCCGACCGCTTGCACTGCCTCGACCGTGCGCTTGTACTGCTCGTCGACGCTCGTGATGGCGGCAGCCGCGGCCTTGAGGTCGGTGGCCGACAGTTCGAGCGCGGCATCGAGCTTCTGCGAAAACGCGTCGATTTCCGCGACTGCGGCCTTGATCAGAGGGTCTTCGTCGTTGGTATCCGGCAGGTCAATCTTCTGCAGCGTGGTGGCGGCGTCGGCGAGGCGCTTCTTCAGACCTGGCCGCTCGGTTTCGATCCGCCTGGCATCGAGCGTCGAGATCGACGCGAACATGCGCAAGGCCTGGTTCGCGACCGAGGCGACTTCGAAGCGCACGTTGTTGGTCGTGCGCCGGTACTCGAGGTAGGTACCCGAAAGCTCGCCGAGCGCTTCGCGTTGGTTGCGCATCCCCCAGCCAGCCACACTGGCGATCACCAGCATCAATGCGACCGCAGCCGCGGGTGCCACCAGCATCTTCGACATCATGCGCATCGATCGAGACTCCGTGCGTTCTGTATTTGCGACCGGCAAAGGACAACCGCGACCACCATCAAAAGTGGTTTCATCGACCGCTTCTTAAGGTTGCGCCAGGGCACGGTTCGGTGCGCCCAGGATCGAGCGCGGCGGTGCCGCCGGCTTGCCTGCAAGTGTTCCCGCGACGGTGGCTCGTCCATCGGGGGAAAAGTGCCCTCACCCGCGTCCTAATGGGCAATTTCCTGGCAACCGCGGCTCTTGCCTGGGCATGGGAACCACCACGGGAGCCACCAAAGCAGGCCGCACCCTCCACCGTTGAGATGACACGGGCGCTGCCGCCGTTGTCGCGTTGCGCGGCATAGGGGATACCTATAATCCAGGATCGCCGGCGCCTGGAGCTCGGCAATCGGGATCTGACCTTGCCGCTGCTTGCCCTCGGGCTAAACCACCAGACCGCGCCGCTCGCGCTGCGCGAACGGGTGGCGTTCGTGCCCGATGAGGTCGGCGAAACGATTGCCAGGCTGCGCGAGCGCCTCGCAGCGCGCGATGCCGGGCAGGTGACGGAAGCGGCGATCGTCTCGACCTGCAACCGTACCGAGCTATATTGCGCAGCCGAAGAGCCGGACGCGGCCGGTCATGCGCTCGCCGAGTTCATCGCCAGCACCAAGCATCTCGACAGCGGCGAAATCCGCAAGGCGTCGTACATCCTGCCGCAGGCGAACGCCGTGCGGCACGCGTTTCGCGTCGCGAGCGGACTCGATTCGATGGTGATCGGCGAGCCGCAGATCCTCGGGCAGATGAAACAGGCGGAAAAACTCGCGCGCGAAGCGGGCGGAATGGGTCCATTGCTGCATCACCTGTTCCAGCGCACGTTCGCGGTCGCGAAGGAAGTACGCAGCACGACCGAGATCGGCACCCAGTCGGTATCGATGGCGGCGGCCGCGGTGCGGGTCGCCGAACGCATTTTCGGCGACCTGAGCGCCTGCCACGTATTGTTTGTCGGCGCCGGTGAAATGATCGATCTCACGGCGACCCATTTCGGCGCGCGTAATCCGAAGTCGATCGCGGTGGCCAATCGCACGCTGGAGCGCGCCGAGGCGCTCGCCGCACGGCTGCACGGGCGCGCAATGCAACTCGCTGAGTTGCCCGGGCAGATCGCGCGCTTCGACATCGTGGTCTCGTGTACTGCCAGCACGCTGCCGATCATCGGGCTGGGCATGGTAGAGCGGGCAGTGCGCAGCCGCCGGCACCGGCCGATGTTCATCGTCGACCTCGCCGTGCCGCGCGATGTCGAGCCCGAGGTTGCACGCCTGGACGACGTGTACGTCTACACGGTGGACGACCTGGGCAAGGTTGTCCAGACCGGCACCGAAACACGGCTCGCCGCCGTGGCGCAAGCCGAAGCGATCATCGAATCGCGCGTGCGCGACTTCGAGTCCTGGTTCAAGGCGCGCACCGCCGTGCCGGTGATCCAGGGCATGCGCGATCGCGCCCACGCCCTGCGCGCGTCCGAGGTCGAGCGGGCGCGCAAGCTGCTCCTGCGCGGAGAGGCTCCGGACGTGGTGCTGGAACAACTCGGGCAGGCTCTGACCAACAAGCTGTTGCACTCGCCGATTACTGCCCTGCACCAGGCGGCCGACATCGACGAAGCCGAACGCGCGCGCCTGCTGGCGCTGTTCGCGCGTTTTTATCCGAACTCGGAAAACTAGCCCCTCGGGCGCCGTGCGGTCGATGCGACCGCGCGGTACCGTGGCTTGCGCTCGCTCGTACCGACCCTGACCATGAAACCATCGATGCGCAACAAACTGGCCCAGCTCGAGCGCCGGCTGGGCGAGATCGACGAACTGCTGGCGCGCGAGGATTCGACCCGCGACATGGAACGTTTCAAGTCGCTCTCGCGTGAGCGCGCCGAGATCGAGCCGGTGGTGATGCGCTTTCAGAACTACAACCGCGCTGCGGCCGACCTCGCGGGCGCGCAGGAGATGCTGTCCGATCCTGACATGAAGGTACTGGCGGAGGAAGAAACGCATGTCGCGCGCGGGCGCATGGAAGTCCTCGAGTCCGACCTGCAGGGCTTGTTGCTGCCGAAGGATCCGAACGACGAACGCAACATTTTTCTCGAAATCCGCGCCGGCACGGGCGGTGACGAGTCCGCGCTTTTTGCCGGTGAGCTGTTGCGCATGTACCTGCGCTATGCCGAGCGCAAGCGATGGCAGGTCGAGATGATTTCCGAGAGCGCCTCCGATCTGGGCGGGTACAAGGAAGTCATCGCGCGGGTCATCGGCGCCGGCGCGTACTCCAAGCTGAAGTTCGAATCGGGCGGTCATCGCGTACAGCGTGTTCCCGAGACGGAAGCCCAGGGGCGCATACACACATCAGCCTGCACGGTCGCCGTGCTGCCCGAGGCCGACGACATCGATGACGTGAAGATCGATCCCACGGAGATCCGCATCGACGTCTTCCGCGCCTCCGGCGCGGGCGGCCAGCACGTGAACAAGACCGAGTCGGCGGTGCGGATCACCCATTTGCCGACCAACATCGTGGTGGAGTGCCAGGACGACCGCAGCCAGCACAAGAACAAGGAGCGCGCGCTGAAGATCCTGGCCGCGCGCATCAAGGACCAGCAGCAGCGCGCCCAGCAGGCAAAGGAAGCGTCAACGCGGCGCAGCCTGATCGGATCGGGCGATCGCAGCGAACGCATCCGCACGTACAACTTCCCGCAGGGACGCGTCACCGACCACCGCATCAACCTGACCCTGTACAAGATCGAACAGATCATGGATGGTGATCTCGACGAGCTCACCGCCGCGTTGAACGCCGAGCACCAGGCCGAGATGCTGGCAGCGCTCGGCGAAGCCTGAGCGTGCCGACTGTCGCGGAGCTGCTGCGCGCGAGCGGATTGCCGCAGCTCGATGCGCGCGCCCTGCTGGCATACGAGCTGGGCGCCACCCGCGAGTCACTGGTCGCGCATCCCGAACGTCCGGTCACGGTCGAGCCAGCGCAGCGATTCGCGCACAAGGTAACGCGCCGGCTTGCCGGCGAACCGCTTGCCTACCTGACCGGCGAGCGCGAGTTCTACGGCCGCACCTTTCGCGTCGGTTCCGCCGTGCTCGTGCCGAGGCCGGAGACCGAATTGCTGGTGCGGCTTGCGCTCGAACTCGCGCGCGGTCACCAACGACCCGCCGTGCTCGATCTTGGCACCGGCTCGGGCTGTATCGCGATCACGCTTGCGCTCGAAGCGCCGCACGCCGACGTCACTGCAAGCGATGTGAGCACCGCAGCACTCGAGGTCGCACGCGCCAACGGCCAGGCGCTCGGCGCACCAATGCGGTTCGTCGAGAGCAACTGGTACGCCGCCGTCGCAGGCGAGTTCGACCTGATCGTGTCCAACCCGCCGTACGTCGCGCAAGGTGATCCCCACCTGGCTGACCTGCGATACGAACCCGAACTTGCGCTTCTTGCGGGCCCGGATGGTCTTTCGTGCGTGCGCCCGATTGTCGCGGGGGCGCCGGCGCACCTTAAGAGCGGCGGTTGGTTGTTACTGGAGCATGGTTTTGACCAAGCCAGTGCCGTTCGAGAACGGTTCAGCCAGGCAGGTTTCGAAGAAATCCAGACCACGAGGGATGACGCGGGTCTCGACCGTGTCACGTCGGGACGCCTTATCCAGACATCGGCGGCGCCAGGCGCCGCCCAAGGCGAGACGTAAGTCGAGCCTTGCCCTCTTTCGCTGGGCGAGAGAGGGTAGGGAGAGAGTGCCCAAGCATCAGGCGAGGAAAACCCGAGCGGGCATGCCGCCTGCGGCGGCATGCGCGCTCGGGAGGGGTCTTTCGACCCCTCCCGTTTCTTCGCAACGCCTGCGCGCGGAGGCTTTGAAAAACGTCGCGTCGCTTGTTTCGTGCGACGCAGGGCGATTTATAAGGATCCACTCGACTCCGGGTTGCGGCGAGTAGATCCCCGCGTCATCCGCTTTGCGGACGATTGCGGGACTCAAGTTCTCGCCGCCGCTGCCGATGGTTTGACGCCCGTCGGCGCGCTTCCTACACTGCCCCTGGTCAACCTCTGATTGCGGGCAACCAGCCATGGATGCGAAAGACTTTATTCAAAAGACGGTGTCGGAAAACCCGATCGTGCTGTTCATGAAAGGATCGGCGCAGTTTCCGCAATGCGGCTTTTCCGGCCGCGTCGTGCAGATCCTCCAGTCGTGCGGCGTCAAGAACCTGATCACCGTCAACGTGCTCGAGGACGACGACGTGCGCCAGGGCGTCAAGGACTACGCCAACTGGCCGACCATCCCGCAGCTCTACGTCAAAGGGGAGTTTGTCGGCGGCGCAGACATCCTGACCGAGATGTTCCAGAACGGCGAGTTGCAGGACCTGCTGAAACAGGCCCAGGTCGCTTGAGCGATTTGCCGACGGCGGCACCACCGCGGCGGCTCATCGTCGCGATCACCGGCGCGTCGGGCGCCGTTTATGGTGTCCGTCTGCTCGAGCACTTGCGCGCGTCCCGCGCGGTCGAGACGCACCTGCTGCTTTCGTCAGCGGGCGTGCTCAATGTCTTCCAGGAGCTTGGGCGCAAGCGAGCCGACGTCGAGCGCCTTGCCGACGTCGTACATAACGTCGGCGACATCGGCGCTTCGATCGCATCGGGCTCGTTTCGCACCGATGGCATGGTGGTCGCGCCATGCTCGATGAAAACGCTGGCCGCGGTCGCACTCGGCCTGGCTGACAACCTGATCGCACGGGCCGCCGACGTGTGCCTGAAGGAGCGGCGCCGCCTGGTACTGCTGGTGCGCGAAACGCCGCTCAACCTCGCGCACATCCGCAACATGGAAGCGGTTACGTTGATGGGCGGCGTGATCTTCCCGCCCGTGCCGGCGTTCTATCAGCGCCCGCGCACGATCGAAGAAATGGTCGACCACACGGTGGCGCGCGTGCTCGATCAATTCGGCATCGAGCATCGCCTGGCCGCCGTCTGGACCGGCATCAGCAACACCTCCGCCGACTGATCTCAAGCGTCGTTTGATCCGTGCAAGCGAGCGGCTCGTATTGCGCGACTGCACATTCTCCTTAAGCTCCGATTCAGCTTCGGTGCCCGCGCTGCGCGGATTGGGCCAGGAATGAGGCCCTTCTCTGTAGTTAAGGTTATCCCTTGAATTCCGTAATGACGGCAGTGACCCGGGAGTGGAACTCCAAGCCCGAATTGGCGCAAGAGTTCGCGCCTCGGATCGGTCCTTGTCGAACGGAACGTTATGGGAAAGAGAATCCTGCAAGTCGCCGCCTTTGGGCTGAAGCCCAACGAGCAAAGCGTCTTGCGCAGCATCAGCGTGCTAAGCGGCCACTCCGGCCGCGCAGTGGGCTTTGAACTCGCCGCCGACGGTTCCGCGGCTGATCTTTTCCTGGTCGACATTGATTCCAGCGAGGCGGTAGGCCGCTGGCGGGCGTGCGATCCGCAGCAACTGCGACCCCTGATCGCGATCGACGCCCACGGCAAGGCCGCGGCCGCCAAGACGCTGCGCCGTCCCCTTCTCGCGTCGCGCCTGCTGGCTGCGCTCGACGAGGTCGCACTAAGCGCCGAGCGACATGGCCCGAGAACCGTGATGCCGATCGCGGCGCCTGCCACGGTGCGGCCGGGACCATCGCCCGCCACCAAGGCGCCAACCCGTCCAGCCGTGCTGGTCGTCGACGACAGCCCGACCGTGCGCAAACAGCTCGAGCTTGCGCTGCGCGGCCGTGACGTGGACACGACGCTGGTCGCGACCGGCGAACATGCTCTCGACGAAATCGCTCAACGCGAGTTCGACCTCGTGTTGCTGGATGTCGTATTGCCGGGCAACGACGGCTACCAGGTCTGCAAGGCCATCAAGAAGGGCTACGGCGCCAAGCGCACACCGGTGGTCATGCTGACCAGCCGATCGTCCCCCTTCGATCGCCTGCGCGGTTCGCTCGCCGGCTGCGACGACTACCTCGTCAAGCCGGTCAGGCATTCCGACTTCGAGGCCGTATTGAACCGCTACCTGACGGTCAACCCGACCGCCAACCGCATTGATACCGGACCGCGGCCACAGGCCGCTTGACCATTCTTTTCCACTTGCTCGGGGAGATACCGAAATGACGAAAAAAGTGCTTGTGGTCGACGATTCGACTGTCGACGTGACCAACATGAAGACCATCCTCGCCGACATCGGCTGCTTCGTGATCACGGCCAGCAACGGCGTCGAAGCCGTGGCCAAGGCCAAAGCGGAACAGCCCGCGATGGTGTTCCTGGACATCGTCATGCCGGAGATGGATGGGTACGAAGCGTGCCGTCTGCTCGCCGCAGATCCGGCGACCAGGAACATCCCGGTGGTTTTCGTGACGAACAAGGGACAGAAGGCCGACCAGGTGTGGGGCCAGCTGCAAGGCGCCAAGGGATACCTGGTCAAACCCGTCCGGTCCGAGCAGGTCGTCGAGCAATTGAAAGTCGCGGCCGCCTGAGCGGCGCCGCCTGCTGCCGTGCAAACGCACAACGACGCGGACCGATCCGGGCTGCTTGCGCCGAGCGCAGCGCTGACGCGCTTCGCACCGCCGGCGGGCGCGCTGCTCGAGCCGACGCGTGCGCGCACGGAGCAGCGGGTCCGCTACGGTTTTCGCGTCAGCTCGCTCGGACTGCTGATCCAGCTCAACACCGCTTCGGAGGTCGTGGAAGCGCGCGCCATCGCTGCGATGCCGAACGCGCCGCGCTGGCTCGCCGGGGTGATGAACCTGCGCGGCAATCCGGTGCCGGTGTTCGACCTGTGTGCGGCGCTCGACCTGCCGCGCAACGATGAGTCGCAGAAGTCGATGGTTTTAGTGCTCGACAAGGGCGAGCAAGCCGCCGGCTTGTTGATCGACGGCGTGCCGCGCGTCGTTCCGCAAGGCAAACCGATCGATCAGCCGACCGCGCTGCCGGCACGGCTGGTGCCGTTCGCACCGCAGGCGCTCGCCGCCGGTGATGGCGTCTGGCTCGAATTCGATCATGTTGGATTTCTCACCAGTCTGGCGGCCAGTTAGCCGTCGATCTCGCTCAACGAAGCTCGCAACTGGAGCACGCCCGTGAAACTGCAACCCAAGTTCCTCAAGCAACTGAAGCTGCCGCACAAGTTCGCCATCATGGGCGTGCTCGCGGTCACCATGGCGGCCGTGCCCCTCTACGCGATCTTCCAGCGCACCCAGAGCGACATCGATGCCATCCGCACCGAGCAATCGGGGCTGCAACCAGTGACGGCAACGCTCGAGCTGATCCAGGCGATCCAGGACTTCCGCGGCCCATCGTCCTACCTGCTGCTGGGTGATGAAAAGCAGGATGCCGCGGTGAACAAGCTGGACGCCGTCGTGACGCAGGCGATTGGCAAACTCGAGCCGCTGGTCGCCGCCGCCAGGGAGGAACGCATCAGCGAACGCTGGACGATTTTCAAGCGTGACTGGACGTCGATCCGCGAAAAAATCTCCGGTCGCAAGGCCGACCAGCGCACGATCTCTGACTTGCAGGTTGGCGCGGTGCGCGACCTGTTGCGCATCAAGGACGAATTCATCACGCGTTACCGGCTCGACCTCGACGACGACTTCGAGAACAGCCATCAGATCCGGGCGTCGCTGGTGGAACTGCCAGCGCTGAGCGAAAGCCTCGGACAGTTGCGCAGCCCGATCGTCTCGCGCCTGCGCGAACTGGCGCGGGTGCGCGCGAACAGCCAGCCCTCGGCGCACGGCAACGACGCCCAGCTGCAAGCGGCCTTTTCCGCGACCGACCGGGCGCGCTTCGCCGAAACCGTGAAGGATGTTCAGGAGGCGTTGGAGCGTTACGTGAGCCAGGCGCAACTGGTGACGCGCGCCTCGCCTGATATGCGCGAGAGCGGCGATGCACTGATCGCCGACATCGTGCAGAACACCAACTCCGCCCTGAACCTGGTTCGACGCGAAATCCTCAGCAAGGACGTCCCGACCGTCGATCCCGCTCAGTACCTGACCGACGTATCGCGGCCGCGCGAGGCGGTGCGTACCGCGGCGACCAAGGCCGAATTGGTGACCAAACGACTCGAGCGCAACGGGGCGGACCTGGTGCGCGCGCAGCGGTCCCTGCTTGTCGGCGCCTTGACGGTCGCACTGCTCGGCTTGCTGGTTGCAGTGCTGATCATCCGCAGTATCACGCAGCCGGTCGACTCGCTGCTGGCCGCGGTGCGCCGGCTCGAAGCCGGCGATGAGGACGCGCGTGCCCGGCTGGATCGCCGCGACGAGATCGGCCAGCTTGGCGCCGCGTTCGACCAGATGATGGACGTGCGCGTGGGCAACTTGAAGCGCGAGAACGATGCGCTCAACAACTCGGTGCTCGGGCTGCTACAGGCGGTGGCGCAGCTCTCGCGCAAGGACCTGACGGTGAAGGTGCCGGTGACCGCGGACGTGACCGGCCCGGTGGCCGACGCCTTGAATCTGCTGACCGGCGAAACCGCCAAGGTGTTGCAGCAGGTGAGCGACATCTCGGCCGAGGTGACGGCAGCGTCGCTGAAGGTGAAATCGCAGGCCGACACGGTGATGAACGCGGCCACGCTGGAAAGCCAGCAGGTCGACCAGACCGCGCTGTCGCTGGAACGCGCTTCGGAGACGATGACGCAGATCGCCGCGATGGCACAGCACTGCAACGGCGCCGCCGACCGGGCGATCAAGACGACCCAGCAGGCGCTGGAGACGGTGACCGGCACGGTGGGTGGCATCAACAACACGCGCGACACGATCCGCGAGACGGAAAAGCGGATCAAGCGGCTGGGTGAGCGCTCGCAGGAAATTTCGGTGGCGGTGAACCTGATCAACTCGATCGCGGAACGAACGCACATCCTCGCGCTGAACGCGGCGATGCACGCGGCCTCGGCGGGTGAAGCAGGTCGCGGATTCGCGGTCGTGGCCGACGAGGTGCAGCGCCTGGCGGAAAGTGCGCGCCAGTCGACGCAGCAGATCGCCACGCTGGTGAACAACATCCAGGTCGAGACGGCCGACACGGTCAACACGATGAACTCGGCGATCTCGCAGGTGGTGGAGGGCTCCAAGCTGGCCGAGCAGGCCGGCCGCTAGATGCAGGTCACGCAGGAAGCGACCGCCGACCTGGTGTTGTCGGTGCAACGGATTGCCGAGCAGTCGCAGCAGCAGGCACGCTCGACGACCGAACTGCTCGAACGCGCGAGCCTGATCAAACAGAGCAAACAGGAGACCAACAAGCAGCTCACCGAGCAGACGCAGCAGACCAACCTGCTGGTGGAGTACGCGCGCAACCTGCTTGCCACGGTGCGTGTGTTCAAACTGTCCTCGACCTGATCGCTGCGGTACTGCACCCGCTGATGCGAGCGCAGTGCCTGGGAAACACCGATGGGAACCATCGAGGATCGGATCGCGCCGTTGGCGCTGGCACTCGCGGCGCTCGAACAGAGCCTGGGCCGCGAGCCGGGCGCGCCCAACGAGGACCGCGCCGCGGCCGCGGAGCGCTGCCGGGACCTGCAGCGCGCGGTCGTGCGCGTCGCCGCGCAAGCCGGTGCAGCCGGCGCGGCCGGTCTCGCGCATGCCGCCGAGTGGCTGAGCGCCAACCTGGAGTACCTGGCGCAGCAGCATCGCTGCCTGACGCCCGAGGAGGAAACCGAGCTGCGGCGGTGGCCGCGCCTCGTAGCCGAATATTTCTCCGGACCAGGTCAATTGAAGCCAGCCGCCAACCGTCTCCTGCAATTCGCCGAACTCCCGCTCTGGCGTCTGCAGCCGTCGGCCGTCGGTAGCGCCAACATACATGCGCGCCTGACGGCGTATCGGGCGCCCGAGCGAACCGCCGTGGCCGCGGCAACGGCGTTGGTGAGCGACCTGCCACCGGAGGAAGTAACGCCCGCCCATTCGGCAGTCGAACCGCTGGTCGCGACCGAGGCACAAGCGCCGCAACCGGCGCCGACGCAGATGTCGGTTGATTCCGCGCTTGCTGCGCTGGTCGATGCGGCGGGCGAGCTTGCCGGCGCCGCCACCGATCAGCGCGACGCCGCGCTGGCGCGCTATCGCACCCACCTGCTGGCGGTCGTCGAAACAGCGCACCGGACCGGAGCCTTCGGATTGGCCGATGCCTGTGGCGTGCTGCTCGAACAAACGGGAACGCAACGCGCGCGGTCTTCGCTTGCCGCGCCCGAGCCGGCGGACTGGTTGTTG
>Ga0137410_10002370_pt1 | contig 12856 bp, 7 predicted proteins | sample CZODoug1_16funga_FD_108878 | JGI IMG/M metagenome (GOLD analysis project Ga0137410, IMG submission 108878) | Vadose zone soil fungal communities from Angelo Coast Range Reserve, California, USA - CZODoug1_16fungal (Illumina Assembly) | ecosystem: Environmental > Terrestrial > Soil > Vadose zone... | reverse complement strand
GTTCTTTCCGGCGATTACTATCAACCTATCGTCACCAGTTCTCCGCACCAGATCTGGTCGGCGGCGATGGTGGTGAACCCCTTGCTGCGTGGGCTGTTGGGACTGGACGTGGATGCGGTTGGCCGTCACATTTCTTTTGCGCCGCATGTTCCGGCGGGATGGAATTCGTTTTCCATCTCGAACCTCCGGATGGGGGAATCGGAACTGCGCCTGAAATACGCACGAACGGCAGACACCATCACACTGGAGTCCGCGGGCATCGGTCCTGGAGACTGCGAGTTGGATTTCGCTCCGGCACTGAGTCTGCGGGCAAAAGTGCTGGGTGCGGAGTTGAACGGCAAGACAATCCAATTTCACGTTCAAACGAATTCGATCGATCAGCACGTGGCGGTGTCCTTCCCTGCTTGCGCGGGATCTAGCAAACTGGTCGTGCGGTTGCGCAACGATTTCGGTTTGAGCCTCGATTCGCAGCTCCCCGCATTGGGTGCAGTCAGCAACGGATTGCGAGTCGTTTCGGAATCCTGGTCTGCAGCGCGGGACTCCCTCACGCTCAATGTCTCCGGCGCGGCGGCCCAGCACTACGATCTTGCGGTTTTGAACCCAACTCAGGTTCGTGCGGCCGACGGCGCGGAGTTGGTAAACGGGAAACTTCGCGTCCAATTTCCAGCGGGAGAGCCTGGCGTTTATAGCCGACGCTCAATCACATTGCATTTCCTGGGCGCGAAGCACCGTCACTGAAGCGTGATCAGATTTCTGTACACCGATTCAAACGGAGGATCAATGCTGAACGCGTCACGTTTCGTGGCACTGGGGATTGCAGCTCTCGCCCTCACCGTCCCTATGAGAGCGGCCGATCAAGTGAAGATAGAAGGCGGCATCGTTGAGGGCACGACCGGAGATGAGTCCACGGTTCGTATATTTCGCGGGGTTCCGTTCGCGGCACCGCCTGTCGGCGACTTGCGCTGGAAAGCCCCGCAACCGGTTAGGGCATGGGCTGATGTCCGCAAAGCGGGCGAGTTTGGAGCTCGCTGCATGCAGACCTCCGTCTATTCAGATATGGTCTTCCGCGATTCCGGACCGAGTGAGGACTGCCTCTACCTTAATGTTTGGACGCCAGCAAAAAATGCAAGCGAGCGGCTGCCGGTGATCGTTTGGTTCTACGGCGGCGGGTTCGTTTCCGGGTCGAGCTCCGAGGCGCGCTACGACGGCGTGCACCTGGCCGCAAAGGGAGCCGTGGTCGTCACGCCGAACTATCGCCTGGGCGTGTTTGGCTTTCTAGCACATCCTGAGCTGACGAAAGAATCGGGACACAACGCATCCGGCAACTACGGATTGTCGGATCTGATTGCAGCGTTGCAATGGGTACACGACAACGTCGCAGCCTTCGGCGGTGACCCGAACAATGTCACCATCTCGGGAGAATCAGCCGGATCGTTTGCCGTGAGCGCTTTGATGGCCTCGCCCGTCGCTCAAGGCTTGTTTCATAAAGCCATTGGCGAGAGCGGCGCGTTTTTCCCCAACGACCGTCCTTCGCTCGCAGCGAAGTCTCTGAAAGAAACAGAGCGCGCGGGAACGGACTTTGCCGCTTCCCTCGGTGCCCCGACACTCAGTGCGCTCCGCGCTAAGACTGCTGCTGAGATCTTGCAGGCCGCCGCAGCTGATCCCTTCCGATTTGCGCCCAACCTCGACGGATACTTCCTGCCCGGCAAAGTACCCGACATCTACGCGGCCGGAAAGCAGAGCCATGTGCCGCTTCTGGCGGGATGGAATGCTGACGAAGGCAAGGGCAACATCCTATACGCCAAGGAAAAGACCACCGCCAAATCCTTCGTGGCGCAAGCGCAAGCCCGATGGGGCAGCCGCGCCGATTCCTTCTTGAGCCTCTATCCCGCGGCCACCGATGCACAGGCGCTAAGATCCGCCGAAGATCTGGCTGGCGACGATTTCATTGCTTTCTCAACCTGGAAATGGCTCAACTCGCAGGTAAAGACCGGGCAGGCTCCGGTGTATGCCTATCTCTTCGAGCAAGTGCCGGCCGAATACCCGAGTGCGATGAGCGACGGTTTTCCCGCGGTGGCTCGTGGAGCACGCCACTCCGGCGAGATCGAATACGTGTTCCAGATGCTGAAGTGGTTGGACCGGCCGTGGACGCCGGAGGATTTTCAAGTGGCGGATACCATGTCATCGTTCTGGGTAAACTTCGCGCGAAGCGGCGATCCTAACGGAAAGGGCCTCCCGCAGTGGCCGAAGTACGAGAGCAGCGATAGATTTCAGGTGATGCACTTTCTGGGAACAAGTTCCCATGCTGCGCCGGAGGAGCATCGGGCGCGATACGAGTTCCTGCAGGCCGCCCAATAAGTCTCGGTCAGCTACAGAGAGAGCCTGTCAGCCGGTCTTTGGAAATGGGGCGCATTTGCCAGACATCGAGCGCGTCCACCTCCGCCGGACCCTGCAAATTCAGGCGTAGCGGCCATTTCGGTACATGGTAGATGCGTGCCGTCAGCGTGGTCGTCCCATTGACGAAGACTTCCAGCACCGATCCGTCTAGGAATAAGTGCAGGTGAACCGGGGAATCCCCCGATCCCGATAGGGGCGCGTTGAGTTCGTTGACCGTAAGCTGCCGCACTCCCCCCTCTTTCTCTGTGAATCTCAGGGTCGCGAAGTTTTCGCCATCCTCGGAATCCAAGCTCACAACGAAGGGCTCATTGGCCTTGGGACGAAATTCCATACTTGCTTCGGCAGCCAAATCTTGGATGAGCAGTGTACTCAGCATCTTTTTCCGGTCTTCAGGAGTTGCTTGCCGTTGCAGGCCAGTGTGGGCGTGCCGTAGTTTCCGCAACGCCGGCAGCACTTCCATTTGAAGCTCGTTCTCTGAATTCAAGGAAAGCAAGCGCGGCAGCCCCATCACTCCCGCCCATCCGGCCGCATTGTGCTCGGCCTCGGGGCGCGTTTCAGGAATCCATCCCCAGAGAATCCGGTTCTCGTTCTCGTCGAACATCGTCTTAGCCGCGTAGTACGCGCCCCAGTCTACGATGCCTTCTTTCTCCGGAGTAAACTGTTGCTCCTTGTACGTTCCTACCTTCCATCGCACTTTACCCTGAGTCGAGATGAGCAAAACGTGCTTCCCGCCCAAGGGAAAGAAATCGGGGCACTCCCACATGTCGCCGGTGTCCACTGGATTCGGCGAGCTTTTCTGACTCGGCGCACCCTCAACGAGCGGGTGCAAATAGGACCATTGGCGCAGGTCGGGGGATTTGTAAAGCAGCACCATTCCGCCCTTGTTCTTAACTCCAGAACCCAGTCCCAGCAGCCACGAATCGCCCTCTCGCCACATAAACGGATCGCGAAACCCGGTAACTTCTATGCCAGGCGGCGGGACGGCGATGACCGGCTGCGGGAGCTTTTGCCAAACATTGAGGTCGGGATCGCGCGAAAACGCGAGGCACTGCACCTCGCGCCAAGTATGGACACCATCGCGCAGGGTCGCCTCACTGTCCTTAATCGGCGGCATCACGCCGGTATAAATCACGGTCGGCACGCCGCCATCGAGCACGGCGCTCCCGCTGAAAACTCCCTCGCGGTCAAACCCGCCGGCCGTGGGTGACATCGCAATTGGCTCGTGATGCCAATAGACCATGTCCGATGTGGTAGCGTGCGCCCAGTTCATGTTCCCCCACACGGCGCCTTTGGGGTTGTACTGGTGGAACATGTGATAGCGGCCGCGAAAGTAAATCGGACCGTTGGGATCGTTCATCCAATTCGACGCCGGCAGCAGGTGATACTGCGGACGCAACTCGTCGGAAGCCAGCTTGACGCAAAGCTCGCTGGGCGGCTTTTTCTCCGACCTGAAGAAGTCGGGCAGGCGCGGCATCGCTGCCACAGCCCCCGAAAGCTGCAGAAATGCCCTTCGTGAAAAGCTCATTTCGTAACTTCCGCCATGTAGACGCCAAAAGGCTCCAGCGAAACCTTCAAGGGCGCATTTCCTTTTTGCGCCTTGCTGGCCGTGCTCACTAACTGTTGCACATTTTCATTCGAAAGTCCTTGCGCCGCCAAGTCCAGTTTGGCCTCCTGGGCGGCCCCTGACATATTCAGTACCACCAGGACAGCCTTCCCTTCGTACTTCCGCAGATAGGCCAGGACGTTCGCGCCGGCCTCGTTCAGGGGAACGTATGATCCCTCGGTTAGCGCTTCATTTTTGTGCCGCAGAGCCAAAATTTGCTTGTAGAAATTCAACACCGATTCCGGATCTTTCGACTCAATCGCCACGTTGTGGGTCTTGTAGGAATCCGGAACGGGAAGCCAAGGCTTAGCGGTGGAAAATCCGGCATTCTTTGCGTCACTCCACTGCATTGGAGTGCGCTCGCCATCGCGGCCTTTTTCTTCCGGCCAGCCCCGGCGGCCGATTGGATCCCGTACGTCTTCCTTCCGTTTCGGGGTATTGTTCTCCATGCCGAGTTCTTCGCCGTAATACATGATCGGCGTTCCGCGTAGCGTCAAATACATTCCCGCCATGAGCTTGGCGATCGCGTCGTTGTTCTTGCCGTCGCCGTAGCGATTATACGAGCGCACAATATCGTGATTGCTGATAACCCAAACTGGCCATTGGCCCGTGGACTCCGCCGCTGCAATTTGGCTGCGAAAGTCTGGCGCCGATACTTTGTTTACTTCCGTAAACAGGAAATTCATTGGCATCTGAATTTCGTCGTTCTTGGCGCCGTAATACTCCTTGAGCTCGGCAATATCTTCCGTCCAAGTTTCTCCAATCAGAACGGCTCCGTGTTCGTCCGCCACCTTGCGCAGCCCACGCATCACGTCGTGTACTTCCGGCAGTTTCTTGTTGAACTTCTCGTCGGTGAGCGGGTCGCCATACGCATTCTTACCCTCTAAAACCTTGTTATTCCGCAAATCCGGATCCTCAAACAAGATATCCACAGCATCCAGCCGGAAGCCCGATACGCCGCGTTTGTACCAGAATCGCGTGGCATCGTACATTGCCTTCTGCACTTCCGGATTCCGCCAATTCAAATCCGGCTGTTCCGCATAAAAGTAGTGATAATAGAACTGACCGGTGCGGGGATCGAGTTTCCAGGCGGAACCGCCGAAAGTCGATATCCAGTTGTTGGGTGGGCCACCGTTCTTGCCGTCGCGCCAGATGTACCAGTCGCGCTTCGGGTTGGTCTTCGACGAACTCGACTCGATGAACCAGGGGTGCTTGTCGGACGAATGGTTCACGACAAAGTCGAAGATGATGCGCACGCTTTTCTTCTTGCCCTCAGCCGCCAAGGCATCAAAGTCTTTCAGCGTCCCGTACATCGGGTCGATATTCTCGTAGTCCGATACGTCGTATCCGAAGTCCACCTGCGGCGAGGGGAAACAGGGAGAAATCCAGATCGCATCCACGCCCAGATCGCGCAGATAACCCATTCTTGAGGTGATGCCGTTCAGGTCTCCGATGCCATCGTTGTTGCTGTCAGCGAAGCTTCGGGGATACAACTCATAAAACACAGCGCGCTTCCACCACTCGTGTCCTGGAGCATCTGGCTTCTCTGCCGACATAAGTGCGGTGCTTGCAATCAGTAAAACAGCGGTGAGGATTCTGGTGCAACGCAGCATGGCGATCAGTCTCCTGGAAAGGGGCTGGAAACGCAACGCATAACAGGATTGTTAATTGGCTACTGTACCCCGCGGCAGGGGAGATCGGCAACGCAGGTGTCATTACATCTCACTACATTTCGGTCGCGAGCGCATCCGGAGCGTTCCCGCTAAGATGAAAGGTCGGCAACACTTAAGGACCCTAGTACGCCCGAGGTTTTCGCTTTCCATGGTTTCTCGCCGGAAGTTCTTGAAATCGCTCAGCCGCTCCGCTCTGGTGCTACCGCTGGCGGATGTTCTCGCCATTGCCGCTCCGCCAGCCCAAGAAGGCAAACAGGCGACGAATCCGTCCGACCTTGGTGTGCGCTTTGAAAACATCGCGCGTGCCGCTGGGCTCACGGAAAAGACTATTTATGGCGGCGAGCACAAGAACAAGTACCTGCTCGAAACGACGGGCTGCGGCATCGCCTTCTACGACTACGACAACGACGGGTGGCTGGACATCTTTATCGTTAATGGCTGGCGCCTTGAGGGCTTCCCCGCCGGACAGGAACCGCGTTCGCACCTCTTCAAGAACAACCGCGACGGCACGTTCACGGACGTTACAGCCAAAGCCGGCTTGACCCGTACCGGATGGGGCCAAGGTGTTTGTGTTGGCGACTATGATAATGACGGCTGGGATGACCTCTTCGTTACCTACTATGCCAGGACCAACGTTCTTTATCGGAACAACGGCGACGGAACTTTCACGGATGTGACGGAGAAAGCCGGGCTCGGCGGCAAGGCCATGCGCTGGAGCACCGGCTGCGCCTTCGTCGACTACGACCGCGACGGCAAGCTTGACCTTTTCGTTGCCAACTACATCGATCTTGACCTAGCGACTGCGCCTGTTCCGGAATCTGGTCCCTGTTTGTACAAGAGCATTACGGTTGCTTGCGGGCCGCCCGGGCTCAAGGGCGGCAAGAACATCCTTTATCACAATCAAGGCGACGGAACGTTTCTTGATGTTTCGGAAGCTTCGGGCATTACGAATGCGAACGGCACTTTCGGCCTCGGCGTGCTGGTTGCAGATCTCGACAACGATGGTTGGCCCGACATTTACGTCGCCAACGATTCCACCGCCAGCGCGCTGTACAGGAACCAGAAAAATGGGAAGTTTATCGACGTCGCGATCGAAGCGGGGTGCGCGTTGAGTTCCGACGGCAAACCCCAGGCCGGCATGGGCATCTCCGTCGCTGATTATGATCTCGACGGCAGCCTAGACCTGGTGAAAACCAACTTCGCCGGAGACACGCCTTCCCTCTATCGCAATCTCGGCAACGGCACTTTCGACGACGCCACGTTCGAAGCTGGCCTCGGCCTGACAACACGGTACCTCGGCTGGGGCTGCGGATTCTTCGATTTCGACAACGACGGCTGGTCCGACATCTTGCTCTGTAACGGCCACGTCTATCCGGAAGTGGAACAGCTCAAAACCGAGGCCGGCTATGCACAGCGAAAGATTCTCTACCGCAATCAACACAATGGGCATTTCGTCGATGTTTCGGAAAATGCCGGCCCCGGCATCATGGTTCCAGTCGCCGCGCGCGGCTGCGCATTCGGAGATTTTGACAATGATGGGGACTTAGATGTTGTCGTTAACACCGTCAACGACTACCCGCAACTTTTGCGCTGCGATTCTTCGACCAAAAACAATTGGATCAAGATCAAGGCTGTCGGCACCAAATCCAATCGCAGTGGGATCGGGGCGCGCATCAAGTGCGTGACCCAGAACCCCGGCGAACCTAAGCTGCACCAGCAGATCGACGAAGTCCGCAGCGGTGGCGGGTATTTCTCGCAGAACGATTTGCGGGTTCACTTCGGACTAGGGCAGGCGAAAAGAGTGGACCTGCTGGAAATTCGCTGGCCTAGCGGCCAGATTGATTCGCTTAAGAACCTCGACGCCAATCAGGTGTACCACGTGAAAGAGGGCGAAGGCATCGCGCGTGCGGCGAAGCTCCCAACAAAATAGGTCGGTGGAGGCACGGGCGTCCTCGCCCGTGCGGCTTTCGAGGTGGAGCATGAACACGAAAATGAGGGTCCGAAGATTTTTCCTTACCCGCACGGGCGGGACGCCCGTGCGTCCATCGATCCGGTCTAATGCGGAACTCCGTTCTTGGCATCCGGTCCTACGGCTCGACCCGTTCCCTCGGTCACCACATTCACCGCGTCCACTTTCAATTCCCCAAACTTCTCCAAAATCCCATTCGGCCAGCGCACCTCGATCGAATCCATTTTGGCGCTAGCCCCTAACCCGAAATGCACGCGCAGATCGCTTTGTGAATCGTAACTCGACCCGCTACGCACCTCGTCCACCAATGTCCGCTTCCCTACTTTCAATGTAATTCTCGCGCCGATACCATCGCGATTTGACTTCGTTCCGACCGTCTTAATCGTCAGCCAATGGTTACCGTTCCGCACGTCATTCACTAGCAAACTCGGCCGCGCGTTCATGTTGCTCACCACTGCCGACATCCGGCCGTCGTTCCACAAATCCCCTACTGCCAATCCCCGCCCCGACCACCGGGCCGTAATCCCCGATCCAGCCGACTCCGAAATGTCCGTAAATGTTCCATTTCCATTATTCCGGTAAAGAATCCGCGGCTCTTCATAGTCCGCGCCGAGATGATGTTTGTCCACCTCGGGATACACATGGCCGTTGACGAGCAGCAAGTCCGGCCAGCTGTCGTTGTCGATGTCCAGAAACATCGTGCCCCAACCCAGGTACTTCGTCCGCAGCCCCAGACCCGCATTGAACGTCATATCGCTGAAAGTGCCGTCGCCGTTGTTGTGGTAAAGCGTTGCAGTATCGTCGGAAAAGTTCGTCTTGAAAATATCCAGCCGCCCGTCGCCGTCATAGTCGCCAATCGTTGAACCCATTCCTGCCTGCTCGCGGCCATCTTCGTTGAATGCAGCCCCTGCTACCACCGCCACATCCGTAAACGTTCCGTCGTGATTGTTGTGGTAAAGAATGCTTGGCCGGCTGTCGCACGCGACGTAAATATCCGGCCAGCCGTCGTTGTCGTAGTCGAAGGTCGAAACACTCAACGAATAAAACCCATCAGCCTTGGCTATACCGGCTTTTACCGATACATCCTCGAACGTTCCATCCCCGCGATTGTGGTAGAGAGTGTTTGTCGCCTTCTTCAACCCGTTCGGCCCGCACATCACGGGTATGCCCTTCCACACGCACGAGGTCCCCTGCCCCGGCAAGGGCGCGGTCGAGACGTCGAAATCCACGTAGTTCGCCACCACTAGATCGAGCTTGCCGTCGCGGTCGTAGTCCACAAACGCGCAGCCCGAACCCCACGCCTGTTTCGATCCGGCAACACCAGCTTTGTCGCTGACATCCTTGAAAACACCGCGTTCGTTGTGAAAGAGCCGGTTATGGCCGTAGTAGGTAACGTAAAGGTCGTCCCAGCCGTCGTTGTCGTAGTCACCAACACAAACGCCTTGACCCCAGCCCGACGCTTCGAGCCCCGCAGCCTTGGTCACATCGATAAACGTCCCGTCGTGGTTGTTGTGGTAGAGATGATTCGTCGGTGCGTTCTCTCCGGTTGAGCTCTCCAGCGTGGTTCCGTTGACTAGAAAAATATCCGGCCAGCCATCATTGTCATAATCGAAAATTGCGACACCCGTGCCTGTGGTCTCGATGATGTACTTCTTGGTTTCCTTCCCGCCGAATACATTCAGCGAAAGCAGGCCCGCCTTTTCGGCCTGGTCGGTGAAGTTCACGATGGGGGCGGGTTTGGATTGGGCGCCAGCGTGTGAGGGTGCCGCTGCACAGAGACCCAGAATGGCGGCCGACGATCCGAGTTTCAGGAAAACCGTGTCTATAATGCGAAAAGAGTTTCCGAAAGTTTTCAACAAGCTACCGTGCCCCGACTCTTTCATCTGCCTCTTGTTTTTGTCGTCGCTTTGCTGCTTACGAGCAGCCTAGCACGCGCCACGGCAGCAGCGTCTCCGGCGGCGACCGCCTACCAGCGGGGTTTGGAGGCACTGAAGAGACAGGACCTCGCTTCCGCCCGCACCGCGTTCGAGAAAGCGGTTCGCCTGTCGCCAACCGACACGGCGGCGCAGGCCTCATTGGGTTGGGTATTGGTGCAACAAGGAGAGTTGGATGCGGCCACTACGCACCTCAAGACCGCTATTAAGCTACGACCGGCATTCGCCAGTGCCCGTATTACGCTCGCTGGCATTCTCGCCCGGCAAGGTAAAGCTCCAGAGGCGGAACAGCAACTGCGCGCCGCCATCAAGGCGGAGCCGAACAACGCTGAAGCTCATCGGATGTTGGGGCGAACGCTCAGTCACCAGAATCTGGAGGAAGCGACGTCGGAACTCCGCCGTTCGGTCGAACTCGCACCACAGCGTCCCGAGCTTCGGGATGATCTCGGTTCGGCTCTTGCCCAGCAAAAACGCAATGCCGAGGCCGTCGCAGCATTCTCGGAGGCGCTTCGTTTGCAACCGAACTTCGCGCCCGCACACTTTCATCTTGGCGCCCTGCACCTCGAACAACAGGAGTTCGACGATGCCGCGAGTGAACTCGGCAAAGCCGTTGACCTGGCACCTCGTGACCCAACCTCGCACTTCTATCTTTCCAAAGCCTTCGCTGGTCAGTCGAAGCCAGCCGATGCCCTTCGCGAACTTCATGCCACTGTTGAACTCACGCCCGACTCGTTTGAAGCACAGATCGCACTCGGCCTAGCCTGCCAGCGTTCTCCTGATCTGGACTGCGCCGTGGGCGCCTTCGAGGCTGCGACGAGACTCCATCCCCAGGACCCTGAGGCCTTCAACGACCTCGGCCTGGCACTCATCCAGCAAGGCGCTGCCGAAAAAGCTGTCCCAGTATTTCGCACCGCCGCCGGTCTCCGCCCCGAAGACGCCAGTTTCCGCGCCAACCTCGGCATTGCCTTCCTGCAACGCGCCGACTTTGATTCCGCCATCACGGAACTTGACGCGGCAATCCGCCTCTCGCCCGACGACTCCTCGACTCACTACAATCTTGGGCTCGCGTACAAACTCAAAGACCAGCTCGACAAGGCGATCGCGGAACTCCTCAAGGCCATCGAACTCAAGCCCGATCTGGCCGACGCGCACTACACTCTTGGTGTTCTATATTGGCAACAAGGAGAATTCGACCAGGCGGCTGACCAGCTCCACGCTGCCATCCAACACGAACCCAAGTACGCCGAAGCCCACTACACCTTGGGGACGGTTTTGAAACAGCAAGGCAAGCTGCCTGAAGCCGCCGCTTCCCTACGCGAGGCCCTGCGCCTCCAACCTGACTTTGCCGGAGCGCACACCACGCTCGCCGCCGTCCTGCGCCAGCAGGGCGATACCGCTGGAGCGGCCGAAGAGGCCAAAGCTGCCGCTACCCTTAGCGCCAACACGACCAACCTGCAGGCTGCTCAGTTCTCCACCAACTCCGGGAAACGCCTCATGGACGGTGGCGACCTCGACGCCGCCATCGCCCAGTTCCGCGCCGCCATTCAGGCCTCAGAAACCTATGCTCCGGCGCACCGGCAGCTCGCCCAAGCCCTTCAGCGCCAAGGCCATACAGAAGAAGCGGCCAAGGAACTCAGCCGGGCCGCGGAGCTAGACTCTTCCGTCAAACCGAAGATGTAAACGTTAACAGTCTGGGCCGTATTTTTCCCGTTTTTGGTAGAAATCTGCCCTTCCCGTCCCTCTTTTTTTTCATAGCAAAGATTTTTTCCTTTACAAACATCGCGTTGTAAATGTAATGTCAACTACGCTTTTCTGGATACTACATGGGTCAGCCGAAACACGCTCTCATTTGTGACGAGATCCGCCGGGCGATCACGTCGGGGCGCTACCAGGAAGGTGAGCGTTTACCTACAGAAGCCGAACTGGTCCAGCAATATGACACCTCGCGCCCGACGGTGGCTCGAGCCCTTCGGGATCTCCAGTACGAGGGCTTGATCGCGCGCCGCGCTGGCTCGGGCACGTTCGTCCGCAAGGCGGGTTCAGAGCAGGGCCACGTCTTTGGCCTAGTCATACCCGGCCTCGGAGAGACTGAGATTTTCGAGCCAATTTGCCGCGAAATGGCGCGCTCCACGCAAGAGGCTCACCACGCTCTACTATGGGCCTCGACGAACATGAGCGCCTACAGCGACATGGCCGAGCAGGCCTTGCAATCGGCCCAGCAGTGCATCGCGCGCAAGGTGGCGGGAGTCTTTTTCGCGCCATTGGAATTCACCACCAACGGCGAGTCCACCAATGAGCGCGTCGTGCAGGCTCTCGATGCGGCTCGTGTCCCTATCGTATTGCTGGACAGAGACTTATACCGGCATCCCCGCAGGAGCCGCTACGACCGCGTGGGCATCGACAACCGCATGGCGGGCTTCATCCTCACCGATCATCTGCTCAAGCTGGGCTGCCGGAAGATCGGGTTCTTTAATCGTCCCTGCTCGGCGGAAACCGTGTTCGGCCGCTTGACCGGTTATCGTGAGGCGCTGGAGCGGTACGGCATCACTCCGCAACCGGCATGGGCGGTGGAAGGCGACCCTTCGAATGCCGAGGTGGTGCGCGATTATTTGGAGGCCTCGGGGGTGGAAGCCATCGTCTGCGCCAACGACATTACAGCTGCTAACCTCATGCGAACACTGGACTTACTGGGCGTCAAGACTCCACAAGGGGTCCGCATTGTTGGCGTCGATGACGTCAAATACGCCAGCTTGCTGCGGGTCCCTTTGACAACTTTGCATCAGCCCTGCGAGCACATCGGAGCGGCGGCGGTACGCGCACTGACCGAGCGCATCGCCAACCCGGACCTTCCGGCTCGCGACATCCTGTTCCAGAGCAGACTCGTAGTTCGCGAGTCCTGCGGAGTGCGATTGAATGGCGTGAAGTCTTCGCGTCCCCGCCCTTAGGCGGCGTTTCCAACAAAATCCTCTTAATTGAAAAAAATCCACCTAAACGAATTCGAGGGCTACGTAGCAACGCCGCTCCCGCGATCTGATATTACATAGCCTCCTGAAAGCGGTTAACAATTTGCTTGACAGCCTAATGGTTTCCAACTATAAGTTTTCTCCGGGAGCTGTGCATCTATTTGCAACTTACTTGGTTGGTGGCGGCTTACCCCACGTTCTCGGACCTCTAAGACGAGCCTTGAAAACGTTGAAATTTTGAAGTAGTGCGGCGAAGGAGCTTCCCCAATGGTTCGATCCAAGTTGATTTGTCTGGCAGTGCTACTGCTGGCGGTTTC
>Ga0137410_10002367_pt1 | contig 12870 bp, 11 predicted proteins | sample CZODoug1_16funga_FD_108878 | JGI IMG/M metagenome (GOLD analysis project Ga0137410, IMG submission 108878) | Vadose zone soil fungal communities from Angelo Coast Range Reserve, California, USA - CZODoug1_16fungal (Illumina Assembly) | ecosystem: Environmental > Terrestrial > Soil > Vadose zone... | reverse complement strand
TCCTTCATCCCTCATCCTTCGCAAATGGCCTTGGCCGTTTGCCCGGTCACATCTCGTTGATTCCGGATTCCCGGATGATGCGGCCCCACTTTTCCGCTTCGGACTTGATGTACGTGCCGAACGCTTCCGGTGTCATGGTCCAGGCTTCGAAGCCCTGCGCGAGAAGGGCCTTGCCGGTGTCCGGCAGATTGAGCGCTCGCGTGATCTCCTGGTTCAGGCGCGCAACGATCGGCTGCGGCGTTTTCGCCGGCACGACGAAGCCGTACCACGCGTGGGACTCATAGCCCGGCACGCCGGCTTCGGCGAGGGTGGGGAGCTGCGGAAACAGTTTCGAGCGGCGGGCTGTGGTCACCGCGAGCGCGCGCAGCCTGCTGTCGGTGATAAAGCTCGCTACGCTTGGCTGCGACGCGAATCCGAGCTGGGTCTGGCCGGCGACGAGGTCCACCATCGCGGGCCCGCTGCCCTTGTAGGGAACGTGCAGGATCTGGGTCTTCGTAATGCGCTGGAAGAGGGCGCCGGCCATGTGCCCGGTTCCGCCGGTGCCTGACGAGCCGTAGGCCAGCTGGTTCGGCCGTTTGCGCGCGAGTGCGATGAGCTCTTTGACGGAATTTGCCGGGACGGACGGATGGACCACGAGCACGTTGACGCTCGATACCGCGGACGCGACCGGCGCCAGGTCTGCCAGCGGTTCATAGCCGAGCTTCTTGTAGAAGAGGACGTTCGTGGCGAGATTCCCCACCGCCCCGAGCATGAGCGTGTAGCCGTCCGGCGGCGATTTCGCGGTGATCTCGGCAGCGACCGAGCCATTCGCGCCGGTCCGGTTGTCGACGATGACGTTCTGGCCGAGTCCGTCGGCAAGCTTCGGCGCAACGATCCGGCACAAGGCATCGATGCCGCCGCCCGGCGCCTGCGACGCGATCATCCGGACCGTTCGCGATGGATAGGTCGCCTGCTGAGCGGCGACGAGCGGCGCGAACAACGACGCGAGCAGCGCCGCAAAAAGACGCTTCGGCATTCAACAGCCTCCTCGTTTTGAGTTTCTGCAATAATACAACGTCCCAACTCATCGACCTACAAAGGAAAGCATGGATCTCGAGCTTCGCGGTAAGAGCGTTCTGATCACCGGCGCATCGAAGGGCATCGGTCTCGCGTGCGCGCAGGGCTTCGCAGCCGAAGGCGCGAATGTGCACCTCGCGGCGCGCAACACGGCAGCGATGGAAGCGGCCGCGGAAGACATTCGAAAGAAGTACAAGGTCAGTGCGACGGTTCACACCGTGGATCTCGGCGTGACCGCGAATGCCGTCGCCCTGGGGCAGAAATGCGGCAGCGTCGACGTCCTGGTCAACAACGCCGGCGCGATACCGCAGGGAACCCTGACTCAGCTGACCGACGAGAGGTGGCGCAAGGCCTGGGACCTCAAGGTCTTCGGTTTCTTCAACCTGACGCGGGAAATCTACAAGCGCATGTGCGAGCGCGGCTCGGGCGCCATCGTCAACGTGATCGGTGCGGCAGGGGAGAGCCATCGCGCGAGCTACATCGCCGGAACCGCGGGCAACGCCTCGTTGATCGCATTTACGCGCGCGCTCGGCGGAGAGAGTTGCGACTACGGCGTGCGCGTCGTCGGCGTCAATCCCGGACGCATACTGACCGAGCGCCAGATCGATCACATGCAGGATCGCGCGGAAAAGAAGCTCGGCGACCGCGGGCGCTGGAAGGAAGTTCTCGCCGAGATGTCCGAGTCGCTTCCCTTCAAGCGCACCGGCGATCCTTCCGAGGTCTCGGACCTCGTCTGCTATCTGGCGTCGGCGCGCGCTTCCTACATCAGCGGAACGGTCGTCGCGATCGACGGCGGCGCTGCGACGCGGGCGCGCGCCTGAGGCGCAGCCCGCCCGTCTCAGATGCGACGTCTCAGATAAAACGTCTCAGGCACTGCGTCTCAGATAGGACGCCTTACCCGGGACGCCTTATCTGCAACGCGCTATCTGTGACGCCTCTCCTGCAACGTTGTCAGTGCAGGCTCGGCTTCCGAAGGAAGTCATGCCGGTCCGCCGACTTGACCGTGATGTGAAGCACGTCGCCGGCGCGCGAGAGGGTGAGCGGCACTTCGACGCCGGCGGCACCCAAGCCCCACACGGTACGGAAAAACTCCGCCAGGCTCCGCACTTTTGATTTACCGACGCCGATCACCTGGTCGCCGACCCGGACGCCGGCACGGCTCGCCGGGCCGTTGGGAGTCACCCGCTCGACCACCAGCTTGTCGCCGGGGTCCTGCGTGGACATGCCCAGCCACGGACGGGGCGGGTTCGGGCTGCGGCCGGTTTTCAGCATCCCGTCCAGGATCGGATTGAGCAGGTCGATCGGCACGAACATGTTGACGTGAATGGACTCGCCGTTGACCTCGTGCTGCACCAGCAGCGACCCGGTGCCGACCAGGTTGCCCTGCGCGTCGAGCAGGGCTGCCCCGCCCCACTGCGGATGCGCCGGCGAGGTGAAAAGCGCCTCGTCGAGCACGTATTCCCAGCGGCCGGCGAATTCCTGCTTCGCGATGATTCGGGTTTTCAGCGAGTGGGCGCGGCCGCCGTGGCCGATCACGAAAACCGAATCGCCAACCTTGACGTCGGCCGCGAGGCCGCGCTGCAGGTGCGGGGCGGGCAGCTTGCCCAGGGGCTGGATCAAGCCGAAACCCGTCATGTGGTCATAGGCCAGCGGGTAGCCGGCGATGGAGACGCCGCGATTGGTGGTGAGCCAGATCTGCGACGCCTCGTTGATGAGGTAGCCGATCGTGAGCACGAGACCGTCTTCGCGGATTACCGTGCCGTAACCACCCCGCTCGGTACCGAGCGTGGCGGCGCTGTAGGCATCCTCCGGCACTTCGGCACGAATCATGACTACCGCGTCGAGCGCGCGCTCGAGGTCGAACTGGGTTTGGTCGGCCTTGGGCTGGTACGCCTCCGGGAAAGACCAGGTTTGCTCTTCGGACATGTAGCAATTTTAACGGCAGAAGACGGGAGAGCGCGAGGGCGGGAGATCGGGAGATGGAAAGGACCCAAAGAGGGCGACCTCTCTAACGACCTCCCGATCTGACGATCTCCCGGTTTCTGTGGAGGACTACGTCGTCTCGCCCCAAACTTGTGCGACGGTGTACAGAATGACTCCAATCATTTCGGCTTCCATTCGCGCGCCAGTTGCCGCGCTTCATCCAATTGCGCCGTGGTCATCTTGGCGGCGACGTCGTTGCGGAGCGAGATGGCCGCGGGACGCAATACGGGGTCCGTTGCGGGGAAGCGCGGGGCCGCCAATTCGAGCCACTTATAGGCTTGCACAGGGTCCTGCGCCACGCCTTGGCCCTTCACGTACATGACCGCGAGGTCGAATTGGGCATGAGCGAAGCCCTGATCGGCGGCACTTTGGTACCACTTCGCCGCTTCCATATAGTCCTGCGCTACGCCCTGGCCGAGCCAGTACAGTTTTCCAAGCCTGTACTGGGCGAGTACGACGCCCTGGTCGGCGGCTTTGCGGTACCACTTTGCGGCTTCCCCATGGTCCTGCGCCACGCCCTGGCCGAACTCGTACATGTTCGCGAGACTGGACTGGGCACGAGCGAAGTCCTGGTCGGCGGCCTTGCGGAACCACTTCGCCGCTTCCGCATTGTCCCGCGTCACGCCCTTGCCGGTGCGATACATGGTCCCGAGGTAGGCCTGGGCGTTGGCGTCGCCTTGGTCGGCCAGCGTACGCAATAACGGAAGCGCGGTCGCGAAGTCGCCGCGCTCGTAGGCGGTTGTCGCATCCTCAAGCGGCCCGGCAGCCACAGAAAAGGCCAGCCCTATCGCCACGAACACGCCAATCAATGCACCTGAAAGTACTTGCCATGTTCGCATTTGCTTCCTCCCGTTGGCGTTCTTGCCAGAATAAGACAATTAGAGGGGCCAGGCGCGAATTATTGCGATCCTTCCACCTTCAGCCTTAGACTCGCCGGCCCCACACCTGAGCGACGGTGTACATCGTGAAGGAGGTGCCGGGCTTGGCGAGATGGCGACGGCATTCGGTCAGCACGGCTGCCAGATCGCTTTCACTGAGCAGTCCGAGCTTGAGAATCGTTCCCCGGAGCGATTCGACGGTGGAGGGCAGGTAATCGACCATCGGGTCGGTGGAGCGGACGCCAAGCAAGGCGGTGCGGTACTGAACGTCCCGAAGGCCGGACTGCTGCATCTGTGCGTAGAGTCGCCTTGCGAGCTCGAGATCGGCGCCGACCCCTTTGAAGGCGCCGAGCAACGCGGATTTCAGGCGATTCCATGCCGGGTGCGGCGGGTAGCAGTTGAGCGTGGACGCGTCCGGCTCCTGCAGTACGACGATGCCGCCCGCTCGTGCCAGGCGAGCGGCTTCCTTCAGCAGCCGCTCGGGATTCCCGGCGGTGCTGGCGACGAAGCGCATGTGCACGAGGTCGAAGGCGCCAGCCGGCAAGCCCGAGTCATAGGCATCGCCGAGGCGGAATTCGACGTTACCCGGCGCGCTTTTTCTCGCGTGTTCCAGGAACGCCGCATTCCCGTCGAGGCCGATGACCTGACCGGTTGGCCCCACGCGGGCGCTGAGTAGATCGGTGATTCCGCCGGGGCCGCACCCGATATCGGTGCACCTCCAGCCTTGCATCGGCCCGAACCGGTCCAGCATCGCGTTCGCGTCCGGTGCCCATGCCTGGGATTGAACCAGCAGGCGCTCGATCTCGCCGGCGCGGGACTCGATCGGATAATTGCCGAAAAACGCGGTGCTCATAAGGCGGAAGTCGGAAGGAAGGCGGAAGTTCAAAGGTGACCTCCGCTGCGCGGAGACTCTACCACTCATTACGCATTACCTATCACCCAATACTTCCGAATGGCCTACACTGTTGCCCGGGCAAGACATCACTTTCAACGGGAGGAGGGCCCAATGAAACGTGCAGTTCACCTGTTCCTGGTTCCGCTTTTGTCGCTCGCCGCGCCGGGCGCCATCGCGGCCGATGTCGCGGCAGACTATCCCAACCGGTCGATCCGGTTCATCGCGCCGTTCGTCGCCGGCGGGCCGAGCGACATGCTCTCGCGACTACTCGGTCAGAAGCTGACCGAGATCTGGGGCCAGCCTGTCATCGTGGACAACCGCGGAAGCGCCGGCGGTGTCGTCGGCTTCGAGCTGGGTGCGAAGGCGGGGCCGGACGGATACACGCTGCTGCTCGCCACCTCCGCCGGGCTCACGATGAACCCGCACGTGTATCTCAAGCTGCCGTACGATGCCCAGCGCGATTTCCAGCCGATCACGCAGGTCACTTCCGGCCCGTATGTCATGGTGGTGAATCCCTCGGTGCCGGCCAAGTCCGTGCCGGAATTCATCGCGCTCGCCAAGACGAAAGCCGGGCAGATCAATTACGCGACGACCGGGACCAACAACCTGCTCGCGATGGAACTGCTCAACTACATGGCCGGCATCAAGACGGTAGCGGTCGCGTACAAGGGGACGGGGCAGGCGGTCAATGCCATCGTGAGCGGGGAAGTGCAGGTGTTCATCATCAACCCGCTGGTGGGCTTGCCGCAGGTCCAGGCAGGAAAGTTAAGGGCGCTGGCGGTGACAGGAGCAAAACGCAGCCCGGCCTTGCCCGAGCTTCCGGCGATCGCCGAGACGTTGCCCGGCTTCGAGCAGATCGTATGGCACAGCGTCATGGCCCCGGCCAGGATACCCAAGCCAATTCTCGCCAAGCTTTCGAAGGAGCTCATCCGGATCATCAAGCTGCCCGAGATCAAGGAGCGCTTCGCCAGCCAGGCCCTCGATGCCGTGGGCTCGACGCCGGAAGAACTCTCTGCGCTGATCAAGAACGAGAGCGCAATGTACGCCAAGCTGGTGAAGCAGATCGGCTTTAAACCCCAGTGACGAGTGACGAGTGACCAGAGTCCGCGCAACGCGCGAGAATTATCCGTCACCCTTATTCGTCACCCGTAATCGTCACGGGTTCAGTGACATTCGCCGCCGTCATCAGGGCGCCAGGGATTGGAGAAGGTGCTCAGCGACTCGAGGAAGACGACCAGGTCAGTCTGCTCGCGCTGAGTAAGATTCAGGGGCTTGGCGGGCCGCCCGTCTTTCGCGTGCAACTGGACCGGGTCGAGACTGGCGTAATGCTTCACGACGTCGGCAAGCGTATCCACGCGGCCGTCGCGGCCGTACGGTGCGGTCAGTATCAGGTTGCGCAGTGTCGGCACCTTGAATTCGCCGGGCGCCGCTTTTTCGAGTGATGCCTGGCGGGTGTGGGCGGCACTCGCACCGGTCTTGTCGTCGTTGTAGGGTCCCAGCAGGTTGAAGCGGCTCTTCAGCAATTGCTGAATGCCGGCCGGGCGCCCCGGATCGGGCCTGCCGTGCGGCTCGAAGCGCGACAGGCCGGTCCTGAAGAATTCGCCGCTGGTGAAATTCGGGCCGGAATGGCAGTTGGTACAGCCGCCCTTGCCGATGAAGAGCTTGAGCCCGCGCTGCGCCGGTTCGGAATAAGTCCACGCAGCAGGCGGCTCGCCCCGCGCCAGCGCTTCACGGAATTTGTCGAACGGGGTGGCCCCGCTCATCAGCGTTTCCTGGAAGGCGGCAAGTGCTTTGCCGACGTCCACGAACACGGCCTCGTCATCGGTGGCAGACGGCGGGGCTCCGAATGCCTTGCGGTAGCGGCAGGACAATTGCTCGTCGTTGCGTACCAGTTGCGCCACGTGGCGCGGCGTCGCCGCCAGCTCGCGCGGGTCCAGGATCGGGCGCAGGCTCTGGGACCACAGGCTGTCGGCAGCGCCGTCCCAGCCGTACCAGCGACCGGCGAGCAGGTTCATCAGCGTCGGCGTGTTGCGGTCCACCTCGGTCATGCCGGCGCCGCGCCGCAGGTTGTCGGACCAGCTGCGCTCCGGGACGTGGCAACTCGAGCAGGACATCGTGCCGTGGCTGGAAACGCGCTGGTCGAAGAACAGGCGCGTTCCGAACTCGATCGCATCCCGTTTTCCCGATACCCGGTTGGTCGCGTCATACGGTACCCGCGCCGGAAACGGTCCGTGGGACAGGATGAGCTTGATCTCGCTATCGGTGAAAGCGGGCTTTGCCGTGGCGCTCTCGTCCGCCAGGCTGGTCCACGCCAGCAGCGCGCAGACCGCGCCGGCCGCGGCGCATGCGAAGCGCGACGCAGTGCGTTTCAGCCCGCTGGCGAGTGAGGACATGAGCGTGATCATACCCGGGAGAGCGGGAGGGCGGAAACTTGAGGCGGAAGGCGGAAGACGGAAGGCCGAAGGGGTTTTCGCAGGCCGCAATGCCTCCCTGAGCGTACCTTGCTGACCACTCTTGGCGCGGTTCCTTCGCGGTGAAGCCTGTCGTCACCGCATCACTGCACCACCTCATCACCGTTTCAGGCGCCCCGGCGGTAACCGGGGTGTAACGATTTCGCAAAGAAACGGGGCTAGCGTAGGCGACATGGAAGCGGGATGTGCCCCCCCGTTTCCTGTCCCGCCACTTCAAGCGAAGGCCCCTATGCCTCTCCTCAGGCTGCTGAAGCGAACCGTCTTCATCGCCGATCGCGCGACCGGAAAGCAGGAGAAATTCAATATCGTGGTTGGTGTTCCCCAGCCGCAGCCTGGCAGCGATCGGGGCACGCCGGACCGCGCGAAAGGCACGATCGACGACGCCCAGTCCATATTCGAACAACTCGTGGCGAACGGAACGATTGCCACGACGGGTAAGAAGTAAGGCCCCGCTGCTCCGGCGTCCTGGTAGAGGTGACGCAGTGACGCGGCGATGGCCGCTTCGTCTCCGCGCTACAGGGTTTTCCTTTCGCCTTCCGCCTTCCGGCTTCCTCCTTCAGCGAGGGGGCGCCCAGCTACACAGTATGGACTGGCTGGACGGGCCGCCGCAGTTCCCAACCCCCGGGAACGGCACTAGAATGGAATCGACATAAGAGAGCGCGGTACCGACCGCGCCGGGCCCCGGGGAGAGGAAGCACTATGGAGGGGGCGACATGAGCCAGATGGTCACTACGACGCTCACCGTCAACGGTGTGCGCCGCAGCGTCACCGCGCACCCCGACACCCCGTTGCTGTGGATCCTGCGCGAGCAGCTCAGGATGACCGGCACCAAGTTTGGCTGCGGGATGGGGCAGTGCGGAGCTTGCACCGTGCACCTCGACGGCCAGCCCGTTTTTTCCTGCCTGCTCGAGATCCAGCACGTCGCCGGCAAGTCCGTTACCACCATCGAAGGCCTGTCCCTGGAATCGAAGCACCCGCTGCAGAAGGCGTGGGTCGAGGAACAGGTGCCGCAATGCGGCTACTGCCAGTCCGGGCAGATCATGCGCGCCGCGGGGCTGCTCAAGGAGAACCGCAATCCGACCCGCGAGCAGATCGTCGAGCACATGAAGACCAACATCTGTCGCTGCGGCTCGTACCGCCGCATCGTCGCCGCCATACAGCGCGCGGCCAAGGAGCAAGGATGAAGGCGGAAGGCGGAAGGCGGAAATATTTTCGCGCGGAGCGCGGGGATCATCCCTCATCCCTCATCCCTCATCCTTCAACGAAGCGGCTCGAAGGCCGCCGCCGATTCCTGAAGCAGAGCGGCGGACTCGCGCTCGCCTTCACGATCGGCGCGAACGGCCTTCTCCGCGCCATCGACGTGCGGGCCTGCGGCGAGGAAGGCGACGTGGACCTCAACGCCTGGGTGCACGTTTCCAACAGCGAAAACACGATCACCGTCATGTGCCCAACCGCCGAGATGGGGCAGGGCATCTACACCTCGCTGCCGCTGCTGCTGGCCGAGGAGCTCGATGCCGACTGGCGGCACATCCGCGTGACGCAGGCGCCGTCCGACAAGGCCTATATCAACCCCGAATACTTCGGCGTGCAGGGGGTCGGTGGCAGCCGCAGCACGATGGGCTACTGGAAGATCATGCGGCTTGCGGGTGCGCAGGCACGCGCCATCCTGGTGGCAAACGCGGCGCGGCAGTGGAGCGTGCCGGCCGGCGAGTGCTCCACGGTGCCGAGCTACGTGGTGCATGCGGCGTCGGGGCGCAAGCTGAGCTACATGGATATCGCGAAGATCGAGGATTTCAAGCTCGACGCGCCGCAGATTTCCGAAAAAGACCTCAAGGCGCCGTCGCAATGGCGGCTGATCGGCCGCGACGTGCAGCGGCTCGACGTGCCGCTCAAGGTAAACGGGCAGGCGAAGTACGGCATCGACGTGCAGATACCGGGCATGCTCTACGCCTCGATCCTGCGTCCGCCGGTGGCGACCTGCCCGCACCCGCTGTACGGCGATGGCGCCGAGAACGGCCCGGTGAAGGTGGACGCCGCGGAGGCGATGAAAATCGAGGGCGTGGTGAAGGTGGTCCAATTGCCCCACGGTGTCGCGGTGGTCGGCACCGACTACTGGGCGACGGTGAAGGGCAAGCGCGCGCTGAAGGTGGAATGGCGCAAGGGCTCGCTTGCTGCGGGCTACGACAGCGAAGCGAAGAAACAGGAATGGTCCGCCATCGCCAGCGACCGCTCCAGGAAGGGCCGCACGGTCGACAACGCCGGCGCGTTCGACGATGCGTTCAAGGCCGCGGCACAGAGCGTGTCGGCGGTCTATGTCACCGACCACGTGCACCACGCCTGCATGGAGCCGTTCAACGCAACGGCGTGGCTGCTGCACGACGACATCGAGGTGTGGGCGCCGACGCAAGGCCAGACCTGGGCGCAGCAGTCGGTCGAGCGCGTGACCGGCATACCCGCCGACAAGGTGCGCGTGCATACCACTTTCCTCGGCGGCGGCTTCGGCGCGAAGACCGAGCAGCTGCCCAATGCCGAGGCGGCGATGCTGACGAAGGTCATGGACAAGCCGGTCAAGGTGATCTGGAGCCGGGAAGACGATGTAAAGCATGGCGCCTACCGCCCGCTGACTGCGCAGCGCATGGACGCGGCGATCGCCGCCGATGGCAAGGTCACCGGCTGGAGCCACCGCCTGGTCGCGGATTCGGTGCTGGTGCGGGCGCGCAAGGTGGTGTGGGACAAGAGCCCCGGCATCGACGGCTCGGTGGCGGTGGGAATGACGCAGCCGTACGGAATACCCAACAAGCATCACGAGTACATCCACCAGCTGGGCGGCATCCCGGTCGGTTACTGGAACGCGGTCGGCAACGGCTTCACCATATTCGCGGTGGAGTCGTTCATGGACGAAGTAGCGGCGAGGCTCGGCAAGGACCCTCTCCAGCTGCGCATCGAACTGATGACCGACGCGCGCGGGAAGGCGGTGCTGGAAGCCGTGCGAAAAATGTCGGACTGGGACCGCAAGCGCGAAGGCAGGGCACTGGGGGTGGCCTACAACCACGGCGGGCGCTGGAATTGCCAGATCGCGGAAGTGGTGGAGGTCTCGGTGGATCGGGCGAGCGGCGCGATCAAGGTGCACAACGTTTGGGCGGCGGCCGATCCCGGCACCGCGATCCAGCCGCGCCACCTGCGCCAGCAGCTCGAGACCGGCATCATCTGGGGCATGTCGGCGGGGCTGCGCGAGCGCGTCACCATCCGGGACGGGATCGTCCAGCAATCGAATTTCCACGACTACCCGGTGCCACGCATGGACGAGATCCCGGAAATCGAGATCCAGGTCATCCAGGGCGCGGTCGGCCAGAATTCCGGCGCCGGGCAGATCGGCGTCGCGCCGATGGCGCCGGCCATTGCCAATGCGGTTTATCGTCTGACCGGCACGCGGCTGCGGGCGATGCCGATGCTGCCCGGGCAAGTGAAGCAGGCGCTCGCGGAGACGGAAACCGGCGCCGCCTGAGCGCGTGACCGAAACGAGGGGGAACATTGCATCAACGTAAGTGGTTGGCTTGCGCGTGTGTGCTCGCGGCACTGGCGGTATGCGCCGCGCAGGCGCCGGCGCAGGAACGGCGGACGCGGGCCGAAAGCAAGGACATGCGGCTGCTCGGGCACCACGACCTGCAGGCGCGCAGCGGCTATCACCCGGCCATCATCGAGCAGAACGGGCGCTGGATCGCCTATGTCGGTCATCACGGCGGCCGGGCGCTCAATCCGCTGACCGGTGTCGTCGAGACCAACGGTACGTCCATCCTCGATGTCACCGACCCGCGCAATCCCAGGTACCTTGCGCACATCCCGGGCGAAGAAGGCGAAGGCGAGGCGGGCGGCGCGCAGATGGTGCGCGCCTGCAACGGCAGGGTGCTGCCGAAAGGCGACCGCGCGAAGACCTACCTGTTGCGCACCTTCGGCCTCTCGGCGCAGGAAATCTGGGACGTTACGGTGCCGGAGCAGCCCGTGATCCTGACCACTGTCGAGAAAGGCCTGCGGGACACGCACAAGAACTGGTGGGAATGCGACACCGGCATCGCCTACCTCGTCTCCGGCGTGAGGGACTGGCGCGTGCGGCGCATCATGCAGGTGTGGGATCTGTCGGATCCCGCAAAACCGGCGCACGTGCGCGGCCATGGCCTGCCGGGGCACCAGACGGGTTCGTCGGGCGCCATCCCGCCGTTCCTGCACGGCGCGACCTCGAGCGGCCCGCAGGGTAACCGCGTCTACGTCGCGTACGGCACCAACCGCGACGGCATCGTGCAGATCCTCGACCGCAAGAAGCTGCTCGAGGGGCCGAAGGAGCCGACGGTAGAGAACCTGCTGCACCCGCAAGTAGCGCGGCTCGACATGCCGGCGTTCATAGGCGCTCACACCACGCTCGCTGTAACCGGCGTGGACGTGCCGGAATTCGCGAAGGACGACCGCGGCCAGCGCCGCGACTTCGTGTTCCTCGTGAATGAGGCGTTTCGCAACGAGTGCATGGGCGAAGTGCGCAACATGGCCTACGTGGTGGACGTCACCGACGAGAAGAACCCGTTTCCGGTCGCGAATTTCCAGGTGCCCGAGGACAGCGGCAATTTCTGCTCGCGCGGCGGCCGCTTCGGCTCGCACGCGTCAAACGAGAGCCAGCCGCCGATGTACGCGAAGCGCGTGCTGTTCTTCTCGTGGTTCAATGCGGGCGTGCGCGCGGTGGACATCCGCGACCCGTACCGCCCGCGCGAGATCGGTTATTACATCCCGGCGACCACCGACAAGACCGAGAAGCGCTGCATCAAGACCGCCGAGGGCGAGCGCTGCAAGTTCGAGGTCCAGACCAACAACGTGGAAGTGGACGACCGCGGCTACATCTATATCATCGACCGCGCCAACACCGGCATGCACGTGCTCGAGCTGACGGGCGCGGCGCGGAGAGTAGCGGACTTCAAGTGACCAGAAACGGTTCTATTGTTCAATTCAGGAGGAGCAGGAAAATGAAGAAGATCGGTGTTGCAGCAGTGCTATTCGCCGGCGCGGTCCTGGCCGGGTGTCAGAGCGCGGGCCCGCGCGGCGCGAGCGAGTACAAGGCGGACCAGCCGGAAGCGAACAACATGCGGCTTGTCGGCTTCATGCCGTTGCAGGCGCGCAGCGCGTACCAGCCGCTGGTCCACCAGCAGGGCAACCGCTTCATCGCCTACCTCGGGCATCACGGCGGCAAGCCCAAGATGAACCCGCAATCGGGAGTCGTGGAGAACAACGGCACTTCCATCGTCGACGTCACCAATCCCGCGAGCCCGAAGTACCTCGCGCATGTTCCCGGCCAGGCGGGCGGCACCGAAGCCGGCGGCGCGCAGATGGTGCAGCTGTGCAACGGGTCCCAGTTGCCGAAAGCCGACAAGAGCAAGGTCTACATGCTGCGGTCCTACGGCAACTCCGCGCACGAAATGTGGGACGTGACCAATCCCGAGAAACCGGTGCTGGTCAATATCATCGTGCGGGGGCTGCGCGACACGCACAAGAACTGGTGGGAGTGCGACACCGGCATCGCCTACCTGGTCTCCGGCGTAAAGGGCTG
>Ga0137410_10002364_pt1 | contig 12874 bp, 11 predicted proteins | sample CZODoug1_16funga_FD_108878 | JGI IMG/M metagenome (GOLD analysis project Ga0137410, IMG submission 108878) | Vadose zone soil fungal communities from Angelo Coast Range Reserve, California, USA - CZODoug1_16fungal (Illumina Assembly) | ecosystem: Environmental > Terrestrial > Soil > Vadose zone... | reverse complement strand
GCGCTCGCGAAACTCGCGGGCGGAGCGCCCGGACTGCGTGAAGATCGTGGCCATGTTGCCGAGCGCCATCCGGTTGGCTTGCGCGATCGCCTCGTCGAGGCTCGCAGCGCGAGCGACTGACAGAACCGGTCCGAAGATCTCTTCGTTGCCGATGGACATGTCGGAGGTGACGCGGTCGAGGATGGTCGGTCCGAAAAAGAAGCCTGGCCGCGACATCTGGCCACGCCCGTCGACCACCAGCTCGGCTCCTTCGGCAACGCCCTTGTCGACGTAGCCGGCGACCCGGTCACGATGGTCGGCCCGGATCAATGGACCGACCTGCACGCCGGCCTCATCGCCCGGCCCGACGACCAGCTTCGATGCCGCATCCTTCAAGCCGACGAGCAATCGATCCGCGGCCGCCCCGACCGCCACCGCGACTGATCCCGCCAGGCATCGCTCGCCGGCGTTGCCGAAGGCGGAGTTGAGGATGGCGGGAACCGTGACCTCCGAGTCGGCGTCGGGCATGACGACGATGTGGTTCTTCGCGCCGCCGAGCGCCTGGACCCGCTTGCCGGTCGCGGCCGCGGTCTGGTAGACGTGCCTGGCCACCGGCGCCGAACCCACAAACGAGATCGCGTTCACGTTGGGGTGGTTGAGCAGCGCGTCGACCGCTTCGCGCGCGCCATGCACGACATTGAGCACGCCTTCCGGGAACCCTGCCTCCAGGAAGATCTCGGCGAGGCGCTGCCCGCCCAGCGGCGTCCGCTCCGAGGGCTTGAGCACGAACGTGTTGCCGGCCACGACCGCCAGCGGGAACATCCACAGCGGGATCATCACGGGGAAGTTGAAAGGCGGGATGCCCGCGCACACGCCAACCGGGTACCGGTAGAGGTCCTGGTCGACGCCGCCTGATACGTCGCGCAGCGTGCGGCCCTGCAACAGCGTCGGGGCTCCGCAAGCGAAGTCGACGACCTCGATTCCGCGCCTCACCTCGCCGCGGGATTCGTCGAGCGTCTTGCCGTGATGCCGCGTGATGATCGCCGCGAGGTCCTCGAAGTGGTCCTCGAGCAGCGCCTTGAAGCGGAACATCAGGCGCACGCGTTCCATCAGGGCCGTGCGAGACCACGCCGGGTATGCCTTGACGGCCGCCTGAACCGCCGCGTCGACCTCATGGGTTCCTGACATCGGCACCTGCTCGATGACCTGGCCGGTGGCCGGGTTGTAGACGGGGAGCGCGCCGGCTGCGTTCGGCGGAACGCGCCACTCGGATCCGATGAGGTTCGGGATCATCGCCAGACTCCTATGTTCCGGGCCGGTTGATTTCTTGCGCCATCTCTTGCGCGACCTGCTTCATCTCAGGACCCACCGCCATCTTCTCGAGCTCTTTGGAGAGGCGCTCGAGCTCCTCGCCGCCGGCCATCATCTGCGTCAGCTCGGCAAGAGTTGTCTCCTGCTTCATGTACTTGCCGACAAGGCGTCCGCGGTTGAGAAGAACGAACCGGTCGCCGACCGGATACGCGTGATGAGGGTTGTGGGTGATGAAGATCACTCCGAGGCCCCGCTCCTTAGCCTGGACGACGTACTTGAGGACGATGCCCGACTGCCTGACGCCGAGCGCGGATGTCGGTTCGTCAAGGATCAGCACTTTAGCCCCGAAGTAAACGGCCCGCGCGATGGCGACAGCCTGGCGCTCGCCACCCGACAGCGTGCCGACCGGTTGGTTTGGATCGCGGACGTCGATGCCCATCTTCTGCATCTCTTCGCGCATGACTCGCTTCGCAAATCGCGTGTCCAGCTTGCTCGCCAGCCCGAAACCGACGGTCGGCTCGGAGCCGAGGAAGAAGTTGCGCCAGATCGACATCAGCGGCACCGTGGCGAGATCCTGGAAGACGACCGAGATGCCGGCTGACCGCGCGTCGCGCGGACCGGCAAACCGGACCTTGACCCCCTCGATCAGGAATTCGCCCTCGTCGTGTGGATGAACCCCCGAGAGGATCTTGATCAGGGTGGACTTGCCGGCCCCGTTGTCGCCGAGCACGCAGGTGACCTCGCCCGCGCGCACCTCCATCGAGATGTCCTTCAGCGCAATGACGCTGCCGAAGTATTTGCTCACGTGGCGCACTTCGAGTAGCGGGGCTGCGTATTGGCTCATTGCGTTCTCAACGCCTCGCGCTCGCCGCGCGCCGCCTCACGAGGGTGTTCACGCCTACGGCCACGAACAGGATCACGCCGAGGAACGTGAAGTACCAGTTCGAGTCCCACCCGGCGAAGATGATGCCGATCTGCGCGAAGCCGATGACCAGCGCGCCGATCGAGGCGCCGATGGCCGAACCGTAGCCGCCGGTCAGCAGGCAACCGCCGACGACCGCGGCGATGATGAAGAAGAATTCCTGGCCGACGCCCTGGCCGGTCTGGATGCCCTTGAAGCGCAGCGCGACCATGATCCCCACCAGCGCCGCCGCCATCGCCGTGCACATGAAAAGGATGACCTTGGTCCGCGCGACGGGAACGCCCACCGCGCGAGCCGCGTTGGCGTCGCCTCCGACGGCATAGATCCAGTTGCCGAAGGTCGTCTGGGTCAGCACCCACGTCGCCACGGCCGTGATCGCGATCCACCAGAGCACGGCGTCCTGGAAGTTGTAAGGCGCCAGGAAGGTGCTTCCGAATACTGACTGCGCGCTGGCAAACCCGGGCGCCTGGTCGGAGATGTCGAAGCGCACCTGGTTGGTGATGAAGAGGGTGACCCCGACGTTCACGCCGCGAAGGACGAAGAAGGTGGCGAGCGTGATGATGAAGCTGGGCAGCTTTGTCCTGACGACCAGGATTCCGTTGACCGCCCCGATGATCCCCGCAAAGATCAGCACGACGACGATCCCCGACCACACGTTGATGTCGTAGCGGGTGATCAGCATGCCGAGCAGCAGGCCGCAGGTTCCGATCATCACGCCGGCGGAGAGGTCGAACTCCCCGCCGATCATCAGCAATGCGACGGCCACCGCCATGATCCCGTAGGTCGACGCGGCGTCGGTCCAGTTTTGCATGCCCGCTACGGACGAGAACTTGTGACCCGGCGTGGCGTCGACGGTGGCGAAAAGCAGGTACACGGCGACCGCGCCGATCAGCGCTCCCAGCTCCGGCCGCTGCAGCAGCCGCACCAGCACGTTCACCGTTGCGACGCGTTCGTCGCCGGCACCTACGGGGCGCGGAGTGGGAACCGGCTTGCTGGCCACGCTCATGGTTTTTTCACCTTGTAGATGGCCCTACCGGGCCGGACGACCCGGCCCGGTAGAAAGCCGTTTCAGTCTATCGAGTGCCCTGGCCCGTCAGGCTCGCGACGGTGGAGGCGTTGTTCTTGTCGACGATGCCCGGTCCGCTCTTGACGATGTCGAACCCGCCGACGGTGTTCGCATTCGTCTTGTTGAGCTTCAGGAAGACGATCGGTAGGTAACCCTGCAGGTACTGCTGCTGGTCGATCGCGAAGTCCATCTTTCCGGACTGGATGTCGGCGACCACGCCGGTGCTGATGTCAAAAGTCGCGATCTTGGCCTTTGAGTTGGCGCCCGCAACTGCCGCCTCGACGATGTTCTTGGCGACGTCGGGGTCGAGCGCGAGGATCGAGTCGATCGCCGAGTCGGCGCTGAGCGCGGCCTGCAGCGTGGCCGTTGCGGACGAGACGTTTGACTTCGCGTTGTCGAGCACGAGGTCCTTCTCGTTGCCGCCGAAGCCGGTCTTGGCGCCCGCGCACCGGTCGCGGAGGCTGGTGCTGGTGGCCTCGTGGATGATGCAGAGAAGCTTGGTGCCGCCGTCCGCCTTCAACCGGATGCCCGCCTGGGTGCCGGCCGCGATCTCCGGCTGTCCAACACAGGTGATGGCTCCGGAGTAGGCGATGTAGCTCTGCCCGCTGGCGGTGGTGCCGCAGTTGTTCATCAGGATCAACGGAACGCCGCCCGCGGCGGCCTGCTTGGCGCAGTCGAGCACCGACTGGCTGTGCGGGGAGACGACAAGGCCGTCCGCCTTGGCGGTCACGGCGGCGCTGATGAACTGGCATTCCTGGCTGTCGTCGTTGTTGCTGCCCTGGTAGTTGACCTGCACGCCCAGGTCAGATGCCGCCTGCTTCTCACCCTTCTGCACGACAGACCAAAACGTGCCGTTGTCGCCGTGCGTGACGAAGTAGAAACGCAGGTTCGACCCCGACCCGCCGGCCGATGGCGTGCTCGAGCTCGTTGATCCGCTGCTGCACGCTGCGAACATCAACAGGGCCGCGAGCCCGATGACTCCCTTGATTCGACTCATGGATTCAGTCCTCCTTCGACTGCGGTGATGTGCTGGGTGGCGCTCACTCGACGAAAGTACTCAAGGCTCTTCCGCGCCGCCATGAGTGGACCGTGGGCCGGTTCGGGCTCGGCAGTAAGCGCCGTGTCCTGCTCGAGCACGTACCAGCCCCGATATCCGGCATCCTGCATCCGGCCGACTACCGCTCCGATGTCAAGGTCTCCCTCCCCAAGCGGCCGGTAAAGGCCTGCTCTAACCCCTCCGGCATACGACAGCTCGCCGCTGCGCACACGCTCGGCCAGGCGGGCATCTACGTCTTTGAGATGCACGTGGCTCACCCGCCCAGCCGCCGCACGCGCGATCGCTGCCGGGTCAGCGCCGCCCAAAAACAGGTGCCCGGAGTCGAGACAGAGCTCGACCGAGGTGGTCTCCAGAAGCGTGAATATGTCCTCCTTTTGCGCGACCGCGGTGCCGGCGTGAGGATGAAACGCAAGTCGAAGCCGGTGCGCCGACGCGAGCTCTTCTGCAGCGACCAGCGCCTCGGCAAGCGCGATCCAGTCCGCAGGGGCAAGACGCTCATCCCGATCGTAGCTCTCGCCGGGGAGCGCCGCCGCCAGTACGAGAACCTCGGCGCCCGATGCCTCCAGGGTCCTGGCTGCATGCTCGATCTCATCGAGCGAGGGCCGGCTGCGATCGTGGAGCACGGCCGCCAGGAAGCCCGCGACGAGACGCAAGCCATGGCGATCCAGCAGCTCGTTGCGTTCTTCCTGGTCTTCCGGGAGGTAGCCCGGCGGCCCGAGCTCGGTCGCCTCCAGCCCCACCTCCTTCATCTCGGCCAGCACGCGATCCGCCGGCATCCGGTAGCCCCACGAAGCCAGCTCGCTGACGCCCCACGAGATGGGCGCGCCGGCCACCTTCAAGTCCAGGCTCATCCGACCTCCTCCACCCGCACGGGCCGGCGCTCTTTGAAGGAGCGATCGGCGGCCAGGGCAACAGCCAGCGCCTGGCGTGCGTCAGTCACCGTGCACGGGCTCTCCGCCCCGTTCTTGACGGCCTCGAGGAAGGCGTGCAGCTCCGCTCGATAGGCGGGCTCGAAGCGATGCAGAAAATCGTCGTAACCCGGCTTCGAGGGCGGCTGCACTCCCGGCTCGACCGAGCGGAGCGGGGTTCGATCGTCCCACCCCACTGCGACGCTGTCACGCAAGCCGAACAGCTCCATCCTGACGTCGTATCCGCGGGGATCGTTTCTGGTGGCGGTGACCACGCCGAGGGTCCCGCCCTCAAAACGCAGCACCGCGCATGCGGCGTCGACGTCTTCATGCCGCTCGAAGAGCGGGCTGTTCGCCTCGCCATCCGCGAAGACCTCGGTCACGGGCCGGCCCACCACCCAGGCGCCGATGTCGAAGTCATGGATGGCGAGGTCTCGCCAGATCCCGCCCGAGCTCGCGATGTACGCCTCGGGCGGCGGCGCGGGATCGTGGGTGGCGAGCCGGACGACGTGAACGTCGCCGAGGGCGCCGGACTGAACCGCGTCCCTGGCCGCCCGGTAGCCGGCATCGAAACGGCGCTGGAACCCGATCTGGACGAAGATGCCCGACCGCTTCACGTGCTCGATCACAGCATCGGTGACGACGAGGTCGAGGGCGATGGGCTTCTCGCAAAAAGCCGCCACCGATGCGTCGGCGGCCAGGTGGAGGAGGTCGGCATGCGCCGGCGTCGCCGCGGCGATGACGATCGCGTCCAGTCCGGAATCGATGAGGGCCTGTGGGCTTTCCGCCTGCTCGGCGCCGACCGCTCGCGCGACGCCGGCCGCTCGCTCATGGTCGGCGTCCACCAGAGTCAACCTCGAGACGAGAGGGCTTGCCTTAAGGCTGCGCGCGTGCAGCGCGCCGATCCTCCCCGTCCCCACCAAACCGACGTGCATGCGTACGCCTCCACACCTAACGACATGAACAGATCCAGTTTGGGAACGTTCCCAAGGGAACGTTCCCGCAAGTATAATCCGCCCGAGACGCATGTCAAGGCCAAACTCGCGCACGCGGTCAAAGCCGAAGCCCCCACGCCCGGCGACGATCATCGACGTCGCAAGCAAGGCCGGCGTCTCGAAATCCGTCGTCTCTCGGGTGATGCGCGGGGAGGCCGCGGTCAGCAAGGCGAGCCGAGACGCGGTCGTGGCGGCGGCCGAAGAGCTCGGCTATCGAGCGAACGCCGTCGCTCGAAGCCTCGTCCAGCGTCGGTCATACAACGTGGGCGTCATGGTCTCGGACCTGCACAACATCTTCTTCGCCGAGGTCCTGGACGGCCTGTACGCGGCGGCCGCCGAACGCGGGTACCGCACCTTGATCACCACCGGCAACCGAGACCCGCTCGCCGAGGAGCGTGCGCTCGAGCAGCTGCTCGAGCTCCGCGCCGACGGCATCGTGCTGGCGGGAGCCCGCCTCCCGGCGGAGGTCGTGGGCGCGGCGGCTCGGTCGGTGCCGGTCGCGTTGGTGGGCAGCGACCTCCGCCTGCCTGAGGTTGACGTCGTGGTGGATGACGACTTCCGAGGTGCCCAGCTGGCCGTCGCGCACCTGGCGGGGTTGGGCCACCGCGACATCGCGCTGATCGACGGTGGAGAGGGCGCCGGCGCAGCAGAGCGCAGCGGCGGCTACCGCGCCGCCATGACCAAGGCCGGCCTGGCCAGTCACGTCCGCATCGAACCGGGAGACTTCACCGAGGGTGGCGGATATGAAGGAGCCCGCCGGCTGCTGAAAGGCTCGCGGCGTCCGACGGCGATCTTCGCGAGCAACGACCAGTCGGCGGTTGGCGCGCTGAACGCGATCATCGAAGCCGGCTTGAGGGTGCCCCACGACGTCTCGCTGATGGGTTACGACAACACCGCGCTCGCAGCGCTGCGCCACATCTCGCTCACGACGATCCACCAGCCGCGCAACCAGATCGGCGAGATGGCGATGAAGGCCGTGGTCCGCCGGATCGAGCATCCGGGCTCGCCTGCGCGCCGCCACGTGCTGGCGCCCAAGCTGATCGTGCGCGACACGACGGCCGCGCTAACGAAGCGACGGGGCTAGCTTCGCCCTTCGCTCGACCATCACGGCGGCCACCAGGGCGGCCAGCAGAGCGGCGACCGCATACGAGTAAAACGCCGCCTGGATACCGGCGAACGACCAGGCCAGCCCGCCAATAATCGGACCGACCGTGATGCCCACGTTTTCGAACTCTCCGAACAGGCCCATGTAAAACGCATGCCTGCGACGGGGCATCGTCTCCGCGAGCCAGGCCGTCGCGGCAGGCCAGATGAGCGCCGCTCCCAGCGCGCGCAAGGCTGCGCCGGCGATCACCTGGGCAAAGCTGCCGGAGGTCGCATAGACGGCAAAGCCGAGAGCCGACACGATGCCACCGGCGATCATGGTTGGCCGCCGCCCCCAGCGGTCGGACGCGTTGCCGCCGGGAACCAGCAGGACGCCTCCAATCAAGCCCACGGCAAGCATCGCCGTCCCGGCGCTCGCGGCCGAGAGGTTCAGGTGAGTCGTGACCAGAAGCGGCAGCAAGGCCAGCTCGCCTCCGACCCCGACCTGGATCAGGAGCACCATCGACGCGGTCACCGCCAGGACACGCACGACGCCGCCGCCCGCGCGTGACTCGACCATGCGCGCCTGGTCGTCCGCCGTCCACTCTTCCCCATGCTCGACACGCGAATAACCCTTGAAAACCACGACCATCAACAGCGCCGAGACCACAGGCAGGATGCAGGCGGCGAGCATGACGTTGCGGATCGGGAAGCGATCGATGAGCAGCCCGCCCGCGCCCGCGCCCAGCGCCTCGGAGATGACCCACTGGGCAGAGAGCAAAGCCAGACCCGTGGCGCGGAGCCGGCTGTGAAGCGCGGTCCCGACATAAGAACGCGCGATCGGGCCGACCGCCACCATCATCCCGCACGCGACGAAGTAGCTGATCGCGATCAAGAAGATGGAGTCGGCACGTGCGAGCAGGACGATGCAGACCGCATACAGCAGCTGTGAGGCGATGAGGGGCGCCCTGTACCCGACGCGGTCCGCAAGGATGCCCCACACCCATTCGAAGGCCAGCATCCCGAAGCCGTACATCGAAAGTGTCAGGCCGATCTCGTTTGGCTTGGCCCGGAGTTGGTGCAGCTCGAGCGGGAGGGAGATCTGCAGCAGGCCCGTGGCCAGGGTGGCGAAAGCGAGCGCGCCGATCAGAGCGCCGCTTCTGCTTCTTAACAGTGGTTCGGTGGTGGGCTCAGTAATGGCCGGCATACGATAGGGCACATCTCTCAGCGGCTCGAACGAATCCACCCACAGGCGCGCGCCGTGCTGGATGAAATCGCGTCGGCGGGCGCCGGCGAGAGCGCGCAGCCTTCGCTCGATGAGATGCGGCGGCTGCAGCTCGTCGAGGCTCGCTTCTCAGGCGAACCCGAAGCGGTGGAAGCGGTCCGCGACGTGCACGTCGACAGCCCGGCCGGCCCGGTTCGTGTGCGCCTCTACCATCCCGACCCCTCTCCCCCGCACGCGGCTGTGATGTTCATGCACGGCGGCGGTTGGGCGCTGGGGAGCATTGATCTCTCGGACACGCTGTGCCGCACGCTGTGTCGTGCCTCCCGGATGCTCGTGGCATCGGTTGAATATCGGCTCGCGCCGGAGCATCCGTTTCCAGCCGGCCTCGACGACGCCTATGCGGCCCTTTGCTGGCTGGACGCGAACGCCGAAGAGGTCGGCGCCGTCCCGGGCAAGCTCGCCGTGTGCGGCGACAGCGCGGGCGGCAACCTGGCCGGGGCGATCGCCCTGATGGCGCGCGACAGGCGCGGACCTGCGATCGGCTTGCAGGTCCTGGTCTATCCCGCCCTCGACCCGACCCTGAACGAAGCCTCGATGGAAAGTTTGTCGAGCGGTTACGGCCTGACCAGGGCCGACATGCGGTACTTCTGGGAGCTCTACTTGAAAAGTCCAGAAGACGCAGCGAACCCCTACGCCTCACCCCTTCGCGAAAAAAACCTGGGCGGTGTCCCGCCGGCTCTGGTGATCACCGCGGAGTACGACCCGCTGGTCGATGAGGGCGAACGTTATGCCGCGATGCTTCGAAGCGCAGGGGTGCCAGTGCGCACGATCAGGTATCCCGGCATGATCCACGGGTTCATGAGCTACCTGGGCCGGGTCGATGTGGCAAAGGCTGCGGTCGCCGAGTGCGCGGACGCGCTCATCGACACGATGGGGACACAATTGCGGCGTCGTGAAGGAGCGAAATAGCGGACCACGCATCGGCCTCGTGACCGAAGCGTTCGCCAACCGTCCGCTCGTCGAGGTCATGGACTGGCTGGTCGCTGAGGCGCCTTCTGTCACCCAGCTCGAGATCGGCACCGGCGCCTACGCACCGACAGGTCATTGCGACATGCCGCATCTTGTGAAGGATGCCGGGGCGCGAAATGCGTGGCTCGGCGAAATCACGAGTCGTGGGCTGAGCGTCGGCGCGCTGAATGCATGGGGCAATCCTCTACACCCCGACGAGGCGATCGCGAAGAAGCACGACTCCGACCTGCGCGACACGATCCGGCTCGCCGCCCAGCTGGGCGTCGATCGCGTCGTCGCGCTGGCAGGCTGCCCGCCCGGCGCGCCTGGAGACAGAACTCCGCACTTCGCCGGCGGGGGCTGGCTTCCCTACCTCGAAGGAATCCACGACTCGCAGTGGGAGTCGTGGGTCGAGCCCTACTGGTCGGGCATCGCGGAATTCGCCGCGGAGGAACACCCCCAGGTGTTGATCTGTCTCGAGCTTCACCCGGGCACCGCCGTCTACAACGTCGAGACTTTCAACCGGATCGCCGGCCTGGGTGACGCGATCGCGGCCAACATCGATCCGAGCCATTTCTTCTGGATGGGGATGGATCCCATCGCGGTCGTGAAAGAGATAGGCGACCGCGCCGGGCACTGCCACGGCAAAGACGTCGTGTTCTCAAAGCCCAACCTCGCTGTCAACGGCCTGCTCGACCGGCGCTGGCCGCGGCCGCCGGAGGCGATGCCGTGGAACTTCGCCGTCGTCGGGCGGGGCAGGGATCAGTCGTGGTGGAACGCGTTCATCGGCGAGGTGGTCGCCCGGAGCCCGCGGGTACAGACGCTGGCGATCGAGCACGAGGACCCGTTCGTCGCACCCGAACAGGGGATCCCCGAGGCGGCCGCGGTGCTGTCTGCAGCCATTGGCTGACGGGTGTTGACACTGGCAAGTCTTTGCTATACGGTCCGTGGAACGTTCCAGCGTATTCGAACTTTGGGGTAGGGATGGCCAGACGGCTCAGGGTGGGGGTCATCGGTTGCGGCCTGGTCGCACAGGTCATGCACCTTCACTACCTGCGCGAGCTGTCAGACCGGTTCGAGATCGCCGCGATCTGCGACCTCTCTGAGGAGGTCCGCACCGCGATCGCCCGCGAGTATGGCGTCCCAGAGCAGTTCGCCACGTGGCAGGAGCTGCTGACCCGCCCGCTTGATGCGGTGCTCGTCCTGACGTCCGGCAGCCACGCGCCGATCGCGGTCGCCGCCGCCGGCGCCGGCTTGCACGTGCTTGTGGAAAAACCGATGTGCTTCTCGGTAGCCGAGGGCAGCGCGATGGTCGAGGCCGCCGATGCCGCGGGCGTCAAGTTGATGGTGGCCTACAACAAGCGCTACGACCCCGCCTACTTGCGCCTCCTCGAGGAGTCACGCACCCTGCTCGACCTGCGGCTGATCCAGATCACGACACTCGAATCACCCCTCGAGCCATACGTCGACCACTACAACCTGCGTCGCGGTGGGCCGCTCCCCGCTCAGCTGGCCCAGTCAATGAGGGCGGACAGCGCGGCCCGCGTCAGCGCAGCAATCTCTGACGCCGATCCTCTCTCGCGGTGGGGGTATGAGATGGTGCTCCTGGACACCCTGGTCCACGAGCTGAATGCGATGCGGGGAGTCATGGGCGAGCCGGACCGCCTCGAGTTCGCCGACATCCGCGAGACAGGGCTGACCGCAATCTTCAAATACGGCGCCACCCAGTGCATCCTCGCGTGGGTCGACCTCCCGGGGATCGCACGCTACTCGATGGAGTTCGCGTTCTACTCACCCACCAAGCGCTTGACGCTTTCCTTTCCGTCGCCTTTTCTGCGCAGCATGCCGACGCTCCTCGTCACCGAAGACGGACTGCCGAAATCACCGCGCTCATGGCGCACCGAGGAGATCACCTCGTATCGGGAAAGCTTCAAGGAAGAGCTCATCCATTTCCATGACTGCATCACCTCCGGTGGGCAACCGATCACGTCCGGGCGAGACTCGCTGCACGACATGGCGTTGTGTGAAGCAGTGGTCGCGGTCCATCGCAGCCGCGCGCCGCGAGACCGTCCGTCCGAGCCCGCGATGGCCAAAGCCACGACGTGAACGAGGCGAACGGGAAGATCGTCGTCGCCAACGCGCCCGTGAGCTACGGCGCGTTCGAGCTGACCGTCGGGATCCTGCCCGACGTGCCCGACGGCGCCGCGGTGCTGGACGAGGTCGCAGAGGCCGGATATGCGGGCATCGACCTTGGGCCCGTGGGTTATTTCGGATACGGCGAGGAGCTGGCGAAGAATCTCGGCCGGCGACATCTGTCGCTGGCAGGCGGTTTCTTCGAGCTGCCGTTCAGCGACCCGGCGAAGATGCCGGCAATCGTGCGTGAGCTGGACGCATTGCTCGACGTTTTCGACGCGGTCGGCGCGGCCGGCAACGGACTGAAGCCGCGGCCCACGTTGGCCGACGCGGGCAGCGATCTCCGCCGCTCGAAGCCAGGCCAGGCCGCAAAAGACAGGTCCCTGGGCTTCGACGCCGAGGGGTGGAAGGATTTCGCGCACGGAGTCGAGTTGGCGGTGGCGCGCTGCCGCGCCCGCGGCTACGAACCTACCTTCCACCACGAGACGGGGACGCATGTCGAGGCTCCGTGGGAGATCGAAAAGGTCCTGGAGCTGACCACCATCGGCCTCTGTCTCGACACCGGCCATCTCCTCCTCGGCGGAGGCGACCCGGTGAAGGCGATGCAAGACTGGGGTGACCGGATCAACCACGTGCACCTGAAAGACGCACGCAAGGCGGTCGTCGAACAGATCGTGAAAGAAGCCGCCCCCGTCGCTGAGATCTGGCGGCGTAAGGCTTTTTGCCGGCTGGGAGAAGGTGACCTCGACGTCGACGGTGTGCTCGAGCGGCTGCGGAGCGGCTATTCAGGCTGGCTCGTGGTCGAGCAGGACGTGCTTCCCGATCCCAGTGGAAAGCCGGCTGCAGACCAACGGGCCAACCGCGAATACCTGGCCCGGCGGGGGTTTTAGAAGAGGTTTGGCGGTTTTGAACCTGGGCCTTGCCGGGGCCGGCCGGATGGGCCGCAATCACCTGCGCGCGATCGCCGGTTCCAGCACTGTGCGCGTCACCGCCATCGCCGAGCCAATGGAGCCGGCGCGAGCGTCTCTTCCGCGCCTGGACGCCAAGCTCTATCCCGACCTCGATTCGATGCTGGCGGGGGGCGGTTTCGACGCGGTCCTGGTCTGCGTGCCCAGCGATTTCCACCTGGACACCATCAAGCGCCTGGTCTCGGCCGGGATGCCGATCCTATGCGAGAAGCCGGTCGG
>Ga0137410_10002361_pt1 | contig 12880 bp, 8 predicted proteins | sample CZODoug1_16funga_FD_108878 | JGI IMG/M metagenome (GOLD analysis project Ga0137410, IMG submission 108878) | Vadose zone soil fungal communities from Angelo Coast Range Reserve, California, USA - CZODoug1_16fungal (Illumina Assembly) | ecosystem: Environmental > Terrestrial > Soil > Vadose zone... | reverse complement strand
CCTACACCCTGTGCTGCTTCGGCGGCGCCGCCGGCCAGCACGCCTGCCTGGTAGCGGACGCACTGGCGATCCCGCGCGTGTTCATTCACCCCTACGCCGGCGTGCTCTCTGCTTACGGCATGGGTCTTGCCGACATCAGCGCGATCCGCGAGCAGGCGGTCGAAACGCGGCTCGAAGCCAATGCAATGCCCCAGTTCGAAGGCGTGCTATCGAAACTCGCCGGCGACGCGCGCAACGAGGTGACCGGCCAGGGTGTGCCGCAGGAGAGCATCGCCATCTTGCGCCACGCCCACCTGCGCTATGAAGGCACCGACACGGCGGTCATCGTGGATTTCGGCTCGCTGGAGGAGATGGTCCGGCAATTCGAAGCGGGTTACCGCCAGCGCTTCAGTTTCCTCATGCCTGGCCGCGCGCTGGTGGTCGAGGCAGTGTCGGCCGAGGCGACCGGCAGCGGCGCGCCCGTGCGCGAGACATTCGCCGCCCTGCCTCCGCGGCACGGCCCGGCGATGTCGGATCGCAAGGCGCGCCTGTTCAGCGGCGGCGCCCCGCACGAAGCGCCGGTATACCGCCGCGACATCCTCCGTCCCGGCGACACGATATCGGGGCCGGCTGTCATCGCAGAAGCCAATGCCACGACGGTGATCGAGCCGCAATGGCAGGCGCAGGTGACGCCGCTCAATCACTTGGTGCTGACGCGCGCCGTGCCGCGGCCGAAACGCGAGGCGATCGGCACGAAAGTGGACCCGGTCATGCTGGAAATCTTCAACAACCTGTTCATGGCCATCGCCGAGCAGATGGGCGTGACGCTCGCCAACACGGCGCACTCGGTCAACATCAAGGAACGGCTCGATTTCTCGTGCGCCCTGTTCGACACCGTGGGCGGCCTTATCGCCAACGCTCCTCACCTGCCCGTGCACCTGGGCGCCATGGGCGAAAGCGTGCGCGTAGTCGCCACCGAGAACGCCGGGAAGATGCGGCCCGGCGACGCGTACATGCTCAACAACCCCTACCACGGCGGCACGCACCTGCCCGACGTCACCGTGATCACGCCGGTGTTCGACCAGAGGGCAACGCGGCCGTCCGAACCGTCATCACAGAATCATGGGGGAGCACCGTCGGCCACCGCGGGCGCTTCCCGCTCCACGCTGCGCGAGTCCGAGTCCGCGCCCCGCATCCTTTTCTATGTGGCCTGCCGCGGGCACCACGCCGATATCGGCGGCATCACGCCCGGCTCGATGCCGCCCGACAGCCGCCACCTCGACGAGGAAGGCGTGTTGATCGACAACTTCAAGCTGGTCTCGGGAGGCAATCTGCTCGAACGCGAGACCCGCGCCCTGCTCGCCGGCGCGCGTTACCCGGCGCGCAACCCCGACCAGAACGTTGCCGATCTCACGGCCATGATCGCCGCCAACCAGAAAGGCGTGACCGAGCTCGGCCGCACGGTGGAGCACTTCGGACTCGACGTGGTGCAGGCGTACATGCGCCACGTGCAGGACAACGCCGAGGAGTCGGTGCGGCGAGTCATTGATGTGCTTAAAGACGGAGCATTCGCCTACGAGATGGACAACGGCGCGGTGATCCGGGTGAAGATCAGCCTCGACAAAAAGACCCGCAGCGCGCTGATCGACTTCACCGGAACTTCCAGCCAGCTCGAGAGCAATTTCAACGCGCCGAAAGCGGTCACGATGTCGGCCGTGCTGTACGTGTTCCGCACGCTGGTGAACGACGACATTCCACTCAATGCAGGATGCCTGAAACCGATCAAGGTGGTCGTCCCGGAAGGCTGCATGCTGAACCCGCTCTACCCGGCGGCGGTGGTAGCGGGCAACGTCGAAACTTCGCAATGCGTGACCGACGCGCTCTACGGCGCGCTCGGCGTGATGGGCGCCTCCCAGGGCACCATGAACAACTTCACCTTCGGCAATGATCTCCACCAATACTACGAGACGATCTGCGGCGGCTCGGGTGCCGGCGACGGATTCCACGGCGCCGACTGCGTCCACACCCATATGACCAACACGCGGCTGACCGATCCCGAGGTGCTGGAATGGCGTCACCCGGTGCTGATCGAGGAGTTCGCGATCCGGCGCGGCAGCGGCGGCGCCGGAAAATGGCGCGGCGGCGACGGCGCCATCCGCCGGGTCCGCTTCCTGGAACCGATGACCGCCGCGATCCTCTCCGGCCACCGCCGCGTGCCGCCTTACGGCATGGCGAGCGGCAAGCCCGGCGCCGTCGGCAAGAACTCGGTCAAGCGCACGGACGGAAACGTGCTTGCACTCGGCGGCTCGAATCAGACCGAAATGAACGCGGGAGACGTGTTCATCATCGAAACACCGGGTGGGGGTGGGTACGGCAAGGCGGAGAGCGAAACGTTAAAAAGCGCTTAACGTGTATTGGTTGACCTTATAGCTGACAAACGGTCAGCCCAAATTGTCGGATGACAAATCAATACTGTTCATCCCCGCTCTTATCCCGCTGTCCTTGCGGCCTTGTTCAGGGGAACCCGCTCGCTTCCGGAAGCTAGGGTAAGCTAGGCGGCAGGTGCGGCTCTGGAGAGGGTTCGCGGCGTGACATTGCGGGTCAACAAGACGGCCGTTCTCGGCCTGATTTTTATATTGGCGATGATGGCCGGCTGGTTTGATGCCGGTCCGCTGCGGGGTGGGCAGCAGGAGGCGACGCTGCTCGGGATCCATGCGGTACTGTCCGCGGCGCTCGTGTTCCTGTGGTTCCATCAGGATACGGTCGAGCGCGGCTATCGCGCGTCGTGGGCACTGAGGATCGGGGTGCTGGTGCTGTCGGTACTGGCGCTGCCCTGGTATTTCTTCCGCTCGCGCGGCGCGAAGGGCGGCGCGTGGGCGCTGGCGTGGCTGGCGGCGGCGTTCGTGGTGACGATGCTCTGTTACCGCGCCGGCACGGGGATGATCGGCTCGGCGGCCGCGCAAGAGGCGGCGATCGTCAACGACGTCACGCAGATCAACCCGATCAAGGTCGGCAGGATCCTCAAGCCGCACTCGATCGGGGAGGTCGTTGCGGCGGTAAAGACGCATCCGGGGCCGGTGTCGATCGGCGGCGGGCGCTTCAGCATGGGTGGCCAGCCGGCGACCGAGCAGGCGCTGCAGCTCGACATGCGCGAGTTCGACAAGGTGGTGGCCTTCTCCAAGGAAGCGAAGGAGATCACGGTCCAGACCGGCATCACCTGGCGCAAGATCCAGGAGTTTATCGACCCGCACGACCTGTCGCTGCGGATCATGCAGACCTACGCCAACTTCACGGTCGGCGGCTCGCTCAGCGTCAACGTGCACGGCCGCTACATCGGTCAGGGGCCGCTGGTGCTGTCGGTGAAGCAAATCAAGCTGGTGCTGGCCGACGGCACACTGGTCACCGCGAGCCCCGCCCGGAACAAGGAAGTGTTCTATGGCGCCATCGGCGGCTACGGCGCGATGGGCGTAATTGTCGAGGCGACGCTGATGCTCGCCGACAACGTGCGCGTCGAGCGCAAGAGCGAGGTCATACCGCTCTCGGCCTACCGCAAGTATTTCTTCGACCAGGTGCGCACCAATCCCGAGGTGGCGTTTCACAACGCGGACATCTATCCCGAGGCCTACGACCAGGTGCGCGCCACTACCTACTACAAGACGGACAAGCAGCCGACGGTCGGGCACCGCCTGATGCCGAAGGACAACTCCTACTGGCTCGATCGCCAGGCCTACAACGTGATTTCCGAGTGGCCCTTCGGCAAGGGTATCCGCCAGTTCGTCATCGACCCGGTGGTGTTCTTCGGCGAGCGCGTCGAGTGGCGCAACTACGAGGCCAGCTACGACGTGCGCGAGCTGGAGCCCGCGTCGCGCGCGCAATCCACCTACGTGCTGCAGGAATTCTTTGTGCCGGTGGAAAAGCTCGAGGAATTCGTGCCGAGGATGAGGGAGATACTGAACCGCCGGCGCGTCAATACAATCAACGTCTCGATCCGGCACGCGATTCAGGATCCCGGCACGCTGCTCGCCTGGGCAAGGAGCGAGGTGTACGCCTTCGTCCTCTACTACAAGCAGGGCGTGACGGACGCCGACCGCAAGGCGGTGGGTGTCTGGACGCGCGAACTGGTGCAGGCCGCGATCGATGCGGGCGGCGCCTACTACCTGCCCTACCAGATCCATCCGACTGACGCACAGTTCCACGCTGCCTATCCGCGCGCGAACGAGTTCTTTGCGCTAAAGAAGAAGCTCGACCCGGGCAATAAATTCCGCAACAAGCTCTGGGACGCCTACTACAACCCCGTGCCACACAAGGCGAAGCCGGTGCCGGCCGCGGAACTGACCAAGATCGGAGGCTACAAGCGCGACGAGGCGCAGACTTACCTGACGCTGCCGGAGTGGTATCTCGTCTACAGCCCGGACGAATACGCGCGCTACATCTCGGACCGCGATCCCTCCGGTTTCCCCTACTTCGGTGCAATCAGCCAGTTCTGGGGCTATTACCGCGACGCCTATGACGCGACGCGCGAGAAGTACCCGTTCAACTGGGGCTACCACGTGATGGTGTTCGTCATTGGCTCCAGCCACACGGTGGAAAACGCGATCAAGGGCGTCTACGAGAACATCGTTGGCCGCGTGACCGAGTGGTTCTCCAGCGCCCGCACGCAGGAGGACGAGTTCGGTGCGCGCGTGGCGCGAGACTATGTCGCTTTCATCCGCGTCGACCCCTGGTACGAGTACTCGTTCGCCAGGGAACTGAAGCGCCTGTGGCGCGAGACCGACCTCTTCGGGCCGAACCTGATCCGCAAGTGGGAGCGCAAGCTGATCCTGAGCCTGGAATACGCGGCCAAGGCGCAGTACGCGATGCTGATCAAGCTCGCCACCAAGACCGCCTACGGCGACGCGGACGACGAGATGCTGGCGCTGGTGCGCAACCTGCCCGGTGAGCCGCTGAAGAACGAGCCGAAACTGAAAATCGTGCGCGAGTTCGACGACGGCAGCACGCTGCTGTCGCTGCCGCGCTACGAGGAATTCCGCGAGGCGGTGCTGCGCCTGGCGAAGAAGGGCGTGCGCTTTGAGGAGATCGCCGGCAACAAGGAGATCCTGGTCACCGCCATCGTGCCCGCCGACTGGAAGTCGAGCCTCGCGCCGGTGGTCTTCGAGCGCCCGATCCTCACCAGTCCCGGCGACAAGCGCGCCGCGTTGAAGGTGCAGGTCGGGCGCCTGCACGAGATCGTTGCGCAACTGCTCGGCCAGAACGCTCAGGTCGAGCACATCTACGACTACTAGATGATCGCCCGCCTCCTGCGCTGGGTCGGCGCGCTCGACAGCCTGAAGCTCCTCAACGTGGTGCTCGTGGGCCATTCCTTCCGCAGCGGCCCGGCCATGGAAGCTGTGCTGCAGGACACGGGGCACATCCCGCAGATCGAGGATCCGGCCCGCTTCAACGAACTTTTGGTAGCATTCCTCGGCAAGCTCGCCCCCTAAGGACCCGCATGGACATGGATCGCAGGGAAATACTGAAGCTCGCTGCGCTATTTGCCGCCGCGACGCTGCTCGAACGCGGCCACGCGATGGACAATCCGGCGGCGCCGGCCGGGAGAGGCGATGCGCCGCAGAACGGCGATGCAATTGGCGGCGCGTCCAACTTCAAGGCGGTCTACGGCGACCTGGAGCAGCGCGCCGCGTTCCTGCTGTTCCTCGTCAACGTCTACAACCTCTACCCCGAGGACCGCTTCCACAAGCTGATCGCCGACGTCAGCGCCGAACAGCCGAACGACCGCGACATCTACCGCGTCGTGCAGGGCCGGCTCAGGGAGATTAAGCCGATCCTCGCCGAAGTGCGCCTCGCGCTGCCCGCGCTGGCGCGGCAGAAGACCGAGATGGCGCGCGAGACGTTGGAGCTGCTGGGCGCGCAGCGCAAGCTGGACGGCTACATGGAAATCGGCACCACCGGCCGCTACATTGGCCGCCTGCAGTCGCCGCTCGAGCTGAAGGGCGACCTGGTGCTGATGCACTCCGACGCGCCGGGCTTCTCGCCGACCGACATCGTCGAGCGCGGCCAGTTCGGCCGCATCGGGCGCTTCGTGCCGCTGAGCAACTACGCCGCGCTGCCCTCCTCGGCAGTCGCCGATTCGAGCCTCGACTTGATCACCAACTTCATCGGCTTTCACCACTCGCCGCCCGAGCGGCTGGAGCCGTTCATGAAATCGCTGCACCGCGCGCTGCGCCCCGGCGGGCGGATGATCGTGCGCGACCACCAGGTCGACTCGCCGAAAATGAACCGCATGGTCGCCCTCGCCCACGACGTATTCAATCTGGGATTGGGCACCGGCTGGGACGTGAACCAGGCCGAGATCCGCCGCTTCACCTCGCTCGAGCAGCTCACCGGCCAGCTCGAGAAGGTCGGCTTCCGCCGCGATCCCCGCGCCCTCTACCAGCCCGGCGACCCTACCCGCAACGCGCTGATGGTGTTCACCAAGGCCTAGCAGGCTCGGATTGATCCAAGGGCGATTGCCCACCCGATAGCGTCCGGGCCACCTTGGGGCGCTAGCTCACGAATGAAACTATCTGGGGCGCCTTCAAATATGAGATGGCCGAGCGGGAACCCGACGACCATGAATGCGCGACCAACTACTTGGGTTAGGTGAATCGCAGAACAGCGTCGTACAGGTATTCGGGCGTAGTCGCCGCCGGTGCGACCAACGCTAAGAACGACGCGAAGCGGCGCTCGATCAATAGCGCGAACTGACTGCGGCTCTTCCGTTCCGAGCTGCGTTCCAACCGCGAACCCCTCTAGACGTTATTTTAGGAAGGTGCCGCCTTCCGGTATAGAAGTCCGGCCCAGTTCTCGTCTAACCGGGCGCCTAGGGGGCCCTCACCTCGGCAGGCAGACCGGCCGTGTGGCGAAACACGCCGCGGGCGCTGGCGCGGTAGAAATTATCCGCGCCGAGCGCGGCGATCCCCGCTAAGCTGGTCAGCGCGAAGTAGTGCCACACGTCATGGGCGTTCTGGTCACGCTCAAGGAAATAGACAACGCGGATGTCGCCGCGGCCGAGACGCATCACGACGGCGAAGGTACCAGGCTCGCTGGTCACTGCGACCACTAGACGATCTGGCGTGAGCTCCAAGATATCGATACGGTTGACCAGAGCCATGCTGCCCGGAAAGGGCGGCGGTGCCTCGGTTGCGCCGCGTTGCCAGAAATAGCGCGGGGTCCCCGGGACGAACTCTTGCGCCGTGAAGTCGCCGCGCTTGTTAGCCGGATTGGCATCCCGGAGCGCAAACGCCTCGAACGACAATTCGCGCCATGCCTGGCGACTCGGCGAGAAGTAGCGCATCGCGGCGTACTCGGAGATCGCACCATAGCGGCGAGCCAGCTCCATTGCGTCGCCATTGTGACGGAAGCTGACTGTGGCGGTCCCGATAAATTCGAACCTCTCGGCAGGCCATCCCGTGCAAGTCGGCGGCTTCCAACCGGCGACGTCGGTCTCCTTGAAGATCCGGATGATCGGTTCGGCGCCGACGGGGGGAAACTCGATCCGTGGGCCGGCGCACGGCACCACCGGCGTCTCCGCCAGAGCGGGAGCGGCAAGTCCAAAGAGCAACAGCGCCGTGGTCAGTTGGACCACGTTTGCATATTCACTCTGCTTTGGCATCGTCCGCATAGAAGACGTAATCCATGCGCTCTAACGTTCGCGATGACGCGCGCCCGGAAGCGCGCAGCGCTTTCCCGCGTCGCTGTCGATCGCGCGGTTAGACAGACGATTCTCCATCAGCTTGCTGTTCGTATTCTCGTATCTTTCGATTCAGTTCGGAATTGAGTACCGCTTCGTGCTCGGCGATTCTTGTCCAAAGCTTTTCGACTACCGTAGCAGAAGGCGTCTGCGCCAGAAAGTCGAGCGCCTCAAGAATCGCCCGCTTAGCCCGAGTCTCTTCGGGTGATTCGACGCCTCCAATTCGAGGGTCTTCGCCCCGCCGGAAGACGTTCAAATGCTCACGGAAGTTCCGACGCGCTTCGGTCAAGGAAAGGTTGTGATTCGGTCCACCCCAAACTTCATCGGCACGCAGATCGTCCTGACCGTCATCCTCCCATTCGCAGAGAACGCAGATCTCGTAGCACGCCCGCTCGTGCAACGTGGTGTATCCACAGCAGGGACAACGAACAGTCGCCGTGCGAAGGGAATACCTGTCCGTACGCGGCGTCTCAGTCATCGGCTGTCTAACGTGAAGTAGTTAGATTAAAAGTCGGTTTGTAAACCGGCATTGTGCGAGTGTCGAAGAAGTAACTCAAGGCAGTCAATAAGTTGGGCTGGAATTCCACATAAAAATTCAGGACTTGCCCTCTTCCGGACTTCCTTCCTCCTTCCGCCTTCCGCCTTCCGCCTTGGGCTCGATTCTTGGCTCGAGCCCCAGCATCCTCAGCATCCACACCAGCACGAAGCCGACGACGAGCGGCCACCAGTGTGAAAGCGTGATCGCCAACATCCCGGAGGTTCCATACGTCACGCTCATCAGGAAGATGCCGATATGCCGCTCGCGGCAGAACACGTACAGCATGGCGGCGCAAATCACGAGAAACAGTCCCGCAAAACCGTAGATTACGTAGATCATGGATTCAACAATCTAATTTGCCTGTTATGATTGTCACAGAATTTTCATGAAAATGTCATCATCGTCCGCCGGCCCGCCCTCACCCCTTCCCCCTCTCCCGAAGGGCCAGGGGGAAAGTGCTGTGCGGAAATGACAAACGCCAGTTTCCGCACGGATAGGAAATGACCCAACCGAAACGCACGCTCGCCACCTGCTGCGCAGCCCATACCCTGCACGACGGATTTTCCGACGTCACCTACGTGCTGCTGCCGCTGCTGGCGCAGACCTTCGGCCTGTCGCTCGCCCAGGTGGGGATGATCCGAGCCGCGCACCGCGTGGCGATGGCGTCGTTCCAGATTCCCGCCGGGCTGATCGCCGAGCGCTTTGGCGAGCGCAACCTGCTCGCGCTCGGCACGGCGATCGCGGGCTGCGCGTTTCTTGCGCTCGGATACGTCACCGGTTTCTGGGCCATCCTGATCGCGCTCTTTTTCGCGGGGGTCGGGTCCTCCGTGCAGCACCCGCTCTCCTCCACCATCATATCGCACGCCTATCCCGACGATGGGCGCCGCGGCGCGCTCGGCACCTATAATTTTTTCGGCGACGTCGGCAAGTTCCTCTTCGGCGGCATCGTCAGCCTGTTGCTGGTCGCGGGGATCCAGTGGCAGGCGCCGGTCATCGGCTTCGGCATCGCCGGCATCGTTACGGCGATCGCGATTTTTCTCACGGTTACCAATACACATACACCCAAGACCACCGGGGCATCGGCCATGCCCGCCAAAAAGCCTAAAGGCTGGGGCATCCACAACCCGCAGGGGTTCACGGCACTGTGCCTGATCGAGATCCTCGACTCGAGCACGCGCACCGGTGTGCTGACGTTCATCGCATTCGTCCTGCTATCGAAGGGATTGCCCGAAGGCTGGGCGGTGCTGTCGGTGCCGCTCATCCTGGTTGGTGGCATGGCGGGCAAGCTCGCCTGCGGCTTTCTCGCCGAGCGCCTCGGCATCGTGCGCATGATCATCATTACCGAAGTGGCGACCGGCTGCGGCCTCCTGGCGACGCTCGTGCTGCCGGCCACGGCCTCGTTTCTCCTGCTGCCGCTGATCGGGGTCGTGCTGAACGGCACCTCGTCGGTGCTCTACGCCACAATCGGCGACTTCGTCGACAAGGACCGGCTCGCGCGCGCTTTCGGGTTCTTCTACACCGTGGGCTCGATATGCGGGATCGCGGCGCCGCTCGGCTACGGCCTGATCGGCGACCTCTACGGCGTCGAGACCTCGATGGCAATCATCGGTGTTGCCATCTTCCTTACCGTTCCCCTCGCGGCGCTCATGAAGCCGGGAACGGCTTCCCGGCTGAAGAGTGCCTAATGGGAACGGCGTGACAGGGGATAGGGGATAAGGGATAGGGGGAAAAACCGTTCCGCGTGCCACGCGGGGGCCTTATCCCATATCCCTCATCCCTTATCACGCTTTTGTCCTGATAGCCCACGGTCCTATAATCTTCCAGTAACGTCATTGGAGATAAACGCCATGGCCGGCAAGCAACGCATCAGCTACGTCCCGCTGGAGAAGATGACCGCGGAGATGCGCGCGGAGATGGACCGGTGCGCGAAGATGGGCACACCGCGCCCGGAAAGCTCGGCGGTGCGCGCCCACGTGCCCGGAGCGTTCTGGGCATTCGCAAATTCCTGGCGCGACATCTTCCACACCGGCGTGTGCGATCACGCCATCAAGGAGCTCGGCCGCCTTTACGTGTCGCGTGCGGTGACGTGCGAGTTCTGCGGCAATCAGCGCTCGGCGCAGGCCGCCGAGGCCGGCAAGGTCAACGAAGCCAAGGTCGACGATCTGATCAATTTCGAGAAGTCCTCGAAATACAGCGATCGCGAGAAAGCGGCGCTGGCCTATGCCGAGGCGATCACGTGGCGGCTCGATACCGACGACAAGTTCTGGGAACGCCTGTACCGGCATTTCAGCGAGCCCGAACTGGTGGAGCTTGGCTGCGCCATCGCGCTCACCATGGGTCAGCAGAGCTGGCTGCGGCTGCTCAACATCGAGCACCACCAGGTGATGGCCGGCACGACCGCTTCGATGGCGCCCGGTTTCGAGACCGCGGAAGCATTGGCCAAGTCAAAGGCGTCACCGGATTACTGGGCCAAGAAAGAACGCACCGCGAAAAAAAGCGCGGCCTAGCAGCGCTTTTTTTGTGACTGGTTACCTATGACCAGGAATTCGATGCTGTTCAAAAGCACGTTGACGGCGCTCTCGTTGGCCCTGGCGTGCGCTGCGGGCGGCACGCAGGCACAGCAGGATTATCCGAATCGGCCGATACGCATGCTCGTGGGCGTCGTGCCCGGCGGCGCGACCGACATACTGGCCCGGATCATCGGGCAAAAGATGGGCGAGAGCTGGGGCCAGCAGGTCATCATCGACAACCGCCCCGGCGCAAACCAGATCATTGCCGCCAGCCTGACGGCAACCGCGGCGCCCGACGGCTATACCCTGCAGATGATCCCCGCGGGCTTCGCGATCAACCCCTCGATGCACCAGAAGCTGCCGTACGACCCAATCCGCGATTTCACCGCGGTCAATATGGTCGCCGATGTTCCGAACGTCATGGTGGTCCACCCCTCGTTAGCGGTGAAGACCCTCGCCGACTTCGTCTCCTACGCGCGCGCCCGGCCCGGACAATTATCATACGGCTCATCCGGCATCGGCTCACCCAGCCACCTGTGCGGGGAACTGCTGGCCATCGTCGCCAAGGTCAGCCTCACTCACGTGCCGTACAAGGGCCAGGGCCAGGCCATCAACGACCTGCTGGGCGGTCACCTGAAGCTCCTGTTCCCCTCGATACCGTCCATCATGCAGCACATCAAATCGGGACGGGTGATACCGCTGGGCGTCGCGTCCGCCAAGCGTTCGTCGTCCCTGCCCGAGGTGCAGACGATCGCGGAAGCCGGCCTGAAAGGCTACGAAGTGAGCGGCTGGTACGGCGTGATCGCGCCGCCGAGAATGCCGAAGCCGCTGCTTGCGAGGATCAACGGCGAGATCAACCGGATAATCGCGGTGCCGGAAACCCGCCAGCTCCTGTCGCAACAGGGAGCCGACCCGCTGGGCGGCACCCCGGAAGAATTCGCGAAGGCGATCGCGATCGACATCCAGAAGTGGAAGAAGACCGTCGCGGCGGCCGGGATCAAGCCCGAACAGTAACTACGTCTCAGATGATGCGTCGCAGGGTGATTCGTCTCAGGTAGTGCGTCGCAGATGATGCGCCTCAGATGACGCGTCGCAGGTAAAGCGTCTTGCAGTTAAGACGCAATATCTGGGACGAGGTATCTGGGACGTCGTATCTGGGACGTCGTATCTGAGACGCTGTATCTGAGACGCCGTTAGCGCCGCGAGCATCCTACGTGGCGCGTAATCCTGGTACGCGTGACGCTCGTACCAGCACTTTGCCCTCGAACAGGCGCCGCTGGGTGCGGTAGAAAGCGCCCTGCTCCGCGTACCACTGCCCTTCCAGCTTGCGCACGCTCGCCGCGGCGGTCAGCACGCCGGACGGCATGGCAATGCGGATTTCGGCTTCCGGGTTCTTGTTCTGGCGCGCCGTCTCGTGCACCACGCTGCCTTCGAGCCGCGCGGCGACCGCCATGCACAGCGTGCAGGTCAGTGGCAGCGCGCGATGCGGCTGCCCGTTGGACATCATGCGGCCGGTAATATCCACGTCGGTTGCCTTGATCGTCGCCCCCGTCAACGTCTTCGCCGTCTGAGGCGGCGCGACGAATCCGACGAACGGCACCGCCGCGCGCTTTGCGGCTTCCTCAGGCGTTTTCGAGATGCCCATCGCGACCGAGGCGGCTATGCGGATCGCCGAGAGCTTCTTCAGCAACGCGGGATTGGCGTCGATCTCGTCCGGCAACTCGGTTCCCTTGATACCGAGGTCGGCTGCGCGCACGAATACGCAGGCGTTGGCCGCATCCACCATCGACACGCGAACCTTGCCAAGGCCCGGGACCTCGAGCACGTCCGCGACGTTGCCCGTCGGCAGCAGCTTGCCGGTGGTCGCGCCGCCCGGCTCGCGAAATTCTAGCTTTACCGGGGCGCCGGTGCCGGCGACGCCAGGAATCGCGAGATCGCCGTCCACCGCCGCGATGCCGTCGTCCAGCGGAAAGCGCGCCCAGATGAGCTTTTTCGTGTTGGTGTTGTGTACTTTCACCAGCGCTTCCTTGCCGTACGCCTTCACCAGCCCCTCGTCCACGGCGAACGGCCCCATCGCCGAGGACATGTTGCCGCAGTTGGCGCCATATTCGACCTTGGCCTCCT
>Ga0137410_10002351_pt1 | contig 12895 bp, 10 predicted proteins | sample CZODoug1_16funga_FD_108878 | JGI IMG/M metagenome (GOLD analysis project Ga0137410, IMG submission 108878) | Vadose zone soil fungal communities from Angelo Coast Range Reserve, California, USA - CZODoug1_16fungal (Illumina Assembly) | ecosystem: Environmental > Terrestrial > Soil > Vadose zone... | reverse complement strand
TCTCCGCGAATATCAACGGCACACCGCGCTTGGCCACACTGGTCGTGAACACTGCGCCGGGCGGCCCTCCGCCGGCCCAGAACCTGTTGCTATCCTCGGACAGCATCGGAGACGCGAACTGGGCAAACGTGGGCCTTAGCACGACCCTCAACTACGCGGCTGCGCCCGATGGTACTCAGCACGCGAGCCGCGCCGTGGTCACGCAGCCGGGCGGCCATGCGCTGAGGCAGCAGGTCACGGTCGCCGAGAACACGACGTACACCTTCTCGTTCTATGCCCGGAACAATGGCGGCGCTGCCGCCGCGTACAGCGTGTACGACGTCTCGCATGGCGCCGACATCGTCTCGAGCACGCCTTACATCCCGAGCATCAACGGCTCGACGTGGACGCAGGTGAGTGTCACGTTCACGACACCACCTGGGTGCACATCGGTGTACGTCTATCCGCTCCGCGACTCGGGTTCCCCGGTGGACATCCTGCTCTGGCGCGCGACGCTCACCGTGACACCTTCGGCTGTGCCAGTCATTTCGTCGCTGGCCCTGAGCCCGGCGAGCGTTACGGGCGGCAGTCCCTCCACTGGTACGGTGACGCTGAACGCGCCGGCTCCCGCAGGTGGTGCGCAAGTCACGCTTTCGAGCAGCGATCCGGCGGCGGTGGTGCCTGCCAGCGTGACGGTTTCGCCCGGAGGGACCAGTGCGAGCTTCAGCCTGAGCACCAGCGCGGTGGCTACATCGACATCGGTCACCATTTCGGCGTCCTACGGTGGCGCGACGCAAACCGCCTCGCTCATCGTGATACCGCCGATCGTCTCGTCGCTGACCGTGAGCCCGACGAGCGTTACGGGCGGCAGTCCCTCCACTGGGACGGTGACACTGAACGCGCCGGCTCCCGCAGGTGGTGCTCAAGTCACGCTTTCCAGCAGCGATCCGGCGGCGGTGGTGCCTGCCAGCGTAACGGTCTCGCCTGGAGGCACCAGCGCGAGTTTCAACCTGACCACCAGTGCGGTGGCTACATCGACATCGATCATCATCTCGGCGTCCTACGGTGGCGCGACGCAAATAGCGACGCTCACCGTAATACCCCCGATCGTCTCCTCGCTGGCCCTGAGCCCTGCGAGCGTTACGGGCGGCAGTCCCTCCACTGGGACGGTGACACTGAACGGGCCGGCTCCCGCAGGTGGTGGGCAAGTCACGCTTTCCAGCAACAACCCGGCGGTGGTGTTGCCTGCCAGCGTGACGGTTTCGCCCGGAGGGACCAGTGCGAGCTTTAACCTGACCACCAACCCAGTGGCTACATCGAGCCCGGTCACCATTTCCGCGTCCTACGGTGGCGCGACGCGAACAGCGACACTCACCGTGATCCCGCCGATCGTCTCGTCGCTGACCGTGAGCCCGACGAGCGTTACGGGCGGCAGTCCCTCCACTGGGACGGTGACACTGAACGCGCCGGCTCCCGCAGGTGGTGCTCAAGTCACGCTTTCCAGTAGCAACACAAGCGCGGCCACGGTGCCTTCCAGCGTAACCGTTCCGGCCGGAGGGACCAGTGCGAGCTTTAACCTGACCACCAACCCGGTGGCTACATCGACCCCGGTCACCATTTCCGCGTCCTACGGTGGCGCGACGCGAACAGCGACACTCACCGTGATACCCGCAGTCCTTTCCTCGCTGACCCTGAGCCCGACCAGCGTTGTTGGTGGCCTGGGATCCTCCACTGGGACGGTGACGCTGAACGGGCCGGCTCCAGCGGGTGGTGCTCAAGTCACGCTTTCCAGTAGCAACACAAGCGTGGCCAGCGTGCCTTCCAGCGTAACCATTCCGGCCGGAGCCACGAGTGCAACTTTCACCGTGAACACGAGCATCGTGATCCTCTCGACCACCGTCACGATCTCGGCTTCGTATAAGGGTTCAAGCCGGAGCGCAGATCTAGCAATTACCTTGTAGGAGTTAACGTGGCGATGTCGCCCTAAGAGTTACATCCCGCGGAGAAGAACCAGATCAGCCACCGCGGACAGGCGTCGGCGAAACCGTGAGCATAGACGGTTGTGCCGCGCTTGGCGCGATACCGCCAGGCCATCTTCAGACGAAAACCCCGGGCTCGACAGAGCGCCGGGGTTTTTTTGAGGTTGACGATCGTTCGGTTCAGCGCTCGCGCGTCGATGCTTTACGACGCGCCGTCGCTTCGAAGCGACAGAAGAATTCGATGGACGGCGATATCCGCCAATTGGGCTCCATGATAAAAAAATGGGCTCCAACTTTCGTTCAGATAACCAGGCACTTCACGAGGAAGGATCGGAATTGGCACCGATGAGAGTCAACCGACGACGTGTGCGTTACCTCTTGACCGTTGCCACGTTGCTGGCGGGTCTGTCAATTCGGCCGGTTGCAGCTCAGGATCTCTCGGTGGTCGGCCAGTGGTCTTCGCCGCAGGCCTGGCCGGTGACCGCAGTGCACAACCACATGCTTCCCACGGGGAAGGTCCTGTTCTGGGGCTACTCCGATGAGGCCTGGCTGTGGGATCCCGCGACGGCCGATCTCACGCCCGCAGCGCGGGCGGGGTACAACACGTTCTGCGCAGGTCACTCTTTTCTCCCGGATGGGCGATTGTTGGTGACCGGAGGCCACATCAGCAACAGCGTGGGCTTGTCGAACGCGGCGACCTATGACCCCGCCAGCAACTCCTGGGTTCGTCTTCCCAACATGAATGCGGGGCGCTGGTATCCGACGAACACGACACTGGCAAATGGAGACGTGCTGGTGGTTTCGGGCGATGTCGACACGATCCAGGGAGTGAACCGTCTGCCACAAATATGGGAAGCTGCCACCGGTGCATGGCGGGATCTCACGAGTGCCCAGTTGGCCCTACCGCTTTACCCGTTCATGCACCTCACTCCTAACGGCCAGGTTTTTGCTTCCGGTCCCTCCCAGGTCACGCGGTATCTCGACACAACCGGCAGCGGATCCTGGAGCGTCGTGGCGAATTCCATTTACGGATTCCGAGACTACGGTTCTTCCGTGCTGTACGACGATGGCAAGGTGCTCATCATCGGCGGCGGCGATCCGCCGACCAATACCGCGGAGGTCATCGACCTGAACGCAGGCACGCCGGCCTGGCGCGCCGTGGCCCCGATGACCTACAAGCGTCGCCAGATCAACGCCACGCTGTTGCCAGACGGGACGGTCCTCGTGACCGGCGGAAGCAGCTCACCAGGCTTCAATGAACCAGCGGGAGCCGTGTACGCCGGCGAGCTGTGGAATCCTGTTACCGAGACCTGGACCACGGTGGCGAGCTTTACGCAGTACCGGGGATATCATTCCTTCACACTGTTGTTGCCCGACGGACGTGTCCTTTCCGGAGGCGGCGATGCCAGCATGAGCGCGGAAGTATATTCGCCGAGATATCTCTTCAAGGGCGCCCGTCCGGTCATCATGTCGGCGCCGGGCAGCGTCAGCTACGGCCAGCGATTTTTCGTCAGGACGGCGGACGCCGCGCAAATCAGCGGCGTGAGTCTCTTAAGGCTTTCGTCGGTGACGCACGCCTTCAACATGGAGCAGCGGATCAATCGTCTCGCGTTCTCTGTTGCTACTGACGGCCTGGATGTCGCGGGGCCGATGAACTCGAACCTCTCGCCACCGGGCTACTACATGTTGTTCATTCTCAACAGCAGCGGCGTCCCGTCGGTGGCAAAGATCGTACGGGTGAGCCCAGCCGAGCCACCCGCTGCACCATCAGCTTTGAGCGCGGGCGCGATGTCGGCCAGCCGGATCGATCTGAATTGGACCGACAACTCTGCCACGGAAGACGGATTCAGGATCGAGCGATGCACGGGCGTGAACGTCACGTGCGCCGATGCCAATTTCGCACAGATCGCGCAGACAGGTCCCAACACGACCACTTACAGCGACACGGGCCTCAGCGCCGCCACGTCATACAGCTATCGCGTGCGGGCATTCAATAGTGCAGGCAACTCCGCATACTCGAATACTGCGACCGCCATGACGCCGGTCCTGCTGCTTTGGTGAGGGTGCTAACTATGGCGACGATGTTTGGCCGATGGGGCGTAGCCGCCGTCTCGATCGCGATGGTGCTGGTTCCAGCCGGCGGATTCGCGCAGGATGCGGTCTATACGCTTACGGATCTCGGTACGCTCGGAGGCAACCGAAGCGTGGCGCTCGGCATCAACCGCGCCGGTGACGTAGTGGGTTCCGCGGAAACGGCCGACGGGCGGAGCCACGCCTTCGTCTATCTGAAGAGTGCGCTCATCGATCTCGGCACTTTCGGAGGCGACGAGAGCCATGCGTACCGGATCAGCGATGGAGGTCTCATCGTCGGACGCGCCACCACGACGCACGGGGAGTTCCGGCCGTTTGTCACCTCGGCGAGCGGAGAGCCGTTCGATATCAGCCAACTGGATGCACGCCTCAAAGGCATGTTCAGCACGGCCATCGATCTCAACAGCGCAGGCTATGTCGTCGGGTACCGTCAAACGCACGGGGACCACATGGCTGCACGGCGGCGAGCGTTCGTCTACCGGGATTCTCAAGTCGTCGACTTCGGCACTTTCGGCGCCGAGGACGGGATAGTCGCGGCTATCAATGGGGCAGGGCAGATGGTGGGATACTTCGGCACCGAACCGCACGCCGACTACGCCGAGCACCGTGGGTTCCTGGTGGACGAAACAGGGTTGATCGATCTCGGCACGCTTGGCGGCAGAATGACCACGCCCACCGATATCAACGACTCGAGGCAAGTCGTCGGCTACGCGCAGGTCGGCAGCGGTGAGAATCACGCGTTCCTCTACCAAGCCGGAAGATTGACAGATCTCGGAACACTGCCGGGCGGGACCCAGAGTTACGCGTATGCGATCAACAACCTGGGTCAAGCCGTCGGGGCATCTGATTCCTCAGCCGGTGCGCAGCGCGCAGTGCTCTTCGACCGCGGCAGGGTAAGGGATCTCAACGGTCTGATTCCCGCCGTTGCTCGTTGGCGCCTCACCGAAGCCCGGGACATCAACGACTCTGGTCAAATCGTCGGCACCGGCGTCTTCAACGGACAGGTGCGTGCCTTTCTGCTGACTCCGACTGGGGGAGGGAAGCTTAGGCGGCCGTAAGGTCTTGAGCTGACTAAACAGGTAGCAGAATGAGTTCGGAATACAATTTGTCGAATTCGTGCGCCTGTAAAATCGATGAGCGAAAGAGCCTAGGCCGCCTGATTACCACGCCTAGCGGCCGCAGCGCTCCGAAAAGGCCGGCCTCGGCCGTCAGCGCCACCGACCGCTGGCGCCAGATAACCGCGAGCTTGACGCGCTCGAGATGGCGAGCAACTAGCGATGGGGCACTGCAATAGACCAAATCCGACACGGGAAGCCGTCGTATTTTTCGACGCTTCACCACTAGATAGGCTCTTTCCGCCCCTGACTGCAATACCAGCTGCAAGCAATCATACGGGGCATGATCGTCGAAAATCTGCCGCTGTTCGCCATCGAGAAGAGCGCGCACCTGCTCCGGGTCGAAAATGATCCGAGGGCTGGGCCCGCGCAACGTGGTCGCGTTTAGAAGCGGCGGTAAGATGATCTTGTTTCGTTCAATGTAGCTGAACCCCATCGCTTCACACATATGCACTACCGTGCGCGATGGGGTCAAGCTCGTATAGCACACGCTTTCATCGCGCAACGCATGCTCAAGAAGCGCGAAACTCCAACCTCGGTAATCGGGCTGTACATAAAACGACGACAGGTTGCACACGAGCACGGTTTTGCCCTGGATTAGTCGACGCGCGTATACCGTGCCGATGAAGCCGAGAATCTCGTTTCCGGCGACAAGCAGGAAGCCGAGGTTCGGCTTTTCCTCAAGCCACTTGTAGTCAAACAGCAGCCGCCAAGCGGCTACAGGAATCCTTGTGCCAAATCCACGGTGAAGGAATGCGCAAAGCTGCTCGATGTCCGTCCCGCGCACCGGCCGGATATCCGGAGGCAAGCGCGAAGCGCGGGGCTCCGTGTGCGCGACGGGCCCGCCTGGCGCTGCCTTGCCCCGAAGGGCCTCGGCGATGCCCGCGATCGTTGGAGCCCGGAACAGCGCATAAAGGGGCAGGTCATAGCGGGTCTGCGCGCGGATCTCGCTAAGCAGGCGCAACGCCGAAAGCGAGCTGCCGCCGAGATCGAAGAAGCTTTCGTGCCTGCCGATCGGCGCTCCTCCCAGTAGCCTTTCAAAGATGCGTTGCAGCTTGCGCTCCAGCGCGTCACGCTGCTCCACCTCCTGATGATCGAGCCGTACGTCCGCGTGAGCGTCGTCCGTCGCCTCCGATCTGACGGCCGGCGCGGAGGCGGACAAGGCCGGGGCTCGAGCGATGGCATCCAGGCTATGCGGGTTTCGCAGCGCATCCCGGTTGCGCACCGGACGGCCGTTTACGGCATCGCGCGCCGCCGCCTCGGAGCGCTTTCCGCTATGCGTCACCGGGAGCTCCTCGACCTGCGCGATCCGCGCAGGCACGAATACCACCGAGCCGCGGCGGGCGAGCTCGGAGCGGATCCGCGCTTCGAGCGAGCGGTCGAGCACAGCGCCGCCGCGAAGCACAACCAGAAGCACCAGGCGCGTGCCACCCGGCTCATCTTCGGCGTATTGCTCGACCGCCATCGCTTCGGCCACCTCGACGATGGCCTGCAGGATGCGATAGATCTCTGCCGGGCCGACGCGAATCCCGCGGATGTTGAGGATGCCGTCGGAACGGCCATGCAGACGTGCGCCGCCCTCCGGCGTGAACTCGATCAGGTCGCCGTGGGTCCAGACGCCGGGATTCTGGCTGAAGTAGGCTTCGTGGAATCGGCGACCGTCTTGGTCGCCGAAAAACCCGATCGGCCGTGACGGGAACGGATTGGCGCAAACCAGCTCGCCGATGCGCGCCAGGGGCGCGTCAGCCGGCGGCAACGCGCGTACGTCGAGCCCGAGGCTGCGGCACTGCGCCTCGCCACGATGCACCGGAAGGATGGGATTGCCCAGAACGAAGCAGCCCAAAATGTCCGTCCCGCCGGAGATGGACTGCAACAGCAGATCTTGCTTCACGCGATCCCGCACCCAATCGTACTGATGCTCGTAGAGAATGGATCCTGTAGCGAGTACTGAACGCAAGGACCCAAGGTCGCATGCGCGCGCGGGCTGGTAGCCCGACTGCTCGCAGAGCTGCAGGTAAGCGGGGCTCGTTCCGAATACCGTCACTTTCTCCGACGCTACCAGCTCCCACAGCGTCCCCGGCCCCGTGATCGGGCCATCGTAGAGGATCAGCTCGACCCCGGAGGCGAGCGCCGAAAGTTGCCAGTTCCACATCATCCAGCCGCACGACGTATGGAAGAACAGCCTGTCGCCCTGCCGCAGGTCACAGTGCAGCCGGTGCTCCTTCAGATGCTCGAGCAAGGTCCCGCCGGCGCCATGCAGAATGCACTTGGGCTGCCCGGTCGTGCCGGAGGAAAAAAGCACGAACAGCGGGTGGTCGAACGCAAAGCGCTGCCAGGAGCCATCGTGGGTCGCGCGGCCGCGTTTCATGAGATCGGCAAGGCGATGGATCGGGCACGCCAGCCCATTTGGAGCCGGCCCGTCGTCGAGCGCGACAACGGCCTTCAGTGACGGCAGGCCGGCCGCTACCTCCGCGAGGCTTGCAGCCACGGGCGCACCGATGTCCCAGCGCTCGGCGCGGAAATGCCCCATCAGGATGACTGGCTCAATCGGCGCGAACCGCGAGAGGATCGAAAACACGCCCATGTCGGGGGCGCAACTCGAGAAGGTCGCGCCAACCGCCGCCGTCGCAAGCGCGGCAACGATAGCGTCGTTGCCGTTCCGCGCAATCGCTACAACGCGATCGCCTTCCGCCACCCCCATGTCGCGGAGGGATGCCGCCACACTGCGCACTCTGTCGCGCAGCTCGCCACGCGTCAGGCGCTCGCGCGGCCGGTCCGCGTGACAAGCCGTGACGGCGGGCAGGTCGTCGCTTGCGTGTTCCTGCCGCAACAGGTTCTCGACGAAATTGACGCGCAGGCGGGGGAAAAAGGACGCGCTCTCGCAGGAATCCCCGGTGCAGACCGGCTCGATCTCCCCCTCGACGTCGAGCTTGCACCAGCGCAGGAACAACCGCCAAAACGTCCGGAATTGATTACACGAGAACTGCTCGAACCCTGAGTAGTCGCTGTAACTGCGTCCCGTCACGGTCTCGCAATAGCGCACAAACGCGCTTAGCTGCGAGCGTGCCATCGCCGTCGCATCGGGAACGAAGATCGGATCTCGTGGCCTGGCCTGCAACATCCTTATCCCGGAGGATCCCCACCATAACGAGAAAGCCCGGCTTCGAACGAAGGACCGGGCTTCTTTACTTGCGGCTGCAATCCTGAGCTAGGGCGCGCGTTGTTCCTTGGCCCCGCTCAGCTCGCGCACCGCGGCAATCAGGTCTTCGAACTTGAACGGCTTGTTGAACGTCTTTGCCGCGCCGACCTGGCGCGCGACCTCGAACACATCGAGATTCGCCAGCGGGTCGCGGCCGCTCATGGCGATGATCTTCGCTTCGGGAAACTCCCTGCGCAGGTCGTGGATCGTCTCGATACCTTCCATTTCCGGCATGAAGATATCGGTGACGATCACGTCGGCGGGCCGGGCGCGCTGCAGCGCCAGCCCCTGAGCGCCGTTGGCGGCGCCTTCGACCTCGATGCCGTAGCTCTGAAACCACATGAGCGCAAGCTTCCTGAAGTCTTCGTTGTCCTCGATGACGAGAACGCGCATCATGTCTCCAGTAGCGCCGTCCGGCTCAGTCGAGCGTGAAGCTGTCCCACGCGACGCTGTCCCACAGGACGCTGTCCCACAGGACGCTGTCCCACAGGATGCTGTCCCACAGGACGCTGTCCCATAGGATGCTGTCCCACAGGACGCTGTCCCAAGCGAAGTTGTCCCAGGCGATGCTGTCCCACAGGACGCTGTCCCACGTGAGCGTTTGCCAATCGATGCCGCCGAGCGTCGGATCCTTCCAGTGGAGCGGCGAGCCATAGAGGACCGGGAACAGCGCGCGGGCAAAGCCGTCCGCGGGCCGGAGCGCGCGATTGGCGCACGCCAAGGGCGCCGCGGGCGGGGGTGCGCTCCCCAGGAGGCCGCCCAGCCCGAGCCCGCCCAGCACGAGGCCGCCAGTGGGCGCCGGAGGAGACGCCGCACTCACGGCGGCGTACGCGTCGAGCAGCCCGCTGCCATCCGCAATTGGATCCGGCAGAACCTGGCCGCTGTCCTGCCCGTACGGCTGCGTCGCCCCGACAAGGAGCGCCTTGACCTGATCGGGGGTGAGGCTCGGCCGGCGCGCCAGGAGGAGCGCGGCGGCGCCCGACACGACCGCGGTCGACATCGACGTTCCGGTGAGGCGGAAGTACGTCGATCCGTTCCGCGCCACCACGACGCGTTCGGGAAACAGCGTATCCAGGGCGCTTCCCGGCACGCGGATCGAGACAATGCGCCGCCCGGGCGCTACCAGATCAGGCTTGGCATTCGAGTCGGCGCTGCCCCAGGCGGAGAACCAGGCGAGCATGTCGTCGCGTCGGTCGAGGGTTCCACGATCGTCCGTCGCGCCAACGGTGATGGCATACGGGTCGATGCCTGGCGTCACGACAGTGTCGCGAGCCGGTCCGCTGTTCCCCGCGGCGGCCACGACGACCAGACCACGGCGCCACGCAATTTCCACCGCGGCCGCCATCGGGTCGGCGCGGTAGGAAAGGTTTGCGCGCGCGCCGAAGGACAGATTGATGACGCGGATGTTGTAGGCGGCGCGGTGCGCGAGGACCCACTCGATCCCGCGCACCACCGAGGAGATCCGACCGCTGCCGGTACTGCCGAGCACCCGGACGTCGACGACGTTGGCTTGCGGAGCGATGCCTACGACCTCGCCGCCGGAGCGGCTGCCGTTCCCGGCGATGATCCCCGCGATATGCGTTCCATGCCCGCCCGGGTCGCTTGCCAGGCGCTGATCCGCGAAATTGACCGAGGCGAGGATGCGGTTCGCGGGCTGGACGAGGTCCGCATCCGCTGCGACGCCTGAATCGAGGACGGCGACGGTAACACCTCCCCCGGTGATCCCCTGCTGCCAGACCCGGTCGGCGTTCACCACGAGCGGATAGACCTCCGAGAGCTGATCCGGAGGGGCGACCACCGGCGGCGCGACGCTGCGCCGCGGGCCCACCGTCGCGTCGTGATGGATGCGCGCCACAGTGGGCGCGAGGCTCACCGCATCGATGCCGGCGGCGTTCGCAAACCCCGCGGCTCCGTCGATGAGAGACAGCGCAGCGACCGGAATGCCGTATTGGCGGAGGAGATCGAGGGCTCCCAGAGCGCGATCGACATTCGGCGCGCCGACGAACGGGGCGCTCGGGTGCTGCATCTCCACGATGACTGGCAGCAGCGCCTGCGGATTGGCCTGCATCAGGTCGAGCAACGCAGGGTCGATCTTCTCCTCGGCGGCCAATTGCGCGGGCGCCGGATTCACCGTGACGGCCACGTCATCGCTCGCCGCGAGCGCGCCGTCCGAGACCGTCAGCCGCAGGACGTAGGCGCCGCTCGCCGAGAAGGTAGCCGTCGAGTTGAGCGCGCTGGCGTTGCTGAAGCTGACCGTGCCCGGGCCGCTCACCTGGCTCCACGTCGTCGTCAGCACGCCCGGCGGATTGGGCTGTCCGTCGTCGGTGGCGGAGCCCGTCAAATTCGCGATGCTGGGCAGCGTGATCACCTGGTCCGCGCCCGCGTTTCCGACCGGTGCCTGGTTGGCCAAGGGCGTCGAAGGCGGCGCGGGCAAAAGCGATTGCGCGTGCGCCTGAGGCGCTGCGGGCACCAGCGCAAGCACCAGCACGACGAGCGCGCAGCTGATGCCGAGCAGCCGGCGGCGATTCATGCGTGCGCCACCGCTGGGCGATAGGCGCTCCGCTCCTCACGCAATGGCAGCGTGAAGCAGAACGTGCTGCCTTGGCCGTGGCCGAGCGACTCCGCCCACATGCGGCCGCCATGCGCCGCAACGATGCCGTTGCTGAAATACAGGCCGAGCCCTCCTCCCGCCACGTTTCGCGCCGGTTCCGCCCGGTACCCCCGGCGGAACAGTTGCGTCAGCTCGGTGCCATCGAGGCCGATTCCCTCGTCGCGCACGCGGACCGTCGCGGCGCGCGCGCCAGCGGCCACCGACACCGTCACGGTCGAGCCCTCGGGCGAGTACTTCAGTGCGTTGGAGAGAAGATTCGTCAACGCCTGCCGGAGCCGTCGCTCGTCCCACTCGCCGATCACGTCCTGGTCGGCGAGGACCTTGATCTGGTGGCGGGCGGTCGAGCGTATGCCTTCCGTCACTTCGCAGGCAAGGGCGCCCAGATCCGTGCGCCACCGCAAGATGGAGAGCAGGCCTGCCTCGAGGCAGGAGACGTCAAACAGTGTCGTCAGGAGCTCCGCGAGACGGTCCACGTGCGTGACGATCGACGCGGCATCCGCCTCCAGGTCCTTGCGATCGCGCTCGCCGGAGGACAGTCGCCGGTGGAGCAGCTCCGCGTGGCCCCTGACCACCGCAAGAGGAGTCTTCACATCGTGCCAGGCCATGTTGAAGATGTCTTCCCGCAGTCGCTCAAGATCGCGCTGCCCCGTGATGTCGCGGAGCGCGATGACGCCGCCTTGCGGAGTGCCTCTCGCCGAACGCAGCACGGATGCGGCCAGGCTCAGGACGCGCCGCTGGCCCGAGTGCAGCTCGACCTCCTCTTCAGCAGCGCTGGTGCCCGACCGGAGGGCAGCGATGACGGGGAGGAGCGCCGTGGCGATCTCGCGCGCCGTTGCCGGCCACTGCTCGAGCCGCTGCTGCTCGAGCGGCTGGCCGACGACGAGGCTCGCGTTGTCCAGGCAGAGGAGCTCCCGGGCCGCCCGGTTCAATCGCACGATGGCGCCCCGTGCGTCAACGATGAGGAGGGCGTCGTTCATGGTCGCGAGGACGGCCTCCAGCTGCAAAGCATGTCGCTCGTGCTCCTGGGCCATCTGCTCCGTTGCGCGAACGCGTTCGATGACCGTACCCGCCTGCACGGCGATGGCGCCCAGGCTGAGGAGATCGGCATCCTCGTAGGCTTCGGGCCGATAGCTCTGCGCGGAGAGCACACCGAGAACCCGGTCGCCGGATAGGATCGGGACCACGACGCCAGACTGGGGTGTGACCATCTCCCCGGCTTCTGTCCCGTAGATGAGGTGGACCGCCGGCCCCTCGGCAGACCATCTACGCACGAGCCGGGGCTCTCCCGTTCGAATGACCTCGCTCGTGAAACCCTTGCCCAGCGGGAACGTACCGCCGGGGTACTCGACGCCGCGGTCCATCTGGCGGACGACCTGCACGGTTGCACTCGCCTCGTCGTAGAGCGCGAAGAGAAAAACCGTCGCATCCATCACGCGCCCAGTCTCGTCATAGAGAGCGCGGAATAGCTCCGCGAGGTCGCGGGCGCCGGCGGCGAGCGCTCCGAGCCGGTTCGCAAGCTCGAGTCGCGCGTGAAGCTCCTTCTCGCTCGTAGTCAGCGCGGTCGGCATCTACCCCCCACCGTATGGCGGTGTAGCGCTGCAGTGGTGCCTGATCTTAAGAGCAGAGGAAAAGGGCCTATTCGCCTCATCCTAGCCTTACTTCAATTTAGGCAGGCTATCGATCTGATGCGCCATTCGGACCATGGCGCTGTCATCGAGCAAAGTCCGGAAAGAACCGGCCTCGCTTGGCGACCATAGTCAGCCACGGTCAAGTTTAGTCATTGAGTTATATAGACATATAACTACTGCCAGGCGCGGTTGTCCACCGTGTTCTCGTAGGTGGCGCCCGGCGCGACCAGCCCCCATCCCAGCGTCCACTGATAGGTGTGGTCGAAGCGCTCGCGGGTGTACGGCTCGGGCGC
>Ga0137410_10002350_pt1 | contig 12895 bp, 11 predicted proteins | sample CZODoug1_16funga_FD_108878 | JGI IMG/M metagenome (GOLD analysis project Ga0137410, IMG submission 108878) | Vadose zone soil fungal communities from Angelo Coast Range Reserve, California, USA - CZODoug1_16fungal (Illumina Assembly) | ecosystem: Environmental > Terrestrial > Soil > Vadose zone... | reverse complement strand
TCTTCACGAAGGAATTCCAGACGCAGAAGGCGTCGCAGACCAGTGGCCCTGTCAGCCACTAGCGCCCGGGCGGCCGTCAAGGCCGACATCAACGTCACGCCGCTGATCGACGTGATGCTGGTGTTGCTGATCATTTTCATGATCGTCACGCCGCTCATCGCCGCGGGCTTCCAGGCCACGATCCCGCGCTCCCAAAACCCCGAGAACCGTCCGGAAGGCTCGGACGAGGTCCGCCTCGGGATCGACAAGGACGGCAAGTTCTGGCTCGACCTGGGATCGGGGCCGAGGCAGATCCCCGACGACCAGCTGCCCGGGCGGCTGCAGGCGATCTACGAGACCCGCACGCAAGACAAGATCCTGTTCCTCAAGGCCGACCAGAACATCGAGTTCGGCCGCGTGCAGCAGGCGATCGAGATCGCCCGGCAGGCCGGGGTGCGCGTAGTCGGGGCCATCACGGAGCAGAAGCAGACGCTCACGAAGAAGAAGGGAGAGAGCTGACCCATGGCGATGGGGTCTACCGGCGGCGGCGAGGGGCTCAGCTCCGAAATCAACGTCACGCCCCTGATCGACGTGCTCCTAGTGCTGCTGATCATCTTCATGATTACGCAGCCGATGTCGCGCAAAGCGTTCGACGTGCAGGTACCGCCCAAGCAGCAAACCAAGAGCAAGAGCCCACCCCAGGCCCAGATCGTGCTCGAGCTGCGCGCCGACGGGTCGTTTGCGATCAACGGGCAGCCGTACGCGCTCAACCAGCTGGACCAGGCGTTTCACCAGATCTATGACCCGCGCCCGGCCAAGCTGCTGTTCATCAAGGCGGCGCCGAACCGCAAGTACATCGACGTGATGCAGGCCATGGACATCGCGCACGGCGCGGGTGTCCAGGTCATCGGCTTCACGCCTCCGGAGCAGGCCAAGAAATAGCCGGCGGCGCCGCCGTCACGCCGTGGGGTAGGGGCGCAGCACGCTACGCCCCTACGTTCGTTGTCGGGGTATACCACACCCATCGTGAGCCCAACCTCCCCCGATCGCCCGCCGCTCCCCGGTCTCCGCTTGCCGCTGGGCCGTCGTCGGCTCGGCCCTGGGGCCGCGCTGGCGACGCTCGCCCACGGGCTCATCGTGGGCGCGCTGGTGATCTACGGGCGTGAGATCCTGGGGCGAGCACAGGGTGGGTCGGCGGCGTCAGGGGAGGCGAGGGTGAACTTCTTCGCCATCCCCGCGGGGGCTCCCGCAGCCGTCGAGATGGCCTTGCCGCCGCGCCTCGCCCTATCCGATCTGTCCGCGTTGCGTCGCATCAACGTCGAATTGCCGCCACTCGAGCTGCCACAGGCCACGCTGCCCGTGCCGACGACGGCCGCGCTGGGCGGGGGTGGCAATGCTGGCGCCGGAGGGCGCGGAACGGGCCCCGGGGCGGCCACCGGATCCGGCGTGGGGTCTGGAACGGGCGACGAAGCGGGTTACATTTTCCCCGCCTCGCCGCGGACAGCGATTCTGCCGCCGCTAGCGAAGGTTCCCGGCTCGGTGGCCGGTCGCACGTACCGCGTGAAGTTCTGGGTCTCGATCGAGGGCCGGGTCACGCGGGTGGACGTGGTGCCGCCGATCGCCGATGCGGCGTACGGCCGGGAGTTCCAGCAGCGCATGATGGCGTACCAGTTCTACCCGGCCCACACTCAGGACGGGCGGAACGTGACCTATGTCGTAACGGTCCCCCTTCGAATCGGTAACTAGCCCGCGCACGCGCGGGCTCCAAGGAGCCACAACCTACTATGCTGATGGTTCTCGTCCTCGGGCTCTCTGTCCTCGCCCTGGCCGTCGCCTGGGGCCTGCGGGGCTACGTGCTCCGGCAAGACAACGGCACTCCCGACATGCGGAAGATCTCCGACGCGATTCAGGAAGGCGCGGAGGCCTTCCTGCGGCGCCAGTATCGCACCATCGGCACGCTGAGCATCGCGCTGGGGGTCGTGATCTACGTGCTGTACGCGTTCTTCCGCAAGCCGCACGCGGACGAGCCGGCTGCCGCGACGCTCGCGCTCACGACGACTCTGTCGTTCATATTCGGCGCCCTGTGCTCGGGCGTGGCCGGCATCGTCGGCATGTACGTCGCCGTGCGGTCCAACATCCGGACCGCGAGCGCGGCGCGCTCGAGCCTCAACAAAGCGCTCCAGATCGCGCTGCGAGGCGGGGCGGTGAGCGGCCTGTTCGTGGTGGCGATGAGCTTGTTCGGCGTCGGGCTGCTCTACACGATTCTCGAGGCCCTGCACTTCGAGCCCACCAAGATCCCCCTCATGATCGTGGGCTACGGGTTCGGCGCGTCGTTCGTGGCCTTGTTCGCCCAGCTGGGCGGCGGCATCTACACCAAGGCGGCCGACGTCGGCGCCGATCTCGTGGGCAAGGTGGAAGCGGGGATCCCGGAAGACGATCCGCGCAACCCCGCCGTGATCGCGGACCTGGTGGGCGACAACGTGGGCGACTGCGCGGGGCGCGGCGCCGATCTGTTCGAGTCGACGGCCGCCGAGAACATCGGCGCGATGATTCTGGGATCGGGCCTGGCGCTCGCCAACCCCGGCGTGTTCACCCCGGCGCAGGTGGTAGGCCTGATGCTGTTCCCTCTCGTCGCCCGGGCGTTCGGACTGGTGGCCTCGATCATCGGCGTGCTGCTGGTGAAGGCCCGGGAAGACGAAGATCCGATGCACGCGCTGAACCGCGGGTACATGTGGACCGCCGTGCTCGCGGCGATCGGCTTCGCGGGCGGCACCTATTGGCTGCTCAACCCGACCGCCTTTCCCGACGCCTGGTGGCACTTCGCGCTGTGTGGCGTGATCGGAATCGCCACGTCCATCGCATTCGTGTACATCACGCAGTACTACACCGAGTACCGGTACCGCCCCGTCAAGACGATCGCCGCCGCTTCCGTCACCGGTCCGGCGACGAACATCATCGCGGGATTCGCCGTGGCCCTCGAGTGCACCGCGCTGCCGACGTTCACCATCTCGGCCGCGATCATCGCGTCCTACAAGCTGGGCGCCTCGAGCGGGCTGGCCCATGCGGGGCTGTTCGGGACGGCGGTAGCCACGATGGGAATGCTGGGCACGGCGGCCTACATCCTGGCGATGGACACGTTCGGGCCCATCACCGACAATGCCGGTGGCATCATCGAGATGTCCCATCAACCCGAGGATATCCGCAGGCGCACCGACCGCCTCGACGCCGTGGGGAACACCACGAAGGCGCTCACCAAGGGGTACGCGATCGGCTCGGCGGCGCTCGCCGCGTTCCTGCTGTTCTCGGCGTTCCTGGACGAAGTCGCGGCGCTCGGGTCGCCGCTCGCCGCCGTCGACATCTCGAAGCCCGAGGTGTTCGTAGGCGGGTTGCTCGGTGCCATGCTCGTCTTCTGGTTCTCCGCGCTCGCCATCAGCGCCGTGACCAAGGCCGCCGTCAGCGTGATCCAGGAAGTGCGCCGCCAGTTCCAGGCCGACCCCGGGATCCTCAAGGGCACGTCGCGCCCCGACTACGGCCGGGCAGTGGATATCGTGACCGTGGGCGCGCTCAAGGCGATGGTGGCGCCCGGGTTGCTCGCCGTCGGTATGCCGATCGCCGTGGGGCTGGTCTTCAAGGTGTTCTTCCATGTCGGCGCCGAGACGGTGGCGTCGTTCCTCATGGTCGGCACGATCGCAGGGATTCTCATGGCAACGCTGCTCAACAACGGCGGCGGCGCCTGGGACAACGCCAAGAAATTCATCGAGACCGGCGAGTACGGTGGGAAGGGGAGTCCGACGCACAAGGCCGCCGTGGTCGGTGATACGGTCGGCGATCCGTTCAAAGACACGGCGGGGCCGTCGCTGCACGTGCTCATCAAGCTCTTGAGCACGGTCACGCTGGTGCTGGCACCGCTCTTTGTCTAGGGCCCAGCTCTTCCGTCGCAAGACCGTCGATCAATGCATCGCCGACAGCGAGGTCGGCGGTGGGCTCAAGCGCTCGCTCGGTCCGCTGCAACTGACCGCGCTCGGCATCGGCGCGGTCATCGGGGCGGGGATCTTCGCGGCGATTGGCACCGCGATCGCCGGGGATTCCGGCCACGTCGGCGCCGGCCCGGCGATCGTCGTGTCGATCCTGCTCGCCGGTGTGACCAGTGCCTTTGCCGCGATCACCTACTCCGAATTCGCGGCGATGATCCCCATCTCGGGGAGCGCGTACACCTACGCGTACGCGACGCTGGGCGAGTTGGTCGCCTGGATCATCGGGTGGGACCTGATCCTCGAGTACGCGGTCGGCAACATTGCGGTGGCCATCGGATGGGCCGGGTATTTCGACTCGCTGCTGCGCGGCCTGGGCATGGACCTGCCGCGCTGGCTCGTGACCGATCTGCGTACCGCCTTGGGGGACCCAGCGCTGCTGGCCGCCGCGCCGCACCTCGGGCCTATCCCCATCGTCTTCAACCTCCCTGCGCTGGCGATTGTCGCGTTCATCACCTGGCTGCTCGTCATCGGGACCAAGGAGTCGGCCCGCGTGAACACGGTGATGGTGGCGATCAAGGTGGGGATCATCGCCCTGTTCCTGTTCGTCGGCCTCAAGTACATCCGGCCCGAGCTGTGGACCACGCCCAGCTTCGCGCCGCACGGCCTGAAGGGCATCAGCGTCGGCGCCGCGATCATTTTCTTCTCGTACATCGGGTTTGACGCGGTAAGCACGGCCTCCGAGGAGGCGAAGAATCCGCAGCGGGACATCCCGCGCGGCATCATCGCGTCGTTGATCGTCTGCACGGTGCTGTACGTGGCCATCGGGCTCGTGCTGACGGGACTGATTCCGTGGGACAAGCTGAACGTGCCCGATCCGCTCGCGGTGGCGCTGCAGTACATCCACGCCGACTGGGCCGCCGGCATCCTCGCCTTCGGGGCGGTGGCGGCGATGACCTCGGTCTTGCTGGTGTTCCAGCTGGGCCAGGCCCGGATTTTCATGTCGATGGCGCGCGACGGCCTGCTGCCTCCCTGGGCCGCCCGCTTGCACCCGAAGTACCAGACCCCGCACATCACGACGATCATTACCGGGGTATTCGTCGCGCTCTCCGCCGCGTTCGCGCCGATCGGCTGGGTGCTGGAGCTCACGAACATCGGGACGCTGTTCGCCTTCGTGCTGGTGGCGCTCGGTATCGTCGTCCTGCGGCGGCGCGAGCCGGACCGGCCCCGCCCGTTCCGCACGCCGTGGGTGCCCGTCCTCCCGCTCGTGTCTGCGGCGTTCTGCGTCTACCTCATGATCAACCTGCCGCTGCTCACGTGGGTGCGGTTCGGCCTGTGGATGGCCATCGGCGTGTCGTTCTACTTCCTGTACGGAGTGCACCACAGCCGGGTGCGCCGCCTCGGCCTCGATCAGCAGTGAAGCTCCACACCAAGATCATCCTTGGCCTGCTGTCGGGCGCTGCGGTCGGCGTCGTGGCGAACGGGTTGGCGACCGGGGCGGACTGGGTCGCGTGGACTGGGGTCCCCGCCGGATGGGCCACTCCGAAGGTACAGTGGGTGGGTGACAACGTCGCCGGTCCGGTGGGCCAGATCTTCCTGCGGATGCTGCTGATGACAATCGTGCCCCTGGTGTTCGCGTCCCTGACGCTCGGGGTCGCAGGCCTCGGCGACATCCGCAAGATCGGACGTGTCGGCGGCCGGACGATCGCCTATTTCTTGGTGTCGACCGCCATTTCAGCGACGATCGGCCTGATCCTCGTCAACCTGGTCCAACCTGGGGTCGGGCTCGATCCCGCGCTCATCAAGGAGCTGCTGGCGACCTACCGCGCCCAAGCCCAGGGGTTGCAGGCGGGCGGGGGCGGCAAATTCGGCGTCGACATGTTCGTGAATATCGTGCCCAGCAACCCGATCAAGGCCGCGGCTTCACTCGACATGCTCGGCATCATCTTCTTTTCCCTGGTGTTCGGCGCGGCGCTGACGATGCTGCCTGACGAGAAGACCAAGCCGATGCTGCGGGTACTCGATGCGCTGGGCGAAGCGATCGTCAAGATCATCGACTTCGCCATGCGGCTCGCCCCCTACGGCGTGTTCGGGCTGATCTTCGTCGTGACGTCCCGGTTCGGGTTCGCCCTGCTGCTGAAACTGGGGCTGTACGTCGCCGTGGTCCTCGTGGGGCTCCTGCTGCATGGTGCCATCTCGATCTCCGCGCTGGTTCGCATATTCGGCGGTCTCTCGCCGCGCGTGTTCTACAGTCGGATCCGGCCTAGCATCATCACGGCGTTCTCCACCAGCTCGAGCAACGCCACGCTGCCGACCAACATCGCCGTGGCGGAAGAAGAGTTGAAGATCCCGCCCAAGATCGCCGGCTTCGTGCTCCCCCTGGGGTCGACGATGTGCATGAACGGTACCGCGCTGTTCGAGGGCGTCACCGTGCTGTTCCTCGCGCAGGTGTTCGGCGTTCCCCTCACGTTGTCCCAGCAGGTCGTCGTTATGATCCTCAGCGTGATCACGGCCGTGGGCGCCGCCGGGGTCCCCGGTGGATCTCTGCCATTGTTGATGGGCGTGCTGGCCGCCGTGAACGTCGAGCCGTTGACGATTGCGATGATCATCGGCGTGGACCGGATCCTGGACATGGCTCGGACCACCATCAACGTCGTGGGGGACATGAGCGCGGCGGTGTACGTGGCTCGGACGGAAAGCGAATGGGATCCGCGCACCGTGAGCGCGGACGCTAAGCTAGCCGCCTAGCTGTGCCGCCAGTTTCAACGCCCCCACCGCCGAATCGATTTTGTCGGGGACGAGGCGCGCCCGCGTGAGCGCGGCGCCGAGCTGCTCGCGGAACGCGGCGGTGAGCGGCGACTGCGGCAACAGCAGACCTCCGGCGATGGCGACCGAGACGGGGCCGGTGCCCGGAAAATGCCGGGCCAGCACCTCGGCCAACTCCACCAGCTCGCGCGCCGCGGCGTCCACCGCCTGACGCGCCACTCCCTCGCCCTCGCGGGCGGCATTGAGCACGTGGGGCGCGAGGGCCGCCATCTGGGCAGGCGTGGCCGTGGCCGTCCAGCGCACCAGGTCATCGAAGTGCTGCAGTCCGAGCGCTCCCAGCAGGCGCGCCAGCAGAGTGGAGCCTTCGCCCCGGCCGTCCTGCGAGCGGGCCGCGACGTCGAGCGCCCGGCGGCCCAGCCAGTAGCCGCCGCCTTCGTCGCCCAACTGCCAGCCATACCCGCCGGCTCGGTGCAGCTCGCCCGCGGGGTCGCGCGCGTAGGCGATCGAGCCGGTGCCGGCGTTGACGAGAATTCCGGGGCCGGTGCCGAACGCCGTGGCGAGGGCCACCTCGCCGTCGGCGAGCACCCGCACCCGCCGAGCCACACCGGCCTCGACGAGCGCCGTTTCAAGCTCGGCCTGCTCCTGGGCGCGTCCCGCTCCCGCTGCGCCCACTACCGCGTGCTCGGCCGGCAGATCCATCTCCGCCTGCGCCGCGGCGCGCCGCGCCGTTTCGGCCAAGACGGCCGCGGATTTGGCCGCGCCGCCGGGGCGCATCGCGGCGCCGGGCCCCTCGGCCCGGCCGAGGATTTTGTTGGGTGAGCCGATCACGACCGTGGAGTGAGAGCCTCCGGCGTCGGCACCGAGAAACACGGCGGTCGGGCGGTCGGGCGGACCGGCGGACCGTGGCATCACGCGGCCTGGGCGTTCTGTCCGCCCGCCCGGCTGACCGGCCGTCCCACCAATGAGGACAGCATTCCCACCAGCACCGTTACCCCCGTCCCCAGCGGCACGTACCACGGCCACGCGAGCCCAGGCAGCACGTGCCACGGCACGCCCACCACGATCGGCGTCATGGCCAGGACGCTCACGACAATCGCGGTGATCACGTCGCGCTCGCGGGCGCGCGGCCACAGCCCCCCTAAGACATACGTGCCGAGCAGCCCGCCGTACGTGATCGACGCGATGCTGAGGGCCAGCTGCACGACCGGGGTGTTCTGGTTCCGGAACGCCATGGCGCCGGCGACCAGTATGGCGGTCCACACCAGGGTGAGCCAGCGGCCCACCCGCAGGAGATGCAGCGGATCACGACGCCCGGTGAGCGGTGCATAGAAGTCCTGGGTCGAGGCGGACGCCAGGGAGTTGACGGCTGACGCGTGGCTGCTCATGGCGGCGGCGAGGATCCCGGCGATCACGAGCCCCGCGAGCCCAGGGGGGAGCTGGTTGATCGCGAACGCGGGATAAATCGCGTCGCCGCGCACCCTGGGGCCCGGGTCCGCGCCGGCGAGCCACAGGCTCGTCCCCACGAGCAGGAACAACGCGAATTGGAGGATGATGAACACGCCGGACCCGATGAGCGCGCGTTGTGCGTCCCGCAGACCCCGGGCAGCCAGCAGTCGCTGCACGATCAGGTGATCTGTCCCATGAGAGGCGGCGGCGAGCAGCCCGCCGCCCAGGACCCCGCCCCAGAATGTGTACGTGACTTTGAACGAGAGTGTGAAGTCGAGCGCGACCAGCTTGCCCGCCTCCCAGGCTCGCCCGAACGCACCCAGGCCCCCCGCGAGATGGGTCGCCACGATCAGCGTCGCGATACCACCGACCAGATAGACTGCCAGCTGGATCACGTCCACCCACACCACGGCGCGCAGGCCCCCGACCCACGTGTAGATCACGGTCACGATGCCGATGGCGAGAATGCCCGCGGCGAGGCTCCACTGCGTAATAAGGGCGAGCGGAATCGCCGTGGCGAAGATCCTGACGCAGTCGGCGAGGGCGCGCGTGACCAGGAACACGCCGGAGGCTGTCCGCCGCGCGTTCGTTCCGAAGCGCCGCTCCAGCCGCTGATAGGCTGTGTCCTGGGTGCCCTCGAAATAGCCCGGGAGCAGGAACGCCGCGACGCCGATCCGCCCCACCAGGTACCCGAACGACAGCTGCAAGAAGGTGAGGTCGCCGCGGGCCGCGAGGCCGGGAACCGAGATGATCGTCAGCGCCGACGTCTCGGTCGCGACGATCGACAGCATGATGGCCCACCAGGGCAGGCCGCGGTGTCCGAGGAAATAATCGCTCGCGTCGCGCTGGCGGCCGGCGAGCACCAGCCCGAACACGACCACCGCGGCGCAGTAGACCGCGATGACGGCGATGTCGAGGGCTCTCACCGGCGGGGGCGCGCAGCAAAAAGCCCGCGACGGGCGCGGGCTTGGGATGCCGACCAAAGGGGGGCCAACGGCCTCACACCGTGAAGGATGATCCGCAGCCGCAGCCGCCCGTGGCGTTCGGGTTCTCGAAGGTGAACCCCGATTCCTGGAAATTGCTCTTGTAGTTCAGGGTGACACCGTTCAAGTATTGGGCGCTGAAGGCGTCGACAAAGCACCGCACGCCGGCGGTCTCGATGACGAGGTCATCCTCGGCCGGCTTGTCTTCGATGTTCAAACTGTACTTGAATCCCGAGCACCCGCCCGGCAGCACGCCGATGCGGAGCCCGGCCGTCTCGGGCGACACGTTCTCTTCCGCCATGAACTTCCTCACCTCGACCGCCGCCTGCTCGGTCACCGTGAGGGTAATGGGGCTCGTCCGTTGCGTCGTGGCCATTGCGATCCTCCAATCAGGTGCGAACTTAGACGGTTCCTTCGGGCAAGTCAACTCTCTGCCGCGAGGCCACCGCCCTTATGCGCCTGACGCTCGCCGATTGGCTGGTCATCGCCCTGTACTTCCTGTTCAACATCGCCGTCGGCCTGTATTACAAGAGCCGCGCCAGTCAAAACACCGCGGAGTACTTTCTCTCTGGGAGAAACGTGCCGTGGTGGCTGGCCGGCACGTCGATGGTGGCGACCACCTTCGCCGCGGACACGCCCCTCGTCGTCACCGGTCTGGTCGCGCAGAACGGGATCGCGGGGAACTGGCTGTGGTGGAACCTGCTCGCGAGCGGGATGCTCACCGTGTTCTTCTACGCCCGCCTGTGGCGCCGCTCTGGCGTCATGACCGACATCGAGTTCGCGGAGATCCGCTACGCCGGCCCACCGGCCGCCTTCCTGCGCGGCTTCCGCTCCATCTACCTGGGCTTGCTCATCAACTGCATCATCCTCGGCTGGGTCAACCTGGCGATGGCGAAGATCCTGCAGCTGGTGTTCGGCGTCTCGAAGGGTGAGGCCCTGTGGATCGTGGTCGGCATGATCGTCCTCACGTCCGCGATTTCGACGCTCTCGGGACTGTGGGGCGTGCTGGTGACGGATCTGTTCCAGTTCGTGATCAAGATGGGAATGGTGATCGTGTTGGCGGTCGTCGCGGTGCAGGCGGTAGGCGGGATCGACTCCATGAGGGTCAAACTCGGGGCCATCGATCAGCTGCGCGGGACGACGACCGGCGGTCAGGGATCGGTACTCAGCTTCGTGCCCGACATCGGTTCAGCGTGGATGCCGATGATCACATTCTTCGTGTACATCGGCGTCAATTGGTGGTCCACCTGGTACCCGGGTGCCGAGCCCGGCGGGGGCGGGTACGTGGCGCAGCGGATGTTGAGCGCGAAAGACGAGAAACACTCCTTGCTCGCCACGCTGTGGTTCAACATCGCGCATTATGCCATACGGCCCTGGCCCTGGATCCTCGTCGCCCTCGCCTCGTTGATTCTGTTTCCCAACCTCAAGGACCCGGAGTCCGGATACATCCGGGTGATGATCGACTATCTCCCCTCGTCGTTGCGCGGGCTCATGGTGGCGGCGTTCGCTGCGGCCTTCATGTCGACGATCGCCACCCAGCTGAACTGGGGGGCGAGCTATCTCGTGAACGATTTCTACCGCCGCTTCGTGCGCCGTGACGCGGCCGAGTCCCATTACGTCCTGGCGTCCCGCCTGGCCACGGCCTTGCTCACGGTGGTCTCGGCGGCGGTGGCCTTTCGCATCGAATCGATCGGCGGGGCGTGGAGGGTGCTGATCATCACGGGGGCCGGTACGGGCGCCGTCCTGTTGCTGCGCTGGTACTGGTGGCGCATCAATGCGTGGAGCGAGGTCTCCGCGATGGTCACGGCGTTCGTCGTGTCGGTCCTGCTGCAGACGGTGGGCGGGCTTGAGAGCGATCGGCCACGCGACTTCGCGTACATCGTGCTCATCACCGTGGCCGTCACAACCGTGGTCTGGCTGGCCGTCACGTTCCTCACGCGTCCCGAAGCCGAGTCGACGCTGGTCGCGTTCTACCGCCGCACCCGCCCCTCGCGGACGGGCTGGGGTCCCGTGGCCGCCCTCGCCCCCGACGTGCGCCCGTCCGCGGACGGCCTCGCGAACCTGATCGACTGGGTCGCGGGTTGTGTGCTGGTGTACGGCGCCTTGTTCGGCGTGGGCAAGCTCCTGCTCCACGAGACGCTCCCCGGCCTGGTCCTGCTCGTCGTGGCCGCGGTTGCGGGCGGGGTCATCTACCGTGACCTGTCTCGGCGCGGCTGGCAGACAGTAGTCGAGTAGCGACGCTCTAGAGCTCTGGGTGTGTCAGGGCGTCCGCCACGAGGTCGGCGACGTGTGCACGGACGTGGAGGATCGCCATGTTCGCCCGCGTCGGGTTTACGCGGTTCGTTAGCAGGACGATGAAGAGATCGCGCTCCGAGTCCATCCACATCGATGTCCCGGTAAAACCGGTGTGACCGAAGGAGCGCCGCGACAGCTTGGCGCCCGCGCTCGAGTACCCCGAGTCCGACGGGGTATCCCAGCCGAGTGCGCGGGTGGAGCCCGCCGGGATGTTCTGACGCCTGGTGAACTCCGCGACGGTCTCGGCGCGTATCAGCTGCAGTGTGTCCCACGCCCCCCCGTTCAACAGCATCGCGGCGAAACGGGAGAGGTCGAGTGCGTTGGCGAAGAGCCCGGCGTTCCCCGAGATGCCGCCGAGGCGTGCCGCACTCTCGTCGTGCACTTCGCCTCGGAGCCAGCGGTGTCGGAACAGAGTATCGTGCTCCGTGGGCGCGATCCGGTCGCGCAACGAAGCGGGCGGAAGGAACCTGGTCGCGGACATGCCCACCGGTCCAAACACGTGCCCGGTGAGAAATCGGTCGAACGGCCTGCCGGTTACCCGCTCCACCGCTTGCATGAGGACGATGGCACTCAGGTCGGAGTACGTGTAGCTCGAGCCCGGCGGTGCCACGAGCGTCGTCGTATCCACGGCTGCGAGCGCCGCGGCACGGGTCGCCGTGGAGTCGTACAACGGGAGATCGGCAACGAGGCCCGCCGAGTGCGTCAACAGGTGTCGAACCGTGACGCGTTCCTTCATGGCCCCGCGGAACTCGGGCACGTAGCGGGTGATGGGTGCATCGAGGTCGAGCTGGCCCGAATCGACCAGCAGCATGCAGGCGGTGGTGAGGCCCACCACTTTGGTGAGCGAGGCAAGGTCGTACAGCGTGCCCGCCTCAACGGGCCTGGGGTCGTCGACACCGTAGTGGCCCACTGGCGCGAGCAGCGCGAGCCGGCCGTGCCGTCCCACCGCGAGCACGGCACCCGGGAATGCACCGCTGTCCACTTCGGCCCGGAGGTAGGCGACGATGCCTGCGAGGCGCGTGCTGTCGAAGCCGAGGGAGGAGGGAGCGGCCAGCGGGATGCCCGCGGTCGCCGGGGCCGGCGTAGCCTCCCTGGTGCCTCTCCCGCCACACGCGGTGATGAGTGCCGCGAGCGTGAGCGTGATGCCGCGCCTCATGGCCGTACGGCGGGCACGCTCACTCCCCAGCCGAGGGGGTAGTCCGGCGGGATGCGAGTCGGGAGGTGGCCGCCGATCGGCACGCGGCCCAGCAGCGCGAGCGCCACGGCGCGCTCCGAGGCCCGCACGCCGCTCCACGCGATGAGGTAGGACCGCACCGTGGGCGTCTGGTTGAGGAGGTAAGGGCTGCCGAGCGACACCAGCACGGTGGGGCGGGCCGCGTCCGTCACTGTGATGAGCTGGGCGAGGGAGTCCGGAAGGGCGATGTTTCCCTTCCACGAGATGGGCCGCACGTTGCC
>Ga0137410_10002346_pt1 | contig 12899 bp, 9 predicted proteins | sample CZODoug1_16funga_FD_108878 | JGI IMG/M metagenome (GOLD analysis project Ga0137410, IMG submission 108878) | Vadose zone soil fungal communities from Angelo Coast Range Reserve, California, USA - CZODoug1_16fungal (Illumina Assembly) | ecosystem: Environmental > Terrestrial > Soil > Vadose zone... | reverse complement strand
TGGTGGAGGAGGTTGGATTCGAACCAACGTAGGCGCAAGGCCAACAGATTTACAGTCTGCCCCCTTTAACCGCTCGGGCACCCCTCCGAAACGAAACCGCTGATTATGCGTAGTATTTCGGGGGCTGTCAACGCTCGCTGGCATACATTTCGCTTTCGCCGCGCCCCACCGTGTCGGACAGTGGCGGAAGGGCGCGGGAAAGCGCAATGATACCCCGATGAATCGCGGCGCGAAACCCGGTCTGGTGCTGGTTCCCGGTCTCTTGTGCGATTCCCTCCTGTGGGAGGCGCAGGTCGCGGCGCTCGACGGCCACGCCGACTGCTGGGTCGCCGATCACACTCGCTCGGACACCATGGCGGGCCTCGCCGCCGACGTGCTGCGGGAGGCGCCGTTCAAGCACTTTGCCCTGGCGGGCCTCTCCATGGGGGGCTACGTGGCGCTCGAGATCGTGCGCCAGGTGGCGCAGCGCGTGGACCGGCTCGCTTTGCTCGACACCAGCGCCCGCCCCGATACGCCCGAACAACTCGAGAAGCGCGAAGGCCTGGTCTCGCTCGCGCGGCGAGGGCGCTTCCTCGGGGTCACGCAAGCGCTGCTCCCCCTGCTCATCCATCGGGCTCGGCTCGGCGACGAAAAGTTAGTGGCCACTGTCAAGAAGATGGCTGCGAACATTGGAAAAGAAGCCTTCATCCGGCAGGAGCAGGCGATCATGAGCCGAGCCGATAGCCTGCCGCTCCTGGCCACCATCACCTGCCCGACACTGGTTCTGTGCGGCCGGCAGGACGCCCTCACCCCTGTTGCGCGCCACCGGGAGATGGCGAGCGCGATCCCCGGCGCAAGCCTGCACATTGTCGACGATTGCGGCCACCTCTCCACGCTGGAGCAGCCCGCGCCAGTGAGCGCGGCGTTCAGGCGCTGGCTTTCGGCGTGAGCCCGAGCGCCCATCCAGGGCAGGTAAAATACAGGCAGACATGAACGCCCCCGATCGGGTTCAACAGGTCAGTCTGGACGACAAGTACACCCTCCAGTCCGGGCGGGCCTTCATGACCGGCACCCAGGCCCTGGTGCGCCTGCCGATGCTGCAGCGCCTGCGGGATCTCGCCGCGGGCCTGAACACCGCCGGTTTCATTTCCGGATATCGCGGCTCGCCGCTCGGGGGCTTCGACCAGGCGCTCTGGAAGGCAAGAAAGTTCCTCGACGAGCATCACATCAAATTCCAGCCGGGCGTCAACGAAGACCTCGCCGCCACCTCGATCTGGGGCACGCAACAGGTCAACCTCTATCCGGACGCGAAATACGACGGCGTGTTCTCCCTGTGGTACGGCAAGGGCCCCGGCGTGGACCGCTGCGGCGACGTCTTCAAGCACGCTAACTCAGCCGGCACGTCCAAATACGGCGGCGTGCTCGTGCTCGCGGGCGACGACCACGCGGCGAAGTCCTCGACGCTGGCGCACCAGAGCGAGCACGTATTCAAGGCCTGCTGCATCCCGGTGCTCAACGCCGCGAGCGTCCAGGAATACCTGGATCTCGGCCTGCACGGCATCGCCATGTCGCGCTTCTCCGGGTGCTGGGTGGCATTCAAGTGCGTCACCGACGTGGTCGAGTCGGGCGCGGTAGTGGAGATCGATCCGCAGCGCGTGCAGATCACCTCGCCGGCGGACTTCGCGATGCCCCAAGACGGCCTCAACATCCGCTGGCCCGACGGTTTTCTCGAGCAGGAAGCGCGGCTGCTCGACTACAAGGTGTACGCAGCGCTCGCCTATTGCCGCGCCAACAAGCTCGACCGCATCGTCTGGGATTCCCCGCGCGCCGCACTGGGGATCATTACCACCGGCAAGTCCTTCGGCGATACCGTCCAGGCCCTCGCCGACCTGGGCATCGACGAGCGCGTCGCCGCGGATGTCGGCATCCGCCTCTACAAGGTCGCGATGTCCTGGCCGCTCGAGCCGCAGGGCGCGCGACGCTTCGCCGAAGGACTCGAGGAGATCCTGGTGGTGGAAGAAAAGCGCCAGGTCATCGAATACCAGATCAAGGAGGAGCTCTATAACTGGCGGGAGGGCTCCCCCCCACCGCGCGTGGTCGGCAAGTTCGACGATAACGGTGAATGGTCGATTGCCGCGGGGCAACCGGCGGGAAACTGGCTGCTTCCGGCGCACTACGAGCTCTCACCTGCCCTGATCGCGAAGGCGCTGGCGAGCCGGCTGGCGAAGCTCGGGCTGGACAAGCACCTGGGTGATCGCTACCGCGAGCGCGTCGCGTACCTCGAATTCAAGGAGAAGGCTCTTTCCAGGCCGCGCGTGGTGGCGAGCCGCCAACCCTACTTCTGCTCCGGCTGCCCGCACAACACCTCCACACACGTCCCCGAGGGCAGCCGCGCCCTCGCCGGAATCGGCTGCCACTTCATGGCGCTGTGGATGGACCGCAACACCGCGACCTTCACCCACATGGGCGGCGAAGGCGCGCCCTGGATCGGCCAGGCGCCCTTCACCCGCTGCCCTCACGTGTTCGCCAACATCGGCGACGGCACTTACTTCCACTCGGGCCTGCTCGCGATACGCGCCGCCGTCGCCGCCGGCGTGAGCATGACCTACAAGATTCTCTACAACGACGCGGTCGCGATGACCGGGGGCCAGCACGTGGACGGGCCGCTCGATCCGGCGAGGGTCTCGCGCCAGATCGCCGCGGAAGGCGTCGGCACGATCGTCGCGGTGGTTGACGAGAAAGAGCCGCTCCCGGCCGGCCTCGACTGGGCGCCCGGGGTCACTATCCGGCCGCGCGAGGAGCTCGACGCGGTGCAGCGCGAGCTGCGCGAGAAGCGGGGCGTGTCGGCCATCATCTACGTGCAGACCTGTGCGACCGAGAAGCGCCGGCGCCGCAAGCGCGGCGAATTCCCCGATCCGTCCAGACGCGTCGTCATAAACGAGCTGGTCTGCGAAGGCTGCGGCGACTGCAGCGTCGCGTCGAACTGCCTTTCGGTCGAGCCGCTCGAAACCGAATTCGGTAGGAAGCGCGCCATCAACCAGTCTGCGTGCAACAAGGACTACTCCTGCCTCAAGGGATTCTGCCCGAGCTTCGTTACCGTCGAAGGCGGAGCCCTGAGAAAAGGCAAGGCGGCCGCGGGAGGCGAAGTGGACTTCCCGCCGCTTCCCGAGCCACCCCTGCGCGATTTGGAGCGCCCGCATGCCACGCTCGTGACCGGAATCGGCGGAATGGGAGTGATCACCATAGGCCAGATCATGGCGATGGCCGCCCATCTCGAGGGCAGGGGCGCTACCGTCCTCGACATGAGCGGACTCGCGCAGAAGTTCGGGCCGGTGATGTCGCACGTGAAGATCGCGCCCTCGCCGGCGGAGTTGCACTCGGTGCGCGTCGGCGTCGGTGCGGCGGACCTGGTCCTGGGCTGCGACCTGGTGGTGACCTCGGGGACCGAGGCGCTCTCCAAGATGGACGACAAGATCACCAGGGTACTGGTGAACGCTACGGTCTCGCCGACGGCCGAATTCGTGAAGAACCCGGATTGGCAGCTTCCCGGAAGCCGCCTGGAGGCCGATATTGTCGATGCGGCCGGGTCGAAGAACGTCGATTTCCTGGCCGCGGGGAGGCTGGCCACGGCGCTGATGGGCGATGCCATCGCCACCAACATGTTCATGCTCGGCTACGCCCTCCAGAAAGGCTGGGTGCCGCTCGCCGAAGCCTCGCTGCTCCGCGCGATCGAACTGAACGGCGTCGCGGTCGAATTCAACAAGAAGGCGCTCCTCTGGGGGCGACGTGCGGCCGTCGACCCGGTGCGGGTCGAGCGCCTGGCGACGCCGGCGGAAGTCGTGTCACTTTCGCCGGCGCTCTCGCGCAATCTCGAGGAAGTGATCTCCCGCCGGGTGGAATTTCTGACGGGTTACCAGGATGCCGCGTACGCCGAGCGGTACCGCCGCCTGGTCGAGCGCGTGCGCGAGGCCGAGGCGCGCAAGACCGGCGGCACCGGCCTCGCCGAGGCGGTCGCCCGCCATCTCTTCAAGCTGATGGCCTACAAGGACGAATACGAAGTGGCGCGCCTCCACTCCGACCCGGCATTCATGCGAAAGATCGAAGGGATGTTCGAAGGCGACTACAAGCTCAGCTTTCACCTCGCTCCGCCGGTCTTCAACAGGCCCGACCCGCGCACGGGCGAAGCGGCGAAGACGGAGTTCGGACCCTGGATGATGACGGCGTTCCGCTTGCTCGCGAAATTGAAGCGTCTGCGCGGGACGCCGCTCGACGTCTTCGGCATGACCGAGGAGCGCAAGACCGAGCGGCGCCTCGTTGAAGAGTACCAGGCCACCGTCAGCGAGCTGCTGGAGCGCCTCGACCACGGCAACCACAGGCTGGCAGTGGAAATCGCCAGCATTCCAGACCGTATCCGCGGTTTCGGCCACGTCAAGCGCCGCCATTTGGACGAGGCGAAGAAAAAGCAGGCCGAGTTGCTCGCCGCTTTACGCGCGCCGCGGCCCGCCGCGAGAGCCGCCTAGCATGTCGTTAACCCGAGCCGATCTGGAGAAGGATCTCCTGCGCGAGACGTTTCGCAGGGCCCATCCGGGGGCGCCGGTTCTCTCCGATGCCGAGCAGGAAGCCTCCCTGCGCGCGATACTCGACGAGCACCCGCCGGGCGCCGACGTCTGGCTGTTCGGCTACGGTTCGCTCGTCTGGAACCCCATCGTTCATCACGAGGAGCGGCGCGTGGCGCGCCTGCACGGGTTTCACCGGAGCTTCTGCCTGTGGTCGCACGTCAACCGCGGCTCGCTGCAGAAGCCCGGCCTGGTGCTCGGCCTGGACGCGGGCGGCAGCTGCCGCGGCGTCGCCTTCCGTATCGCCGGCCGCCACGCCGTCGAGGAGCTGCGGCTGCTGTGGCGGCGCGAGATGGTCCTCGGCGCTTACTCGCCGCGCTGGGCCAGCGTGGACTCCGGCAACGAAACCCTCAGAGCGATCGCCTTCTTCGTGAACCGCGGCCACGCGAACTACGCCGGGAGGCTCCCTCTCGAGACGGTGATCAAGACGTTGGTGAGCGCGCGCGGCCAACTCGGGACGCCCGCCGAATACCTGCTAGAGACGGTGCACGGGCTGGTCGAGCACGGGGTGCGCGACCCGTACCTGCTCGAGTTGCGCAAGCGCGTGCTCGCCGTGCATCCGGGCCTGACGCCTTCCCGGGTGCGCTAGCACGCGCTTCCGGGCCAGCTTGCGGACTTCTTGCACGGAACCGATTCGTTAGGTCACGGACAGGCAGAATCAGGAATAGTCCAATCGGCTCAGGTGTTAGAATCCGGGCTCGCGCGCAATCCTGCAGACACTGAATCGTTCAGCCTCGCCGCCCGCGAGAGAGCAAGCTTGGCCAAGATCGTAGTCATCGAAGACGACGTCACCTTCCTCGACCTGCTGCGCGTGCATCTGGCAGGCGCGGGACACGAGGTGCTGACCGCCGAGGACGCGGCGCTGGGCTTGCGCGCGGTCATCACGGAGGGGCCCGACCTGATCCTTCTCGACCTCACCGTCCCTTACCTCGACGGATTCGAGATGATCAAGGCGCTGCACAACGATCCGGCGACGAAGAGCATTCCACTGGTGGTGCTCACCGGGCGCGGCGACGACGAGACTTTCGCCCGGGCGCGCAAGCTCGGCGCCTCGCATTTCCTGACCAAGCCGGTGGAGCGGGACGTACTGATCAGGGCGATCGAGACGCAGCTCAGAGCCCCCAAGAAGCAAACCAAAAGCAAAAAACGCAGCTGAGCCGCCCGGCTCGGGCTGCGTCAGCGCCCCTCCTCCCGGAGCGCCCGTCTCAGGATCTTTCCCACGTTCGTCTTGGGCAGTTCTTGCCTGAACTCGATGTACTTGGGCCGCTTGTAGCCGGTGAGGTTGGCCGCGCAGTGCTCGCGTATTTCCCCTTCGGTGAGCGAAGGGTCCCGCTTGACGACGAACAGCTTGGGCGCTTCGCCCGAGTGCTCATCGGGCACTCCGATCACCGCGCATTCGAGCACGCCGGGATGCATCGCCACGACCGCCTCGATTTCGTTGGGATACACGTTGAATCCCGACACCAGCAACATGTCCTTCTTGCGATCCACGATCCGCACGTAACCCTTTTCGTCCATCACGCCGATGTCGCCGGTGGCGAAGAATCCGTCGGCGCCGAGCACCTTGGCGGTCTCGGCCGGGTTGTTCCAATAGCCCCGCATCACCTGCGGCCCGCGCACGCACAGCTCCCCGGGCGACCCGAGGGGCGCCTCCTTTCCGTCCTCGCCGCGAAGCACGACTTCGGTCGAGGGAATCGGCAGTCCGATCGACCCGTTGTAATCCTTGAGGTCGAGCGGGTTGATGGTCACCGCGGGCGAGGTCTCCGACAGGCCGTAGGCCTCGACCAGCGTGCAACCCGTCATTTTCTTCCACCGGTCCGCCACCGCTTTCTGCACCGCCATGCCGCCGCCCAGGGCGACCTTGAGCCGGGAGAAATCGATTTTCGCGAAATCCGGGTGATTCATCAGCGCGTTGAACAGGGTGTTCACGCCGGTGAACATGGTGAATCTTTGCTTGCGCAGCTCCTTGACGAAGCCGGGAATATCGCGGGGATTGGTGATGAGGATGTTGCATCCCCCGGCCTTCATCATCAGCAGGCAGTTCGCGGTGAGCGAAAAGATGTGATAGAGGGGAAGCGCGGTGATGATCGCCTGCGGTTCGTCCTCTTTCATCCACGGTTTCAGCCAGGCGGCGGCCTGCTCGAGGTTGGCGAGGATATTCCGGTGCGAGAGCACCGCCCCCTTGGACACCCCGGTCGTGCCCCCCGTGTATTGCAGGAACGCCACGTCCTCGTGGCCGACCGCGACGCGCGCGAGCTCGAGCCCCTTCCCCTCCCCGATCACGGCGTTGAACCGGACCGCACCGGCGATTTCCCAGGAAGGGACCATTTTCTTCACGTGCCGCACGACGAAATTCACGACCACACCTTTCGCCCCGAGCAGGTTGCCGAGCGCGGCGACGACCACGTGCTTCACGGAGGTCCTCGCGATCACCTGCTGCAGCACGTGCGCGAAATTTTCCAGAACCACGATCGCCTCGGCGCCGGAATCCTTCAGCTGGTACTCCAGCTCGCGCGGTGTGTACAGCGGGTTGACGTTGACCACGACGCAGCCGGCCCGCAGGATGCCGAAGACACACACCGGGTACTGCAGACAATTCGGCATCATCACCGCGACCCGGGCGCCTTTCGCGAGGCCCCTGGCCTGGATCCACGCCCCGAAGGCGCGCGACATGCGCTCGAGGTCGCCGAAGCTGATGGTCCTGCCCATGTTGGTGTAGGCCGGACGGCCGTGGTACTTGCCGGTGGCGCTCTCGAACAGCTCTCCGGTGGAGCGGTACTGCCCGTAGTCGACCTCGGTGGGAACGCCCGGCGGGTAATGCCGCAGCCAGATCTTTTCCATGACATCCTCCTCTCGCGCGCCTCTTCGGGCGCGTGTTCGACCCTGGAAGGGGTCCCAGCAGGGCCGATCGCTACCTTATCGCGTTTGCGCGCCGCACGCTCGCGATCATACTGCTCACCTGCAGGAACTCGCGCCTGCCCTCGAGGCTCGCCGCCTGGCGGCGAAGCTCATCGAAGTTCTGCTTGCGCTTTTCCTCGGATCTCTCGTTCAGCCGCTTCAGGTTCCTGATGGAGTGTTCCTGGACGTACTCCAGATTCACGGTGCGGCGCTGGCGCACGTAGACGTCGAGCAAAGACGGGTCCGCTTCGCCGCGGCACACCTTCCCCAGCTTCTCGGTCAGGTTGAACGAATCGTGGATTCCTCCGTTCAGGCCGAAGGCGCCCATGGGATTGTTGAGGTGTGCCGCGTCGCCCGCCAGCAAAATTCGTCCCAGACGGAATTCCTTGGCGACGCGCTGATGCACCCGGTAGATGCTCTTGTACTTGATCTGGTAACGCTCCTTTCTCTGGAGGAACCTCTGCATGCGCCGCTCGACCATCTCCTCTGACAGCGTCACCGCTTCCTCTTCCTCCGGCGGGACCGGGAAGATCACCCGCCAGATACCGGAAGGCCCTTCGTCCGGCATCTTGAATATCGCGGCCCATTCCTCCGGGTCGGCGAGGTAGGCGTTCAACGCAAATCCGTGCGGCGCATAGTCGTAGGTGGTGCTCGCCACGACGAAGCGCTCGTCCCAGGTGAAGCCGTCGAACCCCACATCGGCGCACTTGCGCACGGTGCTGCGGCCGCCGTCGGCGCCTACCATCCATTCCCCCTGAAAGATTTCGGTCCCTCCCGGCGTCTCCGCGTTGACCCTTACCCCGTCCTCGGTCTGGGTGACGTCGATTACCTTGTGCGAAAAACGCACATCGGCGTGCGGGTAAGCCCTGAGCTTGGACAGAATGATGGGGGTGAGGCGGTGCTGCTCCAGATGCAGGCGATAGGGGTAGGGCGTGAGGTCGGCGATGTCGCCCAGGTCCCATTCGACGATCACCCCCTGGCGCCGGTCACGGATCTGCCAGCGCGGCACCCTGATCGCGGTCTTGTGCATTTCGTCGGTGATGCCGTAGGGCGCCATCAGTTCCAGCGACGGCGGATGATAGGTTCCGGCGCGTAGGTCTATGGTCAGCGCCGGCTCGGCTTCGAGCACCAGCACGGGCACGTCCTGTTTCGCCAGCGCGAGCGCGGTGAGCAGTCCCACAGGCCCGGCTCCGGCGACGATCACCTGCGGTTTTTTCGGCATAGATCTGAGCTGGATTCTACGTCGGAACCTCTGCCGAGCGTACCCTGCGGGCAAGCGCGATGCAGGCAAGCGTCCCCGCCGCCGAGAGGATGCCGATCATCCAATAGCGGGTCAGCTCCCCTTCCGCCGACCGGCCCACGACAACGCTGGCCACGAAGGAAGCGGCCCCGGCGGCGAGCTGCTGGATCGAGGCATTGAAGCTCATCACGCTGCCGCGCAGGCGCGGCTCGGCGCCCGAGGTGATCAGCGCCATCGCCGGCACCATGCGCGCGGACGACGCGGCGAACATCAGCATCGAGACCAGCACGGCCACGGGCAAGGGAGAGCGCGGCAGCGTCGTCATCGCGAGAGCGGCGACCGCCGTCGCCACCGCACACGCTGCGAACACAGTGCGTCTGCCGATGCTGTCGCTCCACCCGCCCGCGAGACGCGCCGTAACCAGCGCCGCAATCCCGGCGATCAGGTACACGAACGGGAGTTCGGACTCGCTCACCCCGGCATTGGCCACCAGATACGGCGCGATGAAAGGAAACACCAGGAAACCGGAGAAAACCAGCGTCGAAGAGAACGCGAAAATTCTCAGGTGATTGGGCTCGCCGAACACGCGCCGGATCTGGCCGAGCGCGTTGCGCTCGCGTCCGCCCGCGAGGTGCGCGCGCACCGGCGGGATGACGAACCAGGCCGCGATCAGAATGCCGGCGCACAGCGCGGCGAGGAAAACATAGGGGGCGCGCCAGGTGAAATGCAGCGCCAGGGCAAGGCTGATCGGCACACCGAGGATGGAGGCGAGCGAGAACGCCGTCATCACCACTCCGAAAGCACGACCGCGCCGGCTTTCGGGGACCAGGTCGGCGACGATCGTGAAGATATTTGCCGCGACCACTCCGCCGAATGCGCCCGCCGCCGTGCGCGCCGCCAGCAGGGCCGCGTAGCCCGGCGCGAGGGCGCAGGCCGCCATGGTGGCGGCGAAGCAGCCGTACAGAACCAGCACGACTTTCCTGCGATCGAAGCGGTCGATGACGAGCGCCGAAAAGAAACCGGAGAGGGCCGCCGCAATGGTGTAGATGGACACGAAGAAGCCGAGCTGCGTCGGTGTGATGCCGAAGTCGCGCATCAGCTGCGTACCGAGCGGCATCAGCACCATGAAATCGACCATCTGGCTGAACTGGATGCCCGAGAGGACCAGCAGCACCAGCCATTCGCGCCGCACCGCGTGCGGCGCGTTCATGATTCCGGGGCGGCGCCCGGGCGGGCGCGCGCACGCATCAGGCCCGCCATGAGGATCGCCCCGGCTCCCAGGGTGACAAAAGCGAAGCCCCAGGCGGCGGGGTTCGCCTTGCCCCCGGCGAGATCGAGCACCACGCCGAAGACCAGCGGCGCGACGAAGCCCGCTCCGAATCCGAGCATCGAGTGCACCGCCATGGTCGCGCCGCGGATGCGCTCGTTCGCTCGCGTCACCACGCCCGCGGTGAGCGCCGAGGAATCGCCCATGATGAGACACATGTGGAGCATGATGAGCCCGGCGAGCGCATACACGGGCAGGAACGACACGAACCCGAGCGCGCAGGTCAGCACGCCCGAGGCGAGCATGGCCTTCCAGATCAGGCGCTCGCGGCCGTGGCGCATCGCGAGCTCGTTGCCGTAAATGCTCGCCGCCGGTCCGAACAGGTTCGCCACCGCGGCGATCGTGACGGCCGACCAGGCAGGCGATGCCGCCCCGCCGGCGATCTCCAGCCCCTGGGCGAACACCACGAAAGCGACAAGCCAGGAGCGCGACCCGAACAGCTCCCAGCAATGCACCGCGTAGCCGAAGATGTAGGGCCGCACTTCGCGGTTCGCGAGCACCGGCCGGAAATCGAGCACGTGCAGCCCGTGCGAGGGTTCGGGCCGCCTCGGCGGGAGGCCGCGCATCACCATCAGTCCGGCGACTACCGGACCCGCCGAGCCCAGCGCGAACGCCCAGCGCCATCCCATCGACTCCGCGATGGCCCCCGACACCAGGATCGACAGGCTGGTGCCGAGACCGAACACGGCCGTATAGAACGCCACCGCGCGGCTTTGCGCTTTCGTGCCCTCGAGGTTGTCGGTGAGGGCGCGCAGGCCCGGCATGTAGGTGCCGGCTATGCCCGCGCCCGCGGCGAGCTGCAGCAGCGCTGCCGATTTCACTCCTTCGACGAACAGCGCGAACCCGGCCAGGGCCACGGCGGCGACCAGGCTCGAGGCCAGATAGATCCGCCGCGCGTCGATGCGATCGGTGAGGCTGGCGAGCACCGGCACCGCCGCCATGTAGCCGGCGAAGAACATCCCGCTGATGAACCCGGCCTGCGAGTTGTTCATGCCCCACTCGTCCTGCAGCCCCGGCAGCAGGGTCACATAGGTGGAAAAGCCCGTCATGCTGGCGACGTGCGCACCGCACATCCAGGCGATGACCCGCCAGGCGGGAGATCGAGTCAGCTGGGATCCCCCGTCGCCCTGGTGATTACTTGTGACGGAACGCCGGCTTGCGCTTCTCGATGAACGCCGCCATGCCTTCCTTCTGGTCCTCGGTCGCGAACAGCGCGTGGAACAGCCGCCGCTCGAAGAGCATGCCCTCGGCGAGCGGCGCTTCATAGGCGCGGTTCACCGCCTCCTTCGCCATCATCACGGAAGGCAGCGAGAACTCGGCGATCTGCGCCGCCACCGCGAGCGCTTCATCGAGTAGCTTGTCGGCCGCGACCACGCGCGACACCAGGCCGGCGCGCTCGGCCTCCTGCGCGTCCATCGTGCGTCCGGTGAGGACTAGATCCATCGCCTTGGCCTTGCCCACCGCGCGCGGCAGGCGCTGCGTGCCCCCCGCGCCCGGCATGACGCCGAGCTTGATCTCGGGCTGCCCGAACTTGGCGCCCTCCGCGGCGATGATGATGTCGCACATCAGTGCGAGCTCGCAGCCCCCGCCCAGGGCATAGCCCGCGACCGCGGCGATCACCGGCTTGCGGACCGACTTCATGCCTTCCCAGTTGCGCGTGATGTAGTCGCTCTTGTAGACGTCCATGTAGCTCCAGTCCTTCATCGCGCCGATGTCGGCGCCCGCGGCGAAGGCCTTGTCGTTCCCGGTGAGCACGATCGCGCCGATTCCTTCGTCGGCGTCGAACCTCGCGAGCGCCTCGCCGAGCTCGTTCATGAGGGCGTCGTTCAAGGCGTTCAGCGCCTTGGGGCGGTTGAGCCTGACCATGCCGACGCGGCCGCGCGTCTCGACTAGGACGTTTTCCATGCGGATTCCGGTTCCTATTCTAAAGTGATTCCCTGATCGCGAATCACCCGGCTCCAGCGCTCCATCTCTGAGCGGATCAGGCGGTCGAGCGCCTCGGGCGTTCCGGGCGCAGCCTCCAGTCCCAGCTCGGCGAGTCGCATCTTCGTATCGGGCAATTCGAGGACCTTCGCGACTTCGGCATTGAGGCGCGCGACGATCCCGGGCGGGGTCTTCGCCGGCGCGAGCAGCCCGACCCAAGCCTCGGACGCGAAGCCCGGGTAGGTCTCGCTCATCGCCGGAACACCGGGCAGAACGGCGCTGCGCCGCGGCGAGGTGATCGCGAGTGCGCGCAGGCGCCCCGTCTTCAGGTGCGAGCTCACGCTCGGCACCGTCGCGAACATCGCCTGCACCTGCCCCGAGACCAGGTCCCCGAGGGCGATTCCGGCGCCCTTGTACGGCACCATGGTCACTTCGATCCCCGCCTCGAGTTTCAGCAGCTCCATCAGCAGCCGCGCCGGAGAGCCTGGACCCACGCTGGCAAAGTTGACCGCGCCCGGCTTCGACTTGGCGAGGGTGACGAGCTGGTCCAGCGTGCCCAAACCGAGCCCCGGGTTGACCACGAGGACCAACGGCCCGCGCGCAAGCAGAGACACGGGTGCGAGGTCGGCGAGCGTGTCGTAGGGAAGGTTTCGGAAGAGCGCGGGATTGGCCGCGTGGCTGTCGAACACGGCAAGCAGGGTGTAGCCGTCGGGGGCTGCCTTCACCGCCGCCGCCGTACCGAGGGTTCCGCCGGCGCCGGGCCGGTTGTCGACGAGGAAAGGCTGTCCCAGCGAATCGCCGAGCCGCGCCGCGACCAGCCGCGCGCAGATGTCGGCGAGGCCGCTGGTCGCGTTGGGAACGATGATGCGCACCGGCTTGGCCGGATACCCTTGGGCGTACGCCTCGCCGCGAGCGG
>Ga0137410_10002345_pt1 | contig 12900 bp, 10 predicted proteins | sample CZODoug1_16funga_FD_108878 | JGI IMG/M metagenome (GOLD analysis project Ga0137410, IMG submission 108878) | Vadose zone soil fungal communities from Angelo Coast Range Reserve, California, USA - CZODoug1_16fungal (Illumina Assembly) | ecosystem: Environmental > Terrestrial > Soil > Vadose zone... | reverse complement strand
CACAATCGCGATCTTGAAATCGGCGGGTACGCCCAATATCGCGCGGGTGCGGTCGATCGCCTCTTTGAGCTTGGCTTTCCCGGGTTTTGAACGGTGCGAGCGGCCGAGCAGCGCGCCTTCAAATACGTGTAGGTTCCACCCCGGACGTTTCTTGGTCGGACCCGATGAGAATCGGGCATCAGCCGGGCGGATGCCCGGCGGCGGTATGCGTGTCATCAAATTGTACTCCCATCCTTACAGATGAGCGTCCGCCGTTGGGAGCGGATGGCCCGCTGCGAAGGATAGAGAGTATTGGCCGTCTGTCAATCAATTCGTTGCGGGAAGACATAACCTTCAGTCATAAGCGTATGCAAGTTAAGCCTAATGGCGATCTCCCATTACGTTACAATTTTGCCGCATCACTGTTCGACGGGCCCTTTATCTTGTCTTCAATCAGTACCGAGCGCGTGCTCAAAGTTCGTCACTGGACCGACTCACAATTCACCTTCACCACGACTCGCGATTCCGGCCTGAGGTTCGAGAACGGGCAGTTCGTCATGGTTGGCGTAGAGGTCGACAGCCGGCCCATGCTGCGCGCATATAGCATCGCCAGCGCGAATCACGAAGACTTTCTACGGTTCCTCAGCATCAAGGTTCCGGATGGCCCGCTGACATCCCGGCTACAGCACATTCGCGCGGGCGATCAGATCCTGATCAGCCGAAAACCCACGGGCACGCTGGTATTGCACGATCTGAAACCCGGCAAGCGCCTCTACCTTCTGAGCACCGGAACCGGCGTAGCTCCCTTCATGAGCGTCATCAAGGATCCTGAAACCTATGAGCGCTTTGAACACGTGGTCCTGGTTCATGGAGTACGCTGGTTGGCCGAAACCGCCGTGGTCAAGCACTTCATCGGGGATTTGAGCCAGCACGAGATCCTAGGGGATTCCGTGCGCGAGAAACTTCGCTACTACCCAACGATCACCCGCGAGCCGCATCCGAATCACGGCCGTCTGACGACCTTGATCGAATCCGGCAAGCTGTTCCGCGACCTGAGCTTGCCCGCCTTCGACCCGCGCCACGACCGCGTCATGGTGTGCGGCAGCCCCGCGATGCTCACCGATACCTGTGCGCTGCTGGACTCGCAAGGTTTCGAGATCTCGCCGCACATCGGCGAACCCGGCGACTATGTAATCGAGCGAGCCTTCGTACAGCGATAGGCGCGGGTGGGCTGCCGCGCAGACCGTTCAGCAGGGGCGGATAGTAGCCGGGTACATCCGGCGACCGGTCCCGCGGCAGCGTCCGCCCCCGCGGCAGCGTCCGCCCCGTACGCTCTGAGCAGCGGCCCGGCCAAAACCGTCGCACTCGCGGCCAGCGCACCCTGGATGAAGTCGCGCCGCGGGATGGACCGGTCCTCGCCCAATTCACGAACCGTGCGACTCGTGGATGAGCGTTCGTCATTCTCCGACATGATTACTCCCGTGATTCCGATTGTGTCTGGGCGCCAGCCTATCCAGGTCGAGATCTTCAAGCGATCGTACCGTCCGGTCGGCTGATAAGCCACCCGCGCGTCGCGCCATGGGTCACGCACAGTCTGCCGCCTTTGCAGCGTTGGTTGCGCTACCAATCCAGTGATATATCCAAATTAGCTGCATTGCAACGGCCATGCTGCGCCGTCCCTCAGCCGACCATGTCCTCGAGTTCCCGGCCGCGCGTTTCGTGCATCATCTTCAACACGAAGAAGATTGAGAGGAAGGCGCATGCGGTGTAAAAGCCATAGGTGATCGGCAATCCGATGAACTTCGCCAGCCATGGAAAACTCATGCTTATCAAGAAATTGGCGGTCCACTGCGCCGCCCCGCTGACGGCCAACCCCGAGCCGCGGATCTGGTTCGGAAACATTTCTCCGAGCATCACCCACATGACCGGACCCCAGCTGAAGTTGAAGAACACGACGTAGAGATTGGCGCTGACCAGCGCGATCAGGCCGATCCTTGGCGCAAGATGCAGGGTGCCGTTGCTCAAGTCACCGGTGGCGAATGCCACTGTCAGGATTCCCAAGGTCACGGCCATGCCGATGGAGCCGATCAGCAGCAACGGTTTACGGCCGATCCGGTCGATGAGTCCGATGGCGATCAAACACGCCGCAATCGACAGCGTACCGCTCAAAATGTTGATCTTCAGCGAGTCCGATTCGCTGAATCCCACCGCTTGCCAGAGCACGGCGCCGTAATAGAACACCACGTTGATCCCCACCAGCTGCTGGAAGGTTGCGAGACCGATCCCCACCCAGACGATGGGCCTCGGCCGCCGGGTTTTCTTGTCGATGAGATCCGACAGCCGCGGGGCATGATCCAAGGCCAGCGAGCCGCGAATTTCCGCGACCTTGGCCAAGGCGCCGGCGGCGCCGAACAGGCGCGCCAGCACCGAACGCGCCTCCTCGTCACGGCCGCGCGCCACGAGATAGCGCGGACTCTCCGGGATCAGGAGCAACGTGACGAAGAATACGCTGGCAGGAATGATCTGCATCCAAAACATCCAGCGCCACGCGGCGTAACCCAACCAAAGGACCTCTGTGGACTTTCCGGCCGTGTGCGCCAGAAAATAGTTGGCGAGAAACGCGCCGGTCAGGCCGGAGATGATCATGACCTGCTGCAAGCTCGAGAGCCGGCCGCGCATGCTCGCGGGCGTCACCTCGCTGATGTAGGCGGGCGACAGCACGCTGGCCGCACCGACGCCGACGCCTGCCGCGAAGCGCGCCAGGATCATCATCACCGGCGAGCCGGCGGCGCCCGCCGCCAAAGCGCTCACGATGAAGAGGATGGCCGCCGCCACCATGACGCGGCGCCTGCCCCACACATCGGCGGATCGGCCGGCGAGGAACGCACCCACGGCACAGCCGGGCAGCAAGGCGCTCACCGTGATGCCCAGCCATGCTTCGCTCAGGTCGAACGTGGTGCGCAGTCCGTCCTGCGTGCCGTTGATGACGCCGCTGTCATAACCGAACATGAAGCCGCCGATGGTGGCGACGCCGACGATGGCGGAGACCAGCGGCAGATTGATGGTTGCGTCGCGATTGTCGCTCAAACCCGTTTCTCCCCTCGAGTGGGCACCGTGCAGCGGCGCCAAATTCGTTTTTTCTACGTGCCAAGGCCACCAAATCAGGCATAGAATGATAGCGCTAACGTAAATCGCCGACAGAAGTATTTTTTGCGCTGCTCCGGGAGTGCGCGATTTGACGCATTGCATAGGCGCATACGCGCCGCCCTTCGCGCGACGGAGATAGGATTTTTGCATGTACATGGGGATCGACATTGGCACATCGGCCGTGAAGGCCGTCGTGATCGACGACAGCGGCGCCGTCGCCGAACAGGCGACCGCAGCCTTGAGCGTGTCGCGGCCGCAGCCATTGTGGTCGGAACAGGATCCTGCGGACTGGTGGTCCGCCACCAATATCGCCGTCAGCGATTTGCGTTTGACCTTGCGCAAGGCGGTGCGCGCCATCGGGCTGTCCGGTCAGATGCACGGCGCAACGCTGCTCGATCGGAACCATCAGGCACTGCGTCCCGCGATTTTGTGGAACGACGGGCGCAGCGCACAGCAATGCAGGCAATTGGAGCAAGGCGTCCCGGGCATGCTGCAAATCACCGGCAATCGCGCCATGCCGGGATTCACGGCACCGAAACTGCTGTGGGTACGGGAACACGAGCCGGAGATCTTCGCACGGACCGCGACCGTGCTGTTGCCCAAGGACTATGTGCGCTTGGCGATGACCGGCGAGACCGCATCCGATATGTCGGACAGCGCCGGTACGCTGTGGCTGGACGTCGCACGGCGGCGCTGGTCGGAGGCGATGCTCGCGGCCACCGGTCTCAAGCTGGCGCACATGCCCGCCCTGTTCGAAGGCAATGCGATCACCGGGTCTCTGCGTGCGGAAGTCGCGGAGGCCTGGGGCATGCCGCGGGTGCCGGTGGTGGCGGGCGGCGGCGATAACGCGGCCGGCGCCGTCGGCGTCGGCGTGGTGCGATCCGGCGATGCCTTCTTGTCGCTCGGCACTTCCGGCGTGCTGTTCCTGGCGAACGACGGGTATCGTCCGAACACGCAAGGCGGCGTGCACACATTCTGTCACGCACTGCCGAATCGCTGGCACCAGATGTCGGTGATCCTGAGCGCCGCCAGCTGCGTGGACTGGGCGGCGCGGCTGTGCGGTTTGGGCAGCACAGGCGCGCTGTTCGACCTGGCGGAGGCGCGTAACCGGCCTGCCGAGACGGAAATATTCCTGCCGTATCTGTCGGGCGAGCGCACGCCGCACAACGATCCGCTTGCCAAAGGAGTGCTGTTCGGGCTGACGCAGGAGTCGACGCCCGCCGCGATCGCGCAAGCCGTGCTCGAAGGCGTCGCATTCGCCTTTCGCGATGGTCTGGACGCGCTGTCGGCGAGCGGCACCGCCATAGAGTCCATTTCGGTGATCGGCGGCGGCGCGCGCTCGGCCTATTGGGGCCGGATCTTGAGCTCCGTATTGCGGCGGCCGCTCACGTACCGCGACGCCGGCACCGTAGGCCCCGCCTACGGCGCCGCGCGATTGGCGCGCATGGGCGTGGAGCGCGCCGCGGTCGAGGACGTTTGCACCCCGCCGCCGATTCTGCACGTGGCCGAGCCCGACGATCGCCTGTCCGATCATTATTCGCAGCGCATCGGGATCTTCCGCAGCCTGTATCGATATCTCAAAGACTCATTCGTGGAGACACAAACTTGAACCGCTCTTATTTTGCCGATATCGCACCGATCGCCTACGAAGGCCCCCACTCCAAGAACCCGTTGGCGTTTCGTTTCTACGACAAGAATCGCCTCGTCATGGGAAAGACCATGGAGCAGCAGCTGCGTATGTCGGTGTGCTACTGGCACACCTTCAACTGGGACGGCTTCGATGTCTTCGGCGCCGGCACGTTCCGCCGTCCCTGGCACGGCGGACCTCTCGATCAGGCGGCTGCGGATCACAAACTCGATGAAGCGTTCGAGTTCTTTACGCGCCTGGGGCTGCCCTATTTTTGCTTCCACGATACGGATGTCATGGCGCAAGCGCACAACATCCGCGAGCATGTGTCGAATTTTCTGCACATCGTGGAGAAGATCCAGCGCAAGATGTCGACGAGCGGCGTGAAGCTGCTGTGGGGAACCGCGAATTTGTTCAGCCATCCGCGCTACATGGCCGGCGGCGCCACCAATCCCGATCCCGATGTATTCCGTTTCGCCGCCACGCAGGTGCGCCACTGTCTCGAGGCCACGCACCGCCTGAAGGGCGAGAACTATGTGCTGTGGGGCGGACGCGAAGGCTACGACACGCTGCTCAATACCAACCTCAAGCAGGAGAAAAGTCAGCTCGGCCGTTTCATCTCCATGGTGGTGGAGCACAAGCACAAAATCGGCTTCAAGGGGCTGATTCTGATCGAGCCCAAGCCGCACGAGCCGACCAAGCACCAATACGATTTCGACGTCGACACCATTTACGGATTCTTGAAGGATCATGGTCTCGAGAAGGAGGTCAAGGTCAACATAGAATCGAATCACGCCACCTTGTCCGGGCATAGCTTCGAACACGAAATCGCCATGGCGGTTGACTTCGGCATCTTCGGCTCCGTCGACATGAACCGCGGCGATCCGCAGAACGGCTGGGACACGGATCAGTTCCCCTACGACATCCGGGAAATCACGCTCGCCCTGTACTACATCTTGAAGGGCGGCGGGTTTACCAGCGGCGGCAATAATTTCGACGCCAAGGTGCGCCGCCAGAGCGTCGACCCGGTGGACTTGTTTTACGGGCACATCGGCGCCATCGACGTTCTTGCGCGCGGCTTGCTCAACGCTGCGGCCATGCTGGACGGCGGTGAGCTGGCCGCGTTCATCGATCAGCGCTACGCCGGTTGGCGCACCGAATCGGCCCGCACCATCCTCGAGGGCCGCGCCACGTTGGCCGCGATCGCCGATGCCGCCGTAGCGGCCAACGTCTTGCCGGTGGCGCACTCCGGGCGGCAGGAATACCTGGAGAACATCGTCAGCCGCTACACCGCGCCGTGAATCTGAGGTGGTAAATCTGCTAGCCGCCGATGTGCAGCACCGTGTCTTCAAGTCGACGGAATTCGGTCGGCTGGCACCGGGCCTGCCGACGCCACGCTCAAGGCAACGCCTACCGTCCATCGTTTGACTGCTCGATGCATTGCGAAGCCCCCGGTTCGGCGGATATGTTCGAATTGTTGATAGCGTTACCATGATGGATGGTGCGCGGCTTTCTCAATTCTATTTGCTTTTCGAGGCGCTCCGAGCGCCAAATACGCATCTACTGTACTGCCGCAGACCGACGCCTGGAATGACCGTCAGATCAACAAAAAAACAAGCGCCGCCGCGTCCGGAGCGAAAACTGAAACTTCGCAAACAGGGCGCACCGACGATTGCCGACGTTGCCGCCTACGCGGGATTCGCCCCGATGACGGTGTCGCGCGTCATCAATGGCGAGGACAACGTCCGCCAGGAGACGCGCGAAGCGGTTCAGGCCGCCATTGCAAAGCTCAAGTACTCGCCCAATCTCGCAGCACGTACGCTGGCAGGCGCCGAGCAGGTGCGCATCGGCATGTTGTACAGCAATCCGAGCGCCACTTACTTGAGCGAATTCCTGGTCGGCAGCCTCGAACAAGCGCGTATGAGTCACGTGCAGCTGGTCGTCGAGAAATGCGATGCCGATCAGCACGAGGATGAGGTAGTTCGGGAACTGCTGGCCACCGGCGTCGACGGCATCATCCTGCCGCCGCCGCTGTGCGACTCCAAGCGCATTCATGCCGTTCTCACCAAGGCCGGGGCGCTCGCGGTCGCGGTGGCGAGTGCCAGTCCGCGCGCGGGATATCTGGCCGTGCGCATCGACGATCACGCCGCCGCAGTCGCCATGACGCGCCATATTTTGTCGTTGGGACATACCCGCATCGGATTCATCATCGGCAATCCCGATCAGACCGCGAGCGCGCAGCGCCTGGCGGGCTACAAGGCGGCGCTGGCGGAGGTTGAAATTCCGGTGGACAACTCGCTCATCCGCCAAGGTCTCTTCACGTATCGCTCAGGCCTCAAGGCCGCTGAGCAACTCCTCAGCCTCGCCAAGCCGCCGACCGCGATCTTTGCCAGCAACGATGACATGGGTGCCGCCACCGTGGCGGTCGCGCACCGCCATCACCTGGATGTCCCCAAGGGCCTCACCGTGTGCGGCTTCGACGATACCGAATTTTCGCGCTCGATCTGGCCGGAACTCACCACCATCCGCCAGCCGATTGCGGATATGTCGAAGGCTGCGATGCTACTGTTGCTGAAGAAAATCAAGGCGCGCCGTGAAGGCCGCAATGAGGACTGCAAACACGCCCTGCTCGACTTCACCTTGGTGCGCCGGGATTCGGACGGTCCGCCCGCCAGCCGCTAAAGTTTCCCGTGCCGCCTGATGGACGTGAGCGCTATGCGCGGCGGTGCCCCTCAGGCATGGCCGACGCCGAGGACTTTCTCGACTGCGTCGAGCAGGTCTTCCGCCTCAAACGGCTTGGTGAGCACGAGATGCGCTCCGGCCTCCTCGGCCGATTTAAGGTAGGCATTGGTCGCTATCGCCGTGGGCTGATAGCCCGCAACGCCGAAGTTGCCGCCGCCGGATATGGCGACGATGCGGACGAGAGGAAAGGCCCTGCGAATCGATTGGATCGCTTGCACGCCGTTTATCTTCGGCATGATGATGTCGGTAATGACGAGATCCGTCGGAGTGCGCCCGAGCTGTTCCAGTGCCTCCGCCGCATTCTCGGCGGTGAGCACCACATATCCGGCGAGATCGAGCACGCATTTGACCGAGTCGCGCACGTCTTGCTCATCATCGACGATTAGTATTCGTTGCATATCGCCTCATGCATCGGCGGCCATCGCATCGCCCGCCGTATTGACCTGGAACACTGCGGGAAAAAATACCCTGAAAGTGGTGCCCGCGCCAATTTTGGTCTCCACCCCAAGCAGCGCCGCCGCGCCCACAATCACGATTCTCGCCCACACAACAAACGATTGCATTTGAGGGCCGGCGCCAATTCCACTCAGCATATGATTTCCCCACGTCATGATTTTTTTGCGACTCGATCGGTGTGGGTACATTGCGGTGCGATCGACGCCGTCACAATGGGAACTTATACTCGCGGGCTGGTTGCCGATTGGGTAGAACTACCCATCGGGAGCTGAAACTTACACGGGAGGCTGGGATGGCGTTGTTATCGACGGGTCAGGCAATCGCGGAGTCGCTCGTCGCGCATGGTGTGGACACCGTGTTCGGCATTCCGGGCGCGCATATGTACGACTTCAACGATGCGCTGGCCAGGCACCGGGATACACTTCGCTTCATCACGACCCGCCATGAACAAGGGGCGGGATATATGGCCTTTGGATACGCCAAGTCCACCGGGCGGGTGGGCACCTATACCGTGGTGCCCGGCCCCGGTGTGCTGAATTCAGGCGCGGCGCTATGCACGGCTTACGGTGCGATAACGCCCGTGCTGTGCATCACGGGCAACATCATGTCGCGTCTGATTGGCCAGGGCCGTGGGCAACTGCACGAACTGCCCGACCAGTTGGCGCTGCTACGCGGCCTTACCAAGTGGTCGGAACGGATCAATCATCCCACGGAAGCACCGGGCGTCATGGCGGAGGCGTTTCGACAGCTCGCAAGCGGGCGCATCCGACCGGTGGCGGTGGAGGCGCCGTGGGACGTCTTCGGCATGAAGGCCGAAGTGGCGCAGGTCGCACCCCTCGGCCCAATTGCACCACCGACGCCCGACCCCGATTCGATCGCCGCCGCCGCCAGGCTGATTGCCGACGCGAAACGTCCGCTCCTCAGCGTGGGCGCCGGCGCCCTGCACGCGGGGGAGTCGATTCTGGAGCTCGCGGAACTCCTGCAGGCGCCGGTCGCCGCGCACCGCAGCGGGAAGGGCATCGTCAGCGACGATTCGCCCTATGGCATGAACCTCGTCGCCGCCTACGATTACTGGAAGGACGCAGATCTGCTCATCGGCATCGGCAGCCGCCTGGAGCTCGAGTATCTGCGCTGGCGCTGGGTCCCGCGCGATATGAAGCTGGTCCGCATCGACATCGATCCGACGGAGATGGTGCGCCTCAAGCCCCATGTGGGAATCGTGACGGATTCGGGTCTCGGCACGCGCGCCCTGATTAATGCCCTGCAGCCGCTCGTCGGCAAGCGCAGTTCGCGCGAGTCGGAATTTGCCGGCATCAAGGCGCGGGCGCGCGAGGCTATCCGGGTGGTTCAGCCGCAGATGGACTATATCGACGCGATCCGCGAAGTGCTGCCCCGCGATGGATTCTACGTGGAGGAAATATCGCAGATTGGCTTCACGTCCCGGTTCGGCTTTTCCGTTTATGGACCGCGGCAATATGTGACTTGCGGTTACCAGGATAATCTCGGATTTGGCTTCAACACCGCGCTGGGCGTCAAGGTGGCCAATCCCGGACGGGCAGTCGTGGCCGTGTCCGGCGATGGCGGGTTTCTGTTCGGCATGCAGGAACTCGCGACCGCGGTTCAGCACCGGATCAATCTCGTCACCATCGTGTTCAACAACCGCAGCTTCGGCAATGTGCGTCGCGACCAATTTGATCAGTACGGCGGCCGTCTGCTCGGTGCGGATCTGGTCAATCCTGATTTCCTCAAGTTGACGGAAAGCTTCGGCGCCTTGGGCTTGCGCGCCGCGACCCCGGCCGCGCTCAAGGTGCAGCTCGAGCGTGCGTTGAACGCAGATCGGCCGGCCGTGATCGAGGTACCGGGCGAGCCGGGCAATGAGACGTCCCCGTGGCCGTTTCTTCACCCCGCTCCGCACATCGATCGGTGATGCCTTCTACGACGATGATGTGATCCCCGGTCTGATGTATGGGCTGCGACCCGTTCGAAGTCGTCATTTGCGTCGTCCGCGGAAAGGCAGTGTGGTCAGGAAAGCAAGGTTCCCCAAGCCCAGCATTTTCAAACCCGCGCGCGCCGACGGTCCGTCGAGCCTCGCTTCCATCGGCATGGTTCCAAAACTCGTGCCCTTGATGATGAGTTCGTCACCCTTGCGTTCGAGCGACTCGACGTTCATCAACTCCTCGTCAGCCGGCCCGCGCAGTACCATCCCGGCTGTTTGGCGAGTCGATGCCGATATTGGAACACCGGTGTCCTGCCGCACGCCCGCGGCGACCGAGGAGAAATCCATGCCGAGCTGCTCGAACATGCGGATCGCGGTCGCTCGACCCGCACCGTAAACACCTCCGCCGGGATGCTGGAAGGGCCCCGCGAGATACAGGCGATCCACGCCGGGTACCGTGTACTGGCCGAGGTCAGGCGTCGGCCGGTGGCCCGCGCTCTGATAAAAGTATGGCGCCACACCATGCAAATCCCCGCGCATCATGCTGTTGGGACTTGATCGCTCCAGATCGACGGGGCTTACGATCTTGCGCGCGATGATGTTGTCGCTGGTGAGATTGGAGACAAATTTGCGGTAATGCGCGAGGGACAGATCACCGATCTCCTCCTTGATCTCGTCCCAGTGCCGGCCGGCCCAGCGCCTGTCGCGCACCGTGTAGGGTGCGAAGGTGATGCCGTGGAAAAGCCCGGCGCCTTCCGGCACGCGCGTTGGGTCGCCGATGCTTTCGTCGCCGCCGGCGCACAGGCGGCGCTCCGTGATCAAGCCCCTCCTCAGGTCATCGAAGTCGGCGACCAACTCATCCAAATTGTCCGTATCCACCAGTTCGAGCATGGTTGCCCGGCCGACATCCTCGCCGGCGTAGAAACGGCATTTCTCCTTCAAATCATAGTGACTGACCATGATCGAGAACGGCGCCAGCGCCGCGTGCTCCGCGCGGCGCATCACGGGCTCCGGCACGCCTTCGACGAATTTTCGGATTACGTGCGGATGAATCGCGCCGATGACGGCATCCTTGGCCAGGATCTCCTCCCCGGAGGACAGCCGCACGCCCGTGGCCCTTCCGCCGCTGGTAAGAATCTTGCTCACCTCTGCATCGCATCGGACTTCTCCGCCATAACTCTCGATGCAGCGCACCAGAGACTCTGTGAGTTTGCCGCTGCCGCCGATCGGTTGCGAAACGCCATAGGTATGGATGATGCCGGGCATGAGCAGGACGCCCATGCCGGTTCCCAACTCATTCGGACACTGCAAATTTTCGCTCACCAGCCGCAACAGATGGATCTTGATTTTGTCGCTCTCGTAGAGCTGATTGACCAAATCCAGGCAGTCGCGCGACATGAAATCGAGCATCAGCCGCCCTTGATCATTCCGGTCGAGCATCGCAACCAGTTCGCCCAGAGGGGGCGGCGGCGCATACAGTCCGGGCATGAAGAATTCCAGGATCTGCCGGCTCAGCTTGACGAAGTCCCGGTAGGTTTGCGCATCCTTCGGCGAAACCTTCGCGAAACACTCGCAGGTCTTGTCGAGGTCCTTGAAGGTGTACAAAACCGACTGATCCGGAAAGATCGTCGCGTGCGGCACAGGCGAGTAGTGATATTTGAGTCCATGCTTTGCGATCAGCCCCAATTCGTCCTGACGCAGCATGGGATTGCCCTGGATCATGATGTGGACGCTGGAGTGCTCGTCATGCCAGTAACCGGGTGTGTTGAGCTGGCGGGTCGTCACGCCGCCGCCCGGGTAGGACTTGCGCTCGAGGACGAGAACTTTTTTCCCCGCCTTGGCGAGATAAGCGGCGGCGACCAGCCCGTTGTGCCCGGCCCCCATGGCAACGATGTCGTACATGGTCATTTCCCCTCCGAAGCGATGCCCGATATTTGTGAGTAGTAAACGAATGCCAGCGCAGCGACAGCTGCGATCCCGGCGGCAACAGACAGCAAATACAGCGAATGGAGCTTGTTGCCGCCGGTGAATTGCGTCAACGCGGGGAAGCCCATGCCCACGACAAACTGCCCTGAGGCCAGCGTCCCCTGCCAGATGCCGGCACCGCGGCCCCGATGCTCGAAGGGCAGGAAACGCATGCAAGCCGTTAGCAAGGTCGGCAGCAACGCGCCACATGCGACTTGGTTCATGAAGGACGCCCCGACCAGCAGGTCCGCGGTCGGCGCCCGGCTCATGACGAAGAAGCTTGCAGCAATGAGGACCAGTTCCCCGAGAAGCAGCGCGCCGGTGGATTGATTCACGACCAGTTGGAACCCGATGGCGCCCGCAACCATGCCCCAACTGACAAGTCCCATGAGGGAGCCGATTCTCGCCGGGTCGGTGATTCCGAAGTCCGGCAAGATCGTCGGCCCTTCAAACTGCACCGTGTAGAAGAAACAGGCGCCGAATAGCGTGACCGCACAGATCACCAGCATGTTCTTCCAGGGAAAACCTGCCCAGGAGGCGGTTCCCCGCCTCTCGCCGGCACTTGCATCAGGAGAGGGCTCCCAAGTAAACAAGACGATGCCCAGCAGCCACACGGCGGCAAGGCCGTATATCAGGAACGGCCCATTCCAGCCCAATCGGCTGCCCAGGTAGCCGCTCAAAGGGATCAGAAGGCTTGCCGATATAGTGGCAATGGCGACCTGAACGCCGAGGAGCCTGTCGCGCGCCCGGCCCTTGAAGTAGTCCCCCAGCAGCGTGGTGGTCACCGTGAGCACGACCCCTTCGGTCAGCCCAACGCCGATGCGACACAGGGCGATCGGCGCGAGGTCATGCAGGAAGAAGGGGGCAACTCCCAGGGCAACGTAGAACACCATCGCATACAGCAGCAGAGGCCTGCGCCCCAGCGAGTCGGCCAGATAGCCGGCCGGCACCGTGAAACAAGTTGCCGCGATGGAGGGAACCGTCAGCAAGAAAGGCACCCAGTAAAGCTTTCCCGGTACCGCCGCAAAATGCTCGAGCAACAAACCCT
>Ga0137410_10002344_pt1 | contig 12901 bp, 14 predicted proteins | sample CZODoug1_16funga_FD_108878 | JGI IMG/M metagenome (GOLD analysis project Ga0137410, IMG submission 108878) | Vadose zone soil fungal communities from Angelo Coast Range Reserve, California, USA - CZODoug1_16fungal (Illumina Assembly) | ecosystem: Environmental > Terrestrial > Soil > Vadose zone... | reverse complement strand
CACGGTTGCAACGCCATCGCGCTCACGCTGAACACCAGGCCGCGCAAGCGCCACGGGTTCAAATCACCGCTGGAGCGACTTCATGCAGCCTAGCTCTCGTTGCACTTCAAAGTTGAAGTCAAGGGCAAAAAGATACATCGCCTTGTTGCCGAGCAGATATTCCTCGGGCACGGTGGCGAGAATCTGCTGCGGCGATGCGTCCTGCATCCATAGCAGCGTGCGCACCGTGGCGTTGGTCAGCGCCTGCACGGTGTTCGGGTTCTTCTTGATGAAGTCGAGCGGTGCATACAGGCTGCTCGCCGGCATCGGCCCGCCGAAGAGCTTCTGGGTGCCTTCCGGCGTCCGGGTCTCGGCGATGAGCTTCACCTTGCCGTCCTTCTCGAGCATGGTCACCGCGGGGTCGGTCTGCGAGACGACATCGACGCGGCCCTGGTCCATTGCCGCGATCACGCTCGCCCCGGCGCCGATGCCGATGATCGCCACATCGGTCGGCTTGAGCCCACCCTGGGCGAGCAGATAGTTGACCACCATGTTGGTGCTCGAGCCGGGAGCGCTGACGCCGACCTTCAGTCCTTTCAGGTCCTTGGGCGACTTGTACTTGTCGGCAAGCTTGCTTGAGATCGCGACGCTGATCTGCGGCGACGCGCCGGCGAGCACGAACGCCTGGAAGCCCTGCTTCCGCGATTGCATGTTGATGGTGTGCTCGTACGCGCCGGCGACCACGTCGGCGCTGCCGCCCACCACCGCCTCGAGCGAGCGTGTGCCACCCGCGAAGTCGCTGATGCGGACATGCAGCCCCTCGTCCTTGAAATGGTTGAGGCGCTCCGTCAGAACCAGCGGCAGGTAGTACAAGCCGGATTTGCCGCCGACGGCGATGTGCACGTCGGTCTTTTCGAGCTGCGCGTACAGCGCAGGCGAGACCAGCCACAAAGGAAAAAGCAGGGCGAGCAGCGGTGTTCTCATCGTTCCTCCTCCAGCGCGAATTTACTAGATTTCCCGGCGTTCCAGCAGCGCCTGCGAGATCGTGCCGGCATCGACGTACTCGAGTTCGCCGCCGAGCGGCACGCCCCGGGCAATGCGGCTCACCCGCAGCTTGCGCGCCCGCAGCATTTCGGCCACGTAGTGCGCGGTTGCCTCGCCTTCATTGGTGAAGTTGGTTGCAAGGATCACCTCCTGCACGTCGCCGGTACTCGCTCGCTCGAGCAACCGGTCAAGCCCGATGTCGCGCGGGCCGACGCCGTCCAGCGGGGACAGGCGGCCCATCAGTACGAAATACATCCCGGAGTAGCTCATCGTCTGCTCGATCATCGCCAGGTCCGCGGGGGTTTCGACGACGCACAAGAGCGAAGTGTCGCGGCGCACCGAGTTGCACAGGGAGCAGATCTCGTCCTCGCTGAAGTTGTGGCAGCGCGCGCAGCGCCGCACGCCCGTGAGCGCGCCTTCCAGCGCCTGCGCCAACTCGCTCGCGCCCGCGCGATCGTGCTGCAGCAGGTGATAGGCCATCCGTTGCGCAGAGCGCGGCCCGACTCCGGGCAGCACGCGCAAGGCCTGCAGCAGCCGCTCGAGTCCCTTCGCCGTCGGAACGGCGCTCTTGTTCAAAACGGCAGCTTGAAGCCCGCGGGGAGACCGAGACCGGCGGTCATGCCGGACATCTTCTCGCTGATGGTGGCTTCCGCTTTTCGCGCCGCGTCGTTGAAGGCCGCGGTCACGAGGTCCTCGAGCATCTCGCGATCGTCGCCGACGAGCGAAGGATCGATCGACACGCGCTTCACCTCGTACTTGCAGGTCATCTGCACCTTGACCATGCCGGCGCCCGACTGCCCTTCGACTTCCATCGTGCCGAGGCTCTCCTGCATGCGGCGCATGTTCTCCTGCATCATCTGCGCCTGCTTCATCAGCTGCCCGATATTGCCTTTCATTATTTGCCTTCCTGCCGGATGCTCGAATCGACCACCTTGCCGTCGAGCAGGTTGACGAGATCGTTGACGAAGCCATCTTTCTGCACCGCCTGCGCAGCGGCTGCGCGCGATGCATCGCGCTCGCCCGCCTCGATTGCGGCGGCGGAAGCGCCGCTCACCTCGCCTACCGAGACCTTGACCGTCACCGGAGCGCCGAGGTGATCGGCGAGCGCAGCCTTGAGCTTGTCCTGGTGGGCGCGGTCGGCGAGGAACGCCTTCGATTTCGGCACCACCAACTCGAACAGCGAGCCTTCGCGGCGCTGCAATTCTGCATTGCGGGCAAGCTCGCGGGCAGCGCCGGTCACCGGCAGGGATTGCACCAGCTCCGGCCAGTCCGCGTTCGCTTTCGTCCCGCCGACGGCCGGCTTCGCTATCGCGGGCTTCTTCGCCGCGGGCGCCGGCTCGCGGCTGCCGGTTTCGGGGCGGAACGCCAGCATCCTGAGAATCGTCATCACGAAACCGCCGTGCTCGTCCGGGGCAAGCGGGAGATCTTCCCTGCCCTGCAAAGCAATCTGGTAACAGAGCTGAACCGTTTCCGGATCGAGATTGCGAGCGAGCTCGAGTACGCGCGTGCGTTCCGGCAGATCCGCTTCGAGCGCATCGGGCGCCGATTGCGCAAGCGCGAGCTTGAGCAGCAGGCTCGCGAGATCGGCGAGCGCCGCGTCGAAGGAAAGGCTGCGTGCCTGCATGTCCGCAGCGACCGCGACCGCGGTTGCTGCGTCGGCAGCGGCAACGCTTTCGAGCAGCTTCAGCAGGAACCCCTGGTCGATCGCTCCCAGCATCTCGCCGGCGCCGGCCGCCGAGATCTTGCCGCCGCCATGGGCGATCGCCTGGTCGAGCAGCGATAACGCGTCGCGCATGCTGCCTGCGGCGGCACGGGCGATGAGCGACAGTGCCTCGCTTTCGCAGGAGATCTTTTCTTCCTTGAGCAGTCCCTCGAGGTGCGCGCGGATCGCTTCACGCGGCATCTGCTTGAGATTGAATTGCAGGCAGCGGCTGAGCACTGTGACCGGGATCTTCTGCGAATCGGTCGTCGCCAGGATGAACTTGAGATGCTCGGGCGGCTCCTCCAGCGTCTTCAGCATGGCGTTGAAGGCGTGGCCGGATAGCTGGTGCACCTCGTCGATGACGTAGACCTTGAACCGGCCCGCGGTCGGCGCATAGACCGAGCGCTCCAGGAGTTGCGTCATCTCGTCGACGCCCCGATTCGATGCGGCGTCGAGCTCGATATAGTCGGGAAAGCGGCCGATGTCGATCTGCGTGCAAGCGCTGCACTTGTTGCACGGCTGCGCGGTGATGCCGGTCTCGCAGTTGAGGCATTTCGCCAGAATTCGCGCCAGCGTCGTCTTGCCGACACCGCGCGTGCCCGTGAAAAGGTAGGCGTGGTGCAGGCGTTTTTGCTCGAGAGCGTGACGGAGCGCGCGGACCACGTGCTCCTGGCCGACCAGGCTGCCGAAGTCCCTCGGCCGCCACTTGCGCGCAAGTACTTGATAGCTCATCGATTAGAAAGGTTGTGGCGAGCCTTGCCCCCGGCACTTGCAGGGGCCGGCTGTGGCTGCTTCCTTCCGGACCTGACCAGGTTCACCAGACTGCAATGCGGGGAGGCCCGCCACCATCCATTGTACGGCAGTGAAACAGGGCCAGCCGAAAGCGCGCCGTCAGCTTGAAGTCAAGCTGTGAACCTATTCTGGGAAGCGAAGCATCCTCCTCCATCGCGTGCCCGATGCGCGATGGTTCAACGCCCAGCTGCGAAAGCCGCCGGGCGTTTTCTTTTGTGCCCGACCGCTAACCGATCCCCGGCTTGCTCTTGTCCGCCTGGGTGGCGATCGGTGAAAGACCGCGCGGTATTTTGAGGTTGGTGGGCGGCAAGACGACCGAGCGCGGCGGCACGTCTGTCATGACGACGCAATTCGGGCCGATCATCGATTGGTCGCCGATGGTCACTCCGCCCAGAATCCGCGCGCCCACATAGATGTCGACATCGTTGCCGATCTTTGGAGATCCGGGGATTGGCCCATCGCCGAGCGTCACCTCGTGGAAAATGAGGCAGTTCTCGCCGATCACCGTGCCGTTTCTGATGATCACGTTGGACGGGTGAAGAAGGCACAGCCCGGCGCCAATTCGCGAGCCTCGGCGGCCTGCCCAGATGTCCACATTGAACACGATCCGCACGCACGCTCGCAGCACGCGGTAGACGAGCCAAGGCGGTATGCGAGCGAGTCCCGGCAGCGAATGGGCCCAGACGCCGAAACGGTAGATCGCTCCTACCCAAAACCCGATATTCGCGTACCAGCCACCGGTCTCCGCGTATCGTAGGCCGTCTTTCTTAAGTTCCTCGAACACGTCTTCGTGCTGCTCCCCCGAAAGTAAGCGACACTTGCCGAGCACCGCGGCATTGGATTACTTTGTTTGACAGACCAGCCGCCCAGTGTACGGAACAATGGTAGCCAAAGTGCGAGCAGAAAAGGAAGAAGAATGGTCGTGACGTTAGAGGGCTTCATCGGCTATTTCCTGGCGGGATTTGTGGCTGCGCTGGCAACCGTGCTGTTCGCGAGGGCCGTTCGTGTGAAGGACGGCTTTCTTCGCTACAAGCAGGTGCTCGCCAGGCCAAGCAGCGTCCCACTGGGGCTCTGGGAGATTTCCAGCTCCCAGATCATTTCCGGCTCCCCGGTCTTTCACTCCAACACGTTCGGGAGGTCCTACGACGGCACAACGTCCAGCGGCCTTTGGGAATGCATCGGGCCCGCGGAGTTCACGTGGCAATACGGTATCGACGAGACCATCTATATCCTGGAAGGCTCGGCGGAAATCGAGTACCTGGGACGCAGCTTCACGCTACGCCCCGGAGATTGCACGCATTTTGCGGCGAGAACCGTCGCCCGTTGGGCCGTCCGGGAGCGCGTCAAGAAGTCGTACACACTCTATGAGCCCGGCCAAGTGGTCCGGAAAATGCGTCGCATAATGCGCCTGCTTGGAATAGACGGTATGTTGGCGGCTTCGGGGAAATAGCGCGCGCGCGTAGCAAACTGCTGGGGTTGGAGGGGCAATGCGGCACGAGACGCTCGCGGTTCATGCGGGTTACGACGTGGAGCCGACGACAAAGTCCGTCGCCATTCCCATCTATCAGACCGTCGCCTACGAGTTCGACAGCGCCGAACACGGCGCCGCGCTCTTCAACCTCGAAGTCCCCGGGTTCCGCTACACGCGGATCAGCAATCCGACCAACGAGGTGCTCGAGCGCCGCGTCGCCGCGCTCGAAGGCGGCGTCGAAGCTCTGAGCGTCGCCTCCGGCCAGGCCGCGCTGCATTACGCGGCGCTCAATCTGACTGAAGCTGGGCGCAACATCATCTCGGTGCCGCAGCTCTATGGCACGACCTACACGTTATTCGCGCACATCCTGCCCGGCTTCGGCATCAACGTGAAGTTCGCCGCCGGTGACCAGCCCTCCGACGTCGAGAAGTTGATCGACGAGAACACAAGGGCGGTGTTCTGCGAAAGCGTCGGCAATCCCGCCGGCAACATCTGCGACATCGAAGCGCTCGCTGCCGTGGCGCACAGGCACGGCGTACCGCTCGTCGTCGACAACACCGTGGCGACGCCGATTCTCATCCGCCCTTTCGAGTACGGCGCGGATGTCATCGTGCACTCGCTGACGAAATTCATGGGCGGCCATGGCACCACGCTCGGCGGCGCCGTCGTTGACAGCGGTAATTTCCCATGGCAGCAGCACGCCGACCGCTTTCCGATGTTCTGCAAGCCGGATGCGTCCTATCACGGGCTGGTCTATACGGAGCATTTCGGCAGAGCCGCGTATATCGGCCGCTGCCGCAGCGTCTATCAGCGCACCATGGGATCGGTGCTCTCGCCGCTCGCGGCGTTCCTGCTGCTGCAGGGAATCGAAACCGTTGCCTTGCGCGTCGAGCGACACGTCGAGAACGGGCGCCGCGTGGCCGAATTCCTGCGCAGTCACCGGCGCGTCGAGTGGGTGAACTATGCCGGCTTTCCGGAGAGCCCCTATCATCGCCTCGCGCAGAAATACCTCGGCGGACGCGCCTGCTCGCTGGTGACCTTCGGCGTGCGCGGCGGCTACCAAGGGGGAACGAAGCTATACGACGCGCTGAAGCTCGTGAAACGCCTGGTGAACCTCGGCGACGCGAAGTCCCTCGCTTGCCATCCGGCTTCGACGACTCACCGGCAAATGCCGCCTGATGAGCAGCGCAAAGCGGGCGTCACCCCCGAGATGATCCGCCTCAGCATCGGCATCGAGCACTCCGATGACATCATCGCCGACCTGGATCAAGCCCTTGCCGCTGTCGATGGGCGTTAGCGAGAAATCGCTGGACGCAACCGAGGCGCAGGAGCTTTTCCCGCCCGGCGCGGAGCGCGAGCGCTCGGACGCGCTGTTGACACGCGAGCTTGCGCTTGCCGCTGAGCGGATGACCACCGGCCCGGTGACGCCTACGCTGGATCTTGCGGGCTTCAGGCGCGAGCTCGCGGAATTCGACTTCGAAGCGCCGCGGCCGCTCGACGAGTTGCTGCCGTGGGTCGTGGCTCGCATGGAACACGGGCTCGTTCACCTGACGCATCCGCGCTACTTCGGGCTATTCAACCCCGCGCCGACCTTTCCCTCGCAATGCGCCGACCGCATCGTCGCCGCCTTCAATCCGCAGCTCGCCAGTTCCAGGACCTCTCCCGCGGCGGTCGAGATCGAGCTGCACGTCATCCGCTCGGTCGCACGGCGCGCGGGTCTGCCGCCGCAATCGGGCGGGCATTTCACCACGAGCGGCTCGGAGGCGAACTACACAGCACTGATCTGCGCCCTCACGCAGGCCAGCCCCGCTTTCTCGTCGCAAGGGGCGCGCGCTTTTTCCGGACCACCGGTGTTCTACGTCTCCAGGGACTGCCACCTCGCCTGGCTGAAAATCGCGCACCAGGCAGGCATCGGACGCTCGGCCGCACGCCTCATCGCCACCGACGGCAGCGGCCGCATGGACCCAAGCGCCCTTGAGCGCGCGCTGGCGAGCGATCGCGGGCAGGGCGCCGTACCCATCATGGTGGTGGCCACGGCCGGAACATCCAACGCGGGGATGGTGGACCCTCTGCCCGTGTGCGCGGCGATCGCCCGCAAAGCCGGGCTCTGGTGCCACGTCGACGCCGCGTGGGCTGGGGCGCTCATCGCTTCGGAGCGCCACAGCGGCGTTCTCTCAGGCCTCGAGCAAGCCGACTCGGTGACGATCGACGCGCACAAGTGGCTGGCGACGACCATGGGATGCGGCATGTTTCTGACTCGGCACGTGCGCGTGCTGTCGGAGACGTTTCAGGTCTCCGTGAGCTTCATGCCGTCGAACATCCCGGACATCGATCCCTATGTGACCACCATGCAGTGGTCGCGGCGCTTCCTCGGCTTGCGCCTGTTCCTATCGCTGGCGACAGCGGGATGGGCGGGCTACGCCAAGCACGTCGAGCGCTCGCTCGATCTGCTGCGTCTGGCCGAGACACGGCTCGCGGAGCGAGGCTGGCGCGTGGCGAACGCCTCGCCCGCCGGCGTGCTATGCGTGCAGCCGCCCGCGGGATCGGCGGACGTACGCACCCTGGTCGCGCGGGTGGTCGCATCGGGCCAAGCCTGGGTGGCGCCGGCCCTGTTTGAAGGCGCCGATACCGTGCGCATCTGCGTCACGCACGGCGAGAGCGGGCCAGCCGACATCGAGGCTCTCGTGGCTGCGCTGCAGTCTGCGCGCTAGCGGGCGGTAATTCGCGCGATCAGAACTTCGATGGTCGCGATGGAATAGAAGTTGGAGGGGGTGATGTCGGAAGGCGGAATCGTGATGGCGAACTCGGCTTCGACAGACAGCATCAATCTCACCATGTCGAGCGAGCTCAATCCCAGCTCGGTCAGCTGAGCCGTGGAGGAGACCGCCGCCCGCTTGATGGAGTTCTCCTCGAGGATCCGCATGACGAGCGCGGCGAGCCGGCCACGCGCCGTTGCGGCGCTGCCGTCGAGCAGTTCGCTGGGCTGCGAATCTTCAGTTTTCGTCACGATCGCGCGGGCGCGCATACAACGAGAATCTTATGCCCCCCGCAGAAAGTATACTGTGAAAAACGTTGAGAATAGACGAGAACAGAGGAGGATCCCATGACCGCGATGGAACCAATGCTCGATCTGCGAGCCCGCGCAGAAGCGGTCGCCGACGTCGCTGCCAAGGCAGCGCCTTTGGTCGACGCCGAAGCCCGCTTTCCGAAGGAAGCGATCGACGCGGCGCGCAAGCACCGCTTGATGGGCATCATGGTGCCCCGAGAACTCGGCGGCGAGGCCGCTCGGCTCTCCGAGGTTGTCGACATCTGCTACCGCCTGGGGCGCGCCTGCTCGTCGGCGGCGATGATCTTCGCGATGCATCAGATCAAGGTGGCGTGCATCCTGCGTCATCGACGCAACGTCGCCTGGCATGAGCAGTTGCTGCGCCGGCTTTGCGACCAGCAGATGCTGCTCGCATCGTCGACCACCGAGGGCAAGGGCGGAGGCAACGTTCGCGCGAGCGAGGCGCCGATCGAGCGGAATGGCTCGCGCATCAGCCTCGAGCGCAAGGCAACCGTCATCTCCTACGGCGCCAGCGCCGATGCCATCGTCACCACTGCGCGCCGGACGGCGGACGCCCCACCTTCCGACCAGGTGCTCGTCGTGTTTCTGAAAGAGGACTATTCGCTCGAGCCGATCATGACCTGGGACACCCTGGGAATGCGTGGCACCTGCAGCTCGGGCTTCACCCTCAGGGCCTCCGGCCAGAGCGATCAGATCCTGCCGGATCCCTATGAGCTCATCCATCCGCAGACCATGACGCCGGTCGCCCACCTTACCTGGGCAGGCGTATGGACCGGCGTCGCCGCCGCAGCGGTCGAGCGCGCCCAACTCTTCACTCGCAGCGCCGCGCGCCAGTCGAACGGCCAGCTACCACCCGGCGCCGCCCACTACACGCAGGCGGTTGCTTCGCTCGCCGCGTTGCGCGGCCTTGTCGCGTCGTCACTGCGCAAGTTCGAGCAGGCGGGCGACAATGCCCAAGCGCTCACGTCGCTCGAGTTCCAGACCACGATCAACCTCACCAAAGTGCAGGCTTCGGAGCTCGCGGTCGAGACCGTGCTGAACGGGTTGCGCGCGTGCGGCCTGTCCGGCTATCGCAACGACGGCGACTTCAGCATCGGGCGCTACCTCCGCGACATCCTGTCCTCGCCTATCATGATCAACAACGATCGCATTCTCGCGAACGTAGCGGCGGCCTCGCTGATGAGCCCCGTTCCAGCCACCTTGAGCAACTGAAATGGCGACTGCAATCCCCGCCGATTCGGCCGAGCGCCTGTCGTCGATTGCGACGACGCTGCTCAAGAGCATGGCCGTTGAGGGCGTTTACGCCCGCACCGGCGTGTACGAAGAAGTCGTCGAGCGCTTGGCCGCGTTCATCACGCGCGAGCGCGAGCCCGGCACAGAAGTGTTTCGCTTCCCGCCGGTGATGAGCCGCCGCCAGCTCGAAAAATCCGGCTATCTGAAGAGTTTTCCCAATTTGCTCGGCTGCGTTTGCGCGCTCCACGGCACCGAGGCCGAGATTCGCGCCGCGGCCGGCCGGCATGAAACCGGCGGCGACTGGACGACCGGGCTGGGGCCCGCGGATCTCATTCTCTCTCCGGCCGCTTGCTATCCCGTCTACCCGCTCGCCGCTGCACGGGGGCCGGTACCTCAGGCAGGGCTGCGCTTCGACGTGGCCTGCGATTGCTTTCGCCACGAACCGTCCAAGGATCTCGATCGCCTGCAGTCCTTTCGCATGCGCGAATACGTCTACATCGGCGCTCCGCAGGCGGTTCTGGAATTCCGCGACCGATGGATGAAGCGCGGCGAGCGTCTGGCGGAGCGGCTCGCCCTGCCCTACAAGATCGCACCGGCAAGCGACCCGTTCTTCGGCCGCACCGGACAGGTCATGGCGATCAGCCAGCTGCAGCAAGCGCTGAAATTCGAGCTGCTCATTCCCGTCCGCTCCGTTGAGGCGCCGACGGCGTGCATGAGCTTCAACTATCACCAGGATCACTTCGGCACGACCTGGGGGCTCAGCGACCAATCGGGGCAGGTGGCGCACACGGCTTGCGCGGCGTTCGGCATGGATCGACTGGCGGTTGCGCTTTTCGCCACGCACGGCCTGAATCCCGGCGCCTGGCCCGCGCCGGTCAGGGCAAGCCTTTCGCTCGGGTAGCCTGCCGAGACCGCGCCGCGTGCCGCTTGATCCTCACATGAAACGAATCGCCGACATGATGTCGGCGGCCCGCTTTGCCAGGACAACCGTGCCCGAGACGCTCGGCCGAAGGCGCGCGGCGTTCGCCAAGCTCATGCGCCTCGCGGAATGCAGCGTGCGGATCGCTCGGGTCGAGGAGCGCGAGCTGCCGGGCCCCGAGGACCCGCTGCGGGTACGAATCTATACACCGGCCGCCGCCGTCAGCGGTCGCTCGGCCGCAATCATCTACTTCCACGGCGGCGGCCTCGTCGCAGGCAGTCTGGACACGCACGATGGCTTCTGCCGCTCGCTGGCGGACGTGACCGGCGCCAAGCTGATCGCCGTCGCTTACCGCCTCGCCCCAGAGCACTGTTTTCCCGCCGCGATCGCGGATGCGTGCGCGGCGACGGCATGGATCGCGCAGCACGCCGAAGAGTTCGGCATCGACTCGCAACGCATCGCCCTCGCTGGCGACTCGGCCGGGGCTAGCCTCGCTGCCATCGCCTGCCAGGAAATGCGCACGGCGCCCGGCGTGCGGCTCGCCGCGCAGCTTCTGCTCTGTCCGATCACCGACTTCGGCGCAGAGACTGCGTCCCGCCAGCAATTCGCCGACGGCTACGTGATCGACAGGGACACGATCGAATCCGACCTGCGGCAATACCTGCGTGGCGCCGACCCTTGCGATCCTCGGGTGTCGCCTCTGCGCGCTGCCGATCTCGCTGGCCTGCCGCCGGCATTCGTGCATACGGCCGAGTTCGATCCGATGCGGGACGAAGGCAAGGCTTACGCCGAACGGCTGGCGAGCCATGGCGTGCCCGTCGAGCACGTCTGTCATTCGGGCATGATTCACCTTTTTTATGCGATGACCAGCGTGGTTCCCTACGCGCAAGCCGCGCTGCGCCAGATCGGCGCGCAGATGCAATCGGCATTCGGCCAACGGGTACCGTCATGACCTCTCGCGCCACGATCGAAGATCTGTTGCGCGAGCTCTATGCCACGCGGCTGCGCGGCGATCTCGATGGCATGCTCCACACGTTCACGGACGACGCGAAGTTTGAAATCGCCGGTGCCACCGACACCAGCCCGGTGACGATCAGCGCGGCCGGCCGCGCCGATATTCGCGCCTGGCTCGCCCTGCTCATCAAGACCTTCAACGTCAGCGACCAGGAGATCCTGTCGCTCGTGATCGATGATGCCCGCGCCGCGGTGCACTGGCGCGGCGGCGTGCGCTCCCGCATCACGGGCGTCAGCATTCTCACCGAATTCATCGACGTGATCAGCGTTCGCGACGGCCGCATCGCCACTTACACCGAGTTTTTCATTCCGCGCCAAGGCGCTTGAGCAATAACAACACGCAACAGCTTCGAGGGAGGACAGGGGGATGACCGTCAGGACGCACGTACTCGCAGAGTTCCAGAAAGTGGCGCAGGAGCAGGGAAAGAAGCTCGCGCCCCTGAGCGACAGCTTGGTGCTGCTCGAATCCGGGCTCGATTCGCTATGCTTTGCCATCATCGTCGCTCGCCTCGAGGATCGCCTCGGCGTCGACCCCTTCAACGCCAGCACGCAGTCCGATTTCCCGGTGACGCTCGGAGATTTCATCCGCTTCTACGAGAATGCCGCCAAATAGGCCGCGATCGCTGTCGGATGCGATCCGCGGCGGGGCCCGCGCGAATGGCCGAATGTTGCACGCGGCGCACGCAAGCCTTGACCTCGGGTCGCTGGAGCGCGGTTCATGCCTGGACGGACGGCTCGCCGAGCTGCAGGGACGCTCGGTGGTACTTGCCGTCGCCGATCAAGCGTTGGCGGCGCTGGCGCTCATCGAGCTCGACGGTGTCGCGCGGCGCATCGTGCTTTGTCCCGCCGACGTGCCGCCGGAGCATCTGCCGCATGTGATCGCCACAGCCGAGGCAGACGCAGTAGTCAGCGATGGCACTGCTGCTCTCCCCTCCCTGCCAACGGCAGCGCTCTTCGTCGCGCGGCCGCCCGCAACGGCGGCAAGCGGGGTCGAAAGGAAACCGCAATGCATCACGGAGTGGATCCTGTTGACGTCCGGCACCACCGGCGTGCCCAAGCTCGTCGTGCACAGCCTGGAGAGCCTGACCCGTCCGATCGCAGCGATCCCTGCGCCGGGCCCCCTGCCTCTGTGGAGCACCTTCTACGACATTCGCCGGTACGGCGGCCTGCAGGTCTTCCTGCGCGCGATGCTGGGCGGTGGCTCCCTCGTCCTGTCGAGCGCTGGCGAGGCGGTAGGCGCCTACCTCGAGCGCGCGGCGGCGCACGGCACCACGCACATCCTCGGGACACCGACGCACTGGCGCAGCGCGCTCATGAGTCCCTCGGTACGGAAAATTCAACCTCGTTACGTGCGCTTGTCCGGCGAGATCGCGGATCAGGTGATCCTCGATCATCTCCGCGAGTGCTTTCCGGATGCCGGCCTCGTCCATGCGTTCGCGTCCACCGAGGCAGGCGTCGCCTTTGAGGTCGCCGACGGGAAGTCGGGCTTTCCGGCTGAACTGGCCGGCGCGCGCGCAGCCGACGTGGACATCAAGGTCGAGCACGGTTCGCTGCGCCTCCGTTCCGCGCGCACCGCCTCGCGCTATCTGGGAGCGGACGCGGAGCCTCTGAGGGACGCGGACGGCTTCGTCGACACGGGAGACATGGTCGAGCAGCACGGCGAGCGCTGCTACTTCGTTG
>Ga0137410_10002343_pt1 | contig 12903 bp, 19 predicted proteins | sample CZODoug1_16funga_FD_108878 | JGI IMG/M metagenome (GOLD analysis project Ga0137410, IMG submission 108878) | Vadose zone soil fungal communities from Angelo Coast Range Reserve, California, USA - CZODoug1_16fungal (Illumina Assembly) | ecosystem: Environmental > Terrestrial > Soil > Vadose zone... | reverse complement strand
GGCGATAAGTTGTAAACCGTGCGGCCCGATAACCAAACCAGCCAATAGATAGCCTGCGGCCGCCGGAAGTTTTGCGCGCGCCACCAGGCTGATGGCGCTGACGGAGGCAAGGATGACGACTAGTGTCTTGATCAGCAGGGCGTCGGCCATGCGCAACTCCGATGCGCGTCGCTCTCACTGTATCCTGCCAATTCATAACTTCCCTGATGGGCGTCAAATTCCGCCAATCGTTGAGAGAATGAAACGGTTGGTCCGCAGTTTGAAAGCATTTGGCTCAGCAGTTGCCATGGCTGACAATCGTCAATGTAGTTAGGGTGGACCAAGCGTAGCCTGCAAGCCTCTTGTTCCGATGGCGACGGCGGTCGCGCCGCGCAGCGTAAATGCGCGTGACGGTCGGGCGTAGCTCAGGATTGCCGAACATGGCTCTGGTGAAAGCAACCGACACAATCACAGTGATTGAAGGCTATGATGCGGTGCGCGTCTTTCTCGAGACCGTGTGGCGCCGCCATGATAAGCCCGTCGATGAGATCGCGTTTATGCTCGGGGCCTTGAAATGGGCTGATGGGTCGCCGGTCGATCCGACCGTGTGGCAAGACTGGTTGGCAGCTGTTCAAATTGCAGCGTCGGCCGGACCCGGTGAGATCGCCGCAGGCCGGTCACCGCGCTGCCACGGCGTTCGCGCAAGATAAGCCGCGCACAAACGGGCCTTCACAGCATGGCCAACGGTGTCGCCTCGGTGGGCGGTGGAAACGCCCGGTCGAGTGCGGTGAGATCCTCTTTCGTGAGGTGGAGCGCGCATGCCGTGTAGTTTTCCCGAACATGTGCAACGTTGACCGCCTTCGGAATGGCCACAACACCGTCCTGTCGGAGTAGCCAAGCGAGCGCGACTTGAGCGGGCCGTGCGTTGTGTCGAGCCGCTACGTTTTTAAGCTCGCTATGGTCGAGCAGCCGCCCTTGCTCAATTGGCGAATAGGCCATGATCGGGATCTTTCGGTCGCGGCACCAAGGTATCAGATCGTACTCGATGCCGCGCCGTGTCAGGTTATAGAGGACCTGGTCGGTCGCAACGTTCGTGCCACCGGCGAGTCCCCAAAGCTCGATCATGTCAGCGCGGCAAAGGCGTCGAGCGTTTCCTCGAGTGGTACATTGCCGCGCCAGTGCAACAGATAGAGATCGATGCGGTCCGTTCCAAGCAGTCGCAAACTGTGCTCGCACGCGGCCACTGTCCCCGGCCTCGTCGCATTTTCGGGGAGGACCTTGCTGACAAGGAACAGCTCGTCGCGGCGCCCGGCGATCGCTTCGCCAACGAGCGCCTCGGCTCCGCCGTCGGCATACATCTGTGCGGTGTCGACCAGCGTCATGCCAAGATCGAAGCCGACGCGGAGCGCCGCAATTTCGTCCTTTCGCCGCCGCACGTCTTCAGCCATGCCCCACGTTCCCTGGCCAAGCGAAGGTATCGCCTCGCCCGAGGGCAACCTTGTGGTAGGGATGCCGTGCGCTGTGGCAGGTCGGGTCGTCATGGCAGCTGCGCCAGCTACTTGAGTACTTTGCTTCGCAAGAAGCTTTGCCCGGTTGCGAAGTGACCTACCGGCCGATTCGCACGCAGGCAATTTCTTGTCCCCGATTATCCGTAACGGCAATGGAGGATCCTTGCCAGCTCCCGTCCTGCGCAAGTTCTTGGGCAATGACGAAAGCATGCGCCACGGCGTCGTCGGGGGTGGAAAAAACAGATCCCGTTTTGTCTGGATACCGATTGCCGTTTTCAATGTCGAAATAAAACCGGTTTTGTCCAGCCAAAACCTCCGTGTGGGATTCGTCGAATGCATCACTTCGTGAAGACAGACGCTCGATGTGACGCCAGGCTGCCTGCTTCAACGGAATAGTCACAAGGTCTATAAGCGAATCGACTCTGTCAGGCAGGTCGCGACCGATCTGCTGGTGAATACCGAAGATAACGCAATAATTCGGCGTATCGACAAGGCGCGCTCCCAGAATATCTCGAACCCCGCACGTCAATACGAAATCATTGTACCACTCGCTTTTTCTTAACATTGTCAGACACTCGGAGAGTTTTGTCCAGCTTCCATCGAGCAGTGGCGAATATGGGTCCACGTTGGCGTAGTGCCGGACATAGTCGGACTTGAATCCAGCGCTAAGGCCGAAAAAGTAGGCCTCGTCGACATTTCCCGTGCTCTTGTTCGAAATGATCAATGCCGCGCCGGCGACGCCGGCCGCGTCCGTCAATGCCTTTAGCGCTTCCGGCCACGCCTCGGGCGCGACCGCCGCATCGTGAAACGTTGAAACAAGAGAGAACATGGCTAGCCCGCATCCTGAAAAGCGTGCCCGGCGAAATCTAGCAAACCTAGAATCGCTTAAGAAGACTGGCGTTGACGACCGTCAAATTAGTTTTCGACGAATATGTGCTTTAGAACGAAGTCAACGACATTCCAGTTGACATTCGACAAGGCGCCGCAGTCATCGCAGTGAAAAAGATAGGGGGCCCGTCGCGTCTTGTACACGTAAAGGGATCGGTCATGTTGGTCACCATCTGTCGCCTCGACGGTTCATACATTTACGCCAACCGGATCATCCTCTCGCTGGAAGCTGCGAATCACTCCGTTCAATTCACCGCTAACTTCCTCGGGAGTGCCTTTGGTGATGGTCTCCATTCCCCGCACAATGATTTTATCGAACGAGGTGACCTTGTCGTGACCACCAAAGTGGTCGGCGAAGATCGCTATCTGTGGCTTCTCGACGTCGGTGAGGAGAACGCTGGTAGCGTACGCGTGCATCGCTGGTACCTGCAAGTTCCGCGACCGCGTGTCATCGACGTTGCACTCGATGCCGCGGAAAGGTACGAGGGAAGCGACGGCGAATTGCTGACGTTGCTGTCACGGTAATATGGTGGCGAGGGACCAAGCTCTAGGATTTCTGCTTCTGGGCCTCATGGAAAGCCTGCGGCGCTGAACGCCAGATTCTGTGGCGTGACGAGCGTCGAATTATTGTGCCGAGCCGGAACATTCGCATCAAAACGAAATCCGCGACATTCAATTGATACTTGTCAAGGCGCGAGCCGTGACCGCAATGAAAGACAGTAACCAGCATTGCTGGATCCGTCGCGCTCGCCGCGGCCGATCCGCGGCCTTTGTGCAAAGGGTTAATTCCGACGCTTGGTACAGCGCCACGAAGACCGCCAGCGTTGCCCCTAGGCGGGAGGATGGCCCGAGCAGGCGAGCCGATGGCAAAGTCGAGGCAGCGGCCATCGGTGCTGCGATCGGCGCCACCGCGGCGACAGCAGCCAGCCTCGTCACCATGCTGGCGATTCCCGGTGTCGGCGCCGTCGTCGGCGTCGGATGGCTCGCAGCTGTGTTGGGCAGCATGGCGATCGGCGGCGTAGCCGGCGGCTTGCTTGGTGCGCTGACCAATGCTGGCATCAGCGAGGAAGACGCGCAGGTTTTCGTCGAGGGCGTGCGCCGCGGCGGAACGCTGGTCGTGGCGCGGGTACAGCAGAGCGAATTGCCGCGAATAGAGGCGACGATGAATCAGTCCGTGGTGAAGCTTCAGGAACGCTGTGAGCTTTACCGCAAGTCCGGCTGGCTGTGTTTTGATCCGAACGCCGTGCCCTACACCGCCGATCAGGTTCGCAACGAACGCGCACTGCACGCTCACTAACGGACTTGTTGGAATTTGATGTTCGTCAAGGCCGCGACGAGCTGATCGCCTGATTATCAGTCGCTGGATGGGGTCTGGTCGCGAGTTTGCTGTTGCTTGCGCTGTGGCCCTGCTAATGGGCGCGAATCCGGAGGGTGCAGTGATCCTCGAACAATTGTTGTTGGGAATCATGGTGGTGGCCGTCGTGTTGCTGCTGCTGCCGTTCCTGCTCGTGATGGCCGGAGTCGGGGCGGCGATACTGCTCTGGTTCGTTGCTTTTGCCGCCGTGTTGGGCGCTCTGGTCTTCTGGCTGGTGTTTCCCGGTACTTACGGACTCGCGGTCTTGCTGCTTGCACTCGTCATCGGGCTGCTCCTTGTCGATAAACAAGTTCGGCACGGCGCTTCCTGATAGATGCGAGACCGCCAACCCGTCGCTTGCGAGCGCATCGCGAGGGATCGACGCAACTCATGACCCCGCGCTCGGGTCGACCCAACCGCACAGGAGAAACCCATGATCTATTACGATTCCAACGCTCGAAGAACTTCGGACGGGATGGTCACCCCGCCGCCGATCGGCGCCGAGATCGATGCAGGTCTACGCGTCCATATGCAGCGCGTCTATGGTTACATGGCTGGTGGCCTCGTATTAACCGGTATCATCGCTTACGCTGCCGCGGTTTCCGGTTTCTACCAAGCCATCGCTGACACGGGGCTAATCTGGATTGTCATGCTGGCGCCGCTCGGCTTCGTGCTGGCCCTGAGTTTCGGCATCCAGCGAATGAGCGCGGGAACGGCGACGGTGCTGTTCTGGCTCTATGCCGCCATCATGGGCCTGTCATTGGGGAGCATCTTCCTAGCGTTCACCGGGACCTCGATCGCGCGCGTGTTCTTTATCACGGCCGCGACCTACGGAGCGATGAGCATTTACGGATATACCACCAAGTCCGATTTGTCGGGCTTTGGCTCGTTCCTCCTGATGGGACTCATTGGTATCGTCATCGCGTCCATCGTTAACATCTTTATTGGGTCAACCGCCCTTCAGTTTGCAATCTCCGTGGTCGGCGTAATCGTATTCGTGGGCCTTACCGCATACGATACGCAGCGTGTCAAGGAGATGTATCTTGAGTCAGACACGGGTGAAACCGCAGCTAAGAAGGCAGTGCTCGGTGCGTTGGCGCTCTATCTCGACTTCATAAATCTTTTCGTGATGCTGCTTCAATTGTTGGGTCAGCGCCGACAGAATTGACGCAACAACCCGCAAGGGATCGACAGCGATGGCGCGCTTTCTGATCGTGCTCGGCCTCGCAATTTTGGTGGCCGGCCTGCTCTGGCCCTTTCTAAGCCGGATTGGGTTGGGACGGCTGCCCGGCGACATTGTGATTGAGCGGGAAAATATGACCTTCTATTTCCCACTGATGACATGCTTGCTGCTGAGCGTAGTGTTCAGCCTGGTCTTTTGGATCGTGAACCGCTGAAACGGCGATCGGGTCATCGCACCGGATTTCGGGCCCCGCGCGAGGTTTTGCCGGGGGAAGCCGCTCGCGAGCGCTTCGGAGTCGAGGCAGCTTTCCGGCCCTCCATCATTCCGTGCAAGTGCGCCGTCGCATTCTCAATGTCATAGTGTTGGTATTGGCCCGCGCGGCTTTCCGCAGAGAGCACGCCACAGCGGTGGACGTTTTTGAAATCTCCATAGGGAAACTCGTAATATCCCTTGGTATCCTCAGGCTTTTCGTCGTTGATTCCCAAATACCATTTGCCGTATTCGGAAAAGCCGTGGAGGCGAATGAATTCATTTTCCTCTTGTGCGGACGGCCGGTGCTCGCTCCATGCATCCCGCTCGTCGAATACAAATCGGCCTTCGTTGATAAGCTCCTGGGCATGTTGATATGCTCGTCGATTAAGTGTCACTGCCATGGCAGTTCTCCTTTTCCAGTCAGCACGCAGCCAATTCTGCATCTGCGCCTAGTTCCGGCGTGTTGGTGTTGCCGAGGACTGCAGGCCTCGCAACTGACAAAGCAAGAGGCGTGGCGCAATGACGGCAATCAATTTACGGATCGTTTATCGGTTTCCGCTGCGAATTGACGGTCGCTCGCGGGCCATGCGCTTGGTGACCGGCAAACCGGAGCTTCCAATTGTTCGACAGCAGCAAGCCAATCATTGACGAACGCCAATGCCGAGCGCCTACCAGGCGTTACGTTCAGGATGGCTGAGGGCTGAGCGCCCAAAACGGCGTCAAATGCCGGGCGTTCGATGTACATCGAAACCAAGAAGTGAGGTCTATCATGAAAAGAGCTTTAGCCACACTCGCGGTTGGCTTGACAGTGGCAACCGGCGCGGTCGTGAGCCCGACGACGGCGGACGCTCGATGGCGTCATCATCATGGCTTTCCCGTTGCTCCCGTTGTCGGCGGCTTGGCAGCAGGAGCCCTCCTCGGCGCCGCGCTCGCATCAACAGCACCAAGGCCGTACTACAGCTATGCGTACGAACCCGTCTATTTTGGGCCGCGGTGCTACGTCCGGCGCGAACGCTTCTGGGACGGATGGGGTTGGCGCATTCGCCGTGTAGAAGATTGCTACTGACTTTTTGCGCGTTCAACAGTTCCGGCAAAGAAGAACTAGCGTCCGGTGATGTCTGGCTTCCTTTCGCGGCCGACCGACAGATGTCAGGGCAAGCCGGCCGCCGCCAACGTCGATCAATGAGTGGGCGGTGTTGACCGGCATCAATGCTCGCGATACCACGGACCTCGACAATGCTCCCCTAACGGCTTCACGTCCTCTACGGGAGCATTTCGATGATCAAGGACATTATTGTTGATCTGGAGCACGGGATCGCGCGCGATCCGGCCCGCGATTTTGCCATCACCATTGCGGAGACCTTTGACACACATGTCGCTGGAGTTGCTTTCGCCTATGCGCCGGATTTTCCAGGCTACGTGATGCTGGAAATTCCACCAGAAATTGTAGCTCAGATGATCGCTGAGAGCGAGAAAGCCGCTTTAGCCGCGATAGAACGCTTCGAGGCGGCCGCCAGGCGCAGCCTTGTTTCTGCGGAGCACCGCCTGATCAGGACGATAGGAGCGGAAGCCCCCGCGGTCCTGTCGGCACTCGCGCGGCGTTTCGATCTCAGCGTTTTCATGCAGTCCGAACCGAACGCGATGGACAACGAGGACATGATCGAAACTTCGCTTTTCGAGTCCGGGCGTCCGCTTATCGTGGTGCCCTACATCCAGAAGGAGGGGCTAAAGCTTGATCATGTGGTGTGCTGCTGGGATGGCAGCCGCGCAGCGGCACGCGCCATCAACGATGCGTTGCCGTTATTGACCAAGGCGACGATGGTCGACTTGTTGATCGTGCTGAACGAAAAGACCAACAGCGACCGGAAAGAAATTCGCGGCGTCGAAATGGCGACGCATCTCGCACGCCATGACGTCAAGGTCCAGATCGAAACAATCCCGGCAGCCGACATCGATGTCGCCGACGCCATCCTGTCCTATATCGCCGACAATTCCGGAACGCTGATCGTGATGGGTGGCTACGGCCACGCAAAGTTGCGCGAGGTCATTCTGGGGGGCGTGACCCGCGATATGCTGAAGTCGATGACCGTTCCGGTGTTCATGTCACATTGAATGGGAAATCAGCCATATTGCATCAGGAGCCAGCACCATGCGGCCCGGTCTGTACGCCTTCGCCGTCGCCGCCGCCTTCCTTGGGGCAACGATTTATATCGGTCTTGTCGAGCAGCCGGCTCGGCTCGCACTCGGCACCCGTGCTATGTTTCAGGAGTGGGCACGGAGCAACCGGCGCGGCACGCTGATGTTGTCGATCCTTGCCGTCGTCTCGGCAATTCTCGCTTATGCCCAATTCAGGACTAACGGCGACGTACGCTGGATCATTGGCGGCATCACGATCCTGGCGAGCTGGCCGTATGCCTACTTTGTGATGGTGCCGGTGAACGTCTGGCTTTGCGCTATTCCGGCAGGAAGAGTCGTCTCGCCCGTGCGAAAACTGATGCGCGATTGGGGATTGCTGGAATGGGGTCACGCCTTGATCGGGTTTGCTGCCGTATGCGCTTTCGCGTGGGCACTGGAGCTGCCGGTGTGATTGACGGCCATCAATGCCGATGAGCGATGCTTCGGCCAACATCGGTCAATCAGGGCCGAATGAACGTCTCTGGGCCGGCGCTGAATGAGGGGCCGATGCTCTACATCAATATTCCGACCCTGGATGAGTTCAAGGCGCTAGCGCAGATCAAGGGCGAAACCTGCGTTTCCCTGTACCTGCCGACATCTCCGTTGGGGGCGAGCGCCAAGTTCAATCGCACCGCGTTCAAGGACCTCGCCAAGGAAGCCTTGTCGCAGATGAAGGAAGCCGGTATCGACAAGCACAAGATCGCTGTTTTCGAGCAGCAGTTCGATCATTTGGCGGGCCCAGAGCATAACGTCCAGGATGAGGACCACATCAGAAAGCTGCAGCGCGCAAAGCCGGACCCGATCGAATCGTTCTGGCATTATCAGGCCAATGGATTGGCGGTGCTCACTACAACGAGCCTGACGCGAATGTTCCGCCTTCCCAACGCGTCAAAGCCGTTGGCCGAAGTGGCGGACCGATTTCATCTGACGCCACTGATACGAGCCATGACGTGCCCGCACGATATCCTTGTGCTTGCGTTGGCGGAAGAAAGCGTTCGGCTGGTCCACGCGTTCATTAATTTCCCCCCGCAGCGACTGCAGATTTCAGATCTGCCCAAAAACGCGGAAGAAGCGACACGACGCCCATCCTTTCACGTTCGGGCTCCGCGCGGCCGGCTGCAGAACCTCGAAGGCGAGAAAGTGCTGTTGCATAAGTACGTAAGGCGAGTCGAGCAGGCTATACACAGCGTGCTCGCTGGATGGAGCACACCGCTGGTTCTTGCGGCGGAGGAGCCGCTCGCGTCGATGTTCCGTTCGCTCAACACCTATCCAAAGCTGGTCGATGAGATGATTGAAGGAAATCCCGAGCTGGTAACGGATGCCGAGTTGGAAGACGCGGCGATCCCGATTCTTGACCGTCACTATTCCCGCGAACTGAAGGCGGTGATTGCACTTTACGACCAGTTGAAGCCACGGCGTGCGACGACAGACGTTTCCTACGCCGCGCACGCAGCAACCGCAGGCGCTATTGATCAGCTTCTTGTCGATCTCGATGCGGTTATCCCCGGCCTCGTCAGCGACATCGATGGCAGCGTTACATATTCTGCTTCCGATGATGCCGAGACCTATAGCGTTGTCGACGAAGTTGCGCGGCGCGCGCTGTCGACAGGGGCCAGGGTCCTGGGCGCGCGGCGGGAAGAATTGCCGGATCACGCTCCGCTGACCGCCATCCTCCGCTACGGCTTCCACTGAGGCGCGAGCCTTCCATGATTGCGGTGATCGCAAATCGTTCGGCGCAAGACTACGCTCGGTGCGGAAGATACCTAGATAGGACGGGGATGACGGTCCGTCGCAGCGGCCATTACGCAAGAACTGGAGCTGCAAGTGATTCCCTTCTCAATTCTGGACCTGTCGCCGATCAATCAGGGCAGCGAGGCGGCTGATGCCTTCCGCAATTCGCTCGATCTCGCGCAGCACGCCGAACGCTGGAATTACAGGCGGTTCTGGCTTGCCGAACATCACAATATGCCCGGCATCGCCAGCGCTGCGACCGCGGTGGTGATCGGCTATATCGCCGGCGGCACCAAGACCATCCGCGTGGGATCGGGCGGCGTCATGCTGCCGAACCACGCGCCTCTGGTCATCGCGGAACAATTCGGCACGCTGGAATCGCTTTACAGGGGCCGCATTGATCTCGGCCTCGGCCGCGCACCCGGCACGGACCAGCGCACGGCGCGGGCGTTGCGCCGGGACCTTGCGGCGACGGCCGAGAATTTTCCCCAAGATGTCATGGAACTGCAGGCTTTGTTGGGACTGGTGCAGCCCGGCCAGGCGGTGCGGGCGGTACCAGGCGCGGGATTGCGGGTCCCGATCTGGTTGCTCGGATCGAGCACGTTCAGTGCGCAGCTCGCCGCCATGCTCGGTTTGCCGTTCGCGTTCGGATCGCATTTTGCTCCTGCGGCGCTGATGCCGGCGCTGGCGGTATACCGCGCTCGGTTTCAGCCGTCAGAGCAGCTCCATGAGCCCTACGCGATGGTCGGCGTAAATGTATTCGCGGCGGATACGGATGCGGAGGCGCAGCATCTGATCACATCGCTGCAACGACAGTTCGTCAGCCTGCGGCGCGGTACGCCCGGTCCTTTGCCACCGCCGGTCGACAACATGGATAGCTACTGGTCGCCGATGGAGCGGGCGGGAGTTGAGGAGGCACTGGCTTATTCTGTGATAGGCGCTCCAGATACCGTCCAGCGCGGGTTGGAAGCGTTCATCGCTGAGACCGGTGCGGACGAACTGATGTTGACGGCGCAGATCTACGACCACGCAGCCAGACTCCGCTCATTCAAAATCGCGGCCGAAGTGCGCGACCGCGTCGCCACTCAACGCAACGCGGTATCGATGGCTTGAAGGAACGACCAGCCTTTCCAGCCGCCGCATGTCGGTAACGCGGTCTCGCTTACCTTCAAAGCAGGGTGCGTTCCGCACGGCACCGATCAGTCGACATCTTTGGCTCGATCGGAGGCTTCCATCGCCTGAATATCCCGCACCAGGCAACGCAGCCCGTGCAATTGGTCAAGGAGATGCAAGACGATCGCGATGCCCTCGTCGTTCACGCCGAAATCCACCTTGAGATCCCTGATCAGCCGCGCCCGCGCGAGGTCGGCGTCCGAAAAGTGAAATGTCTTTCCGCTGGTGACAGGCACCAGCCATTCCGCTTCGATCCAGGCATTCAATGTCGGCCTATCAAGATGCGATCGACCGATGAATTCCTGGGTTTCCATCGTCATACTCCCATAAATTGCCGCGGACTGTCGGCCGCAGGCTGCCACTTCGCGACAAATCTTTCGAGCTCCTGATTCGGCTTTTGCGGAAGCACCAGCTTGAGCGTGACGTATTGATCGCCTTTGCCGCCGTCGGGACGCGGCACGCCGCGTCCCTTCAGCCGGAGAACGCGACCGGTGCTTGACCATTTAGGTATCGTCGCCGCGACCGTTCCAATGGGAGTGGGCACTCTGATCTTTGCGCCCAGCACTGCCTCCTTCAGGGAAATCGGTAGATCCAGATAGATGTCGTCGCCTTTTCGGGTGAAGTAGGGATGCGGCAGGAGGGTTATCTCGATCAGCGCGTCGCCTGGCGGACCGTCGCCCGCCGCCGGCCGGCCCTTGCCTTTCAAACGCAGAATCTGGCCATCCCGCGTTCCCGGTGGAATACTGACGTCCAGCGTGGTGCCGTCCGGAAGGACAATGGATTGCTTGCCGCCATTGACGGCATCAAGAAAAGAAAGCTCAAGGTGATAGCGGACGTCCTGGCCCCGCCGGCGGCGGGCCGCGCGGCCCTGGCGGCCGAAGATCTCGGAGAGAATATCTTCGGTTCCCGCGTAATCGCCAAAGTCGGCGAAGCCGGCGTTGCTGGTGTAGGCTGACCAGCCGTCCTGATCAGCAAAATCCCTGTAATATTGCTGGCGCGGCCGCTCCGTGCCTGAACCGTCGATTTCGCCGCGGTCAAAGCGCGCGCGCTTGTCCGGATCGCTCAAGAGATCGTAGGCGGCCGCAACTTCCTTGAACTTGTCTTCAGCGACCTTGTTGCCGGGATTTAGGTCGGGGTGCAGCTTTTTCGCCAAGCGGCGATAGGCCTTTTGAATATCGTCCTGCGTAGCGTCCTTTTTCACGCCCAGCGTTGTGTAGGGGTCCACAGCCACTGCCCACTCCTGTTTGCACGTCGGCAATGCCGAGCGAATACGGCGTCATTGGTTTGCCGCTTGCGACGATGGCTGCTGGGGCTTGGCCACCACGACACGCGCCGGCCGCAGTAGACGGTCGTGAAGCATGTAGCCATTTTCCAAAACCTCGGCCACGCGGCCGGGGGGCTGTTCTGTCTCATCCGTCTCCATCACCGCTTCGTGTTTTCTGGGATCGAACGGCTCGCTGAGGGCGTTGAGTTCCTCGACGCCGAAGCGATTCAGAACCTGTGTCAGAATACGTTCGGTGGCCGCAACGCCTTCTATCAGTCCATCTCCCTTGTTCGCCTCTGCATCCGTCGCGCTGGCGCCGATGGCACGACGCAGATTGTCGACAACCTGCAACAACTCGCGGGCAAAGTTCGTTATCGCGTATTGCCGAGCGTCTTGCTCGCGCCGCTCACCCTGGCGCCTTGTATTCTCGATCTCGGCAAGCGCCCGCATCAACCGCTCACGCAACGACGACGCGATTTCCGACGAGGAATCGTTGTCTTTGCTTTCACCTGTGGCTGACGGGTCGACATCACTGTCCATAGTGTTTGCCGCCATGTCATACTCCCATGCCTCGCCGTGTTGCGTTTGCGTGAAACCTCTCTTCACGAAGCTTTCTGGTTGCGAGGATCGACTTCCTCGAATTCCGCATCGACGACGTCCTCGCCGGAAGAACCGCTTCCGTCGCCGGACGATCCCGCTTGCCCGCCCGCGCCACCGGCTCCTTGCGAGGTCGGGCGATTCAGAGCTTCGCCGATCTTGGACGCCAACTGCAGCAGGCGTTCCGTCGCCTGACGGATTGTTTGCGGAATTTCCTCCGTCAGAATCTGCTTTGCGTCGGCGATGGCCTGTTCGGCCTCTTTCTTAAGGTCGGCAGTTATCTTTGTCGCCGCCTCCTTCAGCGCTTTCTCGGCACTATAGATGGCCGCATCGGCCTGGTTGCGCGCTTCGACGAGCTCCTTGCGACGCTTATCTTCCTCGGCATGGGCTTCGGCCTCCTTGACCATTTTCTGGATATCGGCCTCGCTCAAGCCGCCGGACGCTTGGATCCGGATGCTTTGCTCCTTCCCGCTCGCCTTGTCCTTGGCCGATACGTTGACGATGCCGTTGGCATCGATATCGAAGGTGACCTCGATTTGCGGCACGCCCCGCGGCGCCGGAGGAATCCCGACCAGGTCGAACTGGGCGAGGAGCTTGTTGTCGGCCGCCATCTCCCGCTCGCCCTGGAAGACACGGATGGTGACCGCGGTTTGATTATCCTCGGCCGTTGAGAAAACCTGGCTCTTCTTGGTCGGTATGGTGGTGTTGCGGTCGATCAGCTTGGTCATGACGCCGCCCAGCGTCTCGATTCCCAGCGACAGCGGGGTCACGTCGAGCAGCAGGACATCCTTGACATCGC
>Ga0137410_10002342_pt1 | contig 12903 bp, 6 predicted proteins | sample CZODoug1_16funga_FD_108878 | JGI IMG/M metagenome (GOLD analysis project Ga0137410, IMG submission 108878) | Vadose zone soil fungal communities from Angelo Coast Range Reserve, California, USA - CZODoug1_16fungal (Illumina Assembly) | ecosystem: Environmental > Terrestrial > Soil > Vadose zone... | reverse complement strand
TCGATCCTGCAGGAGCACTTCTTCGTCGTGCCGCCCTGGGCTCCCGGGGTGGAAGTCGGGGTGTTCTTCCTCGTCGTCCTCTACCTGATCGTGCTGCTGCCGCGCCTCAACGCCTCGCTCGCCGCGAGCATCACCTCGTTCGGCCTCGCGGCGCTGATCGTCGCGCACGTGGCGCTGATGAGCGTGCAGGGCATGTGGCTGCAGCTGATGGGCGCCTGCACGCTGCTGCTGGTCGGCCATCTCGCGCTGGTCAGCAAGCGCTTCATCGTCACCGAGCGCGCCAAGGTCAAGTCCGACCAGAGCTCGGCGGAATCGAACCGCATGCTCGGCCTCGCGTATCAGGGCCAGGGCCAGCTCGACCTCGCCTGGGACAAGTTCCGGCAGGTGCCGATGTCCGAGGCGCTCTCCGACAACCTCTACAACCTCGGCCTCGATTTCGAGCGCAAGCGCCAGTTCAACAAGGCCGAGGCGGTGTTCCGCCACATCCATGCCTTCGACGCCAAGTTCCGCGACGTCGGCGAGAAGATCACGCGCACCAAGCAGCTTTCCGAGACCGTCATCCTCGGCGGCGGATCGCATCCCGGCGGCACGCTGCAGCTCAACGTCGGCGAGAAGCCGAAATTCGGCCGCTTCCAGGTCGAGAAGGAGCTCGGCAAGGGCGCAATGGGCGTGGTCTACCTCGGCAAGGACCCGAAGATCGGCCGCGAGGTGGCGATCAAGACGCTGGCGCTGACGCAGGAGTTCGAGGCCGACGAGATCGCCGGGGTGAAAGAGCGCTTCTTCCGCGAAGCGGAGACGGCGGGCAAGCTCACGCACCCCAACATCGTCACCATCTACGACGCCGGCGAGGAGCACGACTACTGCTTCATCGCCATGGAGCTCCTGAAGGGCGGCGACCTGGTACCGTTTACCAAGCAAGGCAACCTGCTGCAGCCGGAGAAAGTGGTGTCGATCGTCGCCCGGGCCGCTGACGCGCTCGGGTACGCGCACCGCGAAGGCGTCGTGCATCGCGATGTGAAACCGGCCAACATGATGTACAACCCTGAAACTGACACCCTGAAACTCACCGATTTCGGCATTGCGCGCCTCACCGCCAGCTCCAAGACCAAGACCGGCATGGTGCTCGGCACGCCGTCTTACATGTCGCCCGAGCAGCTCGCCGGCAGCCGTGTCGACGGCCGCTCGGATCTTTTCTCGCTCGGCGTGACCCTGTATCAGCTCCTCAGCGGGCAACTGCCGTTCGACGGCGATTCGATGGCGCAGCTGATGTTCCGCATCGCCAACGAGGCGCCGGTCGACATCCGTACGGTCAACGCCGGCGTGTCGCCCGGCCTGGTCGCCTTCCTCGGCCGGGCGCTGTCGAAGAAGACCGAAGAGCGCTTCCAGACCGGCGAGGAATTCGGCGGCGCGCTGCGCGCCGCGCTGACGCTCGGAGCGCCGCAACCCGCGGCCGCCGCCGGCAGCGTGGACATCGAGCTCTGATCATGGACCTGACTCAGATCCTCGAAATCGCGACCTGCACCGACCCGGGCATGGTGCGCTCCCACAACGAGGACTCGATCGCCGCCGACGCGGCGAACGGCCTGGTGGTGCTCGCCGACGGCATGGGGGGCTACAACGCCGGCGAGGTGGCGAGCGGCATGGCGACGACCGTGATCGTCACCGAGATGCGCCAGATCCTCTCCGGCTCCAAGCCGTACCAGGTCGACGCCAAGACCAAGGAAGAGATCGCGCCGAAGATCGTGCGCGAGCAGGTGCTGAAGGCGAACACCTCGATCTACCAGGCGGCGCAGACGCAGCCGCAGTACGCCGGCATGGGCACGACGCTGGTGGTCTGCCTTTACTACGACAACCGCATGCTGGTCGCGCACCTCGGCGACTCGCGCCTCTACATGCTGCGCGACGGCAAGTTCAAGCAGGTGACGCGCGACCATTCACTGCTGCAGGAGCAGATCGACTCGGGGATCATCACCGCCGAGCAGGCGAAGAAGGCGGCGCACAAGAACCTGGTCACCAAGGCGCTCGGCATCGATCCCACCGTCGAGCCGGAAATCCACGAGTACCCGACGAAGCCGGGCGATATCTACCTGCTTTGCTCCGACGGTCTGTGCGACATGGTCGAGGACGACGACATCGGCATGACGCTGCAGGCGCTCGGCGCCAACCTCAAGCTGGCCGCCGAGCAGCTGGTGCAGATGGCCAACGACAACGGGGGGCGCGACAACGTTTCGGTTATACTGGTCCGGGTCCTCAGGGAGTACCCCGGCACTAAGGGCATGATGGGAAAGGTGTTCGGCTGGCTAAAATAACCTCCCAGGCGAGCGGGCTATGGCGAAACTGATACTCAGCATGGACGGGCTGGTGCTCAAGGAGATCCCCTTGACCAAGGAGCGCACCACGCTCGGCCGCAAGCCGCACAACGACATCCAGATCGACAATCTGGCGGTGAGCGGCGAGCACGCCGTCATCGTCACCATCCTGAACGATTCGTTCCTCGAAGACCTTGGCAGCACCAACGGCACGGTCGTCAACGGCAACCCCGTCAAGAAGCACTTCCTGCAGAACAACGATGTCATCGAGCTCGGCAAGTACAAGCTGAAGTTCATCGGCGAAGCTGCGCCTGCCGCAGGCGCCGGCGGTGACAAGGCCGACTTCGAGAAGACGATGGTGCTGCGCCCCTCGACCATGAAAGCGGCGGCGCAGGCCGCGGCGGCGGCAGGCGGCGGCGCGCAGGCCGCAGTCGCCGCGCGACAGGCCGCAGTGCAGGCCGCCGGACAGAGCGCGGCTGCGACCGGCATCGCCGACAAGGATGCAGCCAAGGCGCCAGCCATGGCGGCAGCGGCCCCGGCGGCCGCTGCCGCGCCCAGCGCAGCTCCGGCTGCGAAGCCCGCTCAGCCGCTCGGCGCGATCCAGTTGCTCTCGGGAGGCAACGCCGGCAAGGAACTGGAGCTCACCAAGCCGCTCACCACGCTCGGCAAGCCGGGTGTCCAGGTCGCGGTGCTGACGCGGCGGCCGCAGGGCTACTTCATCACCCATGTCGAAGGCGCGGTGCGCCCACAGGTCAATGGCCAGCAGATCGGCGCGGCGCCGCACGCGCTGAAGGATCACGACGTGATCGAGCTCGCCGGCATCAAGATGGAATTCTTCCTCAAGACGTAAAGCCGCAACGGCAGACTTCACCGGTCTGACGCACCTCTGAAACAACACCTCGTACGGATCGCAGTCGGCGTTGCGATCACCCTGCTGTTCGTCGCCCACGCCGCCCGGCAGTACCCGATCGGCTTCATCCGCCAGCTCGACAACATCTTCTACGACGCGCGCGTGCGCATGACCATGCCGCGCGGCAACGAGCGCGGCATCGTCATCCTCGACATCGACGAGAAGAGCCTGGGCGAGATCGGCCGCTGGCCGTGGAGCCGCAAGCTCATGGCCGAGACGGTCACCAAGCTCTTCGAGCAGCACGGCATCGCCGTGCTCGGCTTCGATGTCGTGTTCGCCGAGCGCGATCCGAGCTCGGGCATCGATGCGCTCGACGCGTTGGTGCAGGGCGAGTTGAAGCAGGCGGCAGGGTTCCAGCAGGCGTACCGCGAGCTGCGGCCGAAGCTCGACAACGACGCGACTTTCGCCGCGTCGATCAAGGGCCGGCCAGTGGTGCTCGGTTACTACTTCAATTCCCGCGCCGACGCGGTGCGCGCAAATGCGCTGCCCGAGCCGATACTGCCGAAAGGCACCTTCGAGGGGCGCGACGTCAGCTTCTACCGCTGGACCGGCTACACCGGTAACCTGCCGATCTACCAGCAGCACGCCGCGGGCGCCGGGCATTTCAACCCGGCGGTCGACGACGACGGCGTGTCGCGGCGCGTGCCGATGCTGCTCGAGTTCGAGGGCGCGTACTACGAGCCGCTGTCGCTCGCCGTGCTGCGCACTTTCATCAAGCTGCAGACCGGGACCGCGGCCGAGGTCCGGCCAGGGTACCCCGAGGGCTATAACACCCTCGAATGGCTGCAAGTCGGTCCCTATACTGTGCCGGTAGACCAGCGCGCAGCGGCGCTCATACCCTATCGCGGCGGCAAGGGCGCGTTCGAGTACGTCTCGCTCGCCGACGTGGTCAAGGACCGCATCGCGCCGGGCGCATTGAAAGGCCGGATCGCGCTCGTCGGCACCACTGCGCCGGGACTTCTCGACCTGCGTGCCACGCCCGTCGACGGCGCATTTCCCGGGGTTGAGATTCACGCGAACGTGATCGCCGGCATGATCGACGGCAGCATCCGGCAGGCGCCGAAATACACGCTCGGCGCCGACATCGTCATCCTCGCGCTCGCCGGCATCTCACTCGCGCTGCTGATTCCGATGCTGTCGGCGCTCTGGGCGACCGTCGCCGCCGGGCTGGGGCTGCTGTTCATCGTCGGCGTCAACGTCGCGTTCTGGCAGAACGGCGTGGTGCTGCCGCTCGCCGGCGGCGTGCTGATGGTGGCCGCGCTTTACACGATCAACATGGCCTACGGCTACTTCGTCGAGTCGCGCTCCAAGCGGCAGCTCGCAGGCCGCTTCGGCGAGTACGTGCCGCCGGAACTGGTCGACCGCATGGCGCGCGACCCCGGCAAGTACGGCATGGAGCCGAAGGACGCGGAGCTGACGATCCTGTTCTGCGACGTGCGCGACTTCACCTCGATCACCGAGTCGCTGAAAGCCGCCGAGTTGCGCGAATACATCAACGAGTACCTGACGACGATGAGCGCCATCATCCGCGGCCGCCACCGCGGCACGCTCGACAAGTACATCGGCGACGCGATCATGGCGTTCTGGGGCGCGCCGGTGCTGGACCCGGAGCACGCGCACAACGCGGTGCTCGCCGCGCTCGACATGCAGAAGGAGTGCGTGGCGCTGAATGCCCGCTTCGCCGCGCGCGGCTGGCCGACGATCCGCGTCGGCATCGGCGTCGAGTCCGGCATGGTGCGGGTCGGAGACATGGGCTCGCAGATCCGCCGCGCCTACACGGCGATGGGCGATGCGGTGAACGTCGCCTCGCGGCTCGAGGGGCGCACCAAGTACTACGGCGTCGATGTGCTGGTCGGCGAAGCCACGCGGCGCTTGGCGAAGGACTTCATGTTCCGCGAAGTCGACCGCATCCGGGTCAAGGGCAAGCGCCGCGTCGTCACCGTGTTCGAGCCGCTCGGCCCGATGGCGGTGCTCGCTCCCGAGCGACAGGAGGAGATGCGGCTCTGGACCCAGACGCTGCGGGCCTACCGCGCCGCGCAGTGGGACCAGGTGGATGTAAATTTGATCAATCTGCAGCGCGCCAACCCGCAAACCGCCCTCTACCGAGCGTTTTCTGACATCGTGGCCGACAAGCGTCGCAATCCGCCGCCGTCGGACTGGGACGGCATCACCGCATTCGCGGAGAAGTAGTGGAAAATGCCGCCGCCGGAAGGTCAAAATTTCATTGAAAATCAGTGCCGCTGCCGCTAGGATGTAAAGTCCAGAATAAGCAGCACCAGCAGGTCCATGCAGGGAGGAAGGCGATGAGCGCAGTTCTGAGCCATCAGGCACCGACGCAGACGGATGTCGGCGCCCGCTTGGCGTTCCAGAAGCAGCTCCAGGCGGTCACCAACAAGATCCACGCCACCAACAACATCGACGAGATCATGCTCGAGGTGAGCGCGGACGTGTGCGCGCTGTTCAACGCCGACCGGCTGACGATCTATTCGATCGGCGAGGACAAGCAGGCGATCGTCTCCAAGGTCAAGACCGGCCTCAACTCCTTCAAGGACCTCAAGCTGCCGATCGCCGAGCACTCGATCGCCGGCTACGCGGCGTTCTCGAAGAAGACCATCAACATCAAGGACTGCTACGACGACGCCGAGCTGCGCGGCATCAACCCCAACCTGCGCTTCCTCCAGGAAGTCGACAAGCGCACCGGCTACCGCACCAAGCAGCAGCTGGTGGCGCCGATTTCCGAGCAGGGCACGGGCGAGCTGATCGGCGTAATCCAGATCATCAACAACAAGGCCGGCGTGCCGTTCGGCGCGCTCGCCGAGGAGGGCGTGAGCGAGCTCTCCCAGACCCTCGCCATCGCCTTCAAGCAGCGCCAGAAGCCGATGGTGGTCAAGACCAAGTACGACCACCTGATCGCCGACGCGGTGCTATCGGCGGGCGAGTTCGAGCTCGCCTCGCGCCAGGCGCGCAAGAAGGCGGTCGATATCGAGCAGGTGCTGGTCGACGAGTTCCAGGTCAAGATCCCGGCGATCGGCGCGGCGCTGTCGAAGTTCTTCGGCGTGCCCTACGAGGTCTACAAGTCCGATCGTGTCAAGCCGGCCGACCTGCTGAAGAACCTGAAGCGCGATTACGTCGAGCAGAACCTGTGGCTGCCGATCGACGACAGCAAGGACGGCCTGGCCGTGATGTGCCTCGATCCCGAGCGCATCCGCTCGTCGCGCATCGCCTCCAACGTCTTTCCGAAAGCGCGCATCGTCTTCCGCGTCACGACGCAGAAGGAGTTCAAGGAGACCGTCAACCAGTTCTACGGCCAGGAGAAGGCCGAAGTCGATCTCGACCTCGACAAGATGCTCGAGGACGACGCCCCCCTGGAAGGCGGCGAAACGGTCGACGAGGCATCCGCCGCGGCCGACAACGAGCTGGTGAAGCTGGTCAACAAAGTGATCGTCGACGCCTTCAACCAGGGCGTCTCGGACATCCATATCGAGCCCTACCCGGGCAAGGCGAAGACCGAGATCCGCTTCCGCAAGGACGGCTCGCTCGCCGCCTACCTCGAGATCCCGTCGAGCTACCGCGCCGCGCTCGCCGCCCGGATCAAGATCATGTGCGACCTCGACATCTCGGAGAAGAGGAGGCCGCAGGACGGCAAGATCAAGTTCAAGAAGTTCGGCCCGCTCGACATCGAGCTGCGGGTGGCGACCATCCCGACCGCCGGCGGCGTCGAGGACATCGTCATGCGGATTCTCGCCGCCGGCGAGCCGATCCCGCTCGAGAAGATGGGCTTCTCGCCGCGCAACCTGGAAAGCCTGCAGACCACGGTGCAGAAACCCTACGGCCTGTTCTTCGTCTGCGGCCCGACCGGTTCGGGGAAGACGACGACGCTGCACTCGGTGCTCAAGTTCCTCAACACGCCCGACACCAAGATCTGGACTGCGGAAGACCCGGTCGAGATCACGCAGAAGGGCCTGCGCCAGGTGCAGGTGAACAAGAAGGCGGGCCTCGACTTCGCGGTGGTGATGAAAGCGTTCCTGCGCGCCGACCCGGACATCATCATGGTCGGCGAGATGCGCGACAAGGAGACCACCGGCACCGGCATCGAGGCGTCGCTCACCGGCCACCTGGTGTTCGCCACGCTGCACACCAACTCGGCGCCGGAATCGATCATCCGCCTGCTCGACATGGGCATGGACCCGTTCAACTTCGCCGACGCGCTGCTCGGCATCCTGGCGCAACGCCTGGCGAAGCGCATGTGCAGCTGCAAGCAGCCCTACGTGCCCGAGGCGGCCGAGCTCACCTCCTTCCTGCGCGAGTACTGCGACGAGCTGATGGCGACCTCGCGCTTCAAGGCCGACCCGAAGGGCCAGATGGAAGCGGTCTACAAGGACTGGGTCAAGCTCTACGGAAACGACAAGGGCCAGCTGCAGTTCTACAAGCCGGTGGGTTGCGACAAGTGCGGCGGCGGCGGCTTCAAGGGTCGCTGCGGCCTGCACGAGCTGCTGATCGCGACCGACAAGCTGAAGAAGCTGATCCAGGAGCACGCGCGCAACGCCGAGATGCTGGCCCAGTGCCTTGAGGACGGCATGCGCACGCTGAAGCAGGACGGGATGGAGAAGTGCCTCACGGGGGTGACGCACATCAAGGAAGTGCGCGCCGTCTGTATTAAGTAATCGCCAACCACGCAAAGGCTTGACTGGTCCTCGCATGAGCACCATGACGGACAGCACGGTCGGCCTGCGATTGTCGGATCTGGCGCCGACCGCGGAAGAGGATCTCGTCCAGCGGCTCGAGCAGCTCAACTCGATCGGCGTCTCGCTCTCCGGCGAGACCGACATCAACCGCCTGCTGGAGACGATCCTCACCGCGGCGAAGTCGATCACCCGCGCCGACGGCGGCACGCTGTACCGCGTCACCGAGGAAAAGACGCTGCGCTTCGAGATCCTGCGCACCAGCTCGCTGAAGAATTACCTCGGCGGCACCACCGGCAATCCGGTGCCGTTCTACCCGATCCAGCTCTACGGCAAGGACGGCCAGCCGAACCACAACATGGTGGCGGCCCACGCTGCGCTCACCGGCAAGACGGTCAACATCGCCGACGCCTACACGGCGGAGGGCTTCGATTTCTCCGGCACCCGCGCCTTCGATTCCAAGACCGGCTATCGCTCCAAGTCGTTCCTGACGGTGCCGATGCGCAACCACCAGAACGAGAGCATCGGCGTGCTGCAGCTCATCAACGCGCAGGATCCTCGCACCGGCGAGATCGTGCCGTTCTCGCCGTCCGACCAGCGGCTCGCGGAGTCGCTCGCCTCGCAGGCGGCGATCGCGCTCACCAACCGCATGCTGATCAACCAGCTCGAGGAGCTTTTCGAGTCGTTCATCACGCTGATCAATACCGCGATCGACGAGAAGTCACCTTATACCGGCGGCCACTGCCAGCGCGTGCCGATGCTGACCATGCTGCTCGCCGAGGCGGTCAACGAGACGCGCGCCGGTCCGCTTGCCGACTTCCAGATGTCGGACAAGGACCGCTACGAGCTGAAGATCGCCGGCCTGCTGCACGACTGCGGCAAGGTGACCACGCCGGTGCACGTGGTCGACAAGGCGACCAAGCTGGAGACGATCTTCGACCGGATCCACCTCATCGACACGCGCTTCGAGATCCTGAAGCGCGACGCCGAGATCGAGCACCTGAAGAAGAAGCTCGACGACAAGCAGCTGCGCGACCGGCTGCGCCAGCTCGACGAGGACCGCCGCTTCCTGCAGATGTGCAACATCGGCGGCGAGCGCATGTCCGACGACAACATCGCGCAGGTGCAGCGCATCGCCAGGTACCGCTGGCGCGACCTCTCCGGGCACGAGGCCGACTTCCTCACCGAGGAAGAGGTGAAAAACCTCACCATCCGCGCCGGCACCCTGACCGACGACGAGCGCAAGGTCATCAACCACCACATCGTCGCGACGATCAAGATGCTCGAGGCGCTGCCCTGGCCGAAGCACCTGACCAACGTGCCCGAGTACGCCGGCGGCCACCACGAGCGCATGGACGGCAAGGGCTACCCGCGCGGCCTGACGCGCGAGCAGATGTCGGTGCAGGCGCGCTGCATGGGCATCGCCGACATCTTCGAGGCGCTGACCGCCAAGGACCGGCCCTACAAGAAGGGCAAGACCCTCTCCGAGTCGCTGGAGATTCTTGGCAGGATGAAGCTGAACCACCACATCGATCCCGATCTCTTCGATATCTTCGTGCGGCGCAAGGTCTATCGGCGCTACGCCGAGACGTTCCTCGACCCGGAGCAGATCGACTCGGTCGACGAGTCGCGCATCCCTGGCTATCAGCCCTAGTTTGCGGAAAGCGCTGTTCCTTCCCGCGGCGTTGGCGGTCTTCACCGCGTCCGGCTTCGCCGGCCTGATCTACGAGTCGATCTGGAGCCACTACCTCAAGCTTTTCCTTGGGCACGCGGCCTACGCGCAAACCCTGGTGCTGGCGATCTTCATGGGCGGCATGGCGCTCGGCGCCTGGGCGGCGAGCCGGCTGTCGCCGCGCCTGCGCGACCTGCTCATGGCGTACGCGCTGATCGAGGCGGCGATCGGCGTGACCTCGCTCTTTTTCCACGACGTATTCGTCGCCATGACCGCCATGGCGTTCGACCGCGTCATTCCGGCGCTCGGCAGCCCCGACGCCGTGCAGGCCTTCAAGTGGTCGCTGGCCGCCGCGCTGATCCTGCCGCAGTCGGTGCTGCTCGGCGCAACCTTTCCGCTCATGACCGGCGGCGTGCTACGGCTGCGGCCGGAGCGCGCCGGCTACGTCGTGGCCATGCTCTACTTCACCAACAGTCTCGGCGCTGCGGCAGGCGTGCTAGCGAGCGGCTTCTATTTCATCGGCGCCGCCGGCTTGCCGGGGACCCTGGTTGCCGCGGGCGTCGTGAACCTTGCGGTCGCAGCGGCTGTTTTCTTCATCCGGCCCCTGGGCGGGCAGGCAGACGCACCGCCGCGCGCGCCGGTCGCCGCCGTCGCCGTGCCGCGCCTGAGGCTGTTGCTCGCCGTGGCGGCGCTGACCGGCGCCTCGTCCTTCATGTACGAGATCGGCTGGATCCGCATGCTGGCATTGGTCCTCGGCTCTTCGACTCACTCGTTCGAGCTGATGCTCTCCGCATTCATCCTCGGCATTGCTTTCGGCGGGCTGGCCATCCGGCGGCGCATCGACGCCGCGGGCGATCCGCTGCGGCTCCTGGGATGGGTGCAGCTGGCGATGGGCATCGCCGCGCTCGCAACGCTGCCAATCTACGCCTCGAGTTTCACGGCGATGCAGGCGGCGCTGACCGCTCTCGCGCCGACTGAAAACGGCTACGTCGCCTTCCACTTCGTGAGCCACGCGATCTGCCTGGCGGTGATGTTCCCCGCGGCCTTCTGCGCCGGCATGACGCTGCCGCTCATCACCGCCGCGCTGCTGCGCAACGGCGCGGGAGAGCGTGCCCTCGGACAGGTCTACGCCGCCAATACATTGGGCGCGATCGTCGGCGTTTTCGTCGCCGTGCACGTCGGCATGGTGCTGCTGGGCCTGAAGGGATTGATCGTCGCCGGTGCGGTCATCGACTTGGCGCTCGGGGTCGTATTGCTGGGCAGCGGGATCGGCGGCTCGCGGCGCGCTTTTGCCGCGGCGGCGATCGGCGCGGTCGTCGTCATTGCCGCGATCGCAGGCGTGCAGCTTGACGCGCACCGCATGGCGTCCGGGGTTTTCCGCACCGGCGTCCTGCTGCGCGCCGGGGGACCGGAGCAGGCGGTGCTACAGATCGACGGTAAGACGGCGACCATCAGCGTCACCGAGTCGCAGGGCACGCGCGCGCTGCGCACCAACGGCAAATCCGAGGGCGCGATCCGGCTGGGGCCGGGGGCGCCTCTCGACGACGAGCTGATGATGACGCTGCTCGGCGCGCTGCCGCAGTTCTTTTCGCCCGAGGCGCAGCAGGTGGCGACCATCGGCTTCGGCACCGGCCTCACATCGCACGTGATCCTCGCCTCGCCGAGCATCCAGACCCTCGACACGATCGAGATCGAGCCCGCGGTGCTGGTGGCGGCGCAGCGCTTCCGGCCGCGCAACGCGCGCGCCCTGGACGACCCGCGCAGCCGGATACATTTCGATGACGCCAAGACCTACTTCTCCGCGCAGCAGAAGCGCTACGACCTGATCGTCTCGGAGCCGTCCAATCCCTGGGTGAGCGGCGTGTCGGGCTTGTTCTCGAGGGAGTTCTACGCCACCACCCGCCGCTACCTGCGCGACGATGGGCTGCTGCTGCAATGGGTGCACATCTATGAAATGACACCGCCGCTGGTGGCGACGATCATCGGCGCGCTGAACGAGAACTTCGAGGACTACGAACTGTGGCTCGCCAACCACGGCGACATGATCGTCGTCGCCGTGCCGAAGGGGAAGCTGCCACGCCTGGACGAGAGCGCTTTCGCCAATCCGCGGCTGCGCGAAGACCTCGAGCGCTTCAACATCCGCAACCTCGACGACCTGCTCGTGCACCGCGTCGGCGGCCGAGCTGTGCTCGGGCCCTACTACGCCGCCTTTGGCGTGCAGGTGAACTCCGATTTCGCGCCGGTGCTGGACCTGAACGCCGCGTTTGCCCGTTTCCTGCGTCAGCAGGTCGACGACATGCCGCGTCTCCTGGAGGCTCCCATCCCGGTGCTCGCGCTTTTCGACCGGCCGCAGGGGCGGCAGCCCGACCCCAGCCGCTTTTCTCCGGGCGAGCACCCCGGGCTGCGGCGCAGTGATCGCGCCAAGCGGGCCGAGATGGCAGGCGCTTATCTGCGCACCGGCCGCGCCGCGCTGCTCGAGCCGCTGCCGGGGCCGCTGGCCGCGGATCTCGCACTATTGCGCGCCGCGCTGATCGAATGCCGGGTAGATGTCCCGCCGGCGACGCTGCGCCGAGCGCTGACCGAGGCGGCGGGTCTGGTGAATCCTCACCTGCCACGACCGGTCCGGGAGGGACTGTGGAAGCGTCTCGGCGCATCGACCTGCGCCGGCGCTTCCGCAGCCAGGCCGTGGCTGTCACTGCACGCTGCGATCGCCAGCGACGATGCACGCGGGATCGTCGCGGCGGCCGACGGGCTGCTGCGAAGCGAGCTCAGCCCGGATCTGGCGCCATACGTCGTTGCCGCGCACATGAGCGGTCTCTTGCTCGTCAACGATGGTCTGGGGGCACTACGCTCCTTCCAGGCGCATCGGGGCAAGCTCGGGACAGGGTCAGGCACCTGGGACCCAGTATTCCGCCTCCTCGTGGGCCAGACCTTGGGGAGGTGACGAAAATTGTCGGTTCCCGCCGATTCTGGGCAGCTGGCATGAATTCACGACAGTCCAAGCTATTGGTTTATATAGATTTAGTTTTCATTGAGGCGCTGTGTCATGCTGGCACGACAGTTGCTTCTAGAGGGCGCGGTCAGTTGTTTGACCGGTCCTCCATCTAACAGGGAGCTTCAATGAAACGTATCCAGCAAGGCTTTACCCTGATCGAACTGATGATCGTGGTTGCGATCATCGGCATTCTGGCGGCGGTTGCGCTGCCAGCGTATCAGGACTACACGGTTCGCGCGAAGATGTCCGAGGTGATGCTTGCCGCGAGCGCGTGCCGCACGTCGATCACCGAGATCTATCAGTCGGGCGGTACGCCCCCGGGAGCGGGCAGCTGG
>Ga0137410_10002336_pt1 | contig 12920 bp, 15 predicted proteins | sample CZODoug1_16funga_FD_108878 | JGI IMG/M metagenome (GOLD analysis project Ga0137410, IMG submission 108878) | Vadose zone soil fungal communities from Angelo Coast Range Reserve, California, USA - CZODoug1_16fungal (Illumina Assembly) | ecosystem: Environmental > Terrestrial > Soil > Vadose zone... | reverse complement strand
CGAACCGCGCTGGGCCCGTCCATGCGAGTTTCCGCGCGTTGCACCCGGGGTCGTGTCCAAGCCGCACACGATCGGCTGGCTGGCCGCGTACGCCGCGTCGGCTGAGAAGTTTGTGGATCGCCTCCCCGACGCCGTTGCCAAGGTCGAGGTCGAGAACGGGCGGCACAGCGTGTGGCTGAGCGGCGGCGGAGTCGTCTCCGAGCCGATCTTCGTGCCGAGGCCAAGCAACGGCGCCGCGCAAACCGAGGACGACGGTTGGGTGCTCGCGCTCGTATACGATCCGGCCTCCGACGCATCCAATGTCACGGCGCTCGACGCGCGCGACCTCTCGGCAGGGGCCCTCTTCCGCGCGTGGTTCGATCACCACGTGCCCCCGACGTTCCACGGTGCATTTGCACCCGGGCAAATGGTCATCCCAAGCTGATGACGGCCGAAGCAAATTACTTCCGGTTTTCTTGAAGGTACATAGTGCGTTCGAACCAGTCCGAGCGTGACTACGATCGCGCCATTGCCGAATACGACGCGGCGCTCCGACTGTTTCCCGACGATTTTCCTTCACTCTACCGCCACGGCCTCGCCAAGCACAGAAAGAGCGATGCGGCCCGCGTATATCAGCATTATGGCCACGACCGCACAGAGCAGAAATGTCATTGTTGTTGGCATTGAATGCGCGTCGAATGCTTATGGGTGCTGGTCAAGTTTGAACACTCTCGGAATAAAAAGTCGGCATGTGTCATGCGCAAACGGAAGGCTCTGTCGACTCTTACCCCATCTTCGGCGTGACAGGGACGGCAAACTTTTCAAAGAAATCGTCGGCAGTCTTCTTCGCCGAGCTTGTTGATGAGGCGTTGTCCGAGCTGCGCGAGTTTGCCGCCGAAACATTGAAACGAAGACGGTCGCTATCGGAGAACAATAGAATGCCTTGGTAGCCACGACACGAAAGGTGGAACAGACGTCATGACCAGCCTCCAACAAACCAAGTGTCAGAACTCCTTACCTCGCATCCAGGCCTGAACGTCGCTCTTGGCCTGCGTCTCCGAGATGCGGGAGCGGTCCTTGACCATGGTGCTGAGCTGAACCTCGTTCTTGATCGTCGACAGGTCGAAGTTGGTCATAAAGCCCCATCGCTGCTGCGCGTCCTGCATGTAGCCCCTTTTGCGCGCGACCGTGCCGGCGCTCTCGCCGCCTTGAAATCCGAACATGCTGATTCTCCTGGAGAGCGAGCGGCCGAAGGCCGGGCGAACAGTCCTGAAGTTCTCGCTTCGCGAAGAACCGTTCTGAATTGCTTCCCACGTCTTCTATTTGGTCATGATCGAGGATGATACAAGCAGTTAGATTTATTTATCTTTTGCCTTCTCAGACTTAATGTGAGCAATTCTGGACGGTATTCAACCCGGCGAGGGCGCATGCAAAGTCACCAGCAGCCAAAATGAGAAGCTTGGCCGGGGCGTACAACAGGACAGTGCCAACCCCTGAATACGAGAGAGAACCCGCCAGTCGGCGGTGTTAGCCACGTGAGCAGATTTGATCTGACTGCACGCGCCTAGGCTTTCCGACAAAGGGCGCCTCATGGAGGAGGCTGCCATGGAGAAGATGATAATACTGGTTGCCATACTGAGCATCATCGTCGTTGCAAGCAAATTTGGCCGGACTCTCCCCACGGCGTGTTCCTAGCGATCCGCTGCGCCGGCCCATTATTGTTCATTTCGACCAGGTGAGAATCCGACAGTATCCTAATTGACTGTTGGCCGGAGTGAGCAATTCTATACAGACTCGGACGACCGATCGGCTCAGTTTCGCCAATGCCGGACGCTTCCCATTCCCCGACTGCTAGCGCGCCCGAGGAAACGGGCCGAGTTTGCTTCTAGCGTGGTGTATGGGTGTGCGTAGAAGGATTGAAGAACAATGCTGGCCAAACCAGAGGTCGTTATCGTGCCGGTCGAGGCATCGGTTCCTAGCTCAGCCAGGCAGTTTCACCGCATTTGGGCTCCAGCAGTCCTATTCATTGGACTAGTGCTCACCTTAGCATGGACGGCGCTTCTAGGATTTGGGCTCGTCAATGCAGTTGCATTGGCGTTTTAGCAGTACCAGCCCTCGGTGCTGCGTCAAGCCATGGTACCAGTTGGCCAATCTTCGTTGTTGTACGGTAAGGGGGACGAGAAACAAGCATGAACGGCTCGCGGCCGTTCAAGTATCTTACTTCCGATCCAGTCTTGGCTGCTACCCAACCGATCGTCGGTGGCGTCCCGCAATGCCGACCGACATCGGGTTTTGTGCATGCGTCGATTGGCGGTGAAGGCATGACTCTTATCGATATTTCCAAAGTGCAACGTGGAAATCCGCTCGAAGTGATCGAGCGCATGGCGACCACTCACCTATGGTCGTGCGAGCGTGCCTGCGAGGACGAGGTTACTATTGTCGTGCGGGGGAAGTGGGGCGACTATCAGGTCTCATTCACCTGGATGCATGATATGGAGGCACTGCATCTTGCTTGTTCCTTCGAACTCAAAGTTCCAGAACGCAACAATGCCGAGGTCCAGCATCTGGTTCCGATGATCAACGCGCAGATGTGGGTAGGACATTTCGATCTCTGGCCTACGGATGGACTAGTAATGTTTCGTTATACACACTTGCTTTCCGGTGGCGTCGAGGCGTCGGATCGGCAGTGCGAGGTGCTGTTGTCGGCAGCGCTCGACGCATGCGAGCAGTACTACTCGGCGTTCCAGTTAGCGGCCTGGGCCGGCGTGGGCGCGCACGAGGCGCTCGCAGCGGTGATGTTTGAGACCGCCGGCGAGGCTTGAGTTAGTGGTTCACGGGATAGCTCAGCGAGACGCCGGTTGAAGCGGGACATCCTCGGGCGGCACCTCGTGCGCCATCAGTCCCTTGAACCGGCTCGGCAACAACTCGGTCAGGCCGAACCGGCGTAAAGTCTCGATATGCACGAAAACGTCGGGCGCGTTTCCGCCGCTGGCGAAGAAGCCGAACCCGCGCGGCCAACTGCACCACTTCACCTGCGCCCGGCCGAGCTCGCGGGTCGCCATTTCGGAAACGTGGGTGTCCGACGGCATCATCTGTGTTGGAAGCACCGTCGATTCATCCATGGAGAAAACGCGGAACGCTTGCAGGCCCCGCGAGCACTGCAGAACCTCGACCACGACGCGCGCGCCCTCATAGGCGACCTCGAAACCACCGCGCCGCAGGCACGCAACGGACAGAAGAATGTCGGGCATCCCATCGTCGGGAACGATAATGCCATAGCCCTTAGACGCGTCGAACGATTTGATGACGCCGCCGAGTTCGATGATGCTCGCGGTCTCACTCTGACTCTCGGTCTGGCGGTCAATCCCCATAACGGCTACTCAACCGCTTCAAATCCATTTTGTTCGACGCCATGACACCCCCCGTTGCCGCTCAACAATGCTGACGCTCGGAGAGTCGAGCAGCAGTCACTTTCCGAAGATCGCCATCGAAAAAGTCGCCAACTCCACTCAACGCATTGGCGTCAGTGGGTATCTCTTTGGCGTGAGCAAGCTGAGAGTTTGAGCTTGGCAGCAAAAACCGTACGTTATCGGACATATGTAAGAATTGTACGTTATCGAACGTACGGTGCGGTACCTTGCAAGTCAAGTTAGCGCCGAGGGATCCCAATTTCGTCCGTACGCGGGCGAATGATATCAGGCCCGACGCAGGACGGCCGTTCGGCGCATGTGTGTGCCGATCGGTCAATTTGGCGTTCAAATTTGGCCCTGTATCGGCGTTCAAAAACTGCATGTCGAATGACAAGTCAGTACTAACGCAGGGAACCACTAGAAGGATCATCGTACGCAACCGTACGTTCTATCCGATCAACCGACGGAATTCCGCTTCCGGCGTGCCGTAGGTCCCTCCGGCGGTCCGCTCAATTCCCTTTCGATCGAGCACAACGATCTCGCCTCTGGCCGTGCGAATGAGTTTCTTGCGTTCGAGATCGTTCAACGCATCGGTCACGCCGGCTCGTCTGACGCCCAGCATCAGCGCTAGAAATTCATGCGTCAGCGGCAGCGTGTTGGCTCGGACCCGGTCGTGCGCCATCAGGAGCCAGCGGGCCAGCCGCGCATCGACCTTGGCCCGCGCATTTGCCATTGCGGTTTGAGCGGTCTGCACCAAGAACACCTGAACATATTTGAGGAATAGGCCGTGCATGGCCTCGCTCGCTTTCATCGCTGCGCGAAGATGAGAGACAGTGATACGCTGCCCCTCTCCAGCGACCTGCATATAGGTTTCATTTGGCGAGCGGTCGCTGCCCAGCACCACGGAGGTACCGGTCATGCCCTCGCTCCCGACCAGTCCGACCTCGACCCGTGTGTCCTTTTCCTGGATCGCGACCACCGATGCGATCCCCACATTCGGGAAGTACACATCGTCAATGCGCAGATTGGGCACTTCCAGGCTCTTCCTGACGTCGAGCGGCAGGGCCTCCAAGTGAGGCAGTAGCAAAGCGAAATCGGCCTGCGAAAGCACCGTGAGCAATCGATTGCGAGGCCGGGATGGGGACTTTGCGGGCATGGCTCTTTTCCCTTGAAAGGGGCAAGAGCACAGCAGTGTCTCCTAAACACCCGCGCCCAATAAGGTTGCTGCAGGCGGTGGGTTGAATATAGGCTCGTCGGCTCGAACAACCTAACGATATTGGGGGAAACCTCCGCTCTTTGTACGGAGCCGTACGGCGATGCAATCGTTGATATGAGAAGCGGTCGTCGTCGAAGGACCCCGACTGTCCGCCAGGGATGGCCTACTGCGGCCATGCTCGAGCGGATTTTCCGCGACGGCGCGGCCCCTGTGGATAAACCGCGTTGAGTGAGCAATTCTATACAGACGCGGGGCGACTCATCGGTTGAACCTTACCGCTGCCGGGCGCTTCCCGTCCCCCCGTTAAGCGCCCGAGGACCCCGGCCGGAGTCTATTTTCTAAACTAGTGATGTATGCGTATGCGTAAGAGAGGAGCCCCGTATTACGGGGCTCTTTCGCGGCCTCTGTCTCTCAGTCACCGAGGCCCGGCGATGTGACAAGCTTGGCCCTTGAAATGACGACGGCTGTTCCAAGCAGACCGTTTTGCACTTGTGACTGCGGCAATTTCGCTTGCCGGTGGGCTTTCACGCGATCGCGAGCCAATCCGCGTTGATCGACGGTCCCTGCGAATTTGCTTGGACTCTTCTGCGTCCGGAAGCGTACACTACCGCATCACCGACAGCGGCCCTGTGCCAGGCGTCGGTGGCTGAGAGACAATTGAGCTCCCGCCTGAATGGAGGGGAAGCCGTTATGTCTCGTGCACTCAGATCAAGCCGCTCCAAGCGAAACAGAGATCGCGAAACAGCGAGGCGCGCGCTGTTTGATCCTGCGGTATTCTTAGAGACGACGGCCAATGGCCGAGTCATGTCCACGCATTCGAAGAAAGATGTCATTTTTGCCCAGGGCGACGATGCGGATTCAGTTTTCTATATCAGGAAGGGCAAGGTCAAAGTCGCCATCGTATCCAAGCAGGGCAAGGAAGCCGTCATCGCGCTCCTGGGGCCAGACGAATTTGTTGGCGAGGGATGCTTGATCGGACAGCCGAAGCGCTTGGCGACAGCATCTGCGATGTCGGAATGCGAGACGATGCGAGTGGCAAAGACGGAAATCCAGCGGGTCCTTGATGACGAGCCCACATTTTCGCAAATGTTTGTCACGCATATTTTGGCGAGGAGCGCCCGGGTCGAAGAAGACTTAGTCGATCAGCTTTTCAACTCAACCGAAAAACGGCTTGCGCGCCTGCTATTGCTATTGGCCAATTTCGGAAAGGAAGGCCGACCGCAGCCCATTCTCGCGAAGATCAGTCAGGAGACACTTGCCGAGATGATAGGAGCAACTCGGTCGCGTGTGAGCCACTTCATGAATAAGTTCCGTCAATTAGGATTCATTGAATATAACGGACATGTAGAAGTCCATAATTCGTTACTGAGTGTACTTCTGGCGGATCATCCACGCACTGTGAACGCGGCGCGAAACGTTAGTTGAAGTTGGAGTGCCATCCGAGACAGGAAACACGAAACGCACGACTCAGGGCAAGAGCGGTGGAGACGGCCGAGAGCACTCAAAGGAGGCTCACCATGGATACAACCACGCTTTTGATTATAGTTCTTATTGTTCTTCTGCTGGGCGGCGCCTGGTATGGCCGGGGACGCTGGTACTAAGCAACGCCCTTACAGGCAACGGCAAGCAACCTGGGCTTCGTCGGAACCGAGCGTACAACTGTTTAAGTTTCGCGATGGAGAACACGGAAAGATTTTGCTCAAGTGGCCCCGCCCGGCCAAAGCCGAGCGAGGCCTGTCGAGAGCAAACGTCGTCGTGTTACCTGCTGGCGATCGAAGTGGATCGCTTCAGCACGTAATTGATAGTGTTGCCGGTCAACGTGGTCGTGTTGGTGAGCCTCAACTCGTTGGCCGATACTGTAACCGTTCGTTTTTGCTCCATTCCGACCTGATTCGGAAACGTGCTGGTCTCGACAAGCATGGTGATGGTCTTGGCCGCCTCATCGACCGTGTATGTGCCGAAATAGGCGATAGATCCTTCCATAATCGCTTTGTTTTCCGCCGGCGTCGACTTCATCGGATCTTGCGCCGCGAGCTTCGGAAGGTCGGAACGCGCGTAAATGACAACGAATCGGCCGTTCGCGTCGAAGACGTTGACGCCCTTCGGATTGGCACCAAACCGTTCGAACTTGCTGCCATCCTTGCCCACCTGCTCCCAGGAGACAGCCGTCCAGGTTCCGGCAAGCTGCTCCTTGAGGGTTTTTTGCTGGGCCGTGGCGGCGCCTGGCAGCATGAGTGCCAACGCAGGAATCACCGAAAGACTGAAAATGTGACGACGATTCATTGGTGTTCTCCATCATTTGTATGAAAGGTGCAGGGTGCCCGCTGCGAGCAGCGCGCAAATGTGCAGGACGCGGGCACAAAAGGCCCGCGCAGTGGGTATGCTCACCGATGGCATAAGCGCTGCCGATTGAGGGAGAGCGGGGACTTCGGAACGTCGCCGTTTTGGAGGCAGCCTTGGAACCAGCAGAACCATGCCAGTATCTCTTTAACATGGCGCCTTGGGGTCAAAGCGCAAGCGCGAATGCGAAATAAGTATTCGCGAAGTGTGAGCGATCTTGCACAGACTTCTCATGTGAGGAGGTCGAGATTAAGCGCAATGATCAAAGGGTATCCTATGACGCTACTTTTTTGGTACGTGGGTTTCGTGCTTGCGGGCGACGTGCTGGCCTATCTTTTTGGGCGCTTCGTCGAGTATGAGTGGGGCTCAAACGCGAGCTTGATTGTATTTCTCACGCTCTACTTTCTCAGTCTCTGGGTCTCGTGGATCCTGGCGGTATGGATGACCGAACCAAAGAGGCAAGCCGCGTAAATCGGAAGCACAATGCTCGACCGCATTGGGCGCGGAAGGTCCCCGTCATGGCGACCAGTCATTTTGTCCCAATGACAATGGAATGCGTGCCCGTCAATGGAGCGACGCACGGAGACAAAAAGCAGTCACACTGATGAAATTCAGTAGCTATTCGTCATTGTCGTACCCATATACGTGTATGACAAACATTTCCGACGTTAAGGCTACTCCATCGGCGGCAATCGCCAGGTGGGAGAATGAAGGCGGTGCCCCGAGCCGGCCGGAGCGCGACAAAGTCATGAGCCGGTTCGTCCCGCCGATCGTTGTCCCCGCGAGCAGCGTACCTCGCATGCCTTGATTGATCCGCCCTCGAAAGGGAACCATGTGGCTACGAAAGAACGGTTGGCGGCGATGGCGGCCTCGCATTGCGCCGTGTGCGCAGGAGCAATGGTCATCAAGCTTGTGGAGAGGGACCCAAGCGACGGCGCGTTGGACCTTCGCACCTACATGTGCGCCGAGTGCGGTCATAGTCGAACGTACAGCGTAGACGGCGGTGAGGGCTGAAGGGACAGTATTGCTCAGACGCCGCTAAGTAGCTCGCTGATCCGATGCATTGCTGGCTCATCGCCGAGTGGACGGATTCCAATAACGAACTCCGCTCGTTCGGCCGATCCCTCGACTGAGTTTCAAATGGCGCTGATGCCGATGGGGACACCCGATGCTCGATCGATCACTCAAAGCCGAGTTTGAAAGCTATCGAAAGACCCTCCCCACCGACGAGGCTGGGCGAGCATTTGACGAACGGATTGAGCGTCTATTGAGTCAGCATGGCGTCGACTACGTGCGCGGATATGTGGGCGCGCTCAAGGATTGTCACACGTGAGTCGTAGTGCCTCGTGATCGATCACATCGGAAGTGACGTGGCGCGGAGGTTGTGCCTTCGCGTCTCCTTCCACACCGGATCGGCGATGAGACGGGTTGTTCCCCAATTTGGCGTTTGCCGGCTGATTGCTGGCTGCACGCATCGTGGGCGTGAACTGCCCCGAAAACTGCGGGACGGCGGTGCATGGCCGGCAGTTCCGGCATGACGAAGCAAGCGGCGTTGCCTCTTTCCAACTCAGTCCACGTCAACGTAGGCACAATCTGCCGGATCGGCCTGGTCTGCGCCCAAGCGCGGATCGAAACGGAATAACGTAGAGCAATAGGGACAGACGATCTCACTGGCATCGCCCATATTGAGGTAGATGTGTGGATGATCTTGCGGCGGTTTGTCCCCAATGCACTTGAACTCGCGGCAGCCAATGCGCACGATCGGCACCCCGGCTTCATTATGAAACTTCGGATAACTTTCCATCCGGGGCGCGCGACTTAGGTGCATGATCGATGACGCAAAGTGCTGTGCATGGATCGTCGAGCGAGGGATCGATCAGCACCGGGTGAGCGGCGCCCCTTTCGCGTCGTTCGGTTGCTGAAAAAGCGCTACTGCCGGCGCAGCAGCGACGTGATCACAATTCCTTCAAAGGCCTGGCTCGCGGAGATCGCACCATCACTTCCGCAGTTGCCAAGCCTTAGAGCAGCGACGCCCCACGGAAATCCACGGGGCAGCCGGCGCACAACGGTCCATTACTTGCTGACACGCGATTCGAGTATCTTGCCCAAAGCCTCGGCGCAAGCACCCGCGATCTGCCGGTGAGGCTCCTTCGTGCCAGGAAGAGTGGCGTAGCCAGTATTCATAAGGTAGCTGTCCCGATTCCAGGACGACTCAGTCTTGAACCCGGCCCAGTTCGCTTCGGTCGCATCCCGCACGAAATCTCGCGAGCAGACCGGCGCGTATGCAGCGACGACCGCCGCCTCCGCGCGTGCCGTGGCCACGCTTTCGACACTGCTTCCTAACTTCCAGCCGAGGCCGTAGCCGAACCAGCTAAAGCCGACAGCCACCGTAAGGATTATTCCAGCAATGGCGCCATGGACGAGGCGCTGAAGTGATTCGCCAGTAAACATCTCAGGAACTTGCATGATATTTCCTTTCGCCCGACATGCTTCGGAGCCAGCCCACGGACACCCAGATGGGTTCCGGTTCAGCGAGTTGAATTGAAGACCGAACGCTTTGCGATGGCGTATCGATTATTATTTGCCTACGCCTTTGTTCATCCGGCGTCTGAGCAAAATTGCTCACTCTGAACCGGCGTGGCAGCAATGCCGAATAGGAAGTGAAGCGGTGAGGATGACCGCTCCTGGCCCGAGCCGGAAGAGCCATCACGCCCGCTATCCGGTCGCTATCGGGGGGTAAGCGGACGAGGCAGTAGCCTGTTGGGAAGGCGGGCCGCAGGGAGGTCACCGACTTGTCGCGGCCGCATTGGCATCGGTTGCCTTCGGAACGCTGGCCGGAACGGTGTCGCCCTTCGGGGCTACGCCCTTCAGGAATTTGAACAGGTCACTGTCGGTAGAAAGGACGAGCGTCGTGTTTTCGGCGATCATGACCTTGTAGGCCTGCATGGTCCTTGTGAACTCATAGAACGCTGCCGCTTCAGGGCTTTGGTTGTAAGCTCTCGCGTAGATTTCAGTGGCTTTCGCGTCCGCCACGCCGCGGATCTCCTCAACCTGACGATAGGCTTCAGACTGGATCTTATTGAGGTCGCGCACACGATTGCCGCGAATTCTGGCCGCCTCGCCGTTGCCTTCCGACAGGAAGCGCTCCGCAATCTGACGCCGTTCACTGATCATACGATCGTAAATCTTCGGGCGCACGCTTTCATTGTAGTTGATCCGCTTGAACCGGATATCGAGCAATTCAATGCCAAACACGCGCACCTTTTCGGCGGCCTCGGCGAAGATCTCCTGCTCAACCAGCTTGCGTCCCTTCTGGATCGGCACCAGGGACCCCACGTCCAGCGCACGTCCCGCGTCGTTGGCGAGGACATCGCGCAGCGGCACACGATCCTTCGTGGTGCGGACGATCTCAATCAGCTCATGCTTGGCGACGGCGTTTCGGGTCTCGCTGCCCAGAACGTCTTCCAGGCGGGACTGAGCACTGCGCTCGTCGTGCAGCCGCAGAAAGTACTGAAGGGGTTCTACGATCCGCCAGCGGGCGAAGAGGTCGACCGAGACGTAGAGCTTGTCCTTGGTTGGCATATCGGACGGACTGCCATCCCACTCGAGCACACGCTTGTCGATCAGGTTCACCTCCTGGATGAAGGGCAACTTGAATTTCAGACCGGCGGAGGTCACGGGAGCGCCGACTGGCATGCCGAACTGAGTGACAATCGCCTGCTCGACCTCGCTCACCGTATAAATCGAGCTCATCAAAATGTACAACGCGACGCCAAAAGCCACCAAGACAGCGACGAGCCTGATTTTGCTCATGGCCGTTTTCCCTTCTGGGAGTCGAGGTTCAGCAGTGGCAGAATGCCGCGCGTCTGCTCATCGACGATGATCTTGGAACGGATGCCCGGCATGACGTCCTGCAGGGTCTCGATATAAATGCGGCGGCTGGTCACCGCCGGGGCCTTGATGTATTCCGACAGCAAGGCGTTGAAGCGGGCTGCGTCGCCTTCCGCTTCGTTGATCCTTTTAAGGCGGTAGCCGTCGGCTTCGCGCACCCGCTGATCCTTCTCGCCATCAGCGAGCGGGATCACCTTGTTGTACTCGCGCCGGGCCTCGTTGATCAGCTTCTCTTTCTCCTGCTGGGCCTGATTGACCTCGTTGAACGACACCTGCACCGGCTCGGGCGGATTGATATTCTTCAATTGCACCTGATCGATGCTGATCCCCATGGCGTATTTGGTCGAGAGCGCCTGCATCTTGGTCAGCGCTTCGGTTTCGATCTCCTGTCGGCCGATGGTGATCACCTCGTCCACGGTGCGATCGCCGACGACCTCCCGCATGACGGATTCGGACACGTCGCGCAGCGTTCCCCTCGGTTCGCGAACGTCGAAAAGGAATTTGACAGGATCCTGGATGCGATATTGAACCACCCATTCCACCAATACGGCGTTCAGGTCGCCCGTCACCATCTGGGTTTCCCGTCTTCCATCACGCGACGTCTGAAACGGATCGGTGGCGCCCGGGGTCGCGAACCCGAACTCCTGCTTCAGCTGCCGTTTCACGGGAACGATGGTGGCGACATCAATGCCCAGCGGCAGTTTGAAATGCAGCCCCGGCGGAACGTCCTTGAGATACTTGCCGAAACGCTGCACGACAGCGACCGAGTCGCTCGGCACGGTGTAATAAGCGGTCCATACGGCCAAGGCAGCCACGGCAAGGATGACAAGCACGATCGCGCTGCGTGGGCCGCCGGCCGGCAGGACCTGCTTGAGCCGATCCTGCCCCTGCCGAACCATATCCTCAAAATCGGGGCCGGGTTTGACCCCACGGCCCCAAGGGCCGCCCTGGCCGCCATTATTGTTCTGCGATGCCAATGGAATGCCTTTCGTGTCCTGCCGCCCTGCCGAAGCGCGCGTGCGGAATGCGGGTGCCGGCGGCAGCACTCACCGGGCGCAATGGTCAATGATAGTACCAACAGCATGGGGCGCTCACTCGGCGGTGTCTGAGCAGAATCGCTCACTCTGAACCGGTGGTGGCTGTGCTGCTGATTGGGAGACGAGTTGCTAGCGATGACCCCTCGGCAACTCGCTCCCTGATCGGCAGAACAGCCGCCACGGTATCTGAGTGAGCAATTTTGCTCAGACCCCGCCGAGTGAGCGCGCTTAGGCTTCGGTATGAGCGGCGGGCAGACTAACCCTTCACCCCCCTGCGGCCGGCGGCTCGACCTTGGAAGGGCTCCGATGAAAACGCTGATGGTCGCGCTACTGGCGTTCTTCGCGCTGACGTTGGTGGCGGCAGCGGCGCCGAGCCGCGACTGTCTTTCGCAGGCTCAGGCGGCCAAGGTGTACCCGAGCAAGTCACTTAGATACCGGCAGATCGGTACAGTGCGCTGCTGGTTTGCGGGTCGCGCGCCGGACAAGTCGGAGTTCAAGATTGCCCGTACTAGTGCAGAGCCGCGTGCTACTCGCGCGACACCATTTGGAACGCAGCGAGTGCAGGCCGCGCCGGTGGAGCGGCGCCGTGCCGACGTCGAGGCGCTGGGGCAGTACGTGCCCGCCGGCACCGCCAAACTGGAGGAAAAGCAAAGCCGGCTTATCCAGGCCGTGCGGGAGCGCGCGGCCGCCGCGGATGATCTGGCCGGCCTTGAAGGCGCCTTGTGCGCTGGTCCATGCGAAGACCTGCGCACGATCGACCCGAAAGAGTTGCGAGCCCGCCTTGAGGCGGCGTATGCGGCATTCATGGAATATTGGCTGAGTTTCTCGGATCGATGGGCGCTGCGATGACCGCCTGCGCGTTGTTCGCGAGGCGTTTGCCGGTTTTCGGTCCGCGGTAGAGCGCAGTCAGCCAAATTCCAGGGTCCGCACGCTCGGACTAGCACTACTTTGGCAGATTTACTCATGCTGCCGCGCGCTGCATATCCATTTTCGGCAGTGTGGACATCGGTGTGGGGGTGGTCGAGCCAAGAGCGCGAGAATGGCGTG
>Ga0137410_10002333_pt1 | contig 12930 bp, 9 predicted proteins | sample CZODoug1_16funga_FD_108878 | JGI IMG/M metagenome (GOLD analysis project Ga0137410, IMG submission 108878) | Vadose zone soil fungal communities from Angelo Coast Range Reserve, California, USA - CZODoug1_16fungal (Illumina Assembly) | ecosystem: Environmental > Terrestrial > Soil > Vadose zone... | reverse complement strand
CTTTCTCATCTCCCCTCTTCGCCCCTCCCACCCTCCCCCCTCGTCCCTCGCCCCTCGCTCCTTCGCTCCCCCGTTCTTCGCCTCTCGCGCCTTCCCTCCTCTCCCCTCGCACCTCGCACCTCGCACCTCGCACCTCGCACCTCGCACGTTCACACCTCGCACCTCGCCCCAGCGCTGGCATCCTCGTTGCCCCTGTGTCGACCCACGTTCACTCGCGTGCCGTAAGTTCTTGATTCGACGCCGCCAGCACGATGCGCGCGGCAGCTTCTGCACGCCGGCGGGCGATGCGCGATGCAGATTGTTCCATCTCCAGATCCCGCTGAAGCCGGCGCCCTGCGCCCGCAGGACGTGAAAGCCGGACACCACGTGCGCGTGCGCGGCGCGCGCTGGCGGATCGTGGAGGTGCGCGCGTACGACGATTGCCAGGTCGTCACGCTGTGCGGCCTCACGCCGCCGCTCGTCGGCGTCGAACGCCGCGTCCTCTCGCCGTTCGACGCGATCGAGCCGGTTCAGCGTCGGCGCCGCGCCCGGTTCGTCCGCAACGTCCTCTGGCGCCGTGCCTGTCGCGCCGCCATTGCGGCAGACGCCCCTCCGGGCGCGCTTCGCGCAGCGGCGGCGGCGCGCATCGACCTGCTGCCGCATCAGCTCGAGCCGGCGCTCGCCATCGTTCGAGGTGCGGGATCGCGGCTGCTGCTGGCCGACGAGGTCGGCCTCGGCAAGACCATTCAGGCGGGGCTTGTCGCCTCCGAGCTGATCGCACGCGGATCGATCGAACGCGTCCTCGTGCTGGCGCCCGCGGGTTTGCGCGACCAATGGGCGCAGGAGCTCGGCGAGCGTTTCTCGATCGACGCTGCGCTGGTGGACGCACAGATGCTGCGCCGGCTCGCCGTCACCTTGCCGATCGGCATCAATCCCTGGGTGACCGTCGCGACAGCGATCGCATCGATCGACTACGTGAAGCGGCCGGAAGTGTTGCCGGCCGTCCGCGCCTGCCGGTGGGATCTCGTCATCGTCGACGAAGCGCACGGCGTCTCCGGTGATTCCGACCGCCATGCAGCCGTTCAGACGCTGGCTTCGGGCGCGCCCTACCTGCTCCTGCTGACGGCGACGCCGCACAGCGGCGACCGCAAAGCGTTCGGATCGCTGTGCGAGCTGGGAGCGATGGACGAGACGCCGCTGCTGGTATTCCGTCGTACGCGCGAGGAGGTAGGAGTCGGCGTCCGGCGGCGCGTGCACGCGCTGCGTGTGCGGCCGAGCGCGGATGAGGTCCGCATGCACGGCCTGCTCGCACGGTACTCCGACGCGGTCCGCGACGAGCGCGGCCACGACGTGTCGCGCGATGCTTCACTGGCGTTGTCGGTGCTGCACAAGCGCGCGTTGTCCAGCGCGTGGTCGCTCGCGCAGTCCGTGGATCGCCGGCTCGCCGCGCTCGCGTGCGCGCCCGACGAAAGCGGTGGGCAACTCGCGCTGCCGCTCGGCGATGCTCAAGGCGAGCTGGTCGGTGCCGACGAACCTCCGTCGTGGCCGGGCGACCTCGGCCTCCACGATGCGCGGCGCGAGCGCCGCATGCTGGAGGCGCTGTCCACCTGCGCGCGGGCCGCGGCAGTCAGCGAAACAAAGCTTGGAGTACTTGCGAGGCTGCTTCGACGCACGGGTGAGCCGGCCGTCGTGTTCACCGAGTATCGAGACACGCTCCACCAGGTGCGCCGGCAGTTGCCGCGGGGCTCGGTGCTCCTGCACGGCGGGCTCACCCGCGACGAGCGCACCGCCGCGCTGCACGAGTTCGCGCGGACGCCGGGAGCGATTCTCCTGGCGACCGACGCCGCCGCCGAGGGGCTGAATCTTCATCGGCACTGCCGGCTCGTGATCAACCTGGAGCTGCCCTGGAATCCGATGCGGCTCGAACAACGAATCGGGCGCGTCGATCGAATCGGCCAGCGGCGCACGGTTCACGCCTTCCATCTGATCGCCGATCGCACTGGCGAGGCGCGCATCCTCTCGCGGCTTCGGGCGCGCCTTGCGATCGCGAAGGCCGAGATTGGCGCGCCGGATCCGTTTGGGGAGGACGAGGAACGGACGGTCGCGCGGCTCGTCATCGAGGGGCGGCACGAATGGACGCGGTGATGGTGGATCTGAAGGCGGACGCGATCGCCGAGGCCAGGCGCCTGACGCTGGCGCGGGCAATGTGCGGGGAGGCGGATCGGTCCGCCCTCGGCGCGCTCGAGGCCGACGGCCCGTGGATCACGACGGCGCGGCGCTCCAACCTGCGGCGCGCCCTCGGCCGCAACATGCTTCTGCTGTGGCGCGTCGCCTGCGAGGACGCGGGCGGTCGCGTTGTAGACGCGCGGCTGGTCGTGTCCGTCGTTGCGCTGTCAGCCCAGCTTCCGATCCCGTCAGGTCGCGAATGGATTCGGGCCCTGCTTCACCATGTCGATGCGGAAGCGCGCGCGCTCGTCGACGCGAGCGTGGCAGGCTGGCGCGAAGCCGTCGAGGCGCACGCCGAAACGTTCGCGTCCGCGCGTCTGTCGCGCGAACATGCGATAGCGTTGAGAGCACCGGCCGCTCATCCAGCAGCCTTTCAGCCGGGCCTCTTCGATCGCCGCGCCGAGCACACACGCCACATCGAAGCGGCGATCGTCGCCAACGCCGAGCGCGAGCGGGCCGACCGTCTCGCGTCCGTCGCCGGGCGGACGGACGCCGCGGCCCGGCAGCCGGAGCTTCTCCTCGTGCTCGCACCATAGCAGCCATGCTCCCGGGCATCGACGGCCATCTGCTGTCCAGCGCCTTTATCGAAAGTCAGCTGCCATCCTTTGCGGAATCGCCCGAGGCCGATCGGGTCCGGCGCGAGCTGATCGCCGGGCGCGGGCGCTGGGCTCTGCTCGGTCCCTCCTCGAGCCCGCGCGCGCTTCTTCAATCGGCGGCGGCGTCGTTGTTTGCGCATATGGGCTTCGACCCGCCGGCCCAGGTCGAGGCGACAGACGCCCTCGTGGCGGCGACGCTCCGATGCGGCGGCCGGACGGTCGCGTTGGTGGTCACACCCTGGGGTGACGCGCTCGACCCCTTGTGGCGGCTGGCGATCACACAGGCGGCCCGCCGATCCGCCGCGTGGTGTCTGCTGTTCGACGGACTCCGCGTACGCCTCGTCGACACGACCCGCCTTTACGCGCGGCGGCATCTCGAATTCGACCTCGATCTCGCGATGGACCACCCGCGAACCTTTGCGGTGTTCTGGCGCACGTGCAGCGCCGCGGCGCTCACCTCGGATCCGGGTGACACCGGCTCGCTGCGGGCGCTCGTCGGCGCGTCCGATCGCCATGCGGCCGGCGTCTGCCGCTCGCTGCGCGACGGTGTCCTGGCAGCGTCGGCTGACCTGCTGCGCGCGCTGGTCGAGCGTCGGCGCGGCGTCCGCCTGCGCCGGACCGCGACGCTGCACGACACCTTCGAGCAGGCGCTCACGATCGTCTATCGCATCCTGTTTCTGCTCTTCGCCGAGGCCCGCGCGCTCGTGCCCGTCTGGCATCCGATTTACCGCGAGAGTTACAGCCTCGAGTCTCTGCGAGACGCCGCCGAACGTTCACCGCGCGCGTCGGGGTTGTGGGACGCGCTGCAGGCGATCGGCCGGCTCGCTCACGGCGGCTGCCGCGCGGGCGATTTGCGGGTGACGCCGTTCAACGGCCGCCTGTTCGCGCCGGCGCGGACGCCGCTCGCCGAGCGCCGCGGCCTGGACGACGAGGCGGCGCGGCGCGCGGTCATCGCGCTGTCCACTCGGCCGGCGCCGGATCGCGCAGGGCGCGAGCGCATCGCCTATCGCGATCTCGGCGTGGAGCAGCTCGGGGCGGTGTACGAGACGCTGCTCGACTACGAGCCCCGGATCGACGGGAAGAGCGTGACGCTCGCGACCGGCTCCGGTCTTCGCAAGGCGACCGGGACCTTTTACACGCCGCAGCCGATCGCAAGTTATCTCGTGCGGCGCACGCTCGACCCGCTCGTGCGCGACGCGACGCCCGATCGCATCCTGCAGCTTCGCGTCGTCGATCCGGCGATGGGGAGCGGCGCCTTTCTTGTCGCCGCGTGCCGCTACCTGGCCACCGCGTACGAGGCCGCGCTCGTCCGCGCGGGCGGCTGCCACGCCAGCGACATCGGCGATGCGGAACGGGTCGCCATCAGGCGCACGATCGCCGAGCGGACGCTATACGGCGTCGATCTCAACCCGATGGCCGTTCAGCTCGCGCGGTTGTCGCTCTGGCTCGCCACGCTCGCTGCCGATCGTCCGCTCAGCTTCCTCGACCATCGCCTGCAGGTCGGCGACAGCCTCCTCGGCGCGTGGCTCAGCGACCTCCGGCGCGCGCCGAGAAGCCATCGTCGCGGCGGAAAGGACGCAACCCTGCCGCTCGTCGAGGATGAAACGGTCTCGCGCGCCTTTCGCGAGGCCGTCCCGATCCGCTTCTCGCTGGAGACGGGCACCGACACCATCGAGCAGGTCCGCGCAAAGGAACGGGCGTTCGCCGGCCTGACCGACCGACACGCGGCGTTATCACCCTGGAAGCGGATCGCGCATCTCTGGTGCGCGTCCTGGTTCGCCGAGCGTGATGCCGTGGCGCCACAGGCCGCATTCGGATCCCTGTCCGACCTGGTATTGACGGGCCGGAGCGCGCTGCCATCCCAGACTGCGGCCCGGTATCTCGACGCGGCGGACGCCGCCGGCGAAGCCCGGCGGCTTTTTCACTGGGAGCTGGAGTTTCCGGAGGTCTTCTTCGATCGGGATGGCCGCCGCGTGGCGCACGCCGGCTTCGACGCCGTCATCGGTAATCCGCCCTGGGACATGATCAGAGCCGATGCGGGCGAATCGGATGCCCGGTCGCGTGCTCGCACGGACATGGCGCCCGTGCTTCGGTTCACGCGCGACGCCGGCATCTACACGGCGCAGTCACCTGGACACGCCAACCGGTACCAGCTCTTCGTCGAGCGCGCCATTGCGCTGACGCGCCACGGCGGTCGGCTCGGTCTCGTCCTGCCATCCGGGCTCGCGACCGATCACGGCAGTGCCCCGCTGCGCAGGATGCTGCTGTCGCGCTGCGACGTCGATGCGATGGTCGGCATGGACAATCACCGCGGGGTGTTCCCGATTCACCGCAGCGTTCGGTTCCTCCTCGTCACTGCGTCAGCGGGGTCGCCGACGCGACAGATTGCGTGCCGCCTGGGATTGGACGATCCGGCCGAGCTCGAGTCGGCAGGAGAGGAACCGCCGGACGTGTCGGCCTGGTTTCCCGTGCGCGTATCGCCGGGCGTGCTCGAGCGGATCTCCGGGCCCGCACTCGCCATCCCCTACATGCGCAGCGCGATCGAACTGGCGATCCTCGAGCGGGCTGCGTCGCTGTTCCCGCCGCTCGGGAGCGCGTCCGGCTGGTCGGCGCGATTCGGCCGGGAGCTCAACGCCAGCGAGGATCGCGACGTGTTCCGGACGGGACGTCACCTCCTGCCGGTGGTCGAAGGCAAGCATGTCGAGCCGTTTCACGTTGCGGTCGACGCGTCGCGCCACCGCGTCGGCGCGGCCGACGCACGCCGGCTGCTGCGATCGCACCGTCACGAGCGCCCGCGTCTCGGGTATCGCGACGTCGCCGGCGCCACGAACCGGCTGACGCTGATCGCCGCGGTCCTGCCGGGCGGCTGCGTCTCGACGCACACGATCTTCTGTCTGCGCACCCCGCTGGCGTCGCGGGCCCAGCACTTTCTCTGCGGCTTGTTCAACAGCTTCGTCGTCAATTTCATGGTCCGTCTGCGGGTGACCACGCATGTGACGACGGCGACGGTGGAGCAGTTGCCGATGCCGACCTCAGAGGCGTCGCCCGCGGCGTTCGGCGAGATCGCCGCGATCGCGCGCCTGCTCGCCGTCCGATCCGATCCCGCCGCCTTCGCGCGCCTCAACGCGCGCGTTGCCGGGCTCTATCAGTTGAGCGACGCAGAGTTCGAGCACATTCTCGGCACGTTTCCGTTGATTCCCGTCGAGCAGCGCCGTGAGGCGATGCGGCAGTTTGCGGAAACGACAGAGAGGTAACAGAGGTCGCAGAGATGGACAAGCCACAAAGACGCCGAGACACAGAGCTAGATCTCGTAATTGTCGAAGTGAAGAGCGTAGAAAGGCACAATCCAGTGTTCGAGACGCACGTACTCACGCCTCCTCGACCGACGAGGAAGCGCGTCGGGTTGCTGATCAATTTCAATTCGCGCCTGTTGCGCGACGGCATCAAGCGATTCATTGTCTGAACCTTCTCAGTGTCTCACTGTCTTCGTGGCTGATCTTTCTCTGTGTGCTCTCGTCCTCTCGGTGTCGCGCGGAGTCGCATGCTATAGTCGACAACCGCATGCCCAACTACGGGTTCGCCATCGATCTCCGAAAATGCATCGGCTGTCACGCCTGTACGATCGCGTGCAAGGCCGAGCACGAGATCCCGATCGGCGTGAATCGCTGTTGGGTGAAGACGATCGAGAAAGGCACCTTCCCCACCACGCGCCGGTTCTTCTTCCCCGTCCTCTGCAATCAATGCGACGAAGCGCCCTGCGAGAAGATTTGCCCGACCAACGCGCTCTTCAAGCGGCGCGACGGCATCGTCGATCTGCGCGGCGACTCGTGCATCGGGTGCCGCGCGTGCATGGTCGCGTGCCCTTACGACCAGCTCTTCATCGACCCGAACACGCACACGGCTGAAAAGTGCAACTTCTGCGCAAACCGCGTGGAGAACGATCTGCTGCCCGCGTGCGTGAGCGTGTGCCCGACGGAGTGCCGGATCTTCGGCGACCTGGACGATCCGACGAGCGAGGTGGCGCGCATCGCGCAGCAGGAAGCGATCAGCGTTCGCAAGCCGGAAAAGGGAACGATCCCGAAGGTGTTCTACATCGCAGCGGAGGAAAGCGCCATCAGGCCCGAGATGGCCACACGGCCGTTCTTCTATAAAGAAGGCCAGGTGCTGCTGCGGCCGCTCGCATCGCCGACGGCGGATCCGTCACGGCCCGGCGACGCGCGGGTGGACTACGACACGCCGCACGCGAAGCCATGGGGCTTCGACATGGCGCTTTACCTCATGACCAAGGGGATCGGAACGGGCGCCCTGCTGTTGACCGCTGCGCTCTGGCTGCTCGGCGATCGCTCCGCGCAGACGCGCCTGGTGGGACCCGCGATCTCGCTGGCGTTCATCATCGCCACGGCTGTGATCCTGATCGTCGACCTCGAGCGGCCGGAGCGCTTCTACTACATTCTCGTCCGCCCGAACTGGCGATCCTGGATGGTGTGGGGCGCCTACTTTCTCACGGCGCACGGCTCGATCACGACCCTGTGGATCGCGGCAGGCTGGTTCGGTCTCGCGGGCGTCCTGCAGATGCTCGCCTGGCCCGCAATCGTGGTCGCCGTCCTCGCCACCTGCTACACCGGATTCCTCTTCGCGCAGGGCCTCGCCCGCGACCTCTGGCAGGGACCGCACGCCGCGCTCGACCTGCTGGCGCAGGCGGTCGCCGAGGGCGCCGCCGTGATGATTCTCGCCTCCCCGCTGACCGGCGGCGGCTCCGGCCGCACGTTGACGCTTGCGCTGCTCGGCGCGCTCCTCATCCACCTCGGATTCATCACGTTCGAAAACATCCTGGCGCCCAGCCCGACGCAGCACCACGAGCTCGCGGTCACAGCGATCCGGCGCGGACCGTTCGCCCGACTCTTCTGGGGCGGCGCCATCGTCGGCGGCGGCGTCGTGCCGCTGGTGGTGCTCGTCGCCGGCGGCGGATCGCCGCCGCTCGCCGCGGCCGCGGCCCTCCTCGCGCTCGCCGGCAGCTTCGCGTGGGAATACATCTGGGTCGAAGCGGGACAGAGTGTGCCGCTTTCTTGAATAATCTAAGGATTTAAGGGATCTGAGGATCTAAGGATCTGGGAATCGAAAGGATGTATGGATGTGAGGACGTAAGGATTCACGTGAGGATCGAAGAACGGCCGCCCCGGGTAGATCCTTAGATCCTTAGATCCTTAGATCCTCAAATATAACGATGTCTCACCTGAAGTCTCACCCCGATCCGTCCACGTGGGATGACTATGTGGATTTCGAGTCGACGAGCTGGCCGAAGAAAGATCGTCGGCACTACTGGATCATTCCCAGCATCTGCTTCAACTGCGAGTCGGCGTGCGGCATCCTGGCCTATGTCGACAAGGAACAGCTGACCGTCCGCAAGATCGAGGGCAATCCGGTTCACCCGGGCAGCCGCGGCCGAACGTGCGCGAAGGGCGTGGTCACGCCGAATCAGCTCGAGGATCCGGATCGGATCCTGTATCCGCTGATTCGCGACGGGGAGCGCGGGTCGGGCGCGTGGCGTCAGGTGTCGTGGGACGAGGCGCTCGACGACATCGCGGGACGGATTCGCAAAGCGATCGTCGAGAACCGGCGGCACGAGATCATGTACCACGTCGGGCGTCCGGGCGAAGACGGCTACGCGAACCGGGTGCTGCAGGCATGGGGCCTCGACGGGCACAACAGCCACACCAACGTCTGCTCTTCGTCCGCGCGGCTCGGGCATTTTCTGTGGTGCGGGAGCGATCGCCCGTCACCCGACTACGCGAACGCGCAGACGATTCTGCTGCTCTCCTCGCACCTGGAGACCGGCCACTATTTCAATCCGCACGCGCAGCGGATCATCGAGGGGCAGGCGAAGGGTGCGACGCTCGTCGTCATCGATCCTCGCCTGTCCAACACGTCGGCGAAGGCCAACCTGTGGCTGCCGGCGTACTCGGGGACCGAAGGCGCCCTGCTGCTCGCCATGGTCAACGTGCTCCTCGCCGAGGATCTCTACGACCGCGAGTTCGTCCGCACGTGGGTCGACTGGCGCGGCTACCTGCGCGCCGAGCGGCCCGATCGCCCGGTCACTTTCGACAACTTCATCGTGTCGCTGAAGGAGCTGTACGCGCGTTTCACGCCGGAGTTCGCCGCGGCCGAGACCGGCGTCGATGCGGCGCAGATCGTCGAGGCCGCGCGGGCGATTGGATGCGCGCGCGGGACGTTCAGCACGCACAGCTGGCGATCGGCGGCCGCAGGGAACCTGTGGGGCTGGCAGATCACCCGCTGCCTGTATCTGCTCGTCGTCCTGACGGGATCGGTCGGCACGAAGGGCGGCGTCGGCCTCCACCTGTCGAACAAGTTCGTGCCGAAGCATCCGAGCCAGCCGCCGCCGCCAGGGTACTGGAATGAGCTGCTGTTCCCGCGCGAGTATCCGCTGGCGTTCTTCGAGATGAGCTTTCTGCTGCCGCACCTGCTGAGAGAGAGCCGCGGGAAGCTGGACGTCTATTTCACGCGCGTGTACAACCCGGTGTGGACGAATCCGGACGGCTTCTCGTGGATGGAGATGCTGACGGACCGCGACAAGATCGGCCTGCACGTCGCGCTCACGCCGACCTGGAGCGAGACCGCCTGGTTCGCCGACTACATCCTGCCGATGGGCCTCGGCACCGAGCGGCACGACACGATGAGCCAGGAGACGCACGCCGCCCAGTGGATCGGCTTCCGCCAGCCGGTGCTTCGCGTGGCGCGCGAAAAGCGCGGCGACACGATCAACGCGACATACGAGGCGAACCCGGGCGAGGTTTGGGAAGAAAGCGAATTCTGGGCCGCGCTGTCGTGGCGGATCGATCCCGACGGTTCCCTCGGCATCCGCCAGCATTTCGAGTCGCCGTACCGTCCCGGGCAGCCCGTGACGATGGATGAGTATTACGGGTGGATGTTTGAGAACTCGGTTCCGGGACTCCCTGAAGCAGCCGCGCAGGAGAAGCTGACGCCACTGGCTTACATGCGGAAGTACGGCGTGTTCAAGGTGAAGGACAACGTCTACAAACCGTACGAAGCGCCGCTGGCGGCAGACCTGCTGGCCGGCGCGGCGATCGATCAGGAAGAAGCGCTGGTGCTGAAGAACGGTAAGCCCATTGGCGTGCTCGTCAACGGCGTGCCGCTCTCGGGCTTCACAACACCGTCGCGCCGTCTCGAGTTCTACTCGCGGACGCTCGCGGAGTGGGGTTGGCCGGAGCACGCGGTCCCGCGGTACGTTCCGGGGCATGTGCACTGGCGGGACCTCAAACGCGAGGAGGGTGAATTCGATCTGCTGCCGAACTTCCGGCTGCCGACGCTGGTGCACACACGATCGGCGGTCAAGTGGCTCTACGAGATCTCGCACGACAACCCGCTGTGGATCGCAACCGCCGACGCGCGGCGATACGAGGTCGCCACGGGCGATCTCGTCAAGGTGCGCACGAGCATAGGCTATTTCGTGACGCGCGCATGGGTCACCGAAGGTATCCGGCCGGGCGTCCTCGGCATGTCGCATCATCTCGGGCGCTGGCGCACCAACGAGGATGTGGGAAATCGCAACGCGTCCGCGCTCGTGCGCATCGATCGGCGGGGCAGCGGCTACAAAGTGTCGCAGGTGCACGGCGCCCGGCCCTTCGTGAGCAGCGATCCCGACAGCTCGCGCATCTGGTGGAGCGATGTCGGCGTGCACCAGAATCTCACCTTTCCCGTCCAGCCGGATCCGGTCAGCGGCATGCACTGCTGGCATCAGCGCGTGACGCTCGAGAAAGCGGGACCCGATGATCGCTACGGCGACATCTTCGTCGACACCGACAAGGCGCACGAGGTCTACAAGGAGTGGCTCGCGATGACGCGTCCCGCGCCGGGCCCCGACCGGCTCCGCCGGCCGCTCTGGTTCGATCGTCCGCTGCGCCCGGTGCCCGACGCCTATAAGTTGTAGCGTGAAGGCTTTAAAGCTGCCTTAAAACCGTTTGCACGACACGTCGCGCGAAGGGCTTCCGCCTTCGCTGAAGTTCCGGCGGACCCCGGGCCTGCAAACTTGCGTCTTTACCTGACAGGTAATTGCCGCGGACTCTCCGTCCGCGCCAACGTGGGTGAGACCGGACATGAACACCTTGCTTGGGTTCCCGGAGGGTGGCGCGCCGGGCTTCGGCCGCCTGCTGCGGCAGTGGCGCACGACACGGCACCTGAGCCAGCTGGCGCTGGCAACCGACGCCGGTATTTCCGCGCGGCATCTCAGCTTCCTCGAGACGGGCCGCGCGCAGCCGAGCCGCGAGATGGTGCAGCTGCTCGCCGGCATGCTCGATGTGCCGCTGGGCGAGCGCAATGCGCTGCTCGTGAGCGCCGGCTATGCGCCGGCGTACGGGGAACGCCATCTTGGGGCGCCCGAGCTCGAGCCGGTGCGCAGCGCGCTCCAGTTCATCCTGCGCCAGCAGGAGCCGTTCCCTGCGCTGGTCCTCGACGGTGAATGGAACGTCGTGATGCGCAACGCGGCGTCGCACCGCATCTTCGAGCTGTTTCGAGGACGCACTGATCACGTGAACGTGATGCGCACCGTCTTCGACCCGAACGGTCTCAGGCCGTTCGTCGCGAACTGGCCGTGCATCGCCGAGTGCATGATGCAGCTGCTGCATCGCGAAGTCGCCGCAACAGGAAATGCGGCGATCGTCCGGTTGCGGAACGAGCTGCTTGCCTATCCCGGCGTCCCGTCCCGGTGGGCCGCGCCGGACGCGCTCTCGTCGTTCCCGCCGTTCGTCAACATGGAGCTCCGGAAGGGCGACCTGAGCATGGCGTTCTTCTCGATGATCACCACGCTCGCGACGCCACGGGACATCGTGCTCCAGCAGCTGAAGATCGAGTGCTTCTTCCCGGCCGACGCGTCCACCGAGCAGACGGCACGCCGCCTGGCCACGCCCGAGACGATCGCGGTGTAGCTTCTCGCGCTCCACACGCGCCCGCACTCGCACGTCGCACGTCGCACTCTCGCGCCTCGCACTCTCGCACTCCCGCACCCCGCACCCTCGCACCTCGCACCCCGCACCCTCGCACCTCGCACCCTCGTACCCGTTACGTCTGGCGTAATCGCCAACACCGACTCGATCTCGCAGAATCGATCGTGTTGAACGATGACGCATATTCTTGCTCTCACGCTCGTGCTGCAGATGCACAACCTCGCCGGCGCGCCGCCGGCCGAGGTGAACAAGGCGGAGTTCGAGCTCGCGCGCATGTACGACAGCGTCGGCGCGCATCTGGACTGGGACGACGCTGCCGACCGCCGCGCGGGCGAACCGACGATCGTTCGTGTCATTCTGCTTCCCTACGAAACCGGCGACCTGCGCTACACGCCGGACACGGTGATGGGCGCCGCCTTGCGCACGGGGAGTGACACGCGCCTCGTGTACGTCTTCTATCGACGCGTTCGGGCGGAAGCCGAGCGCCATGGGGTCTCCACGTCGCTGCTCCTCGCCTGCGCGATCGCGCACGAGCTCGGGCACGTGCTGCTGCCCGGACGCCGGCATTCGCGCGATGGCCTGATGCGGGCGTGCTGGAATTCTCACGACTTTCACCGCGCCGATCAGGGCCTGCTGCGGTTTTCAGCCGACGAAGCGGCGCTCATTCGACAAAGGGTTCAGGATTCAACGTTCAATGTTCAAGGTGCCCAGAAGGCCGACCGCTGAACCCGGAACGCCGAACCCGAACGAACCCTGAACCTTGAACCCGATTTTGTTCACAAGCGCCTGTTGAGCACGAGCGCGGCGGCCGCGCTCGCCATGAGCTCCAGGAGCACGATCAACGTCAGCGCGGCGAACGTCCAGTCGCGCTCGCTGACGTACTGCCCGATCGAGACGACGACGCGCGCGACGGGAGTGGCCAGCAGCACGATGACGCCGGTCTGCAGGATCAGCCGCGACAGATCCGTGTAGCCGGCCAGGAGGTAGACTACGAGGCCGACCGTGAAGCAGGTGGAGCTGAGCACCACGCCGGCGCGCAACACGACACCGATCAGGCGCTCCAGCTTCATCGGCCGCCCCGCAGAAACATCATGGCGGACAGGATGAAGAGGACGGCCGCCATCATCAGTTTCAGCCCTTTCACGGATGCG
>Ga0137410_10002328_pt1 | contig 12948 bp, 13 predicted proteins | sample CZODoug1_16funga_FD_108878 | JGI IMG/M metagenome (GOLD analysis project Ga0137410, IMG submission 108878) | Vadose zone soil fungal communities from Angelo Coast Range Reserve, California, USA - CZODoug1_16fungal (Illumina Assembly) | ecosystem: Environmental > Terrestrial > Soil > Vadose zone... | reverse complement strand
GACGCCCCGCCGCTGCACGTCCACGTCGGTGTGGAACCAGGTGCCGAACCCGAGGTCGTTTACCCGCTGGCGCATCCACCAGGCGACGTCGTCGGTGGTGGTCTTACCCGGCGTGATGACCTTGTTCGAGAACGCGGTATCGATGGTTCCCCACACCACCTGCATGAGCCGCCGGTAGATCGAGAGCATCGCCGGCGCGCGGATCTCCTGGTACTCGAGCGGCAGGCTCTCGGCGCGCACGATGCGGGCCCGGTACCGCTCGGGGAGCGTGGCCTGCAGCTGCTCCCACTCGCCCGCCGACAGTCCATCGGCGAAGGCGTGGGTGTGCGAGATGTCCACGGCGATGGTCTGCGGGTCGCGCTCCTCGATCACCCGGCGCAGGAGGTCCCATTGCGCTTGACCCACCAGCTCAGGGCGGCGGCCGATCGAGGGATCGATCGCTTCCCGCGCGTGATAGGCGTCGTACAGCCCGCCCTGCGACGCGCCGCCGAGCGCGAGCCGCTCGACCCCACGGTCCAGCCCGCGGTCGAAGAAGACGTAGATCGTGCGGCGCCGCGCGTAGAAGGAGGTGGCGGAGACGAGCGACCAGAACACCGGGTCCTCGTTGTACTCGCGCATCGGGATGGCCCACATGGCGACCTGATACTGGCGCATCAGCCGCGGCAGCACGGAATCGAGCCGATAGCGCAACCACTCCTGCTGCACGGCCGCCTGCTCGCGCAGGGTGCCGAGCGGATGCGTGGGCGACGCCGTGAGGCGGGCTGGCCCGCCCGACGGGGATCCCTGCACGAGGAGGGTCGAGAGGAGCACCGCGGCGAATGTCATGTCGGTCGAGGCACCGGAAGAGGTTGGGGTTGCGCGACGCGCCGAGCGAGCAAGACGATCAGCAGGATGAGCGCGCCGAAGTTGTACGTATTCTGGCGCACGGTCCACAGAACCGCGGGGAGGGGGCCGCGGAACTGGCTCAGCATCCCGGACGTAAGCAGTGCGCCCACGGCTAGCGCGGTGAACCAGATGGCGCGTCCGCGCGATGGTGCCGGTCGACTGAACGTGTCGATCCACGCCGGGAACGCGAAGACGTAGTAGTGGAGTCGGTCGAGCGGCGCGAGCAGGACTGCGAGCAGCGCGGTCATCCCGACCTCGTAGGTCGGCTCACTGGACGCCCGGCCGCGCCACAGCACCGAGGTCACCGCCGCGACCGCGAGCACGTCCAGGATCACGGCCGTTGCGACGTTCCCACCCAATCGGGCCACGAGCCCGCCGATCGACTGGCCGGCCAGCGCCTGAGTGCTCTGCGCGGTCAGCGCCAGGTGCACATAGTCGGACACGTTGGCGGCGCCGGCGAATCCGGCGGGGACCACGACGAGAAAGGTAAGGCCGACGGCGGCCGCGACGCCCACCACGAGCGGCCGCCAGCGGCCGCGAACGAGAAAGTAGAGAAAAATGGCTCCGGGGTAGCCCTTCAGCGCCGTGGCCACGCCAATCCAGAGTGCCGCGCGCGTCTCACGCCCTTGCTCGAGGTCGGCGATGGCGAGGACGACCAGCGCGAGCAGCACCAGATTGATGTTCAAATGCTGGAAGTTGCTTTGCAGCGGCTGGGCGACGGCGGCGACGGCCAGCACGACCGGCGTCCAACGGCCGGCGTGACGATACCCGCGAACCAAACACCAGCCGAACAGCGCCACGTTGCCGACCGCCCACACGGCCTTGGTGAGCGGCAGGCTGACCCGCGCCAGCAAGGCGAACGGAGTCAGAGCGACGATCGCAAACGGCGGCCAGGGGAGGCCAATCGACCCGTCGAAGTCAACGTACAACGGCTGGCCCTGCAGCAGACGCTCGGCCAGTCGCAGGTGGAACACGAAGTCGCCGCCCGAGTGGACGCCGATGAACGCATTGACGACCGCATACAATCCGCCGAGCGCGAGCAGGATGCGCCGCGCCCGGGGCGTCAGGTCCGCCATATCCCCAGCGCCAGACTCGCCCAGCCGGCGAGCAAGCACAAGCCGCCGACGGGAGTGATGGTGCCGAACGCGCGCGCGCCGCTCAGCGCGTACGCGTACAGCGAGCCGGAGAAGATCACCGTTCCCGCGACGAAGAGCCATCCGGCCGCCCGGACGGGCGGCGCGGGCCAGCGGGTCACGGCCCACGCCACGAGCAGTAGCGCGAGCGCGTGGTACATCTGGTAGCGCGCGCCGGTTTCGAACGCGGCCAGCTGGTCGGGAGCGAGGCGGGCACGCAGGGCATGCGCCCCGAACGCGCCGGCGGCCACGGCCACGAGCGCCGACACCGCGCCCAGCGCGGCGAACGTTCGGTCCATCAGTCGAGCCGGCGGCCCGTCACTTCGATGCGGCGGTAGCGCTCGATCCGGCCGGACCCTCCGACGAACGCGGAAGCGAGCCAGCTCGTCAGGCCAACCACGACGGACGCCAGGATCGCGGCCCACAGCCCGGAGAGCGAGAAGCCCGGCATGACCCAGGCGACCAGCGCGACCGAAATCCCGTTCACGACGAGGATGAAGAGCCCTAGTGTAAGGACCGTGAGCGGTAGGGTGAGAATGAGAATGATGGGGCGGATCACGGCGTTCACGATGCCGAGCAGCAGCGCCGCAACGACCAGGCTGCCCCAGCCGTCGATGTGCACGCCCGGAACGATGGTCTCCGCCACCCACAAGCCGAGCCCCGTGATCACGAGGCGGAAGAGGAACCCTTTCATGGGTTCAAAATACTAGCGTGTCTCGCGCCGCGCCCGGCCGGCCACGAACCGGGCCGTCACCCCGGGGCGCACCTGTACACCGAGCTGCGAGTCGAACAGGATTGCGCCCGCGAGTGAGTCCCCCACCTTCGACACGCCGATGCCGGCGAACGGTCCGAGGTCCGCCGGCCAGCCGTAGATCAGGGCCTGCTCCGGCGAGCCGTACCACGTGACGGCGAGCGTTTCGGCACGGGGCACCGCGAACACGAGCGCTCCCCGGAAACGACACGCGCCGCCGACGGCCACCCGCGCGGTATCGAGGATCACGTCGGTGAGCTTGAAGCGGTCGCCCAGCTGGGGCAGGGTGACCGTGTCGCCGCGCGCCACCACCCAGTGGCCGACGTAGCCTTGCGAGAAGCGCGTGCGCAGGTGCATCTCGGACGAGCTGCACGGATTGGTCGGCCCGCACGCGGCGAGCACGGCGAGCAGCGTGATCCTGAGGGGGTGAGGCCTCACGGGGAGACGCTGTCCGTGGCCCGAATCCGGGCGCTCGTGGAGTCCGCAGCCCGCATCGCTCTCCCCACGCCGCTCGCACCGGGGATCCGCGACTGCGCGAGGATCGAATCCCGCTGCCGCTCGGTGAGTGAGTCGCCAGCGGCGGCGGACTTGGCGGATTTGCCGCCGGCACAAGCGGCGAGGAGTGCGAGGGCCATGATCAGCGAGCGGGCGCCCATTGGGCCTCCGGTGAGTGCTGGCATAATATGCAGAGGCGCAGCGTGGCCGCGCCCCGGCACGTCCCGCGGGTCATTTCCGTCGCAGCAGCATGCCGTAGGCGACCAGGTTCAGCACCAGCACGACGGTACCCAGCACGGCTTGCGTCGGGCGGGTGAGCCCCGCCGGGTAGAGCGCCGGGAGGACGTAGTGCTCGACGAATCCGCCGCGGTACCCTTCCAACCCCGCGCGCTCGCGCAACAGGTTCTCGAGCGGGGTGAGCGGACAGACCCAGCCGCCGTACTCGATGGCGATTCCCCACAACGCGCACGGGACGTGTAGCAGCGCGATCGCGCGCCAGCGCCACGCGAGGAACCCGCCCAGCACGACGAACGTAACGAACGCCGCGTGCACCAGGACGACACCATCGGCGAGGACGCGGTAGAGCATCTTCAAGCTCCCCTTATACGACGAAAACCCCCGCCGAACCAGGGTCCGGCGGGGGTGGCAGTACCATCGCGCCATTTTTAGGCGCCCATCAGACTCTGGCACGGGCTGAACAGACTCAGGATCGCGAACTCGATGACTGCGGGTAGCGCGTACAGATCCCGGAACGCCTGGCCCTCCGCCGGCAAAAGCTGGCTGCCGTCGGCATGGCGAACCCACACCCCGCTTGCGTTGGTGTAGACCCGGACCCAGGGCACCCCGTTCACGTCGATCACCAGATCCACGGCCCCTCCCCCGGTCGACAGGACGGTGGTGAGGGTGCCACTCATGGATACGGACTCGACCCCGGTGGTGATGCTGAACTCGGTCAGCGTGAAGGTGGCATGATCGGCGTCCGACAACTCGTGCGTCTCGTGCAGCTCTAAGTGAACGGCCGGATTATCGAGGTCCCACGTGACGTCGATCCGGAGGTCCGGATTATCCGTGTCCAGTTGCGTGGCCGCGAACGTCGCACTGAACGTGAGGGTGTGTGTGCCGTCCCTCACGAAGCCCGCAGCCGTCGCGGTGAACGCGGTCGCCGGGTTGCCGGTGACCTGGCCGCTGACCGTGTAGTTGGCGTACTCGGTGCCGGGGCTCGCCGGCGTGCCGCCGCTGACGATAACATGGAGCTTGTCGACGGCCGGTGTCGTGGTGCTCTCGTCCACCAGATCGACGAAGCCAGTGGGGGTGAGCGGCGTCTCGAGGATGTGACCGGTGCTCGGGTCGATGGCATACAGGATGATTCGGACCCGGTCGGTTGGAGCCGCCGGGGTGAAGGTCCCATCTTGCTCGTACGCATGGGTGGTCGTGTTCCACACCCACGTCGTGCCGAGCAGCGCCGCCGGGACGACGCTGGCACTGATCCCGCCGGAGAACGTGGCCGCGCTGCGCCGGACCGCCCGCAGGCGCGCCGCTGAGTACGCGCCCACTGCGCTCGCGGTGCCCGGCGGGCCGATCGGGACGGCGCGGAGCAGTGCGCCGAGCCGGCTCGGGGCGGCAGCCGGCGAACCCGTCGTGCTGCTCACAGCCGCAAAGCTCTTAAGCATCGGCGACAGCAGTACGCCGGACACGGTGTTGAGATCGCTGCTCAGGCCTGCGGGATCGGACAAGTGAGCCTGCGGGCCCAGGCTCTCCTTGCACGCCGCGACGAGGAGGATGGCGGCGACCGCGAGTCCCCACCAGGAACGACGATACACCGGCATGCTGCTCCTCCGAGTATGGACGTACGACCAGCGGCTTGGGGCGCTGGGGCAGGTCCAAGTTGCGGCAAAAACCCCCGCCGGACCAGGGTCCGGCGGGGGCTCGCGTCATTCTGGGCCGCTTAGGCTCCCATCAGACTCTGGCACGGGTTGAACAGACTCAGGATCGCGAACTCGATGGCCCCGGGTAGCCCGAACAGATCCAGGAACGCCTGGCCCTCCGCCTGCGTGAGCTGGCTGCCATCGGCGTGGCGCACCGTGATCCCGTTGTCGGTCCCGCGGATGCGAACCCAAGGCACGTCGTTCACGTCGATCGTCAGGTCCATCGTCACCGTCTCGGTGGTCGGCGACAAGAGCGTGATGACGATGGTGCCGTGCATGGACAACGTCTGGTCGCCGTGGGTGATGCTGAACTGCGTGATCGTGAGGGTGATATGGTTCGCGTCGGCCAGCACCAGCGTCTCGTGGAGCTCGACATGGATGGCCGGATTGTCCAGATCCCACGTGATGTCGATCGCGACATCGGGATTGTCCGTGTCGAGCTGCGCCGCCGCAAACGTCGCGTCGAACGTGAGGGTGTGCGTGCCGTCGCTCACGAACCCGGCGGCCGTCGCAGTGAACGACGTCGCCGGGCTGCCGGTGACCTGGCCGCTGACCGTGTAATTGGCGTACTCGGTGCCGGGGCTCGCCGGCGTGCCGCCGCTGACGATGACATGGAGCTTGTCGACCGCCGGTGCCGTCGTGCTCTCGTCCACCAGATCGACGAAGCCCGTGGGGGTGAGCGGTGCCTCGACGATGTTACCGGTGATCGGGTCGACGGCGTACAGGATGATGCGGACCCGGTCGGTTGGAGCCGCCGGGGTGAAGGCTCCATCTTGCTCGTACTTGTGGGTGGTGGTGTTCCACACCCATGTCGTGCCGAGTAGCGCAGGGGGGACGACGCTGGCATTGATGCCGCCGGAGAATGCCGCCGCCCCACGGCGCAGCGCCTGCATCCGGGCCGCCGCGTTCGCCTGGAGTGCGGCCGACGTGCGTGGCGCGTTGAACGGAGCGGCGCGGAGCAGCATGCCGATCCGGCTCGGGACGGCCACCGGCGAGCCGGTCGCCGTGTCGCTCAGCGCGCTGAAGCTCTGAAACGTCGGCGACAGCAGGACGCCGGACACGGTCTGCAGGTCGCTGCTGAGGCCGGCGGGGTCGGACAGGTGAGCCTGCGGGCCGGTGGTGTCGCTGCAGGCCGCGGCGGCGAATGCGGCGACGACCGCGAGGCCCCACCAGGGGCGACGATGGTGTGCTGGCATGCTGCTCCTCCGAAGTGAGAGCTTGGGGCGGGGCAGGGGCCTGGCGCTCGGGCCTCGTCCAAAGTGCAACGTAGCCCGGCGGCGCAAGATCGGGCCGTGACGGGGCGCACGGCCCCCGTCAGCGGGGAAGGGAAACGGGGGAAGGGCCTTGGGTGGCGCGACTTAGGCGATGACGCCACCGCCGAGCAGGCGGCCGTCCGCGTCGTACAGCGCGCCCGACTGCCCGGGGGTGATGGCCCGCACCGGCTGGGCGAGATCGAGGGCGAGCGTCCCGCCCGTGTACTGCCGCACCCGACCCGGAACGGCCGGGGCGCGGTAGCGGCACTGGACGAGGACCGTATCCCCCCGCGCCAGCGGCTCCGCGAGCCAGTTCACCTCGGCCAGGGTCACCGCGTGCCCGAACAGCTCGTCGCCGGAGCCGATCACGACCTCGCGCGTCGCTGGGCGGATTGCCACCACGTACATCGGCTCACGGAATCCGCCGGGGAGCCCGCGGCGCTGGCCGATGGTATAGCGCGCGAACCCCGCGTGCTCGCCGATCACCGCACCGTCGGCGCTCACCAGGGGCCCCGGGCTGAGGGCCGGCGCTTCAGCGGGGAGGTGGCGCTCGAGCACGCTCACGTAGTCGTCGTCGGGGACGAAGCAGATCTCGACCGACTCGGCCTTCTCCGCCGTCACGAGGCCGAGCGTCCGGGCGGCCGCGCGCGTCTCGGGCTTGGTGAGCACGCCGACCGGCGTCAGCATCCGCGCCACCACGGTGCGGTCGATGCCCCAGAGGAAATACGACTGATCCTTTCGGGGGTCGCGCCCACGGAACAACGCACCGTCACGCGCGATCGCGTAATGACCGGTGGCGACGTAGGCGCACTCGAGCGCGTCCGCGTGGTACAGAAAGTCGCGGAACTTGGTGAACGAGTTGCAGCGCACGCACGGGATCGGCGTGCGGCCGCTGGCGTACTCGGCGACGAAGTTGGCGATCACGTCGCGGCCGAACCGGTCCTCGAAATTCAGGACGTAGTGCGGGATCCCGAGCCGGTGAGCCACGAGCCGGGCGTCGGTGATCGAATCGAGGGAGCAGCACGGACGGTTGGGAACGGCGTCGCCGTAGCAGAACAGCTTCATGGTGGCGCCCACGACGTCGTAGCCCTGCTCGACGAGCAGCGCGGCGGCGACGGACGAATCCACTCCGCCCGACATCGCGACGAGAACGCGCTCTCTCACCGGTGCAGCACCGCGCTCAGCGCTCTCACCTTCTCGACAATCTTCGGGAGAACCGCGACCGTCGCCTCCACGTCCTCCAGGGTACTCTCCTTGCCGAACGAGAACCGCAGCGCCGCCACGCCCAGCTCCCGCGGCACGCCCATCGCCGTGAGCACGTGCGACGGCTCGACCGCGCCCGTCGAGCACGCCGAGCCCGAGGAGCAGGCGATCCCCGCGAGATCGAGGTGCATCAGCAGGGCCTCGCTGTCCGTCCCGGGGATCGACACGCTCGTGACGTGCGGGGCCCGCCGGCCGTGCGCGGCGTTGATCACCGCGTCGGGCACGACGGCGAGCAGCCGGCGCTCGAGCTCGTCGCGCAGCGTCGCCACCTGAGCGGCGAACGCCGCCTGCTCGCGCGCGGCGAGCTCCACCGCGGCCCCGAGCCCCACGATCCCCGGTACGTTTTCCGTGCCCGGCCGGATCCCGAACTGCTGGCCGCCACCGTGGATGATCGCTTCCACGGCGTGGCGATCCCGCACCACCAGCGTCCCGATGCCCTTGGGGGCGCCGATCTTATGGCCGGAAACGGTGAAGAGGGTGCATGCGACATCGTGCAACGACACGGGGATTTTGCCGAAGGCCTGCACCCCGTCCACGTGGAACGGGACGCCGGCCTCGCGACATCGCGCCGCAAGCCGGGCCACCGGCTGCACCACGCCGACCTCGTTGTTCACCCACATCACACTCACCACTGCCACGCCGCGCGCCAGCGCCCCGCCCAGCGCGTCCTCCGCGACCTCGCCCGCGCCGTCCACCGGGAGGATGATCTCCTCGCCCCCGAGACGCGCCACCGCATGCGCCGCCGCCAGAACCGCCTTGTGCTCGATCGCCGACACCGCGACCCGGAACGGACCCCCACGTTCGCGCGCCGCCAGGGCGCATCCGATCACCGCCAGGTTGTCCGCCTCCGTCCCACCGGACGTGAAGATCACCTGGCTCGGCTCGGCCCCGAGGGCCTCGGCGATGCGGCGCTTGGCCTCGTCCACGCCGGCTCGCGCCGCGCGCCCGAAGCGATGGGGCGAGGAGGGGTTCCCGAAGGCTTCCCGCCCCAGATAGGGCAGCATCGCCTCGAGCACCTCCGGGCGCACCGGCGTCGTGGCCGCGTTGTCGAGGTAGACCAGGCGCTTGGGCATGCGGGGAAATCTAGAACCTAGAGGGATTGCACGCCAAGCTGGAGCACGTCTTCGACGGCGAGTGTCTCGTAGCAGAAGAAGGGCTCGCCGTAGGCGGAGCGGATCAGGGAGCCATAGTGGGCCGACTGGATCCGGATCAGCTCGTAGAGATCCTGCCCCGTGGGATGGATCTCCCCGGCCGCCTTGGCGCCGTCGAACTGGGAGGCGTAGCAGCGGATCGCCGTCATCTTGATGTCGAAGCTGTCCGAGATGTCCACCACGAACGACGGCTTCACGGGGTCTTCGCGGTACGCGAGGGCGTAGAGGATCTTGAACGGCCGGTGCGCCGGGCCGGCGCCCCCATACTTGGCGAGCCCGGCCAGGTAGCACGCGTCCCGCCCCAGCTCCGACGCGATGCGGTGATCGGGGTGGCGGCCCACCGGGAAGGGGAGAATCACCACCCGGGGGCTTGTCGCGCGGATCAGCTCGACGAGCTTGGCGCGCGACGGCTCGTCGTTCTGGAGGTGGGCGTCGGGGAGCCCGGCATTGAGCCGCACGGGCACGCCGAGCGCCCGGGCCGCACGCTCGGCTTCAGCGGCGCGCGTGGTCGCGTCGCCGCGCGTGCCGGTCTCCCCTTGGGTCAAGTCGAGGATTCCGACGCGATGGCCCGCCCGCACGGCCTTCGCGAGGGTGCCACCGCACGTCAATTCGACGTCGTCGCGATGGGCGGCGATTGCAAGAAGGTCCACCTGTTGGCTCACGCACGGCCTCCGTTTCTTTACCCTTCCCCGGCCAGTTCACCCTCATTCGTATCGCAGTGCTTCAACGGGATCCAGCCTGGCCGCTCTCGCCGCCGGGGCGATCCCGAAGACGAGCCCGACCGCGATGGACACGATCGTTGCGATCACGGCGCTCCACACCGGCACGGTGGTACTGAAGTCGAGCAGATGCTTGAGGACCTCCCCGGCACCGATCCCCACAATGATGCCGAGAATGCCGCCCATCAAGGTCAGCGTCGCCGCCTCCACGAGGAACTGCCACAGCACGTCGCGGCCGGTCGCGCCCATGGCCTTGCGCAACCCGATCTCCCGCGTCCGGCTCGTCACCGACACCATCATGATGGCCATCACCCCGATCCCGCCCACGAGGAGCGCGATGCTCGAGAGCACCAGCATCACGAAAAAGAACGCGAACGTCAGGCTGTCGAAGATACCGAGGACCTGGTCCGACGTCAGCAGATCGAAGCTGTTGGGCTCGCCCACCCGCAGCCCGCGCAAGCGCCGCAGCTGCAGCGTCGCGGCGTCCATCGCACGTGCGACACTCACCTCGGGCCGGGGCTTGACGAGGATGATCAGGCCATTCACCCGGTCGATCTGGAACCGCTGTCGAGCGGCCTCGAACGGCACGATGCCCGCGATCTCCGGCGCGCCCGGCACCTCGAAGATGTTGGTGGGTCGCTGCCACACTCCCAGGATGCGGAACGGACGGCCGCCGATGCGGACCATCTCTCCGATCGGATTGCGTGCGCCGAACAGCCGGTCCACGGTGCGCTGCTCGATGACCGCGACCGGCGTCCCGCTGCGCAGCTCCGCCGTCGTGAACACCCGACCTCGGACCAGCCCGCCGCCCAGGATCTCCATGTACCGATCGTCCGCGCCGAACACGCCCAGGACCTGCGTGCGGGTGCCGGCGTATTCGAAGCGGTGGAACAGCTGCGTCCAGATCGCCGCGTAGTGGATCTCGGGCAGGCGGGCGATCGCCTCGGCTTCCTCAGGGGCCAGGGCGGGCCGGATGCGCACTTCGCGCGGCAACGCGTCCGGATTGAGCGGCGTGGACGAGAAGAAGCGCAGGATGCGGAACGTGGTAGGCCCGACGACCTCGAGCGTGTTGACGATCTGCTCCCGGAACCCGGTCACGATCGACGCCATCGCCATGACCGTGGCGATCCCAATGACCACGCCGAGGATGGTGAGGCCCGAGCGCAGCTTGTTGATCCGGAGCTGGTCGACCGCGATCAGCCAGCCTTCGCGAATGGAGTGCAGGGCCATGCTACTCGGCGCGCAGCGCTTCGATCGGGTCGAGTCGCGCCGCCCGCAACGCGGGGTAGACGCCGAACACGATGCCGACGATCACGCCTACGCTCAGCGCGAGGACCACGGACCACAGGGTCACGCGGGCCGGGAGCGGGGAGGCGGCCTCCACCAGCGCGGCGAGCGACGCCCCGGCGAGCAGGCCGGTGCAGCCACCCAGCGCCGAGAGCACGATCGACTCCGCCAGGAACTGGCGCCGGATGTCGCGTCGCGACGCCCCGAGCGACTTGCGGATCCCGATCTCCCGCGTGCGCTCGGTGACGCTCATCATCATGATGTTCATGATGACGATGCCGCCGACCAGAACGCCGATTCCGGTCACCGCTGGCACCACGTTGAAGATCACCCGCGTGAGCTTGGCCCAAAACGCGATCAACCCCTCGCCGGTATCCACGGTAAAGTCGTCTTCCTCCCCGGGCCGGAGCCGGTGCGCGATGCGCATCGCTTCCTCGGCGCGCAGCATGCCATCCGCCACGCTGGCGGCCGCCGGCATCTTGACCGAGATCACGGTGGTTTGGCGCCGTCCGTACAGGGCCTCGAAGGTGGAGAGCGGGAGCATGACGAATCCGTCCCAGGACTGGCCGAGCACCGTGCCCTTCTTCGCGATGACGCCCTTGATGGTGAGCTGTGCGCCGCGCACCCGAATGACGCTGCCCACGGCGATCTCCGGGGCGCCGAACAGCTTCTCGGCCACGTCGAACCCGAGCACCGCCACCAGCCTCCGCTGTCGCTCGTCCACGTCGGTGAACGGCGCCCCGGCCGCGAAGGCGTAGTCCTGCACCACGACGAACGGCGGCGTGACCCCGAAGATGAGGACATCACCCACCGTGCGGTTCCGCCACTGCACGTCCGCCATCGGGGTCGGCCACCCGGACTGCAGGGAGATCGCCTGCGCGTCGGGCAACGCGCGCTCCACGTAGGAGACGTCCTCGGGCGCGATGATCGGTCGCCGCTGGATCTTCTTCCATTCTTCGTCGTCGATGAACCCGATCTGGATCGGGTCGCGGCGAATCTGGAACGCATTCAGGCCGACGATTGCTCCGGCGAGACGCTCGCGTACATACGCGTTCATGCCCTGGATCACGGCTACGACCGCCACGAGGAACCCGACCGACACGATGATCCCGAGCAGCGTGAAGAACGAACGGAGCTTGTGGCTCCACGCGGTGTGGAGCGCCTGGAGAATCGCTTCGGAGAGGGGCATGAGCTACAAACTTAGGCGGCAACGGGCGGCAACGGGCGGCAACGGGCGGCAACGGGCGGCAAACGGGCGGGACCCTCTCTTGCCGCCCCCGCCGGCCTCTCCCGCCCTATTCGTATCTCAGCGCCTCTACCGGATCGAGCCGCGCCGCCTTGTTCGCGGGGTACAGGCCGAACACGATCCCCGTGAGCGCGGCGGCCACGAGGGCGGCGATGACCGAGCCGAGCGGCACGTTCGCCGGGATCGGCGTGAGGTGGGCGACCGCGAAGGCGACGAAGCCGCCCAGCAACATTCCCACGGCGCCGCCCACGAGGGTCAGCGTCGCGGCCTCGACCAGGAACTGCCAGAGGATTTCGCGGCGGGTCGCGCCCAGGGCCTTGCGGACGCCGATCTCCCGGGTGCGCTCCGTGACGGAGATCGTCATGATCGCGACCACGCCGACGCCTCCCACCATCAGGCCGATGGACGAGAGCACGAGCATCACGAGGAAGAACATCCCCGTGACCTGGTTCCAGGAGTCGAGCAGCTTGTCCTGGGTCACGATGGAGAAATTGTTCTCCTGTCCCGGCTTCAGCCCCCGGAGGGAGCGCAATGTCGCGATCACCTCGTCCATGGATTGCTGCTGGGTGTAGCCGGGCGCCGGCGCGACCGCGAGCCGCATCATGCCCTTGAAGTACGGCACGTACTTGACGAACGCGCCGTGCGGAATCCCGACGAACGGCGGGGTGCTGCCGCTGAACAGGCTCGGCGGCGGCGTGTAGACCCCGATCACGGTGAACGGCACCCCGGCGATGTGGATCGTCTGGTCGATCGGGTCGCGGCCGCGGAACAGCTGGTCCTCGAGCTTCCGGTTGATGACGGCCACCGGGCTGCTCGCGAGGTCCTCGAGTCGCGTGAACG
>Ga0137410_10002327_pt1 | contig 12948 bp, 10 predicted proteins | sample CZODoug1_16funga_FD_108878 | JGI IMG/M metagenome (GOLD analysis project Ga0137410, IMG submission 108878) | Vadose zone soil fungal communities from Angelo Coast Range Reserve, California, USA - CZODoug1_16fungal (Illumina Assembly) | ecosystem: Environmental > Terrestrial > Soil > Vadose zone... | reverse complement strand
TCACGCCTGACGCGATGCGCCAGTTCGCGGCCAAAACCAATGTGCGCGTGCTCGAGGTGGCGCTCGCGCCCGGCGCAAACGTCTTCGACTTCAAGCGCGTGGGCGGTGGCTTGCTGGTGCAAACGCCCGATGCTGCTGGCGTCGGCGCCGCGGCGCTCAAGGCCGTCACCCGGGCGAAGCCGACCCCGGCACAGGTTGCCGATCTCCTGTTCGCGTGGCGGGTGGCCAAATATGTAAAATCCAACGCGATCGTGTTCTGCGCCGGAGGACAGACGCTGGGAGTCGGCGCCGGGCAGATGAGCCGCGTGGACTCGGCCCGCATCGCCGCTATCAAGGCGGAAAACGCCGGACTCGCGCTCAAGGGTTCAGTGGTCGCGTCCGATGCTTTTTTTCCGTTTCGCGATGGCGTGGACGTGGTTGCCGGGTCCGGGGCGATCGCGATCATCCAGCCCGGCGGCAGCCTGCGCGACGAGGAAGTGATCGCGGCTGCCGACGAGCATGGCATCGCGATGGTGTTCACCGGCTATCGCCACTTCAGGCACTGATGAAACTGCTTGTGATCGGCTCGGGGGGAAGGGAGCATGCGCTGGCCTGGAAGCTCGCGCATTCCCCGCGCATCTCGCGAGTATTCGTCGCGCCCGGCAACGCCGGCACTGCGCGCGAGGACGGGCTCGCCAACGTCGTGGCGTCCTCGATACCCGAGTTGATCGAGTTCTCGAAAAAGGAATCCGTGGCGTTCACCGTGGTCGGTCCTGAGGCGCCACTGGCCGAGGGCATCGTGGATGCATTCCGGGCGGCGGGACTGAAGATCTTCGGCCCGACGCGGGCCGCTGCACGGCTCGAGAGCTCCAAGGAATTCGCCAAGAACTTCATGCAGCGCCACGGCATACCGACCGCCGCCTACGCGGCGTTCAGCGAGGCCGCGCCGGCCCATGAGTATGTCGACCAGCAGGGCGCGCCCATCGTCATCAAGGCTGACGGGCTGGCCGCGGGCAAGGGCGTGGTGGTGGCGATGAGCGTGGCCGAGGCGCACGCGGCCGTGGACGCGATGCTCACCGATAAGACGATGGGCGCGGCCGGCGCTCGCGTGGTGATCGAGGGCTACCTGGAGGGCGAGGAGGCGAGCTTCATCGTGCTTGCCGACGGCCGGCACGTGCTTGCGCTCGCAACCAGCCAGGACCACAAGCGGCTGCTCGACGGCGACCGCGGGCCCAATACCGGCGGCATGGGCGCTTACTCGCCGGCCCCGGTGGTGACGCCTGCCATCCATGCCAAGGTGATGCGTGAAGTGATTCAGCCGGTGATCACCGGCATGGAAAAGGATGGCGCGCTCTACAGCGGTTTTCTCTACGCCGGCCTGATGATCAACCGCGACGGCCGGATCGGGGTGCTGGAATTCAACTGCCGCATGGGCGACCCCGAGACACAGCCGATAATTCTCAGGCTGAAGAGCGATCTCGTCGCCCTGATCGAGCACGCGCTGGCCGGCACCCTCGACCAGGCGCAGGCCGAGTGGGACCGGCGCGTGGCGCTGAGCGTGGTGTTGGCCGCGCATGGCTATCCGGATGCGCCGCGCAAAGGCGACGCGGTTCACGGCCTACCGGCAGCTGAAGAGGATTGCCGTGTCTTTCACGCCGGCACGGCATTGAACGGCAAGGACGTCGTAACCAGCGGCGGACGGGTGCTCGCCGTCACGGCGCTGGGGGGCAACGTGAGCGCGGCGCAGCGGCGTGCGTACGAGGCCATCGAAAAGATCCGCTTCGATGGCATGCAGTTCCGGCGCGATATCGGCCATCACGCGCTAGTCGGCGGCCGCAAATAGCGGCGGGGAGAGACGACATGACGGCAAGCTACGATCGCGCGCGCCAGGATCTGGGCAATGTCGTTCTGCTCGAGCACGTGAACGTGTGCATTCCCGATCAGCGCCTGGCCACCGTTTTCTACCTGAGCGGACTGGGTCTCACGCGCGACCCGTATCTCATGACCGGCATCGACAACATGTGGGTGAACGTGGGCCGCAGCCAGTTTCACCTGCCGTCGCGCGGCACCCAGGTGCTGCGCGGCCACGTCGGCATCGTGATGCCCGACCTGGCGGCACTCAAGGCCCGGCTGCAGAAGGTGGCGCCGCTGCTCGCCGAAACGCGTTTCGCCTGGAGCGAGCGCGACGGCATGGTGGAGGCGACGTGCCCTTGGGGCAATCGCTATCGCTGCCACGCACCTGCCCCCGAGTTCGGCGACACCGAGCTCGCGATCGCCTACGTGGAGCTCGGCGTGCCGCGCGATGCCGCACGCGGGATCGTGCGGTTCTACCAGGGCGTCCTGGGGGCGCATGCCGTGCTGGAAGGCGAGACGGCGATCGTTTCCGTCAGCGCCACGCAGCGGCTGCGGTTCCGCGAGACCGCGCGACCGTTGCCGGATTACGACGGGCACCATATCCAGGTTTACGTTTCCGACTTCTCCGGACCTCACCGCCGCCTGCTCGAGCGCGGGCTCGTCACCGAGGAGAGCAGCGAGCACCAGTATCGCTTTTGCGACATCGTGGACCCGGAAAGCGGCAAGGCGTTGTTCACGCTCGAGCACGAAGTGCGGAGCCTCACCCATCCGCTCTATGCGCGCCCGCTGGTCAACCGCAACCCGACGCAGAACAACCGCGATTACGTGCGCGGCCACGATGCGTTCCGCGGCAGCTACTGAGGCGCCACGCGCTTTTCGGCGCCCTGCTAGAATCGCGCCGATGTCCCGCGATGGAATGAACATCGCGTCCGGCCCGCGCAAAGAGGGGATCCACATGGCGGCACGGTTGGGTTGCGTCCTTCGATTCCTCGCGTTCGCAGCGCTTGCCGGCGCCGCTGAGCCGGTGTTGGCGCAGCAGGATTTCCCCGGCAGAAAGCCGATCGAATTCATCGTGCTGTTTCCCGCCGGCAGTTCAGCTGACGTGACCGCACGGGTGCTTGCCGAGGGCATGGGACGGCAGCTCGGCACCCAGATCGTGGTGGTGAACCGGCCCGGCGGCGGCGGGGCGGTTGGCTACAAGTACGCCGCCGCGCAAGCACCCGATGGTCATCACCTGGTGTGGAATTCGAATTCGATTTCCACGACCTATCACACCGGCACGTTGCCGTTCGACTACCGGGTGTTCGCACCGGTGGCGCGCGTGCAGATCGAGACGCCGCTGCTGTTCGTGCGCGGCGAGGCATCGTGGAAGAGCCTGCGCGACGTCGTGCAATATGCGAAAGCCAACCCCGGCAGGCTTACGGTCGGCAACTCCGGCTCGGGCAGCCATACCCACTTCTCCTCGGTGTGGTTGTTCAAGGCGGCCGGCTCGCCGGTCGTGGATGTACCGTTCAATGCGGCGCAGGTGGTGCCGAGCCTGCTGGGCGGGCATGTCGACGCCGTGGTCCAGCTGCCGGGGGCGCTCGCGGGCCACGTGAAGTCCGGCACGGTGCGCGCGCTGGCCGCGATGAGCGGCGCGCGCGACCCCGCTCTTCCCGACGTGCCAACCGCGCGCGAGCAGGGGGTGAACGCCGTCGCCGAGCTGTGGCGCGGGGTCGCCGCGCCCAAGGGCACGCCGCCGCGCATCATTGCGCGGCTGGAAGACGCGATACGCGTAACCGTGGCAGGCACGGAATTCGTCAAGGCTGCCGATAAATTGCTCGTCGCCCCCGCCTACCTGCCGGCGGCCGAATTCGGCCGCTTGATTGCCAGGGAGGATGCCGAGATCGCGCAGGCGGTCAAGGCGCTGGGCCTCAGGCAGGATTCGAAATAACCGCACCCCCGCGCCCCGTACCGGCTATCGTGGATATTTCCGCCGTCAAGCATTTCCTGATCGGATTGCAGCAGACCCTCGTCGCGAGCCTCGCCGAGGTCGACGGGCGGGGATTCTTGCGCGACGAGTGGACGCGCCCCGAGGGCGGCGGTGGCATTACGCAACTGCTCGAAGATGGCAACCAGTTCGAGCGCGCGGGGGTCAGTTTTTCGCACGTCTACGGAGCGAAATTGCCGCCGTCGGCCAGCGCAACCCGCCCCGAGCTCGCCGGCCGTTCGTTCCAGGCGCTCGGCGTCTCGCTGGTGCTCCATCCGCGCAACCCCTACATCCCCACCGTGCACCTGAACGTACGCTGCTTCCTGGCCGAGAAGACCGGAGCCGATCCGGTCTGGTGGTTCGGCGGCGGCACGGACCTGACGCCTTACTACGCGTTCGCCGAAGACGCGCGGCATTTCCACAGTGCCTGCCGCGATGCGCTGGCTCCTTTCGGCGCGGACCGCTACCCCCGTTACAAGAAGTGGTGCGACGACTATTTTTACCTGAAGCACCGCGCGGAACCGCGCGGCGTGGGCGGCATTTTCTTCGACGACCTCAATCAACCGGATTTCGCGACCTGCTTCGCGCTGGTGAAAAGCGTAGGCGGGAGTTTCCTGCCGGCCTATCTTCCCATCCTCGAGCGGCGCAAAGGACAGGCCTACGGCGAGCGCGAGCGGTCGTTCCAGGCCTACCGCCGCGGCCGCTACGTCGAGTTCAACTTGGTGTACGACCGCGGCACGCTGTTCGGGCTGCAGTCGGGGGGGCGCACCGAGTCCATTCTCATGTCGCTACCGCCGCGGGTCGAATGGCATTACGACTGGAAGCCCGAGCCGGGCAGCCCGGAGGAGAAGCTCTACACCGATTTCCTCGTCGCGAAAGACTGGGCCTAGCCTGCCGCATCAGGAGGCCGTCGCGGCCTGACCGAAACGGCCTCTAGAACCAGCTCTTGAGCGACTTCACGCGCGACAGGATCTTTTCGCCAACGGAGCTCTCGGCATCCGGAGCGGCGACCTGGTGCTGGCGCGTGAGGTGGGGATTCTGCTTGAACGACTGATAGCGGGTGAGCGCGGCCTGCGTGTGCTGCTTCAGCAGGTCCGGATTCACCGGCTTGTTGATGAACCGAAAGATCTGCGCCTGGTTGATGAGCTCGATCACGAGCTCCGAATCGGACGCCTCGGTCAGCACGACGACCAGGATCTCGGGATGTTCGTGCTTGAGGACCTTGAAGGAAGCGAGGGACTCTTCGCCCCGGTTCGCGATGTCGGCAACGATCAGCGCTGTCTCGTGCGCGTCCAGCTGCCCGATTGCCGCGTCGAAGTTTCTGGCGTAGTGCACGGGGCAGGCGCCGCCCACGAACCGTTTCACTGCATTGAAAGTATCCTCGCGCTCGTCGATGACGAGCACCCCCGCCTCCATCCTGTCGGGTACGATGGGCGGCGTGGCAGCGGTTTCCGCGAGCTCCAGCGCGATGACCGCTGCCTCCCCGATGGTTTCCAGTATCTCCTGGTTGTCCCAGGGCTTGGAGACGAAGCGGAACACTTCGCCCTCGTTGACCGAGCCGACGATCGCAGCGAGGTCCGAATAGCCGGTCAGCAGCAGGCGCACCGTCACCGGCGCCATTTCCTTCACCTGCCGCAGCAGCTCCACCCCGGTCATCCCCGGCATGCGCTGATCGCTCACCACGACGTGGGGCTGAAACTTCCTGACGAGTTCCAGCGCCTCGACACCGTTGGTTGCAGTCAGCACCTGGTAACTTGCGCGGAACACCGAGCGCAAGGCCGTGAGAATTCGCTCCTCGTCGTCCACGAATAGAATGCGCGCCTTGCTGCCGCCGGCGTGCTCGGGCGCGGCCGGTTGGGGCGCCGCAGGCGCCGGCAGGTTGGGCTGCGTCGGTACGTCCGCCTTCGCCTGCTGCAGCCCAGCGAGCATACGCGCCGCCTGGATCAGCTTGGGGTCGATGCGCTGGGTGGGCTCGTCAACAATAGCGCTTGCCGCCACCTCGCGCTGGCCCTGCCGTATGCTCGCCTCGACGCCCTTGACGAACGCGTCGGCAAATTCCCTTGCTGTCTGGAAGCGATCGGCCTGCTTCTTGGCAAGCGCTTTTTGCGCGGCCCAGTCGAGCTGGACGGAAATTTTCGGGTTGTGCTCGGACGGATTGACCGGGCGCTCGCTCAGCACCTGGCGCATCACCTCGGCATTGTTGCCGGTGAACGGGCGGCGGTTGGCCAGCAGCTCGTAGGCGATCACGCCGACCGAATAGATATCGCTGCGGGGGTCGATGTCGGTACCGAGGAACTGCTCGGGCGACATGTAGCCGGGCGAGCCCATGATCTCGCCTACCTGGGTCAGGGTGGAGGAGTCGATGCGCGCGATGCCGAAATCGGTGAGTTTCAGGCGCCCGTCGTCGTTGATCAGGATGTTGGACGGCTTGATATCGCGGTGGACGACGCCCAGTTCGTGCGCGTAGCCCAGGCCGTCAAGCAGCTGCCGGACCATCTCGCCGATTTCCTTCAGCCCGAACATCGCCTGGTTCTGGATGTGATGGAACAGCGATTGCCCGTTCACCAGCTCCATCACGATGTAGGCGATGTCCATGTCCTCGCCGTAGTCGTAGATCGCGGTAATGCGCGGATGCGTGAGGCGGCCTACCGCCTGCGCCTCGTGGCGGAAGCGCGTGAGCGCGTATTGAAGGTCGGACGGGTCGAGCGCTGCCTTGGTGATGGTCTTGATTGCCACCGGGCGGTGGATCAAGGGGTCGAACGCGCGGTAGACGATGCCCATGCCACCCTGGCCGAGCACGCCCTGGATCTGATACTTGCCGATGGTGGAAAGCGTGTTCATGAGTCGTGGGCAGGGGGTGGAAATCGTGCCGCTTATTGTTGTGCTGGTTCAGGGGGGGTCAAAGGTAGCACCACCGTGAACTTGGTGCCAACCCCGACGGCGGAGTCCACGAAAATTTTTCCGCCATGTTGCTCGATGATCTTGTAGACGATCGAGAGCCCGAGCCCGGTGCCCCTGCCTACTTCCTTGGTGGTGAAGAAGGGATCGAAGATCTTGGGCAGGACCTCGGCCGGTATGCCCTTGCCGTTGTCCTGCACTTCCACCGCGACATTCCCTGCGTCCTGGCGGCGCGTGGTGAGCGTGATCACGCCGCGGCCGCTCTCACTCGCCTGCGCCGCATTATTGACGAGGTTGAGGAACACCTGGTTGATCTGCGAAGGCGAGCAGGTAACCTGCGGGATGTCGCCGAAGTTCTTCTTGACGGTATGGTCCTTCAGCTCGTGTTTCGCAAGCAGCAGCGTGCTCTGGAGCCCGTCGTTCAGGTCGAAGCTCGATACCTTGCTACGGTCAAGCCGGGAGAAGTTCTTGAGGTTCACCACGATCTCGGAAATCTGGTTGATGCCGTAGAGCCCGTCCTTCACCAGCGTCTGCAGCTCCTCCAGCACGTGGTGTTCACTGAACTGGCCGATCAGCTGCTCCGTCAGCGCGAATTGCTGTGCGAGCTGATGAGGATTGGCCACGCCCGAGCGCAACAGATCCAGCAGCTTCTCGAATTCGGCGACGAGCTGCGCGAGCCCGGGCATCTTGCCGGTGACCGAGCCGAGGCTGTTCTTGACGTAGGCGAGTGGTGTGTTGATCTCGTGCGCGACGCCCGCGACCATCTGGCCGAGAGAAGACATCTTCTCGGTCTGGATCAGCTGTGCCTCCGAATCCTTCAGCTGGCGCAGAGCTTCCGAGAGTTCCTGGGTGCGCTCGTCGACGCGCTGCTCGAGGCCTTCATTCACGCTCTTTAGCTCGGCATTGGCGGCATTGAGCAGCCGGTAGCTGGCGACCAGGCGCGTCGCCAGGTAGCCCAGCAGGATCAGCAGCGCGCCGGAAAAAGCGACAAGGTAAGCGCGGAAAAACTCCTGGTCGGTGAGAACGGTCTCGAGCTCGCGCGAGTATGCGGTGGTCAGGCTGTCGACCCGCGGTCCTGCGGTGAGGAACGAGAGTTTCGCGAACAGCGCCTGCTCGGCCGGCCGCGCAGCGAGCAGCTGCTGCAGGTGGTCGTCGAGGCGCAGGATGCCGTCGCGCAGCGCGGCGGGCAGCCGGTTCGCCGCCTGGCGCAGGTCGGTCGCGACCGCTTCAACAGTCTTGCGCTGTGCCTCGCTCGGGGAGAAATAGTACCGTTGCGCCTCGGCGATGGCCTGCACCGCCGTGCTCTCCGCCGCCACCAGACGCTCACGGTCGTGGAAGTCCTGCCACGAGCCGCGCACCAGGCCCGCGACCTCGGTATCCGACGCCAGCACTTGCGCGAGGGCTTGCTGGGTGGTTGCGTTCGCCTTCCTGAACTTGTCCATCATCTCGGCTTTCTGCGAGAAGGCGCTGTCGAGATCGGGCAAGCCGCGCGTGAGCACCGGGCTGCGCAGCACCTGCGCGGCGTCGGCGAGATCCTTGCGGATGCGGGTCAGCGCCGGCCCCGGATCCGAGGGCGGCACCTGCGGAGGGGTGAGTTCCGTGCGCGAGCGCAATAGGTCCACGTCCCAGCGCGCGTCGATTTCCTTCAGCGTCCGCAACGCCGCCAGCACTTCGTTGCTGCGCTTGATATCGGTGCCCTGGGTTTTGACATAGAGATAACCGAGTATCGCAGCCAGCAGCACGGCGCCGGCGCCGAAGAGCGCATGGCGGACGGCCTTCACCGCCAGCATGCGCTGCAGGTTCTCTCTGACGGCTGCCGCCTTGATCGCCATGCGTTTATCCGCCCAGGTAAGCCTGCCGCACCCGCGGATCGGCGAGCAGGCGCGGCGCGCTGTCGGCAGCCGCGATCAGGCCGCTCTCCATCACGTAACCGCGATCACAGGTTTCGAGCGCAAGCCGGGCATTCTGCTCCACCAGGAGCAACGTTGCCCCCTCGGCGGCGATGGCGCGTATGGTCTCGAAGATCTTGTGCACCATCATTGGCGCGAGTCCCATGCTGGGTTCGTCGAGCAGCAGCAGCCGCGGCCGGCTCATGATCGCCCGCCCGATGGCCAGCATCTGCTGCTCGCCGCCGGACAGCGTCCCGGCAAGCTGCTCGCGCCGTTCGGCCAGACGCGGCAGCAGTCCGTAAACACGGTCGGCATCGGTTTTGATGCGCGTCGAATCGCGTCGGCTGTAGGCGCCCATTGCGAGGTTTTCTTCCACCGTGAGCCGCCCGAACACGCCGCGCCCCTCGGGCACCAATACCAGTCCCTGGCGGACCAGTTCGAATGCCGGGCGCGCTGTTATGTCCTCGCCATTATAGTGGATGCGCCCGGCCGCCGGCCGCAGCAGGCCGGCCAGCGCCTTCAGCGTCGTCGTCTTGCCGGCGCCGTTGGCGCCGATCAGCGCGACGAGCTCGCCCGAGCGCACCTCGAAGTCGATGCCTTTGACGGCGTTGATGCCGCCGTAGCAGACCTCGAGCCCCTTGACCTCAAGCAAGGGAGCCTCCCAGGTAGGCCTCGATCACCGCCGCGTTGCACTGCACGTCGGCCGGCGCGCCCTCGGCGATCTTGCGGCCATAATCGAGCACTGCAACACGGTCGCACAGCCCCATCACGAGCTTCACGTCGTGCTCGATCAGCAGCAGTGTCACGCCGTCGGCGCGGATGCGCTCGAGCAGGCGCCGCAGCTCCGCGGTCTCAGTCGCATTCATGCCCGCGGCTGGCTCGTCGAGCGCGAGCAGGCGGGGCTCGGTGGCGAGCGCGCGAGCGATCTCGAGGCGGCGCTGGTCGCCGTAGGGCAGTTGGCGCGCAAGGTCGTTGGCCCGCCGCGCGATTCCGCAGTAGTCCAGCAGCTCGTGGGCGCGCTGCGCGATATGGGCCTCCTCGGCGCGCGTGCGGGCGCCGCGCAAGATGGCGCCGGCTACGCCAGCGCGCGTACGCACGTGGCGACCGACCATGACATTCTCCAGCGCGGTCATATTGGCGAACAGCCGAATGTTCTGGAACGTGCGCGCAATGCCGGCCGCGGCAACGCCGTGCGGCTTGTGCCCGGACAGACGCACGCCGTCGAAGGTGAATTCGCCCGCGTCGGGGGCATACACGCCAGTGAGCACGTTGAAGAGCGTGGTCTTGCCGGCGCCGTTGGGGCCGATCAGACCGAAGATCTCGCCGCGTGCGACGCTCACCGTCACGTCGGAAAGCGCGGAGAGCCCCCCGAAGCGCTTGCTGATACCGCGCGCTGCCAGCAGTGGCGCGTCAGCCCCGGGCATGCGCGCGCTCCCCGCCGGCGAGTTCACGGCGACGCGTGGTCGACGGCCACAGGCCCGCCGGACGGAACAGCATCATCAGCACCAGTGCGAGCCCGAACAGCAGCATGCGCAGGTCGGAGGGGTCGACATAGACGTCGCCGAGCCAGGCTTTTTGCAGCGGTCCGGCATAGCGCAGCGCCTCGGGCAGCGCGGTGAGAAGCGCCGCGCCCAACACGACCCCCCCGACGTTGCCCATGCCGCCCAGCACCACCATGCACAACACCATGATCGAATCGAGCAGCGTGAAGCTCTCGGGGCTGATGAAGCCTTGAAACGAGGCGAACAGGCCGCCCGCTACGCCGCCGAAGGTCGCACCCATGGCAAAAGCCAGCAACTTGATGTTGCGCGTATTGATGCCCATCGCGCTGGCGGCAAGCTCGTCCTCGCGGATCGCGATCCAGGCGCGCCCGATGCGCGAGTCTTCCAGCCGCACCGAGATCAGGATCGAGGCGGCTGCGCAGGCGAGGAACACGAAGTAATAGCTGTGCACCGGCGCGACGGCGATCCCGGCAAGCGTGTAGGTCTTGTTGAGCGTGATCTCGCCGACAGCGAGCGGATCGATGAGCGTGATGCCCTGCGGGCCGTTGGTGATGTTGACCGGCCGGTTCAGGTTATTGAGAAGGATGCGGATGATCTCGCCGAAGCCCAGCGTGACGATCGCGAGATAGTCCCCACGCAGCCGCAGCGTCGGCGCGCCGAGCAGCACGCCGAACGCGGCGGCGACGAGCGCGCCCAGCGGCAGCAAAACCAGAAAGGAGGCGTGGATGCCGAACTGGGGGGAGGCCAACAGGGTGTAGCAGTAGGCGCCGACCGCGAAGAAGGCGATGTAGCCCAGGTCGAGCAGGCCGGCGTAACCCACCACGATGTTGAGGCCCAGCCCCAGCATGACGAACAGCAGCGCCACGTCGATGATGCGCACCCACGCGCGGCCGAGCAGTGCGTCGACCGCGAACGGCAGCACGGCCAGCGCCACCGCCACGACGAAGTACAGCGCCCATCGCAGCCGCGGGTCGCCCGGCAGGAGCGGATGCCGGCTGGCGTCGCTCATGCGCGATCACCCGTATGCGGGCCCATGAGGCCGGAAGGCCGCAGCACCAGCACCCCGATCAGCACCAGGAAAGCGAAGATGTCGCGGTAATTGCTGCCGAGCACGCCGCCGGTCAGATCGCCGATGTAGCCCGAAGCAAGACTTTCGATGATGCCGAGCAGGAGTCCGCCAAGCATGGCGCCCGCGACGTTGCCGATGCCGCCGAGCACTGCGGCGGTGAAAGCCTTCAGCCCCAGCATGAAACCCATGAAGTAATGCCCGATGCCGTAATACAGCACGACCATCACGCCGGCGATGGCTCCGACTGCCGAGCCGAGCAGGAAGGTGAACGCGATGACGCGGTTGATGTCCACGCCCATCAGGCCGGCGACCTCCGGGTTCTGTTCGGTAGCGCGCATCGCGCGCCCCATGCGGCTTGCCTTGATGAACCACAACAGTCCCGCCATTACGGCACAGGCGAGCACGAAGATGAATACCTGCAGATCGGTCAGCTGCGCGCCGCCGAAAACAATCTCGGTCGGCTTCACGATTTCAGGCATTGCAAGATATTGCTTGCCCCAGACCAGCGCCGCCGAGTACTGCAGCAGGACGGAAACGCCGATCGCCGTGATGAGCGGCGCGAGACGCGGCGCTTGCCGCAGCGGCCGGTAGGCGACACGCTCGATGGAGACGCCGAGCGCCACGCATACCAGCATCGCGGCGAGGGCTGCAAGCAGCAGCACCAGCGGCGGCGGCAGGCCCATTGCCGCGAGCGCCTGCGCCACGGTGAGCGCGGTCAGCGCGCCGATCATGACGATGTCGCCATGGGCAAAATTGATGAGCCCGAGAATGCCGTAGACCATGGTGTAGCCCAATGCCACCAGCGCGTAGATGCTGCCCAGGACCAGGCCGTTGACGATCTGCTGCAGGAAGATATCCATTCAATACCCTAGGAGGGCTGCCTCAATTCGAACCCAACAGCCCTTGGTAGCAGGGGAGCACGAGGGGAGTATCCCCCGATACCGCCTCGACGCGAAAACGGCACCGCGTGGGTGCCGTTGATGGAGTCTCCTCATTGGATCAATGAGGGCCGGTCGGGACCACGGTGGGCATTGGATTTATTTTTTCGCCTCGGTCGCTGGTGCCGCGGCGGGCTTCGCCTCCGCCGCCGATGCGCCGCCCGGCGCCACCGTCTCGAGCGCTTCCCACTTGCCGCCTTTCACCACGTAGATGGTAATGGGGCCGTTCACCAGATCGCCCTTGGCGTCGAAGGCGATGGGACCGATCACGCCATCGAGCTTGGTCTTGCCGACCTCCGGCAGGAACTTCGCCGGGTCGGTCGAGCCCGCTCGCTTCATGGCATCGATGATCACCATCACGCCGTCATAGCCCATCGGCGCAAACAGCTCCACTTCGGCGTTGAACTTGGCCTTGTACTTGTCCATGAAAGCCTTGCCGCCGGGCATCTTTTCCTTGGGCAGTCCCGGCATCGAAGCCATGACGCCTTCGGCGGGGTCACCGGCGAGCTTGATGAAATTGGGCGTCTGCATGCCGTCGCCGCCGATGTACTTGGCCTTGATCCCGAGCTGGGCCATCTGCTTCACCATCGGGCCGGCTTGCGGGTCGATGCCGCCAAACATGATCAGGTCGGGTTTCCTGCCCTTGATCTTGGTGAGGATGGCCTTGAAGTCGCTGTCCTTGTCGGTGGTGTGCTCGCGCGCGACGACTTTGGCGCCCGCGGTCTTGGCGGTCGCTTCGAATGCGTCCGCCAGGCCCTGGCCGTAGGCGGTGCTGTCATCGATCACCGCAATCGCCTTGGACTGGAGCTTCTCGGTCGCGAATCTGCCGAGCGTCGGCCCCTGCTGGTCG
>Ga0137410_10002323_pt1 | contig 12953 bp, 10 predicted proteins | sample CZODoug1_16funga_FD_108878 | JGI IMG/M metagenome (GOLD analysis project Ga0137410, IMG submission 108878) | Vadose zone soil fungal communities from Angelo Coast Range Reserve, California, USA - CZODoug1_16fungal (Illumina Assembly) | ecosystem: Environmental > Terrestrial > Soil > Vadose zone... | reverse complement strand
TCCCGGAGAGCTGGAGCGCGAGATCGGATTGCTGCGCCGCCGCTAGAGTACTGGCCACTGGAATATCTCCGAAGTGAAACACGACTTCGCTCGAGGCAATATTGCTGAAGTCTCTCGCCGCCCGCTCGTCGACTTCGTGACCTACCGCCAGGAGTCCGATCGTTGTATTCTGCGATGGCGCGCCGAAATAAATCGGTTGTATCCAAACTTCATAAAGATGCCCGCCACCAAACCACCAGTCCCGTGATTCTCCCCGATCCAATGAGTGGCGAAGGAGATCCTGCGCGGTACTTCGATCGAGACCCGAGGCGCTGGTCCTCAGTCCGGCCACGGTCCCAGCGCGATTCGCCAAAACCAATAAGTCACTCCTGCTCAACCGATATATGTCCGCGGAAGCGTCCTGGATGGTCACCGCATCTTCCGTGGTCATCAGGGCGCGGACATTGGGTAGGTTCGCGATGAGTTCCGCGGATCTGGTAAGCGATTCTTCGCGTTGTTTTTCGAAACTCTGGTAGGTGTTGACCGAATTGCGCAGTTCTTCGCGGATGCTTTCCCCCACCCGGTTCTGAACGCTGTAGCTGACGATGAGAAGGGTGGCGGCCGTCAGCCCGGCCGAAATCGCCAGCAGTGATAGGAGGAACTTCGTTCGCAACCGAATCTTGCTCACACAGGTTTCCCGCCTTTGGTCAAAATCCTTGGGCAGGGGAAACTTCGTTTCCGAGGAGGCGAAAAAAGGGGTACCCACCCAGATTCAATCTAGCACTACCTTGCCGATGGGAAGGCAAAGGCGAGCTAAGCTGTTGTCGAATGAGGTATATAAGTTCTCGAGGCTGGGATGCCAGGGCGGAAATGATTTTGAAATCTATTCATTTGGGCAGCAGCCGTGTTCCTACTTGCCGTCGAATAGGTCAGCAAGATCGAAATGACCAGGCGAACGCAATATTCGCTCGATCGAGGCAGGGTTTATCGCGATGCTAGTTGCGGCATCCCGGAGCGCCCCACGCATTTGATCTTGTATTTCCGGACGCGCTGTTCCTCGATCGAGTGGGTACCATGCTTTGAATTCGTCCAATCGATAAAACTTTGCCACTTCCCAAAGAGGCAGCGAAAGCTGCGAACCGGCGACTTCTCGTTGGCCTCAGTCTTAAACGATCCCGATTGCACGGCCCGCGAGCCCAACCCCGCTCCAGAGTACCAGCGATAGCACCGCCGCAAGCTTGCGCCATAGCGGCGATACCTGTGCCTCGTCGGACATCGTCACCTTGCGATGGAGCGTGAATGTGAAAAGGATTGCCAGCACAAGCGACACCATCTTTACGCGAAAAGCGCCGTTACCGTACATCTTGACCGACTCCGACGAGAAGAGAAAGAATCCCGAGACAAGCATCACCACAAGGCTCCCGCGCATCCAGGGCTGGACATCCCGGGCAAGATCGGAAACGCGCTCACGTTGAAATCGAATGCCGAGGAGGCGGAGATTCAAGATCAAAACTGTTCCACCCAGCACGGCCAGCGCCAGGAGATGGAATATCTCGACGAATGGAAACAACCATACCGAGTTGCGTATCCCATGACCGAAAAACGAACTGTCGGCCCACTCACAGAATGACATTAGAAGCGAGCTGAGAGACATTCTAAGTGAACCCCCTTACGGCGGCGGCAGAGAATAAGCGATCGCTCGTCCCGCGGCGACAATCGCAACCCACAACACCAGAGAAACGACTGCCGCGGCTTTGGCACTACCCGGCGTCACAGAGTCGATGTCCCACTCAGCCATCTTGCGGCCCACCGTCGCATTGAACAGCCAAACATTCAGTCCGGCTAACAAAAGCATCAGCATTTTGACCTTGAAGAAAATGCTGTTGTAGAATGCGACCGGATCACCACAGAATAGAAGCACCCCGGTGACAATCATCACTAAGAACCCGCCCATTAGACCTGGGTTTAGCTCCCCCATAACCTCGGAAGCCCGCCGGCGGCGCATAGAAAGGCCGAGAAGACGTAGGTCGAGCAGCACAGTAAATCCAAGGAAGAGCGTCAAGGTCAAAACGTGGATCGTCTCGACCACGGGTTCCGCCCAAGTCGAGTCACGCATCGTGATGCTGAATGTCGTGTCATTCAGCCAGTGCAAGAAGCGGATAACAGACATTCTCGAAAAACCTCTTGTCCCGTTTCGTTAGCGCCGTATAGATGCATTTTCGGCGCCAATAACATCCGCACGCTTCGATCATAAGCAGGGTAACCGGTCTTCGGTGGTTGTGGCTTGCAAGAACTCCACTTACACGAACAGAATCATGACCTTTCCGTGCAAAGATCAAACGACCATGCTGGCCGCAACATGAATCGAAAATCCAGCTGTAGGGTGAGGTCGCAGAAGCGGCAATTGCCGGCCGAAATGTTCCCGGGCACTCTGAGTCAGGTCATGACCCACTCTGCCGTCGATAGGCCGCCGGAGAAACTCCTACGGCGCGCAAGAACCAATTACAGAGATGGCTTTGCGAAGAGAAACCGGAAGAGAGAGCCACTTCCACGATCGGGGAATCAGTATTACGCAAGAGATCCCTGGCGCGTTCGATTCGCCGCGCCAGCACATACTGATGCGGAGATTGACCGACGGCGGATTTGAACGCACGCGGCAAATAGAGCGGGCTGATTTCTACTTCTCCCGCCATGGCCTCAAGGGTGAGGTCACCGTCGAGGTTTTCCTCGATAAACTCGATCAAGCGCCTAATTTTCCACGCGGAGATCGTCCTTGTTTTTGGCATGCGAGGTGGCCGCGACCTCGAGGAATAGTGCCGCGCGAGGTGAACAGCCATCATCTGGGCAATCGTATCAACGTAGAGCCCGTCTTCCACAGAGCCGTCCCGCAATGCTGCCGAGATCGCGATGGCGAGTTGTTCAAGCAGCGGATCCAAGATCGCGAAGCGGGGCACAATCTCAGCCACCGAGATATCGCAACCGTACATTTCATCAACAGCGGCCGCGTAGATCGATTGGCGCAAGTAGACTTGAAGGATCTCCGGATGACCCGAATGCTGCCATTCCGTTGTTGCTTCGCCCGGCGTCACGCATATGCGCCGAGGTCCGATGAGCGCTCTCTCGCGCGGGGCGCCTTCAATCTTGCGCATCACCTGCGTAGGCCTACACAAATGGTAAATCAGTGAAGGGTGGCGAAGAGCCGGCTCCGTCGCATGGAATGGAGCCTCTTCGAAGATCGCGGCGTAGAGAGAACGCCAGCCGGTTTCCTCGCTGTGCGCGATCACACGGTTTTGGGTTCTGAGCACACGTCCGTGAGTTTCTCGAACTGTAAAAATCTGGTTCGCGAGCGAAGTCATTGGGCACCCCCCACTGCAGAGCGCGGGTACTCCCAGCTGTTGGCGCGATTATACAGAATTCGTCGGGGTGGTCAAGGACGGGTGCAGAGCGGCCTCTGCTGCGTTTCTACTTACGTCCAGGCTCGTGAAGCAATCTTGCGCGGGATGAACCTGACGTTTGGTTGATACTAACGTGGCTTGCCGCAAGCGCATTGCGGCGGCGTGGCAGCCCCGCCCCAAGATCCGGGGACGCAGCACTCAGGGTGACAGGAAGTCACGATTCTGCTCACGAATGTGGAATTTCTGCAAGCCGCACCGTTTCGCCTTCGATTAGCATTACAATCGGCACGGATCCAACATTGCCCGGCATGCACCACGTGTCCAAAATCGACAAAGCCAGATCAGAGGCGCCCGGACTCTATGGCAAGCACAGCTCCGGTTTCCGGCGCGCAACGTACGTGGACAATACGACGGGTTCGGTGCACATGGGGGTGGGCATTTGCTACCTTGAATCGAATGGAGTAATTCAACCGCACATCCATTCATTCGAGGAAAGTTTTTATGTTTTGACCGGGAACATGTTCGCGCAGATCGGAGAAAGGGATGACGAGCTCGGGGCCGGTCACTTCGGACTGATCAGTACGGGCGTACGGCACTCCTGGCGCAATACGAGCGATCGGCCTGCGAGTTGGCTCGAGATGCAGGCGCCGCAACCGCGTCCCATTGAGTATGGACGTGATACATTTTTCATTGGCGGCGACCAACCCAATCCTGCGGGACCGCCTGCCCAACAAGACGGAGCGAAGACTCTGATCGGCTATTTCGACCAATCGCAGCTTCCGCGACCCGGCGGACCGTCACAAATGGAAGGGTTCAACCCGACTATCGGCGTGGCGATCAAGATGTTCGTCGACCGTTCCTTCGGAGCGGTTCATCAATCATTGTTTCTCATTCAGTACATGCCCGGCGCGAAGATCGACCCGCACGATCATACGTTTGAAGAATCCTATCTAATTGTCGGCGGACAAGTGCGCGCGACCGCAGACGGCCATACATACAATCTGAGCGCAGGTGATGCGATCTGGACGAGCGTAGGCTGCGTTCACAGTTTCGAGAACGTGGGTTCGGAACCTGTTTGCTGGATAGAGACGCAGGCGCCGCTGCCGCCGTCGAGAGAGGTATTCCGATTCGAGCGTGACTGGGCACAGTTGGGTGGAACGCTGTGAAACCAGCGGTTGCCCTCCTAGAATTGCTTTGATACTGATGCGTCGTTGAAACCGGCGCTTTCGCCCGCGGCGCGAGGAAAAAAAAGGGCGGCACTGCGAAGGAGAACGGCTATGTTAACCAATCAGAATACACAAACCGATAAGGTGGACGCCGCGGCGCGTACGCAACCCTTCACCTCACAAGAATATATTGATAGTCTGCGCGATGGGCGCGAGATCTGGATTTACGGCGAACGGGTCAAAGATGTCACGACCCATCCGGCCTTCCGCAACACGGTTCGCATGCTGGCCCGCTTGTACGACGCATTGCACGATCAACGCAAGAGCACTCTCTGCACTGAAACGGACACTGGAAGCGGAGGGTACACACACAAATTTTTTAGGGCCACTCGGAACGCGGAAGAATTGGTCGGTGCACGCGATGCGATCGCGGAATGGGCGCGCGTGACTTACGGCTGGATGGGCCGCAGCCCGGATTATAAAGCCGCATTCCTTGCAACGCTGGGCGCAAACTCCGAGTTCTATGATCCGTTCCAAGAGAACGCCCGGCGCTGGTACAAGAAAGTGCAAGAGGAAGTTACCTTCATCAATCATGCCATCGTCAATCCTCCCGTAGATCGCAATAAGGAACTTGCCGAGGTGCGCGACGTCTACATGCACGTGGAGAAAGAAACCGATGGCGGCCTGATTGTCAGCGGCGCGAAGGTCGTCGCGACAACCTCCACACTTACACATTATAACTTCATCGCCAACAACGGTGCGCTGCCCATCAAGACGAAGGATTTTGCCTTCGTTTGCGTCGTACCTACCGAAACTCCCGGGCTTAAACTCTTTTGCCGGCCGTCCTATGAGATGACGGCGGCGGCGATGGGCAGCCCGTTCGATTACCCGCTGTCCTCCCGGCTGGACGAGAACGATTCGATCATCGTCTTCGACAAGGTGTTTGTGCCGTGGGAGAATGTTTTCGCCTACGGTGACATCGACAAAGTAAATAATTTCTTCCCGCGCTCCGGATTCCTCCCGCGTTTCATGTTCCACGGTTGCACGCGGCTGGCCGTAAAGCTCGATTTCGTCGCCGGGTTGTTGCTCAAAGCGGTGGATGCAACCGGCTCTAAGGATTTCCGTGGCGTGCAGGCGCAGGTAGGAGAAGTCCTTGCATGGCGCAACCTCTTCTGGGGCCTGACCGACGCGATGGCCCGCACGACCACGCCGTGGACTCCAGGCTATGTGCTGCCGAACCTCGATTACGGCCTGGCGTATCGCGTGGCGTCGAGCCAGATCTATCCGCGCCTGAGGGAAATCATCGAGAACGTTCTGGCCAGCGCGCTCATCTACCTTCCATCCCACTCCGTCGACTTCAAGGTTCCGGAAATTCGCAAATACCTCGATCAATTTGTGCGTGGTTCAAACGGGTATACCGCCGTCGACCGGGTCAAGCTCATGAAGCTGATGTGGGACGCAATGGGCACGGAGTTTGGCGGCCGGCACGAGCTCTACGAACGCAACTACTTTGGCAATCACGAGAGCATCCGCTTTGAAGTGTTGATGGTCGCTGATTTGTTAGGCCAGTCCGCCAAGTACAAAGGGTTCGCGGAGCAGTGCATGGCTGAGTACGACATCGATGGCTGGACGGTGCCGGACCTGATTAATCCAGATGACATTAATCTGGTGATGAAAAACGGAAACCGAATGCGATAAACTATGAGTCATTCGACGGAGAGGAAATCTACGACTATCGGAAGCGCTTCCACTTTCGACGGCGTCCGCTTCCGGTCGGCGCTGGGGCGGTTCGCCAGCGGCGTTACCGTGGTTACAGCCCAGCATGAAGAGCATCCGCACGGCATGACGGCCAATGCGTTTGTCTCGGTTTCGCTCGACCCTCCCCTCGTGCTGGTGTCATTGGGCAATCGCTCGAATATGCACCGGATACTGCCTCGCATCGGCCGCTACGGCGTTACCGTGCTTGCGGAGGATCAAGAGGCCCTGAGCGACCACTTCGCCGGACGTTCCGTGGAGGGACTGCGCATTCCCTTCGTCATGCGCGATGGCGTTCCGTTGTTGGATGGCGGCGTTGCGAACTTCATCGTGCAGGTGATCGATGCCCATCCCGCCGGTGACCACACGTTGTACATTGGACGCGTCGAATACTTTGAATGGCGCGACGATAAACCGTTGCTCTTCTACTCCGGAAAATATCAACGGCTGCGTGTGGAAAGGCTGAAGCCATTGCAGTGGCCAGAGGATGAATTCTCGCTATTTTCGATCGGCAGTTCTCCATCCATCACTTAGATCGAGGAGTTACATTGGCTCACGAGCCGGGATTAGAGGAATCACTTTACTTCACTTCGCATTTTGAAGGATTCCACCCGGAGGCATCCGGAAGCCGCTTGAAGTTTGTGCTCGTGATGAAAGGCTGGAGCAAATACTGAGGATCCGTGACTACTGTCGTTACGATCAACCACTTATCGCCGTTTGGTTCCGTGAATGATTCAAAATATTCTTCAAGGACAGCATTCGCGCTGTAAGGAACTCCGTTCTTGCGCAAGTATCCAGGGCGCATGTGGTTTGTAAGCACCTTCAAATATCCTTCATTGGCTTGTCCCTCTTGGGCTTGTCCTTGTCCCGCTTGCGGATTCCTTGGCCTCTGCCCTTCCCATGAAGCCACGGAATAACCTTGCCACGTCGGCGCTTCGCTGCTCGGAACCTTTGCAGAAACATTTTCGACTGACATTGGTCCTTCAAAGTGTAAAAGACGAGTCTGGTTTCCGGCGTCCGTATCGATCCGCAGTGTGTCATCGTTTTCCCAGAAGACATGCACGTGTCCAGGCACACGCATGATTGCAGCTGCGCCGTAAGATTTGCATTGATTACCGTCCGCCTCGTCCTTCTCTGGATCCCAGGTGTTTGCCACGCGACGCCCTTCGGGGTTGAGGGGAACACTCGAGAAGTCGCCCTTGTCCGGAGTGATCATTCGAAAGCGCCAGTCCTCGGTCACAATTGATACCCAAAAGCCTGTGAGATCGACTGGGGCGGTCACCTTGGGTACAGACGGAGTCGAGGGTTGCTGGGCGCCCCGGGCACCTTGGGCGTCCATGCGCGCAGGTACGGCGGTCGATAACGCCGTCACGACTCCAAATAGCAGAACCGCATGGCTCCGTAAAGTCCTGCAACTCATTCTTACTCCTCCGGTGTCACGTCAAACTTGGGACTCACGCCTTCCGGTGCAGGCCATCTGCCTCAGCGATCGTGGCCGTCCCTCATGTGAAATTGGACGAACCGAACCACACATCATCACTGAATGACGCCACTCCATTCCCATCCATCAGACGGCCGGCGAATCGTGTGAATGCGAATTCTGTGTTCGTCAGGATCGCGTCCGGGATTCCCCGTAACTAGCACATGATCGCCTGGCTTAAGCGTGTCTCTCGACACATGCTCCCGACTCAATTGACCAGCACCGCCCCACTCGATGGACCACGTCTGCATCTTCCCTTGATCGTCCGCGGCGTCCACTTTGACGAATGAATGAGGATTGCGGTACAGGAACTGCACCAAATTTCCTTCAATTGTTATCGTTTTGTCCACGTAATAGGTCGCGGCAAAAGAGTGGTGGGCGTATACCCGGCCAGCGCCCGTGAGCGCCACCACACTGAGCAGGGCAAGAATTTTGCGTTTCATGAATATTCCTCCCGAAAGAAATCATGACGCTTCGCAATGGCGCCGCCCACAGCCATCCTTCCGAGCGCGCACTGGGTGCTCAGTGTTTCGCTCTAAGGCTTCGGTACACTGCCTCTACGAACATATCAGTCGTCCAGGGGCCCGTATTCGTGCCATATCGCGGATCGTAGTCCCTGGTCGGATGGGCCGCTTTCACTTGTTCCAGGGTCATGCCCTTCTTCACCATATCTTGGATGCGGTCGCGAACGATGATCACCATTTCCTGATAGTAGATGACATCGGCCTGGTCGCAGAGCCGTCCATGACTTGGAATCACGTATGTGCCGCCTTCCTCCTTATCAGCAGGAATCGTTATCTGATAGACGAGGCGATTCAACGCATCGATGATTCCCTGAATGCCGCCACCCTTTTCCAAGTCAATCACGGGATAGCCCGTCGTCGAGAAAATTTCTCCCGTGCTCACGACATCGGAGCGGCGAAAAAAAACGAGGCTGTCTCCATCCGTATGCGCCGCCGGCTGATGAAGGATTTGAATGGCCTCGCCGTTAAAGAAGAGGTTCTTTTCGTTCGTCGTGAATGTATCGGTTGGCCAGGCGCCTTCGGGCGCGGGTGGCCTCTTGCCGGTCGGCGCGCTCATCCTGTCAAGAATCGTTTGAAACGCGATCACTGTCGCACCCTCTCCCGCGCTCGCACCGATGGTGCCAACCACATTGCCGCCCGCTATAGTACTGCCGCGTTTCGCAATGCTTTCATTGCCTCCCGTGGAAGACGGATCGGCGCTCGTATTTATGATGTAGCGAAGCGGTTTATCGGAAATCGTCCGAATCGCCGCGAAGACTTTGTCGCTCATCGGAGAAAGCCCCGTATCCACCAGCAGGATTCCTTCTTTGCCCGCCTGTACGGTGATGTTGCCTCCGGCGCTTGCCAACATATAGACATTGCCCTGCACAGGCAGCACGTGGATTTCCGCGTCATCGTTGTCCCGGCCTCGCTGGGCGATGTTCTGATTCTCCTGAGCGTTACAGAGCTTTCCCAAGCCAGCCGTTCCGAGAACGAAAGTGACAACGAGCACGAAAATCACGCCCGCCGATTTTGGGAATGCGAGTCTTCCTTTTACCATGAATCGCTCCACACTCCGTTTGGGGCTGAAATGCGCGGAGCCGCAACGTAAGGCAACCACGTTGACCGGAGAAACAATAAGACCACGCAAGAGCGTCCAGTCCTCTCCAACAATGCTGTCATCGGTCCGTATGCCTTCCCTCTGGGCGCAGTAGCGTTTTCATATTTTTCAATTTCAATTTGTATTCCGGATACATGGTGTCCGCCCCGCCCCGCGCTGCTTCTGGAGGTATGCCATAGGCAGCCGGAAACTCGTTGAGAAACGTGTTCATCCCCGGCAAGTGATGGGGCACGACGCCCTGCGGCCGATCGGTCTCGTCTACAGCTTCGCAGGGATACGGCGCAATCTCTTGTTGTGGGGCATAAACGAAATCCGTACTGCGGACGAAGGGCTCTGTTAGATATACCGGGTCATACACAAGGATGACAACCGTCAGATAGTTGCCGTGCCGCAGGATTCGTGTGGTTACGGTGGCTTTATCGCTTCGGGGAACTCCGTTTCGCCGAATCCAGCCTTCCTTGAAGTGGTCGGTCGTGACGGTAAGAATGTCCCCTTCCCATTTTCCAGTCGAGAAGCCCTGCCATGTGTGCGGCGCATAGTCAGGCGGATGCGGCCGTCCGTCCATATAGATCGTTTGCTCGGGGGCCTGCCAGGAGATGTGCGTGTGATATGCAACTAGCTTCTGCGTATCCCTGTCTATTTCCTTCCAGATTCGAAGCAGCGCAGGCCCGCGCCACGCATAGTCGGACGGGTGCGGCCTGCACTGGTTCTCGGGCAACTCCAAGAGGGTCGCGGCCCAGCTATCGGCTCTCATACGCGCCGCATCGTTGATGGGCAGTCCGAGATAGTCGCCGATTTCCGGCCCAGGGATGCGTTCAGGCTCGTCCTCGTGAAACCTGTTTTCCCATTCCCCGGTCGGATCCATTTGACCAAACGCGGGGACGCCCAGCAGCATCGTCAGCAGAAATGAAAAACCTAAATATTTGTAACGGTTGACGTTGCCCATATCACGCTCCTGAGAAAACGCACCGCAATGGAGTGAGCCAGCGAACGAGTTCCAGAAACTACACCCAAGGAAGCTCCACAAATCATCGGTTCTAGGGTATTGATTGCAATACTGGCACCGCGAGCGCCAGCATAGTAGATCGCTGAATCGCCTGCTTGCACAAATTTCACCTGAATCAACAGAATCATGACCTTCTGACTGCAAAGCCGGGAAATTGCGTCAGGCGCAGGCACTCCGTTTGGCGTATGGGCAGGCGAAGCGGCCCGCCGTCCAGGTACGGAACGGCGTTGAACGTGATGAATGTTTCGATACGTCGGAATCCCACTAGGCAGTCTTCCGCGAACATTGAGTCGCGGACAGATCAAAAACCAATTCTACAGTCATCCTGAAACCCAATTCAAAGTCATTATTCTGTTTAGGAAGGCGTGTTTTCTGCAAGCCACGCGATTCTGCAATGAATTAGCATCCCGCCAATCATCAATAAATCTACACCTTCGCAGAGAGGTTTTGTTTGGGAGAGAGGTGGGTGAAAGGAAGCGGAGTTTTTCTCTGGTTGCCATTCAAACTGTCATCACCTCCTGGTTTGGAAATGTTGCGAAGAATTGTGTGGAGCGATACGGATCGCAGGCGCTTAGTGAACCCGAACGGAATCTGTTGAGAGAACAATCGTCGTTACGATTAACGAAGTTGGGCCAAGCGAGCGAGTCCACCCTCGGAGGAAGACAATCAATATGGACTTGAGCCTGATGGAGAGGAGAAAAAATGAGCCATAACTCTAGGGTTAGCAGCTGGGCCCCGATGTGCGCTTTGAGCGTGTCGATCATACTTGCAGCCGCCGGCGTAAGCCGGCTGCAGGCGCAGACCAACGTTAACGCGTTCATCCAAGGCACCGTGATGGATCCCTCGGGTGGGGTTCTACCCGGTGCAACGGTCCAAGTGAAGAACATCGGAACGGGTCTTGCGCGGTCGGCGGTCACCGATAGTCAAGGACGATACACCGCGACGGATCTGCAGATTGGGGACTATGAGGTTCAAGCCGCGATCTCTGGATTTGGGACAGCCATCCGCAAGGGGATTACGTTAAGCGTTGGCAGTCAGCTCGTGGTGGACTTTACTCTGCAGGTTGGATCGACACAACAGACCGTCACGGTCGAAGCCGAGGTACCGCAAGTGGAGACCACTTCTGCAGCGATTTCGAACCTTGTCGACCAGACTCAGATGCGCGCGCTGCCGTTGAACGGCCGAAATGTCGAACAACTGATTCTATTGGCGCCGGGCGTTCAGCTCGTCACGATTGAGGCTTCGAACTCTTTTTTCGGAAGGCAAAACAACTACTCGGTTGCCGGTGGAAGGGCCGAAGGACAAGCATTCCTGCTGGACAACCAGGACATGCAGAATTTTTATGGCCACGGAACAGGTGCGAGTGGAATCGGTACATCGTTGGGCGTCGAAGGGATCGCGGAGTTCCAGACTCTAACCAATACGTATAGCGCCCAGTTCGGCGGCAATGGCGCCGCGATCAACTCGGTGAGCAAAGGGGGCACGAATACCTTTCATGGCTCCGCTTACGAGTTCCTGCGCAACAGCGCCCTCGACGCGCGCTTCTTTTACGATCCGCCGAAGATACCCGAGTTTCGTCGGAACCAATTTGGCGGCAGCGTGGGAGGTCCGATTGAGAAAGACAAAGCTTTCTTCTTCGCGAACTATGAAGGCTTGCGGCAGCTTTTCGGCGAAACCAAGATCGCCTTCATTCCCGACGCCAACAACCGTGTCAGCACTGCATCCAACCCAACCGTTGCGGCGGCTGTGAACAATACGTTGAGTCTGTTCCCCGCGACAACACGGGTGAACGCTGCTACTGGGATCGTCAGCATCCCGGTTGTCGCCAATCAGATTGCCCATGAGAACTACGGCCTCGGGCGTTTCGACTATACTTTCTCGCAGAAGGACTCTCTGTTTGTTCGTTATGTCTCCGACCGCGGAGATTTTTTGGAGCCATTTCCGAACGCTGCTACTTCTCTCGCCTATTGGAATGAACAGACTATCAACGTAAACCAGTTTGCGACGATCGAGGAGAGGCGCATCTTTTCGCCCACCCTGATCAACACGGCGCGGTTCAGCTACTCGCGACCGACCACCTCTGGAGTTACGCTGACCCACGCTCCCAACAATGCGACCAATTTCTACACAGGGACGAACCGGCAGGATGCTCAGATCACGGTTACCGGTCTCTCCGCCCTTGGTCCTAACAACACGACTCCGTTTACGTTTGTCCAGAATAAGTTCACGGGAGCCGATGATGTCGTCTGGACAAAACGTGGGCACACAATTTCGGCCGGTTTTTCAGTCCTGAGGAATCCGACCAATACCTTCGACCAGTTTCAAATCGGCGGAGTCTGGGCGTTCAACAGTCTGCAGCTATTCCTCTCCGGCCAATCCGCGTCGTTGGTGGGCACACTTCCGGACAACTTGGCGCCCGGGGGTATCCAAATTTATAACCGAGATACCCGCGCCACCGAGATCGCCCCATATTTCAATGATGAGTGGAAAATCTTGCGGAAATTGACGCTGAATCTCGGTCTGCGATACGACTTTTTGACCAACCCATA
>Ga0137410_10002317_pt1 | contig 12968 bp, 8 predicted proteins | sample CZODoug1_16funga_FD_108878 | JGI IMG/M metagenome (GOLD analysis project Ga0137410, IMG submission 108878) | Vadose zone soil fungal communities from Angelo Coast Range Reserve, California, USA - CZODoug1_16fungal (Illumina Assembly) | ecosystem: Environmental > Terrestrial > Soil > Vadose zone... | reverse complement strand
GTCCGCGTTGACTTCGAAAGCGGAGTAGTCGTGCCAGGTCTCAGGGTAACCAATCCCCACATAAAGTGTGGTGAGCTTGGCCTGGGCTTCGGCTTTGGTCTTAGGATCCATCCAAGTGAGCGCGTCAATACGCTTTCGGAAAGAGGAGATAATGTTCGAAACCATTGCCTGTACATCTGCTTTTGCTTCCGGCGGGAAGTAACGCTTCGCGTAGATTTGGCCGACAGCGTCGCCGAGTAGGCCGTTGACCAGGTCGACGCCGCGCTGCCAGCGTGGACGCTGTTCCGGCGTGCCGGACAGTGTCTTGCCAAAGAAGGCGAAGCGCTCGTCATCGAATGCCTTGGGCAGCACTCCCGCATAGGTTTCGATCAGGTGGAACGCCAGCCAGTCTTTCCAGGTGTCCAACGAGGTGGAGGCGACGAGAGCGGATTCCCCTGTGAAGGCAGTTGGCTGCCAGACGATAAAGCTGGCCTGCTTGCCGAGGCCTGCGCCGCGGAAGTACTCCGCCCAGTCGAGGCCAGGGGCTTTCGTAGCAAATTCGGTTTGGTTCCAGGTGTTATTTGCCTTATGGACGTCTTCATTATCCGCGAGGCTGATGTGCTTTTCCGCGATGGCGTGCTCCAACTCAAATATGCGTCCAGCGCGGGCGTCGGCGTCAGTAAATCCCGCGAGCTTGAGCATGTTTGAGATGTGGGCCCGATATTTGTTGCGGATGTCGCGCATACGGTCGCTGTCGCCCAGGTAATACTCGCGGTCGGGGAGCTGCAAGCCGCCCTGCAATAGATAGGCGGTGTAGTGCTCGGAGTCGTTGAAGCCGGGCGCGACCCACAGTCCGAAAAGATTGTCCGTATGAAAATTGGTGTTATTCAGCGCGTCGACGTCAGATCGGAGGCTCTCACCCAAAGTTCGGGCCAACTCGCGCTTGTCGTGGACTGCGGCAATGGCATCGAGATGCGGGCGAAGCGGGGCGACGCCCTTCGCTTCGATGGCGGCTTCGTCCATGTAAGAGTTGTAAAGTCCGGCAATTTTGTTGACATTGGAACCGGCGGGCGCATTGGCCTTGGCTGCTTCTTCGATCAGGCCGACGGTACGCTTGTTACTCAAGTCGGCGAGGCTGTTGAAGACGCTAATCCTGGCACGGTCGGGCGGAATTTCAATACCCTTCATCCAACCACCGTCGGCGTATTGGTAGAAATCGTCACCTGGTTTGACTGAGGTGTCCATATTGGCCACGACGATGCCATGGGTATCTTGTTTGGGCGCGTCTGGGGTGCGGGCTTCACCTGGAGCCTGCCATGGTATTGACGCGTTCTGCGACTGAGCAGCAAGCAAAGGGAGAGTGAGAAGGGCGCAAATTACGGTGCGCGCAACGGAAATTTTCGCAGACTTGTGCGCGAATCTCATGGAGGGCACTCCAAAAGGTCGCTGCGGCTTGGGAGCGCAGCCAACTCGGATTAGACGGCAGCCAACCGAAGAGGGTAGCACGGCTGCGATGTTCGTGGGCAGAATCCAACCAAGATTCCAAACACACATCGGTGAGCGACAACCGGCATTTCGCCCAACTCCGGTGGGGGAGCGGATCAGTGTCCCAGACAGGAGAGACAGTGGTGGAAGGCCATCATGGATTAGTGCTAAAATGGTGCCAGAAGGTTGCGAATGCTCCGGTTTGGATCTATGTTGGCTACGGCAGCGCTTTTGTTGAGCGCGGATGTGTCTGGGGTGATTCGTCTGCGCCCGCCCGAGAACGAACGCGTTGAATTCCCCCCCAACGAGAATTTGCCTGTTTTGCCGAAAATGTCGACAGACATCTCCGTGGCGAGCGATCAGGATCAGGCCGCACCGCAGAAGACCCCTGGCGACAAGGCTGGAAAGAGCAAGGATCTGCTTCTCCAGCCGGAGTCGCGTTTGGAGATGGTGCGGTTCATATCCGGAGAATTCGTGCGCGTGGTCCAGCCGATTCCCGCAGGGAAGAAGGGTTTCCACATAAAGGCGGACGCGCCGCTCGATCAGAAACAATTGCGGCTGGCGCTTGGGAGCTCGGGCTCGGCGATAAATCCTGGCGATAGGGCGCAGATCACCGGCCTGGAATTCAAGGATCGCTCGATCCTCGTGAATATCAATGGTGGCGGACGGGGAAAGACGCGCTTGCGCGACCGCATTCACCTGGAGGTGGGGGGGATGCCCACGATGACGACGTCCGGACAGGAAACACCCGTCAATACGAGCGCAGGTGCGACGGTGTATCTGGACTTCGGCAAGCCGCTGCCGGACATGACTCCCGATGAATTGAAGCATTATCTGTCGGAGGTACTCGATTTTTCAAAGCAGCATTCCGCAGCCGTGCAGTGGGTGGAGACTTTGCCGCCCGACATCCAGAACGCCATCAAGGACAAGCGGCCCGCGGTCGGCATGGATCGCGAAATGGTTATCGCGGCGCTCGGACGTCCGGACCGAAAAGTCCGCGAGAAAACACCCGATGGAGAGGAGACTGAAGACTGGATTTATGGCAAGCCGCCCGCGAAGACCGTTTTTGTGAAGTTCGACGGTGACAAAGTAATTCAGGTGCAGCAATTTCCGCAGTAGTTCTCTGAAGAAATCATTCACTGAATATCGTTGTGCTTTTCTTCGCTCGCGTTCTTCGCGTGTTCTAGATACATTCTTGTTGCGCTGGGAATCGGGCCGGACGCCCTACGTCCCGAACATGGACTGGGCTGCGGCTCAATTTCCCGGTCAGCGGAGAGCCAATGAATCAATTTCTGGGCCGAATTCGATCGCGCGCGTGGTCCTCGGCGCTCATCCTGATTCTCTCAACGGTTGCCTGCGCCGCGCAGTCCCTCGCGCCAGTCATCGAAGTCCCGAACCCGCCGAACGCGGCAGCGCAGCGATCGAAGCCGTACGTGGTGCTCGTGTCGCTCGACGGATTCCGGTACGACTACACGGAGCGGTATGGCGCGAAGAATCTGCTGGACATGGCGTTTAGGGGGGTGAGCGCGCCGAACGGCATGGTTCCTTCTTATCCCTCGGTTACCTTCCCCAATCATTGGACGATTGTGACGGGGCTTTATCCCGAGCATCACGGCATTGTCGCGAATAGTTTTTATGATCCTGAGCGCAAGGAGAAGTATTCCTACACGGACCCAAAAACAAATGGAGACGGTAGCTGGTACGGCGGGACGCCGCTCTGGGTGCTCGCGGAGCAGCAAGGTATGCGTTCAGCCTGCTTGTTCTGGCCGGGCTCGGAGGCGGAAATTCAAGGAAAACGCCCCAGCTACTACCTGCACTATGATGACAAGTTTCCTGATGAGCAGCGCGTGGAACAAATCCTGGCTTGGCTGAAGCTTCCGGTGGGTGAGAGGCCGCATTTCATCACTCTTTATTATTCCAATGTGGACCACGCGGGCCACGAGTTTGGACCCGATGCTCCTGAAACTGGAGAAGCCGTCCGGCACGTGGACGAGATGATCGGAAAATTGTACGACGGGATCGCGAGGCTTGGATTGACCGTCGATCTAATCGTAGTCGCCGATCACGGAATGGAAACCACGCAGGGCGGTTGGATTGCGCTCGACCAATGGGCTGACCTGTCGCAATTTGAGACGTCAGGGCCCCTGCTCTACGCGAAATCTGAAGCGGATGCGGGAAACGCTTATAACTCCTTGCTTGGCGCGAGCGACATGTTCGATGTGTATCGCCGGGCGAAGATGCCGGAGAACCTGCATTTCGATTCGAATCCACGCACGGGCGACCCGGTCGTCGTGCCGACTGGTCCATTCGACATCGTTGCGCATGTGCCCGGCAATTTAATGATGCCCCCTCGAGGCGCGCACGGCTACGATCCGGATACGGTGCCGTCGATGAAGGCGATCTTCTACGCCGCTGGTCCGGACATCCGCTCCGGATTGACCCTCGCCCCGTTCGAAAACATCCACATGTATCCGTTGATTGCAAAGATTCTTGGTTTGCAGATCGGCCCGGTGGATGGCCAACTGCGTGTCCTGCAAGGAGTGCTGAGACAACCTTCCCCTCACCGAAGGCGCCGCGCAAAGAAAAGAAACAACTAGGCGGCGAATCGGTTTGACTTTTGCACCACTCCAACCTAGCATTTTGGGTTCTCATGCCTGGCTATCATTCTTCCGGAGGAATCATGCCGATCAAAGTAGGGATCAACGGCTTCGGCCGCATCGGGCGGAATATCGTGCGCGCATCGCTAGGCAATCCGGCGATTGAATTCGTGGCGGTGAATGACATCACTGACTCGCTGACTCTGGCGCACTTGCTGAAGTACGATTCCGTATTGGGGAACTTGCACCAAAAGGTGACTCACACCGATGATTCGATCGCGGTGGATGGGAAGAGTTTCCGCGTCTTCAAGACGAAAGATCCGGGGGAGATCGATTGGGCCTCGGTCGGGGCGGAAATCGTCATTGAATCGACGGGCCTGTTCACCAAGGCTGCCGACGCGGCAAAACACAAGCGCGGTCCGGTAAAGAAGGTGATTATTTCGGCGCCGGCGACAGGCGAGGACCTGACGGTCGTGCTCGGGGTGAACGACAAGGCGTACGATCCCGCAAAACATCACATCATTTCAAATGCGTCGTGCACGACCAACTGCCTGGCTCCCGTCGCGAAGGTAATCCACGACACGTTCGGGATCTCCTGCGGCACGATGACGACGATCCATTCCTACACGAACGATCAGAGGCTGCTCGATTTGCCGCACAAGGACCTGCGTCGAGCGCGCGCGGCGGCGCTTTCGATGATTCCGACTTCGACGGGCGCGGCGAAAGCGCTGCACTTGGTGATCCCGGAGTTGAAAGGGAAGCTCGACGGCTACTCCATCCGCGTGCCCACGCCGAACGTGAGCGTGGTGGACCTCACCGTCATGACGGAAAAACCTGTAACGGTTGAAACTGTAAATGCGGCGTTGCGCCGCGCGGCTGAAGGATCAATGAAGAATTACCTCGAATATACCGAAGAGGAGTTGGTCTCTGCTGATTTTAAGGGCAACCCGCACTCGTCCATCGTCGATTCGGGCTACACACGCGTGGTGGGAACAAACTGCGCGAAAATATTGGCCTGGTATGACAACGAGTGGGGATATTCCAGCCGCTGCCGGGACTTGGTCGAGTTCCTGGCCTCGAAGCTGTAGTGTCGTGATTCGTGAATCGTGATTCGCTTGCCCTGAGCTGATGCGAAGGGTGGCCCGCGCGACAGTCGATTGCACGTGGTGCAGTTGAAGACGGTCATTTATGCGTCGCGGCTTCGCAGTTTGCGGGAGAACTATTTTCGGTTTTCATTCCGGATCCCGCCGAGGCGGGATGAGGAATCCCTCTTACGCCTCGGACTCAGACCATGAATAAACTTTCGATCCGCGATCTGGAACTTGGCGGCAAACGGGTGTTTGTGCGCGTCGACTTTAATGTTCCTCTGGACGGCGGACGTGTCACCGACGATACGCGCATCCGGGAGACGCTGCCGACGCTGGCGTTTGCGCGCGAGCGCGGCGCCCGGCTGGTGCTGGCTTCACATCTTGGGCGGCCAAAGGGCAAACCCGATCCGCAATACAGTTTGCGGCCGGTGGCGGCGAAGCTTGCGGAGCTCTTGGGGGCGCCGGTGGATTTCGCGGCGGATTGCGTTGGCGCGGATGCGGAGGCAAAGAGCCGGGCGCTCGCAAACGGCGGCGTGCTATTGCTCGAAAACGTCCGCTACCACGCTGAGGAAGAGGCCAATGACGAGGCCTTCTCCCGTCAACTAGCGGCGCTCTGCGACAGCCTGTTTGTGTGCGACGCATTCGGTTCGGCGCATCGGGCGCACGCATCGGTGGTGGGAATTACGCGCTTCGTGAAGCAAGCTGCGGCCGGACTGCTGATGGAGCGCGAGCTGGCATTTCTGGGCAAGGCTCTGTCAAACCCCGAGCGGCCATTTGTGGCGGTGCTGGGCGGCGCAAAAGTCTCGGACAAGATCGAAGTGGTCGAGAACCTGATGCACGTCGCCGACGCGATGCTTATCGGCGGCGGAATGGCGTACACGTTCTTAGAATCGCAGGGATTTCCAATCGGGAATTCGCTGGTGGAAACCGACAAACTGGACCTCGCGCGAAAGCTGATCGAGGAGGCCAAGCAGCGCAACTTCCGCCTGCTGCTGCCCAGCGACCATATATTGGGCGCGGAATTAAAGGCGGATACGAGGACACAAACGACAAGCGTGAACGCGACGCCCGACGGATGGATGGGCCTCGACATCGGTCCGGAGACGGTCGCGAAATTCAGCGCGGAGCTGGCGTGCGCAAAAACAATTGTGTGGAATGGCCCGATGGGCGTGTTCGAGATGCCGGCATTCGCGAAAGGGACACTGGAAATCGCGCGCGCGGTGGCAGCTGCGACAGCGAACGGCGCAATTTCGATCGTGGGCGGAGGAGATTCAGTGGCGGCGATCCGCGCTGCAGGGCTGGCCGACAAAGTTTCGCACATTTCGACCGGCGGGGGCGCATCGCTTGAATTCCTCGGCGGGCGCAAGCTGCCAGGAGTCGAGGCGCTGACAAATAAAGTGTGAGGACGCCAAAAAATTGAAGATTTAACACTGAGGACGCTGAAAAAGGACACAGAGAGCGCAGAGAACAAAAGGAATAGGCGAATGAAAGAGTAACTTCGATTTCTCTATGGTCCTCCGTGCTCCTTTGTACCCTTGTGTTGCGCTTTTCGGAATTCAACACTGAGGAAGCAGAAAATCTCGCGAACGCCGAAGACCGCAAGACGAATCTGTTGTGACGAGGAAAGAGGCGCGATGCGACGGCCGGTGATTGCCGGGAATTGGAAGATGTACAAGACGCAGGCGGAAGCGCGCGCGTATTTTGCTGCGCTGGCGCCGTTGGTGGCGGGCTCGACGCATTGCGATATCATTATCGCCCCGCCGTTTACGGCGCTGACGGCTGCAATGGAAGCTGCGCGCGGGACCGCGATTTCGATCGCGGCGCAAGACCTGTGCTGGGAAGCGGAAGGTGCATTCACCGGACAAATTTCCGCTTCGATGTTGGTGGATGTGGGATGCCGCGCCGTACTCGTTGCGCACTCGGAAACACGTCAATTCTGTGCCGAGACCGATGAGCGCGCCTGCAAGAAGGTCAAGATGGCTCTTGCAACGGGTCTGACGCCGATCTTGTGCGTGGGTGAGCTGCTCGCCGAGCGCGAGGGCGGAAAAACGGAAGAGGTGCTTGAGCGGCAATTCCGCTGCGGCGTGGCCGCGTTGACCGCTGCGGAGTTCTCGCGTATCATTCTTGCTTACGAACCGGTCTGGGCGATTGGCACGGGCCGCACGGCAACTCCGGAAATTGCCGCCGAGGCGCACCGATTCCTGCGACAGCAGGCAGCGGCGGTGTTTACGCCGGAACGAGCCAGCGGGTTGCGGATTCTCTACGGTGGCAGCGTCAAACCCGACAATATCAAGGGATTGATGGCGCAGGTGGAGATTGATGGCGCGCTGGTGGGTGGCGCGAGTCTGAACCCCGGAGCGTTCGCCTCCATCGTAAATTTTTAAGAACGTGAATTTCTGAAGGGCAGGAAGTGTAATGCCAAAAGAAGTTAAGTGGGCAATTTCGATAGTGATTGGCCTGGGTCTGTTGAGCGTCGGCTGGAAATTTTACTTTGTGCTCGTCGCCCTGCATGTTTTGGTCTGCGGTCTGCTGATTATGGTTGTGTTGCTGCAAAGCGGTGAGGCTGCGGACCTGGCGGGAGCGTTCGGCGGTGCGGGAAGCCAGACGGCATTCGGCCCCCGGGGAGCGGCAACGTTTCTCTCGAAGGCCACGACGTGGTGCGCGATCATGTTCATGCTGACGTCGATGGCCATGACCATGCGCCAGAACTCGACGGGCGCGGCTTCGGGGAGTTCCGTGTTGCAGCAATTCTCAAAGACGGCCAAGCCTGCGGTTCCGGGACTCCCAGTACACACGGCACCAGTGCAGATACCGGAGGCGCCAGTCCCGGCAGCACCGAACGCGGCGACACCTGCTCCCTCGGCGCCAACTCCAACTGCGCCGTCGAAGTAACACAAACGGCGCGAGCCTGATAAACGCTGGCCGGATTTGTAGAAAGTGCTCGGATCTATTCTCACCTTTCCTCGTGCGGAAGTGGCGGAACTGGCAGACGCACCATCTTGAGGGGGTGGCGCCGTAAGGCGTGGGGGTTCGAATCCCCCCTTCCGCACCAAAACATCTCCTTTTTTGCATCCACATGCTCTACTTTTGATTGATCCGTGCGCATTTCTCGTGTACCTTTGGCCTACCCCTGCCCGCAGGCGAAGGTGAATTTCGCTTTTCTATGGACGTAGCTGGGCTCCGTCGCTATCGCGTTTGCCAAGTCTGTCTCGAAGCGTGACTGATCGGGGTCATGATGTCAGTACTGGATTGACGGGAGTCCAACGAATGATCTATCCTTCGCTCCCACACAAGGAGCGCCGGTAGAAAACAGAGACACATTTCAGATTTCTATTTCGACGAGAACCGATGAGCGTGCGGTCCTCAAGGCCCAGGTGAGCCAAATGGAAGTCGCGCCGGGAAGGCAGAGTTCCCCGCTTGTCCCGTGTCGCCAATCACTTACATTTCTTTTTCCTCAATGTTGGATGGAGGATTCGGCCATGAAATGTCGCGTTTATCTATCTGCATTTCTTCTTGCGATTTTTCTGTGCGCTTTTTACGCCCCTCGGAACGCCTGGACCGCTTTGCCCGCCACTCCTGCGGAGCAAACCAACGGAACACAATCTCCTGAGCCCGCCGCTGCGTCCTCCTCGGAGGAGGTTACGATTCCTGGTCCTTTACGCTCATTCTTACGCATGGCCGCCATCAGTCAGAAAATTTCCCCAGAGGAAGTCTTACCCCTGCTGGCTCGCAATGTGGTGGTGAATGGCTTTCAAGGGGGAGGCGGCAAGCCAACAGAGTTTCTGATCCTGTTGAACTGGTATATGGATCAGGCCAGGGAATTGATGACATTCGCGGGGCCGGAAGGCGTGATTCATGTTTCGAGTTGCGCGGAAGCGAAGCCGCTTTTGCCGATCCTCGGTTACAGGATGAAGGAATCCTGTGGGCCAAATGCCGCGCTGGAAACCACCAATGCGGACAGGGCTTTCCTCACGATTGATTCCGGGTTTCCCCTGTCTGATCTTGAGGATACATTGCGCGGAGGCAAACCTTTTGTTTATCCCTTCACCTCAACTCGAGTGCCTGTGCTGTTCGCCGGGAACGATTGGATTGCGGCTGAGAAGAACGGCAACAACACAAGAAAAGAGGTCGTGGATGCTATCTTGCGCGATCCCGGGATGGCGCGTCTCTACTGGGCGATGTCTCGGATGGATGTCGAAACGCGGAATGCCCTATGGCGATCTCAAGGATTGAGGAAACTGGTACCCCTTTCCGCGGTTCTCGACTTCTACGGCAGTCATATCTCCATCCGGGCAAGCAAGGTCATTGTGCCAGGGGGAGCGCCCGCAGAGTCCGCATGGAAAGATTTGGTGGGAGCCAGTCCCGGATCACCGGCGGAATTCATAACCCGCCTCCTTGCCAAGGACGACGGCTGGCTCGCCACTTATTTTGATGCGCTGTCTCGTGTCAGCCAAAGGCAACAGCCCTACTTCACCGAATCTCGCCGATTGCAGCATTTCTATGAGGCGCTCCGGGGAAAGGACCTCTCCCCCAGCCCCACCAGACACTCGTTCCGTCCGGATCAAGGACTTTTCCTTCTCGTGAACCGGCTCCAGTTTGAGCCCGACGGCCAGCCCCACATTCCGGGTGGGATGGAGGTCTGGAAGGAGGCCATGCGGGCGAAGAGCGACTCCAAGATCGTTAAGGAGTGGGGTAAGCGTGCCGGTGGTTGGAGCAATCCCGAGCAACTTGTGGAGGGAATGGTCGCCGTTTCCCGCGTGAGTTCGAGAGAAGGGCCGCTTAACACTTTTCTGGCGTTGACTGAAATCGACCGCGGCCGGTCTCCGGACCAAAGATTGAACGTCGCAACAGCGCGTTTGCTGGCTGAAAAGTTCGAGCGATTCGGTGATCAGTATCTGGTCTTCTCGGAGTTTCCCAGTCTGAGCAATGCCGCCATCACCCGCTTTTTCACAGTGGCGGAAGGACTCAACCATATTCCCGACCGCCTCCTGCGAGCGGATGCATTGGGCGTCGTGCAGGCCAACATCGGACTCTGGCAAATCCTCGCCAGGCAAGGGCAGATCCCGGTTGGCAGTATGAACGATTCGTGGCTGAAGGCTCTCAATCCATTCGCCACGATCCAGTCCTCCGGCCAACTCTTTGAGGCGGGCAGGAACTCGCTTGGAGAATTGATGCGTGCCGCGACTGGCAGGCCGGCGCTTTCCCAGGACGAAATCATAGCCTTGTTGGCAGGACCAGAGCAGACCAGCCCCGATGGCCAACAGGTGCGGCAGGAATTAGCCAATAGGATGCGCCTGGTGCTGGACGATCAACGCCTCGTTTCTCTTGATACGCTGCTCGCACTCGGGGACGGCCTGAATCAAATGGCGAAAGGCAAGGGCGCGTCCGACTACCTGGTACCGCTTGCTGGAGAGCTGCGGGAATTCGAGATGCCAAAGCCGCTATTCACGACTCGCGAGAGGACTGAATACGCCGCCGGACTTTACAGCAATCGCCACACGATATTGCAGATGAGGACGGATTTGGCGAAGGTGTTCAAATCACAGGCTACTCCCGGCGAGATCGCCGAAGCTCGGGGCCAGCTCACTCCCTTTCTGCGGGACACTCTGGTGGGGCTGAATTACGCATACTATGAGCCGTCGGGCGCCCAGATGCTTCACAATAATCCCCTGTTCGTCCGTTCCCATGACTTCTCAGGAGGGGACTATTCCGGCGAAGCGGCCACTGCCGGAGAACAAACCTGGCGAACACCGCGTTTGTTTGGCCGAGGCTGGACGGCGAGCGGGGGCGCTCACCTTATCGGCTCGATGGCCGATCTACCCTACGTGCTTGCGAAGGTCGAGCAGGACTTCATCGTGCCACAAAACGTCCAGTCACTGATCTGGGAGGACCTGGTGCCGGGACTGATGACCAGCGCCATCTTGCCGCGATGGTGGGGAGTGACACGAAACGAACTTCATGCCGTCACCCTGTATCAGCGCACCGGAGAAGAACTTATGGCGGCCGCCGCGGAGAACGAAAAAGTGCGCCAGTCGGTAATGAGCATCCTCTCCGATCGCATGCTTCCCCAGAGGTCCGAGGAAGTTGAGCGAGCCCTCCGCACGGGACGCGAGGACGAGGCGCTTTCTCAGACGACCCCGGCCGAGACGTTCTACTTGACGGCGGAGTTCCGTCGAAGATCCCCGGAAGACACGAGCCATTGGGGGGGCGCAGGCAAGGAGTTGGAAGGCCTGACTGCAAAATTTCCTAAAGAGGTGAGTTGGGAGCGGCTGTCGGAAGATTTCGGTGTGCCGCACCCTGCTCTGGCACAGAGCTACGCCCGGGAACTGCTGAATGTGAAGCCCTTTCCTTCTTTCCTGGGCTACTCCAGCCGGCTGCTGGCTGAGTCCTGGGATTCAAATAACCTATATTGGGCCCGGCTCGCGGATGAAATGAACTATCCCCCGGTCATGTTGAACCGCCTGGTTCCGGAGCTGACGCGCCGTATGGTGGAGCAGACATTTGCCACCCACCTCGAAGACTGGACGGCCGTGCTCCGCGCGATGCGGGAAACGGGAGATGAGTTTCGCCAGGGAAAGATCGCTGCACTGCCGAAGAGCACCGTTGCTTCGGGATTCTAACCTATTTTCCCTGCACGGAAGAAATTCGTAAGATGCCGGATCGCTGGAACTGGACACGGCCGTCGGTCAAAAGAGGGGCTTATGGCAAAACGGTATGCTCTGTTATTTCTGATACTTCTAGTGGTGGTCTCCGGCTTTACCGTGTGGGTTTCGGCCCAGGATCGCGAACAGAACAGCAACGTCATCCGCGTTACGGTGGCCATGGTGCAACTGAACGTGGCGGTGACAGATAGCAAGGGTGACTACGTCACGGGGCTCCACCCGTCCGACTTCGTGATTTCCGAGGATGGCATTCCGCAAACCGTCGCCACCTTTGAGGAAGGCAACGAAGGCCCGCAAAATGTGGCCGACGTACCCCAGGGGAAAGGCTCGTCCAAACCGGGAGTTCCGAACGCGAATACATTCGTCGAGGGGCCGCCGAGCGTCTCTCCGCGGAACGGAGTCCAACAGGGTTCACTGCAAGGGCTTGACTCCGCGGTAAACGGCGCCAATGTTTTCATCCTGTTCGATACCAGCAATTACATGTATAAGGGCCGGGGGTTTGTTTACGCACAGGATGCCATCGCTGACTTTATACGGACTCTGGATACTCCGTATCGCGTGGCGTTCTATTCCTACAGCAGAGATTTCTTCCGGGCCACCTCGCTCACGACCGACCGGTCACAGGTGCTGCGCGGTGTGCGTGGCACCGTGAATGGAGATGATTCCGCCCTTTATAACGCCTTGCTGATGACTCTCAAGGACGCCGCTCAGAACTCCGGGAGAAAAGTGGTGGTGGTCTTCTCGAACGGCCCGGACAACTCCAGCATGGTTGCGCCAGAGGATGTCGACGAATTGGCGCAGTCGCAAGGGATCCCCATCTACATGATAAGTACCCGGGAGGCAAAGTTGGATCCGGCGACCTCCGCGGTGTTCGAACGGATGAGCGCCACCACCGGGGGCGAGGCCTACTATGCCAAGAATTGGAGAGACGAGCGCCAAGCTTTTTCTTCGATCCGGGAAGACCTGGCCCACCTCTATTTTCTGAGTTACTACCCGCAGACGAACCCGAATCGCGGCTGGCGTGCCATTACGGTCAAACTAAAAGACCCGAAATTGAAGAAATACCGCATTCGGACACGCAGTGGTTATCGTCCGATTCCTGCACACGTTACAGTGGATGCGGGTGCTCCTGCGCAGTAACGCCCGCTGGGGGTCTG
>Ga0137410_10002313_pt1 | contig 12976 bp, 13 predicted proteins | sample CZODoug1_16funga_FD_108878 | JGI IMG/M metagenome (GOLD analysis project Ga0137410, IMG submission 108878) | Vadose zone soil fungal communities from Angelo Coast Range Reserve, California, USA - CZODoug1_16fungal (Illumina Assembly) | ecosystem: Environmental > Terrestrial > Soil > Vadose zone... | reverse complement strand
GTGCACGGCGAGCAGGTCGCCGTCGAGTATGCCGGCGTCGCGCATGCTCATGCCGCGGACCTTCAGCAGGTAGTCGGCGCGCGGCTGGAACAGGGCAGGGTCGACCTGGCAGCGCCGCTCGACGTGCTCCTCGGCGAGGATCGGGCTGCCGGCGGCGACACGCCCGACCAGCGGCAGGCCCAGGCCCTCGGTGAGGCGGATGCCGCGGGAAGCGCCAGGGGTGAGCTCGATCGCGCCCTTCCGCTCCAGCATCCGCAGGTGCTCCTCGGCGGCGTTGGCCGAGCTGTAATTGAACGCCTTGGAGATCTCGATCCGGGTAGGAGGGAAGCCGGTCTTCTCGATCGACTTGCGGACGAAGTTGAGGATTTTCTGCTGCTTGGGGGTGAGCTCTTCGGTCATGAATGCCTCCGTATCTGTGTTTATATACAGTCTTGGTCCGTTTGGCAAGGGCGTATAATTTCGCCCGGACCATGGCAAAACCCTACGAATCCGACCTCACGCGGATGATCCGCGATCTGCTTCAGGCGAAGCCGCACATCGTCCGGGAGCAGAAAAAAGGCCGGGCCCTGTGGTGGGACAAGAGGCTCGACCCGGACGACCAGAAGCGTGCCCAGGAGTCGAGCGTCAAGCAGCAGGCCTACGTCTATCAAAACAAGGTCTGACTCCGGCCTGCAGGGGCTCGCTGCAGCCCTGAGCATGTGCGTCGCGCTGGCCGGCTGCGCCGCCTTCTCAATGCAGAGGCCGGAAGAGCTGGAAGGCCCTCCGACGGCCGACTCCCTGCCTGCCTCGGCGCTCTCCGAGCGGGGCAACAGCTACGACGAGCGCAAGCTGATCGCCGAGCTCAACAAGAAAAAGGATTGGCCCGGGCTGCTGCGCTTCGCTCAGGCGAAGCAGCGCGAGGATCCCGCCGGCTCCGATTGGGGGGTGGTGGGAGGCTACGCGCTGTTCCGCCTGGGCGAGTACCCGAAGGTGGTCGCCGTGCTCACGCCCATCGTCCGGAGCAACCCGGAGGATATCGGGGCGTGGAACCTGCTCGGGGAAGCCCAGCGCAGGGCAGGCCAGCCCGGGCAGGCCACCCGCACCCTCGAGCGCGCGAGCATCGTCGGCCGGACCTCGTTCGTGACCTTCTTTTTCCTGGGCGAAGCCTACCGGGACTCGCAGCGGCTCGATCAGGCGGTTCACGCGTACCGGGAAGCCGCGCGCCTGTCGCCCGAGTTCGCCCAGGCGTGGTACGAGCTCGGGTCGGCGAGCGTGAGGATGGGCGACCGGGGCGAGGCTCAGATCGCGCTCGACAGCCTGCAAAAGCTCGATCCAGGCCTGGCGGCGAAGCTCAAGGAGCGCATGGTCCACTGAAGGTTATATTGTCGCATATGTGTATTATGTTAAATAACAGCTGTGGCAAGGTCAACCTCATATCTCCTTTCCTCCTAGATAGTTAATCCGACTACCTCAGGTATAACTTTAAGTTCTGCTCGGAAGAAACAGCCGAAAGAAATTCCGAGTCGTCGCCTCGGCGAGGTCCTCGAACGCAATCCCGCGAAGGCGCGCGATTTCCTCGGCGACGTGGCGCACCAGGCCGGGCCGGTTGGTCTTGCCTCGGTGCGGCACCGGTGCGAGGTAGGGCGAATCGGTCTCAACGAGCATTCGCTCCAGGGGTACCCGGCAGGCGACTTCCTTGAGTCGGGTGGCATTCTTGAAGGTGACGATCCCCGAAAAGGAGATGTGGAAGCCAAGGGCGAGGGCGCCATCGGCTACCTCCTGGGTCTCGGTGAAGCAGTGCATCACCCCCCCTGCTTCGCCCGCCCCCTCCTCACGCATGATCCGCAGCGTATCCTCGGCCGCGTCCCGCGTATGGATGACCAGCGGCTTGCGGCTCCTTCGCGCCGCCCGGATGTGGGTCCGAAACCGCTCGCGCTGCCATTCCAGGTCGCCCGAGAGGCGGTGGTAGTCGAGCCCGGTCTCGCCGATGGCGACGACCTTCGGGTGCGCCGCGAGCTCGACCAGCCGGGCGGTCTCCACGGCTTCGGCCTCGTGATCGGGATGCACCCCGACGCTCGCAAAGAAATTGTCGTGAGCCTCCGCGAGGGCGAGCACCTTGGGAAACTTCGGCAGCTCCACGCTGATGCACAGAGCGTGGGTCACGCCGTTGGCGCGCATCTCCTCGCGCACCTCGTCCAGCTTTCCCTCGAACTCGGGGAAATCCAGGTGGCAATGGGAGTCGACGAGCTCCGGCGTCATGGTTGTCCGGTCAAGCGCTGATATTGCAGCAGGAGATCCTCGACGAAGAGCTTCGGATTGAGCGGGTGCCTCGCGAGGCCCTTCGCCTGCGCCAGTTGGCGCAGATACGCGGCGATGCTCGCCGGCTCGCAGCGTGCCGCGACCTCGGCAACGGCCTTTTCCTGGCCCAGGTGGTAGCGCACCCGGCCCGTGGTGCGAGCGAGCAGCAGATCGAAGCTCCAGCGCTGCAGCCACCCGACCAGGTCCCACAAGGGCACGCGCTGGACCGACTCGGCGAGCGCCACGGGATCGAACTTCGGGCGCCCGAGGCCGGCGACGAAGGCCAGGCGGTCCCCCTCCGCCGCGGCGCCCTTCAAAGCGCCCAGCGGCGCGCCGCCGGCCGCGGCTAGGGCCGATTCGGGGTGCTCGACGCCCTGCTCCCTGAGCCATGGCAGGATTTGCACGGGGTCCGGGATCGACAGCGCCAGTTTCTGGCACCGGCTGCGCACGGTCGGGAGCAGCCGGTCGGGCTGGGTGGTGACAAGCAGGAACACGGTAGCGGGGGGCGGCTCCTCCAGAGCCTTGAGCAGGGCGTTCTGGGTGTTTGGGTTCATCGCCTCGGCCGGGTAAATGAGGATCACCCGCAGTCCGGCGCGATGCGTCCCGACCGCGAGGAAGTCCGCCAGGTCGCGGATCTGCTCGATGCGGATCTGCTCGCTCTTCTTCTTCCCCGGCTCGGCGCCCTCCTCCGCCTCGGGCGCCATACTCTCGGGCACAAGCAGGCGGAAATCCGGATGATTTCCGAGCACGAACCAGTTGCAGGCCGCGCAGGTTCCGCAGGCGCCGCCCCCAGGTCGGGGCTTCTCGCACAGCAGCGATTGCGCGGCCGTCCGGGCGAACTCGAGCTCACCCCAGCCTTCGCCGGCCTGGATCAGCACCGCATGCGGGAGCCGCTCGCGCAGTTTCTCCCACCGCTCCCAGCTCAGGGATTGCCAATTAAACATTTAGGTTCAACATAGTGTTATGAGTATATCTTCAACTTCTTTCTTAACTTCCGGCACGGTCTTCTGGGCGTCGATCACCCGCATTCTGTGGGCCTCCGACTTCGCGCGCTGGAGGTAACCGGCGCGGACCCGTTCGAAGTAAGCCTTGTTCTCGGACTCGAAGCGGTCCCTGCTGGTTCGGGGAAGCCTTCCCAGGGCGACCTCCACCGGCACGTCGAAAACCAGGGTGAGGTCGGGCTTCAGCCCCGCGCTCACCCAGGCGTCCAGCGCCGCGATCCGGTCCATCGCCATGCCGCCGCCGGCGCCCTGATAGTCGTAAGTGGCGTCGGTGAAGCGGTCGGAGATCACCCAGCGCCCTGCGGCGAGCCCCGGCCCGATGACCTGGGCGATGTGCTCGCGGCGAGCGGCGAACATCAGCAGGGTCTCGGTGTCGATGTTCAGCTTTTCCGACAACAGCACGGTGCGCAATTTTTCGCCGAGCGAGGTCCCACCCGGCTCGCGCGTCAGGACCACGTCCTTGCCACGGGCCTTGAGGAAGTCCGCGATGGTGCCGACATGCGTGCTCTTGCCCGCGCCGTCCATGCCCTCGAGCGTGATCAGCTTGCCGCGGCTCATCGGCTTGCCCGTCTACGGGGCGGCAGCTGGTACCTCGCGACCGCGCGGTTGTGGTCGATCAGCGATTTCGAGAACTCGCTGGTACCGTCGCCGCGCGAGACGAAGTACAGCGCGTCGGTCTTCGCCGGATGCAGGACGGCCGAGATCGAGGCGAGCCCGGGCATCGCGATCGGATGCGGGGGCAGCCCCAGGCGCCTATAGGTGTTGAACGGCGTGTCGCGCTCGAGGTCGCGCCTGCGCAGGTTGCCCTTGAACTGCTCGCCCATGCCGTAGATGACGGTCGGATCGGTCTGCAGCTTCATCTTCCGCCGCAAGCGGTTGACGAAAACTCCCGCGACCATCGGCCGATCGCCCGCGTGCCCCGTCTCCTTCTCGACAATCGAGGCGAGGATCAGCGCTTCGTACTCGTCGGCGACCGGCAGGTCCGCATCGCGCTTGGCCCAGGCGGCCGCCAGCTGGCTCTTCATCGCCCCGCGGGCTCGCGCCAGCACCGCGAGCTCACCCGAGCCCTTGGCGAAGATGTAGGTATCGGGAAAGAACAGGCCTTCGGCGAATACGCCCGGCTCGCCGAGTTTTTCCATGATCTCCGCGGCCTCGAGGTTCGCCGTGTCGTGCTTCAAGTCCTGGTGCGCGCTCATCAGCTCCCGCATCTGACGGAAGGTCCAGCCTTCGGGAAACACGATTTCCGCCTGGGCGTATTCGCCGCGCACGATCTTGCGGATCAGCAGCAGCGGCGTGATTCCCTCGGCGGCCTGGTAGCTGCCCGCCTTGACCGACCCGCTCGCGCCGTTGACGCGGGCCAGCAGGTTGAACCTCCATTCCGGCAGCGGCACGCCCGCCTCGACCATCTGCCGCGTCGCAGCGCGCAGCGTGCTGCCCTCGCGTATCGAGAAATCCAGGGTCGCCGCCGGGAGCGCGATCGGCGAGAGAGCGAACCAGAGCAGCCAACCGCAGAAACCGATCGCCGCCGCGGCGATCGCCAACACGAAAAGCTTCAGCCGATGCAGCATCGATAGCGTCGAGGGGGTCGCTTGACTACCCTCGTATAATAAACGCTAAACGGATCAACGTAGATGAGCGCACTATCGCACGCGCAACCGAGCGCAAGCCTCGCGAACCGGAACCCCGATTTCGTCGCACTGCTGGACCATCTCGGCGTGCTCCAGGTCGGCGGCGAAGATGCGGCCTCCTTCCTCCAGGGGCAGCTGAGCGTCGACGTGCAGGGCTTGAGACCGCGCGAGAGCACCTTCGGCGCGTACTGCACGCCCAAGGGCAGGATGATCGCGAGCTTTCTCCTATGGCGCGACGAGACGGGCTTCCTCGCGGCTCTGTCGCGCGACCTGGCCGCGGCGACTCAGAAGCAGCTGTCGAAATTCGTGCTGCGCTCGAAGGTCAAGGTTCTGGACGCGAGCGACTCGATCGTGCTCGCGGGCGCGGCCGGGCCGAACTCCGAGCGTGCGCTGTCCGCGTTTCCCGGAACACCCCTGAAGTTGAGCGACGGAAGGCTGCTGCACGCTCTCTCCGCGGCGGGGGCTCCAGGAATTCTGCGCGGCATCGAGCTCGCCGACGCTACGCGCTGGCGCTGGCTGGACATCCGCGCGGGGCTGCCCTGGATCACCGCGGCGACCCGGGATCAACTCATCCCCCAGATGGCCAACCTCGAGCTGATCGGCGGGGTGAGCTTCGACAAGGGCTGCTACACGGGGCAGGAGATCGTCGCGCGCACCCAGCATCTGGGCGCGGTGAAGCGCCGCATGTTCCTCGCGAACGTCGCAGCGCTGGCGCGGCCCGGCGACGCCCTCTACAGCGACGACCTCGGCGCGCAGGCGAGCGGAACGGTGATCAACGCCGAGCCTTCGCCCGAGGGCGGCTACGACCTGCTGGCGGCGGTGCACACCTCGAGCAGGGAGCGCTCGACCGTCCACCTGCAGTCCCCCGAGGGACCGGCGCTGCGCTTTCTTCCCCTGCCCTACGCCATTCCGTGAGCACGAGCTACTACGTCTACTACAGGGTTCCGGCTGCCAACGCGGCCCGCGCCCGCGACGCGGTGCGCGCGCTGCAGCGCGAGCTGTCCGACGCGACGGGCGTCGGCGGGCGCCTCCTGCGGCGCCGCGACGACGAAACCACGTGGATGGAGATCTACGAGGACGTCCCCGACGCCGCGCGCTTCGAGGCGAAGCTCGCCGAGCTGGCCGACCGCCACGGCATTCCCGCGCTGCTCGCCGCAGGCTCTTCGCGCAAGCAGGAAATCTTCCGGAGCTTCTGACGCCGTGTGCCTGATCGCGCTCGCCTGGCGCGCGCATCCCGACTGCCGGCTGATCGTCGCCGCGAACCGCGACGAGTACTTCGCGCGGCCGGCCGCCGCGGCCGGCTTCTGGGAGGACCACACGCACATCCTCGCCGGACGCGACCTGGAGGCGGGCGGGACCTGGCTGGGGATCACGCTCGAGGGACGGTTCGCGGCCCTCACCAACTACCGCAACCCCGCGGACCGGCGCTCCGGCGTGCCCTCGCGCGGAGCGCTGGTCTCGGACTTCCTCAGCGGCGACGCGGGTCCCGCGGAGTACCTGAAGCGGATCCAGAAGACGGCCGCGAGCTACAACGGCTTCAGCCTCCTGGTCGGGAACGAGGATTCGCTCTGGTTCTTCTCCAACCGGGGCAGCCCGCCGCTCCGCGTCGCGCCGGGCGTTCACGGGCTCTCGAACCACCTGCTCGACACGCCCTGGCCCAAGGTCGAGAAGGCGAAGGCGCAGCTCGCCTCGCAGCTCGACCAACCCTTCGCGGCCGACGCGGCGTTCGCGCTCCTGTCCGACACCCGGCGTGCCCCCAGCGCCGAGCTTCCCAGCACGGGCGTGAGCCTCGAGCTCGAGGAGCGGCTGTCGGCGATCCGCATTCTCGCCGCGGGCGGCTACGGCACGCGTTGTTCGACCGTGGCGTGCTTCGGTAAGGACGGTCGCGTCGAATTCCACGAGCGCAGCTACCGCGAGGACGGGAGCGCGAGCGGGACGGTCAGCTATCGCCTGACTCTGGGGAAAGGTCGAGGATCATCTCGACGTGCGGAATCCCCGCCTCGAGGAACTCTCCTCCGCGCTCGCTGAAGCCGAACTTGCGGTAAAACCCGGCCGCCTGGATCTGCGCGTGAAGCAGCGCGCGCGGCATCGCGCGCCCGCGCGCGCGAACGAGCATCGCAGCGAGGAGTGCCGCGCCCACGCCTTTGCCGCGCCACGCCTTGATCACCGCCATGCGCCCGATGCGTCCGTCGGGCAGCAGGCGCGCCGTGCCGATCGCCTTGCCTGACGCGTCGAGCGCGACCGCGTGGTCGCTCGCCTCGTCCCACTCGTCCCATTCGAGCTCGCGCGGGACGGCCTGCTCGTCGATGAACACCCGCTCGCGAACCGGGCGCGCGAGCGGCAGGGCTTCTCGCCAAGTCATGATCCGGATCGTGAACGGCGTGGGCATGGCCCCTTATAATCCTACGGATGCAGAGCTTGTGGAAGGACGAGGAGGCGAAGCAGTTCAAGGGAGACCTGGGGCTGCGCGTCTATACCTCGCGGCTGCTCGGCCGCGACAAGTCCCTGGTGCTGCACGGCGGGGGCAACACCTCGGTCAAGATCAAGGAGAAGAACCTCTTCGGCGAGGAGGAGACCATCCTCTACGTCAAGGGCAGCGGCTGGGACCTCGAGACGATCGAGCCGCAGGGCTTCTCTCCCGTGCGCCTCGCGCACGTGCTGCGGCTGGCGGAGCTGCCCTCGCTCTCCGACCCCGAGATGGTCAACCAGCTCGTCACCCACATGCTCAGGGCCTCGGCGCCCGCGCCGTCGATCGAGACCATCCTGCACGGCCTGATGCCGCAGAAGTTCGTCGACCACACGCACGCCGACGCGGTGTTGTCGGTGACCAATACGAAGGACGGTGAAAAGCGCATCCGCGAGATCTACGGCAAGCGTTGCGTGGTCATCCCCTACCTGATACCAGGGTTCGATCTCGCGCAATTCTGCGCGAAGGAGTTCAAGCGCCAGGGAACCGCCGAGACGGTAGGAATGGTGCTGCTCAACCACGGCATCTTTTCCTTCGGCGAGACGGCCCGCGAGGCGTACGAGCGCATGATCGAGCTGGTCACGCTTGCCGAGAAGTACCTCGAATCGAAGCGCGCGTGGCGGGTGTCGCCGAACCATTTCACCGCCGGGACGGTCGACGCAAACGCCCAGGCGGAGCTGCGCCGGAAGCTCTCCGACACAGCTGGCGCGCCGCTCATCCTGAAGACGGTGACGAACGAGCGCACGCTCGGCTTCGCCCAAGATCCGCGGGCGGCGTCGATCACCCAGCGAGGGCCGGCGACGCCCGACCACGTCATCCGCACCAAGCGCACGCCGATGCTCGGGACGGACGTCGATCGCTATGTCTCCGAATACAAGCATTACTTCGACGAGCATGCGCCGAGGGCGAAACAGCCCAAAACCATACTCGACCCGGCCCCGCGCGTCGTGCTCGATCCCGTCTTCGGGCTCGCCGCCGCCGGCCGCACGGCGAAGGATGCCGCGATCGTGGATGAGATCTACGACCACACGATAGACGTGATCCTGCGCTCGGAGGCGCTCGGCGGCTTCCAGGCCCTGCCCTCGCAGGACATCTTCGACGTCGAGTACTGGGACCTCGAGCAGGCGAAGCTCAAGAAGGGAGGCAAGCCGCCGGTTTTCGCCGGCGAGGTAGCGCTCGTCACGGGCGCGGCCTCGGGCATCGGCAAGGCCGCGGTGGCGGCGTTCCTCGCGCGCGGCGCCGCGGTGGTCGGGCTCGACCTGGACGTGAAAATCGAATCGCTCCACGCCCGCCCCGATTTCTTCGGAGTGCGCTGCGACGTGACCGACGACGCCCAGGTGAAGCTCGCGATCGGCCGCGCCGTCGTCGCCTTCGGCGGGCTGGACATGCTGGTGCTGAACGCCGGCATTTTCCCGGCGAGCCGCAAGATCGCCGATCTGCCCGCGCAGGAATGGCGCAAGTCGATGGACGTCAACCTCGACGCCAATTTGCTCCTGATGCAGGCCTGCCATCCCCTGCTCAAGCTCGCGCCGCGCGGGGGACGCGTCGTGGTCGTCGGCTCGAAGAACGTTCCCGCGCCGGGCCCGGGCGCTTCGGCCTATTCGGCGGCCAAGGCCGCTCTAAACCAGCTCGTGCGCATCGCTGCGCTCGAGTGGGGTGCAGACGGAATCCGTATCAACACGCTGCACCCGAACGCGGTGTTCGACACTGGACTGTGGACCGAGGAAGTCTTGACGCAACGCGCGAAGAATTACGGCATGACGGTCGAGCAGTACAAGACCAACAACGTGCTGCGAACCGAGGTCGGCAGCCACGACGTCGCCGAGCTGGCGGCCGAGATGTGCGGTCCCCTCTTCGCCAAGACCACCGGCGCGCAGCTGCCGGTCGACGGCGGCAATGAACGCGTCATCTAGTGGGAGCGCGGTCGAGACGATGCGCTGGCGCGACGGGCGCCTCTAGCTGATCGACCAGCGGCTGCTGCCCGGCCGCTTCGAATACCTGAGCTGCTCCAGCGCCGGCGAGGTCGCCGTCGCGATCCGCGCGATGGCGGTACGCGGTGCCCCGGCGATAGGCTGCGCGGCGGCCTTTGGCGTCGCGCTCGAAGCGCAGCGCGAAAAGCACCGGACCCCCGCGCAATTCTCCGACGCGATGCAAGCCGCGCTGCGCACGCTGGCCGAGAGCCGGCCGACCGCGGTGAACCTCTTCTGGGCGCTGGACCGGATGCGCGCGGTGCTGGCGCGGAACGGCGACCCCGCCGCGGCGGCCAACAGCCTCACCGAGGCGGCGCTCGCCCTGTTCCGCGCCGACGTCGAGACCAACCGCGCCATCGGCCGCGCCGGCGCCGCCCTGCTTCGCGACGGCGCGCGCATCCTCACCCATTGCAATACCGGGGCTCTCGCCACGGCGGGCCACGGCACCGCGCTGGGCGTGGTGCGCTCGGCGCGCGACGCGGGCAAGCGCGTCTCGGTGATCACCACCGAGACGCGTCCCTATCTGCAGGGTGCGCGCCTTACCGCCTGGGAGCTGACCCAAGAGCAGATACCGGTCACGCTGATCACCGACGGCGCCGCCGGGCACGTCCTGGCGCGCGGGCAGGTCGACTTGGTCATCGTGGGCGCCGACCGCATCGCCGCCAACGGCGACGTCGCCAACAAGATCGGGACCTACACGCTCGCGGTGCTGGCGGAGCGGCATCGCGTTCCCTTCTACGTCGCCGCGCCCCTCTCCACGATCGACACCTCGGTCGCAGACGGTTCCGCGATCCCGATCGAGGAGCGCGGCGCGGCCGAGGTGACGGGCTACGCCGGGGTACGCTGGGCGCCCGAGGGGGTCGCGGTCTCCAACCCCGCGTTCGATGTCACGCCGGCTTCGCTCGTCGCGGCGCTGTTCACGGAGAAAGGCGTCCTCGAGCGGCCGGATACGGCCAAGATCCGCGGCCTTTTCGAGGGGCGCTAGCGCCGCTTGCGGCTAGACGAGCTTGACGTTCTTCAGCGGCAGGCTGCGCACCGGCTTGCCGGTCGCGGCGAAGATCGCGTTCATCACCGCGGGAGCGACCACGCAGATGGTGGGCTCGCCCACCCCGCCCCAGAAGTCGAAGCTCGGCACGAGCACCGTCTCCACCTTGGGCATCTCGGCCAGGCGCAGAATTTGGTACTTGTCGAAGTTCAGCTCGACCATGCGTCCGCGCTCGACGGACATCTCGCCGTACAGCGCCGCCGACAGACCGTACGCCACCGAGCCTTCGATCTGCGCGGCGACCTGGTCGGGGTTGACCACGTGGCCGCAGTTGCACCCCAGCACCATGCGGTGGACCTTGAGCTTGCCCTCCGGGCTCACCGAAACCTCCGCGACCGCGGCGGAATAGCTGCCGTAGCCCATGAACTGCGCGATGCCGCGGTGGACACCCGCGGGGAGCGGCTTGCCCCAGCCCGCCTTCTCCGCGACCGCGTTCAGCACGCCGAGGTGCTTGGGATAGGCCTGCATCATCGCGCGGCGGAACTCCAGCGAATCGGCGCCGGCGGCGCGCGCGCACTCCTCGACGAAACACTCCAGATAGACGCCGTTCTGGTTGGTGTTGACGCCGCGCCAGGGGCCGACTTGCATGTGGCTGTTGCGCATCGCGTACTCGACGCGAAGGTTGGGCAGGCTGTAGCCGAACTGCGCGTCGCCGGGCTCCTTCCACATGCCCTGTAGCTGGCGCGTGTCCTTGCCTTCCTTGATCGCGCCCGGATTGAGCAGCGCGTTGATCGACTGGCCGGATACGCGGATGTGCATCCCGACCAGCTTGCCGCTGTCGTCGAGACCGGCGCTCATCTTGCACTGCGAGATCGGCCGGTAGAAGTCGTGCGCCTGATCTTCCTCGCGGCTCCAGATGAGCTTCACAGGGGTGCCGGGGAATTGCTTGGCGATCGCGACCGCCTGGCGCGTGTAGTCCTGCGTGCCCCCGCGCCGGCCGAAGCCGCCGCCCAGGTCGAGCTTGTGGACTTCGCCGTTAGCGAGCGGCACGCCCGCTTCCTCGCACGCGGCGGCGAGCGACCCCTCGGCGCTCTGCGTCGCGGTCCAGACTTCGACCTTGTCGCCCTTGATCACCGCGGTGCAATTCATCGGCTCCATGGTGGCGTGCGCCAGGAAGGGCGTGCTGTACACCGCCTCGACCTTCTTCGCCGCGCCGGCGATCGCCTTCAGCGCGTCGCCGTTGTTGGTGTCGGCAAAGGCGTCGTCCGCGGTCAGGCCTTCCTTGAGGCGCTCGGCGATGGTCGCGCTCGATTGCGAAGCGTTCGCGCCCTCGTCCCAGGCAATGGGCAGCGCGTCGAGCGCCGTCTTCGCCCGCCACCAGCTGTCGGCGACGACTGCGACCGCGTTGTCGTGCACCTTCACCACGCCTTTCACACCGGGCATGCCCGTGACCTTGGCCTCCTCGTAGCTCGAGAGCTTGCCGCCGTGCACCGGGCTCTTCTTGATCGCGGCGAGCAGCATGCCCGGAAGCTGGACGTCGATCGCGTAAATCTTGCTGCCGTTCAGCTTGTCGGCGGTGTCCAGCCGCTTGAGCGGCTTGCCAGCGATCTTCCAGTCCTTGGGATCTTTGAGCTTGATGGTCTTCGGGTCGGGCGGGGTGAGCTTCGCGGCCGCCGCGGCCACCTTGCCGTAGCTCGTCTTCCGTCCGGAGCCGGCGTGGGTGATAACCCCTTCCGACACCGCGAGCTCGCTCGCGGGCACTTTCCACTGGTCGGCGGCGGCCTGCACCAGCATCAGCCGCGCGGCGGCGCCGCCGCGGCGCACGTAGTCCTGCGACGTGCGGATGCCGCGGCTGCCGCCCGTCGCCATCTCGCCCCAGATGCGCTTGTGGGCAAGGTTTTGTCCGGGATTGACGTGCTCGGTGGCGATCTTCTTCCAGTCGCACTCGAGCTCCTCAGCGACCAATTGCGCAAGGCCGGTGAGCGTGCCCTGCCCCATCTCGGAACGCGCGATGCGCACCACGCAGGTGTCGTCGGCTTTGACGACCACCCAGGCGTTGATTTCGGTGGCTGCGGTGCTCTGCGTCGCAGCTTCGGCAACGCCGAAGGGAATGCCGAGCGCCAGACCACCGCCGGCAGCGGCGGAGTTGACGATGAACTTGCGGCGGGAAGGATTGGCGATGGTGGTTTTCATGGTCTCCCCCTCAGGCCTTCTTGTTCGTGTCGGCGGCCATGTGCACCGCCGCGCGGATCCGCTGGTAGGTGCCGCAGCGGCAGATGTTGGTCATCGCCTCGTCGATGTCCGCGTCGGTCGGGTTCGGTTTCTTCGCGAGGAGCGCGGCCGCCGCCATGATCTGGCCCGACTGGCAGTAGCCGCATTGCGGAACGTCGATCGCCGCCCAGGCTTTCTGCACCGGGTGCGAGCTGTTGCGCGACAGGCCCTCGATGGTGACGATCTTGTCCCCCGGCTTGATCGCGCTCACCGGGACGGAGCAGGAGCGCACCACGGCGCCGTTCAGGTGCACCGAGCAGGCGCCGCATTGCGCTACGCCGCAGCCGTACTTGGTTCCGGTCAGGCCGACCTGCTCGCGGATGACCCACAAGAGCGGCGTGCCCGGTTCCACCTGCACGTCGCGCGTCCTGCCGTTG
>Ga0137410_10002311_pt1 | contig 12978 bp, 15 predicted proteins | sample CZODoug1_16funga_FD_108878 | JGI IMG/M metagenome (GOLD analysis project Ga0137410, IMG submission 108878) | Vadose zone soil fungal communities from Angelo Coast Range Reserve, California, USA - CZODoug1_16fungal (Illumina Assembly) | ecosystem: Environmental > Terrestrial > Soil > Vadose zone... | reverse complement strand
TCCGGAATCGGAACGAAGAGTAGCCATGACAATTTCAACTCGCTCGGATGGAGACGTCAACGGTCGCAGCTTCTTTGTTCAGCTTTGATCCGGTATCAATTTTTCGAATTCTTATGCGGCCGTCGTTGATCGCGTTCTTAAGGTCATGCCGCAAGAATTCTTCCAGATAGTTGCCGTCGTAAACGTCACCTGCTTTCACTCGCCATGCTTTTTGAAGCCGAGAGATCAGGTCGGGAGGGAAGCCGGTAATTTCGAACTGCCCCATATGATATTGCGGGCCCTGAGCGATCTTTACGGAGTAAGTGACGGTTTTCGCGGTATCGTCAAAAGCGGGGGCAGTGTCAGGCTGTACTTCGATGTAGCCTTTGCCAGAGTATTCCTTGCGAAGCTGGTTGAGCCCGGATTCAATCTTTTTCGCGTTGGCGATTTCGCCGACCTTCATACCCAGGATTTTTTCCAATTCATCTGCGCCGACGATCAAGTCACCGGTCCAAGCCGCGGGCTTCCACGTATAAATATTGCCTTCGATGACGGGGAACGTTACGGTGACATCGCAACCGGACTTACAGTCCCCTGCGCCCGCTGGTTTCGCAATGGACCCCCCAAGCTTGACCTGCAGGTAGCCGCGTTCGCGATAAAACGGAATGAATGAGGCGTCCGCGAAGAGGCGGAATTCTGTGAACGCGAAGTTGCGCTTCAGCAGCGGCGCAGCTTCCTTCTGAAGAGAGGCTGGGTCAACGGTGGTAGCGCCGTCAAAGTTGACGGCAACGACATTTTCCTGAATACCTTCCGCGCTATAGACGTAAACCCAATTCTTGTTACCGAGCGCACCAAAAGGTGTGTGGGTGACTGTCGTAGCGATCCCCTTCGCTTTCAGAATCTTTTCAAGCTCTGCGGAGACGGCATCTGCCATGTTGCCCAATTCCGGGGCCGATCCATTGTAGAGAGGCAAGCTCCTGTGCAATAGCTCTTGCAAGTCTTTGTCGGAAAACCAAACAAAATTCTCGAAGGCGCATTTGTGGAAACTTGCGGCTTCCTTCACGACTAGCTCGACAACAACGTTGCCGCCATCGGAATGAAAATTATAGCGAGCAAATTCGAATGCTCCGGTATCGCCGAGTCGATTGACGGCGTCGTTCAAAGCATTGCGGCTAAATTGCTGGCCAACAGCCAAACCGCTGGACGACACAATTTGCTGTGCCGAATAGAGTTTGTTTCCCGTGATCTCCAACTTCGCAATCTTGGTGGGGGTCTGCGCTTGCACCGCGGGGAGCGCCACCGACAAGACGCAAATCGTGAAGAGGCCGACGCGAAAGTTAACTGGTGCCATGCGATCACGAAGTTCCATCGGAAGAGTGTAAAACGAAGCTTCAGGAACTGCCAGACTGGTAGACCAAAAGAAAAAGCGTGCGCCGCCGTAACGGTGCACGCTCGCAAATTGCTGAAGACCTTGCTAGCCGACGTGGCGGTCGACGGCTTTGGCGATCTGGTCCTTGGGGACGGCGCCGACGATTTGTTCGACGACCTGGCCATCCTTGAAAACGAGAATCGTGGGGATGCCGCGGATGTTGTAGCGGCCCGCGGAGTTCATGGCTTCGTCCACGTTGAGTTTCATGACCTTGATTTTGCCCGCGTAGTCGTTCGCGATTTCTGCGACGGTGGGGGCGAGCATATGACACGGACGGCACCATTCCGCCCAAAAATCGACGAGTACGGGCTGCGTTTTGCTGGCCGAAAGTACTTCGTTTTCAAAATTTCCATCCGTTGCCGCGAGAATGTTTTCCGCCATATTCTTTTGCACCAGCGGCTTAGCGAGTACGCAGGCCGCTTGTCTCCTTTGTCCGGTTAATTAGATGTTGCAACAGGCATTTGGTTACGCACCGGTTGCCCCAGTCCTCTTGCCGTCCGCGCGGCCTCGTAGAGCTTCACGTATTCCGCGGCGGGCGTCTTCCAAGAAAAGTCTTTTTCCATGCCGTTCAACTGGATGCGCTTCCAGATGCGCTCGTCGGCAAAATGATGAAGCGCCTGGCGAATCGTATACAGCAACGCACCGCCGGTGTAATCCCAAAACTTGAAACCGGTGCCAGTGCCGTGCTCCAGATCGAACAATTCAATTGTATCGTCCAAGCCACCTGTAGCGCGAACGATTGGCACGGTACCGTACTTCAAACTGTAGATCTGGTTCAAGCCGCAAGGCTCATAGCGGGAAGGCATGAGGAACATGTCGGAGCCAGCCTCAACTTTGTGAGCGATGGCGTTGTCGTAGGCGATTTTAGCGCCAACGCGATCGGGATAAGCGATGGCCAGCGTCTGGAAGAGTTCTTCGTATTTCTTGTCACCAGTGCCGAGAACGACCAATGCCATATCCTCGCGCATGATTTCCGGCGCGACTTCGGCGATGAGGTCGAAGCCCTTCTGGTCGGCGAAGCGCGAAACGATGCCGACGACCGGGCGGCCGGGAATATCAGGCAGGCCAAACGTTTTCAAAAGATCTTGTTTGCAGAGGAGTTTGCCAGACAAATCTTTTGGCGAATATTTTGCGGGAAGGAACGTATCTTTGGCTGGATTCCACGCGCTGTAATCAACGCCGTTCAAAATACCGACGAGCCGATCGCCGCGGCCGCGTGCGACGCCGTCGAGTCCGTAGCCGTACTCCTTCGTTTGAATTTCCTGCGCATAGCGGCGGCTGACGGTGGTGACGTAATCGGAATAGACGATGCCGCCCTTTAGAAAATTTACGTCGCCATAAAATTCAAGTCTGCTGGGAATGAACGTTACGGCAGGAATTCCCGCGCGTTCCAACACGTCGCGGCTAAATTGCCCCTGATAGCCCATGTTGTGAATCGTGAAAACAACGGGGATGTCTTTCATCACGGGGTCGTCACTATAGGAAGTGCGAAGGAGAACGGGAACCAGCGCGGTTTGCCAATCGTGGCAATGAATGACGTCGGCGGGCCAGATGTGCTTGGCGATTTCAATGGCGGCGCGAGAAAACTCGCTGAAGCGTTCGGCGTTGTCCGAAAAATCGCCGGTGGAAGTGCCGTAGATTCCGTCGCGGTCGAAGTAGGCGGGGTCGTCGACGAAAAAATACCGGACACCGTTGAGGAGAGTACCGTCGGCGACGGCGGGAAAACGCAGGCGCAGACCCAGCGGAATGGTAAGGCTCGGCATCACAATTGTGGAAGTCTTTGTGCCGCGATAACGAGGAAGAACGATGGCAACTTCATGCCCGCGTGCGACCAGAGCTTTGGGCAACGCTTCGACTACGTCGGCGAGGCCGCCGGTTTTCGAAAACGGGAGGCCTTCGGATGCCACGAACAGGATTCGCATACGATAAGTGGGCTTGGATTACGCTATAGGAGGAGATACAGCGCGTCAAGCAAGGAAAGCGCGGTTCGCGGTACCAAATCTACCGGAACCGCTGCTGCGGTTCGCTTATACTTGCCCGAAGAAATCGCACGGTGAAATTGGATGAAACTATTTTTCCTATATGGATTGCCGGGGACGGGAAAACTCACAATCGCGCGGGAGCTTGCGGAACTGACGGGAATCAAGCTTTTTCACAATCATTTGACGGTGGACCTGCTGCTTTCCGTTTTCGAATTTGGAAGCACGCCGTTCGTCGAACTCCGCGAACGGATTTGGCTTTCTGTGTTTGAAGAAGCGGCGGCTTTGCCGGCGATGATTTTCACGTTCAACCCGGAGAATTCCGTGCGCCAGAGTTTTATTCAGAAAACGGTGGAAACGATCGAATCGCGGGACGGCGAAGTGTTTTTTGTGGAGGTGGTTTGCGATCCTGCGGAATTGGAACGACGAATGGATACGCCGGAACGGCGGAATCACAAGAAACTGGTTTCGCTCGAATTATTTCGGGAGCTGCAAACGCGGGGCGTTTTCGATTCTCCAAAGATGCCTATGCCGCACTTGACGTTGAACAGCACGCACACGTCACCACGTGAAAATGCACAAATGATTGCAGCGCGATTTTCTCTATCGCTCGCCGCAAAGCACGGCGCGGCTCCTGATACACTTCCCTTCCCATGGCGCGACAAAGGCTGGGTCAGCATTTTTTAAGCGACGAGAACTGGCGCGAACAGATTGCGCGTGAGATCGGCGTTTCGCGAAATACTTCCAATTTTTCAGCCGTTGCCGAACCGCAAGAGTTTTGCTGGATTGAGATTGGCGGCGGACATGGCGAGATGACGGAGCATCTTGCGTCGAGTGGGCGGCCGGTGATCACGGTGGAACTGGACCCGCCCCTCGCGAAGCGATTGCAAGCTATGGCGACACGTTTCCCGGATCTGAGCGTGCACCACAGCGACATACTGAAAACCGACCTGCGCACGCTCGCTGCGGGACGGCGTGTGAAAATATACGGCAACCTGCCGTACTACATCACCTCGCCGATACTGCATCACTTATTTGAGTTTGCCGACCTGATCGACGAAATCCACATCGTAATTCAGACGGAAGTTGCGCGGCGCCTCGTCGCGAAACCCGGTACGCGCGATTACGGGTATCTCTCGGTTCTCACGCAATACTTTTCATGGCCGCAAATTGTGCTGGAAATTCCGCGAGAGGCGTTTCACCCGCCGCCGGAAGTCGGTTCCGCTTTGGTTAGCATGCGGCTGCCGGGAGAAAAGACGAATCTCGATAAAGCTGACGAGGAGAAGTTTCTGGAGTTCGTAAAACTATCTTTTGCCCAAAAGCGAAAGACGCTTGTAAATAACCTGCGAAAGATCTCCGAACCAGCCGCCACGCGAGCGACGCTTTCGTCGTTAGGGCTCGCGCCGGAAGCGCGCGCGGAGGAATTGAGCGTGAAAGAACTCGTTTCGATTTTTGGTAAAGTGTCCGCATGAGGCGGTTAGATTCGCTGATTGAACTACGTTTTTGGTTGCACAGCGTTTAGCCGGTCAGGGTAGTCGCTCATGATGCCTGCAACACCGGCCGAGGCGAGAAGACGCATGTGGGCAGGATGATTCACGGTCCAGCAGATCACTTGCAGGTCGTTGCGTTTCGCTTCGGCGATCATGGCGGGCGTGACGAGATCGCCGCGAATGACCAGTTGCCGTGCGCCAATTTCCAGCGTTTTTTCGATGGGCTTTTCGATCTGGCCGTCACAAAGAAGCCCCGTCATCAGCGTTGGCTCGACGCGGCGGACGGCGGCCACGAGAGCTGAATCGAAAGAAATGACGACAACGCGGGCGAATTCACCGGACTCGCGCAGCGCGCCGATGAGCGCATGTTCCCCGCCCCAGGAACCTCCCGGCTTCAATTCCAGATAAAAAACGACGTCGTGGCGCTTGGCGAACTCCAGAGTTTCTTCGAGTGTTGGAATGCGCTCGCCGACGAAGGAACTGCCAAACCAGGAGCCGGCATCCAAGCGGCGAAGCTCGGCAAGGGTCAGGTCGTGCACACTTCCCTGCCCGTTGGTGGTGCGATTGACAGTGTCGTCGTGAATCGCCACGAAACGCGCATCGCGGGAAAGCTGAAGATCGGTTTCGATGAAGCCCAAGCCCATCGCAACGGCCTTGCGGAAAGCGGCGAGGGTGTTTTCGGGAGCGTAGCCGGAAGCGCCCCGGTGCGCGATCAGGAGCAAAGGAAGAATCTCCTCGCACAAGGAATATAGAACACGGACGCAGGGAAAAAGTTTTGGTGATAGGCAAACATTTCTTTGTAATGCTAGCACTCAAATCGGGCCACAGGATGCACCCTTTTTCGCAGGTGGGCGAATCTAAGTAAACGAGAAGTAGAAATCAGTACTGAGGAGAAGAGCTATGTTTCACAGGATTCGGGCCCTGACGATTGGTTCCCTGCTCGCCTTGAGTCTGGCGAGCATGCCTTATTGCACGCAAGCCGCAGACGGCACGCAGAACGAGCCGAAGCCGGCAAACAAGCTGGTCAAGGAAGTGCGACACGAGCTGGTGATGCTGCCGTATTACTCCGTGTTTGACAATCTCTCGTACAAAGTCGAGGGTGACAAAGTCGTTTTGATGGGACAGGTCGTGCGGCCGACGTTGAAGTCGGACGCCGAAGCCGTTGTGAAATCCATCGGGGGCGTAAGCAAGGTGGAGAACCAGATCGAAGTGCTGCCAACTTCACCAATGGACGACCAATCGCGCCGGAGCCTTTATCGCGCGATTTATGGGGATGCTGGACTGTTCCGTTATGGAGTGGCCAGCGTGCCGTCGATTCATCTTATTGTGAAGAACGGTCACGTCACGCTGGAAGGCGTCGTAGACAGCGAAGCGGACAAGAACCTTGCCGGGATCAGAGCGAACGGCGTGCCGAATGTATTCTCGGTGACGAATAACCTGGTCGTAGTCAAGGGCTGAAGAACGAGCATCAGCATGGAACCCGGAGGCGAGCTGCCTCCGGGTCCTCTTTTTTACGTGCAGACGATCGCGCCGGTGTTCTGTGTTGCACCCTCGCGTTATACTTCCTTATGCGCAAACGGAACGCCGTTTTTGCAGCCCGCGTAACATTCGTCGCGATTATGCTCGGCTTGGCCGGTCTGTCGACCCGTGCGCAAGATGCCGCTTGGCAAAAAGAGATTAGCGAGTTTCGCGAGAAGCGCGCGGCCGGATTGCAGAAACCGGACGGATGGCTGGCGTTGGTTGGTTTGGAATGGTTGCAGCCGGGAGAAACGAGCGTAGGTTCAGCCGCGGACAATAAGGTGAAATTGAGCGCGGACCACCCGGCGCACTTGGGAATTTTCCGGCTGGAAAATAATGTGGTGACGCTGCTCCCGCCGAAAGGTGGCTTCCCCGCCGGATTGACGGTGGGCGGAAGCACAGCAAAACAACAGACGCTGCGAACAGACGCAGACGACGACAAGAACAGTCCGCACCTCATCATCGGCACGCTGGATCTCTACGCGATTCGCCGCGCGGATCGCTTCGCGCTGCGGATTAAAGATGCGCATTCCCCTTCCTTGCAGCAGTTTCATGGATTGAATTGGTATCCGCCGGACGCGGCGTATCGCGTGGCGGCGAAGTGGATTCCGCATACGCCGCAAAAAACGGTTTCACTCTTGACGTTGGTTGGGACGAGCTATCCGGCACCGGTCCCGGGAGTGGCTGAATTCACGCTGCAAGGGAAAACCTACCGGCTCGAACCCGTGCTCGAAGAACCGGCAGCGACCGAATTGTTTTTCATTATGCGCGATACGACGAGCGCAACAACTACGTACGGGGCATGCCGGTTTCTCTACACGTCATTCCCTTCCAACGGACTGGACAAGGCGGGCGAATTGGTTCTCGACTTCAACAAGCTGCGAAATCCGCCGTGCGCTTACACGCCGTACGCAACGTGTCCGCTGCCGCCGCCCGGCAACAGGCTGCCGGTCGCGTTGCCGGTGGGGGAGAAGCGCTACCATGATTGAAACCGAGGGCCAATGACGACTGCTTCTCCAAGCAATCCGCGCCGCGACGGGGACGATCCCGCGGCACGCGAAAAGCTGGTGGCATTGCGAAGCGCGCTGCTTCGGCTGCACAAAACATTGATTGATACGGAACGCCGCGTCTACGAGAAAGAATTCGGCGTGGTGAATGTGGGGGAACTTTTCCGGCTTGTGGTGGACCATCCACAATTCGCGTGGCTGCACAACATTTCCGAGTTTGTGGTGCGAATCGACGAAACGCTGACCGGCGAAGCGAAAGTGGTGGCGGCGGATGCAGAAACGGCGGTAGCGTTGGCGCGGAAAATGTTTACGCCAACAGCGGAAGGCGATGCTTTCCAGAAGAAATATTTCGCCGCCATCCAGAGCGATCCGAACGTGGTGATGGAACATGGCGAACTGGCCCGCGTGTTCCTGTCGGAAAATGCGCCGGGCGGAAACGAGAAGAATTCATGACGGACTTCGCGTTGAACCAAATCGAGGTAAGACACGACGAAGCGGCACACCGCTTTGAAGCCGATATACAGGGCCTGAAGGCGGTGCTTATTTACAAAATCGTTCCAGGCCGGATGCTGATCCAACACACGGAAGTTCCTCCCGTTCTGGAGGGGCGCGGAATCGCCGCGAAAATCACGAAAGCGGCGCTCGAGTACGCGCGCAACAAAAATCTCGAAGTCGTCCCAGCCTGTTCGTACACTGCTTCGTACATGGCGAAGCACCCCGAGTACAACGACCTGCTGCCGCGGCCGCGATGACGGACGACGCGGCCGTATCCCAGACCGGAAACAGAACCAGTGCGATTTCCGGTCGTTCGCTTGCTTACCTCGCGTTGATTGCGGGAATACTTTGTATTGGCTGGTCCGCCATTTTTGTGCGTTGGACGGACATACCAGGGCCGGCGTCGGCGTTTTACCGGCTGCTGATTCCTGCGCTGGTTCTGGCGCCGACGTGGTTACTGGATCGAAAGAAGCCCAGCGTCGATCGACGAACGCTTCTCATCATTTGCGTGGGAGGGCTTTTCTTTGCGCTGGACCTGGCTTTCTACAACACTTCGATTTTGAGAACTTCTGCGGCGAATGCGACGCTGCTTGGAAACAATACGCCGATATTCATTGGGCTGATCACCTGGCTAGCGTTTCGCCGAAAGCCTAGCGGCGCGTTCTGGCTGGGGTTAGCCCTGGCTGTGGCTGGTTCGCTGGTGATTGTTTGGGGAGACTTAGCGCGGCACACGCATTTGGGGTGGGGCGATGCGATGGCGCTCGCAGCGTCGGCCTGCTTCGCGGTTTATTTGCTGGCAACGGAAGAGGTGCGGGGGCACACGGGCACGCTCGTGTTTCTGAGGCTGGCCATCGTATCGAGCGCGATATTTTTGTTGGTGCTGAATCTGGCGATCAGGGTGCCGCTGGGCATTCCGTCATCGCGCTCGTTTGCTGCGCTGATTGGGCTTGGCCTTGTTTCGCAGCTTGGCGGGTACTTCGCGCTGACGTACGCCATGGGCCATTTGCCGGCGACGGTAACGTCCGTTTCGCTCCTCTCGCAGGGACCACTTACCGCTGTCCTAGCGGCGGTGTTTTTGAAGGAGCCGATGACCGGGCCGCTGGTTGTGGGCGGGGCGCTGGTCCTGCTGGGGATTGGCCTGGCGAATCGTTTAAAACGTCCAGAGCAGGAAGCCAATGCGGCTCTTTGCGAAGCTGCAGAGTTGGCTGAACGTGAGACGGTCGGCTAGCCGGTACGTCGAAGCAGGTAGTGAGAGTTGGGTGGGGAGTCTCTTGTGAGCGCAAACTTACCGACCGGCCAATTTTACGGAGCAACGCAGCGGCGAATCGAAGCTGCGGGATTGGTGTTGTCGGAAGTGACGCACCGGCAGGGCCGGAAGTTGCCGGAGCATACTCACCAATCGGCGTATTTCGGTCTGCTGGTGGAAGGCGGATACACGGAACGGTTCACGGAGCGGACGACGGAATACGGCCCTTTCACCCTTGGATTTCACCCGCCTGAATTCACGCACGTGGACGAAATTGGCGCGTGCGGTTCGCGAATGTTTTGCATCGAAGTGCGCGACCAGTTCTGGAACAAGACTCGGGAGTATTTGACGGCGCCGAAATTTACGCCCGACCTCTGTGGAGCGGAAACAACATGGCTCGGCGTTCGGCTCTACCAGAAGTTTCGGACGGGGATGTTGGACGCGTTTCAGATTGAAGAACTTTGCGCTGAAATGGTGGAGCGGTGTGGGCAGGCAAGCGTCAGCTGCGAACGCTCGGCGCCGGCGTGGCTGGACCGGGCAATGGAGTTGCTCCGTGCGTCGTTTCGCGGACCAATCACGCTGGAAGGAATTGCGCGCGAACTGAACGTGCATCCGATTCACCTCTCGCGCGTGTTCCGAAAAAAATATGGCTGTACGATGGGTGACTACGTAAACCGTTTGCGGGTGCAGTTTGCGTGCTCGGAGATGTCGCGGGGGTGGCCTGCGCTGAACGATCTGGCTTTGGCAGCGGGCTTCGCGGATCAAAGCCATATGGGAAGGGTGTTCAAAGGCACGGTTGGCGAGACGCCGGCGCGGTTCCGGGAATTTCTACACGATGCGACACAAAACGTCGCGTAAATAGCCTTTAAGAAGTTTGCGGGAATGTAAGTTTCGTTCTAGACGCACGCCTACCGCTATACGACAATCGCCGCACAGTTTAACCAGGAGATAAAGCAATGCAAAAAGGGTTGGGTGTAGGACTTCTAGCGCTGATAGCAGTGGGGCTCGCGAGTTGGATCGGGCATTCGAGGGCGGTGGTTCGCGCCGCGGAAGTGCCGGGAACGCCACAATTCGCCGCCGACGGCAAGTTGGTACGGCCGGCGGGTTATCGAAAGTGGGCGTATCTTTCATCGGGATATGGAATGAGCTATTCGCAAGGAAACAGCGATCACCTGATGTTCACCAACGTGTTTGTGACGCCGTCATCCTATGACTACTACGTCGAGCACGGAACTTGGCCAGACAAAACAATGTTCGTGCTGGAGGTATACGGCTCGGCGTCGAAAGGCTCCATCAATTTGCACGGGAACTACCAAAGCAGCTTCATGGGGCTGGACGTCGAAGTGAAGGACGAAAAGCGATTTGCGGACAAGTGGGCGTATTTCAATTTTGACGGTACAGAAGGTTCGTCGGGAGCGACGACTCCAAGCAAGAACGATTGCTGGAAGTGCCACGACCAAAATGCCGCGGTCGAACACTCGTTTGTGCAGTTCTACCCGGAGCTATTGGAGATCGCGAAGAAGAAAGCAACCATCAAGCCCACGGTGCACCTCGAGTAACGAAACGACGCGAACGACACAAATCGTTTGACTCATCTAATCGGGAATGACTTTGGCGGCATGAATTCCGTCGAAGTCACTCCCGATTTCTTCTTTTTAGTTTCGTATACCAGTCCACCGATTCTTCAATATTTTGGACGCTAACTGCCACACAGTTGTGTGTCGAACTCAGGTTTGGGTTGCAGCTTACTCATTTCGTTCCTATTTCTCTTTTCACTTCATATGAAGCAAATCAAAGGTGGTCTCCGCAGAAGTTCTTTACCAGTTTAACTGACAAACAATTCCCGACCACCTCATCGGCGGAAATGGAAGAGTCTGCAGCTTTCTCCTCGTTCACGGCTCTGGCAGAATTGTGCACGGCAGGAGAGCGGGAGCGAGCGTGAGCGGAAACTTTGCGGAGCAGACAGCGATTGTGACAGGTGCAGGAAGCGCGGAAGGAATTGGATTCGCCGTGGCACGGCAGCTTGTTGCAGCGGGCGCGCGAGTAGCGATCACTTCGACGACGGAACGTATTCTTGAGCGAGCGCGTTCACTTAGCAATGAAAACGACCGCGTGTACGCATCTGTTGCGGATTTAACGCAAGAAGAGGAAGTTGCTCGATTCGTGGAGGCGGTGGCGAACTGGTCCGGCGGTGTACACATTTTAGTAAACAACGCGGGAATGGCGCAGACGGGACTCTCACTCGACGGCAGGAAGCTCGAAGAGAGCAAATTCGACGATTGGAAACGCCAGATCGAAATTACCCTGCACACGGCATTTTTGATGACGCGCGCCGTATTGCCGATCATGCGGAAACAGGGATATGGCCGCATCGTAAACGTGAGTTCGGTGACCGGGCCGCTCGTGAGCAATGTTGGTTCCGGGGCGTACGGCGCTGCGAAAGCGGGAATGGACGGGATGATGCGCGCGGTTGCGCTGGAAACCGCCAAGTCGGGCATTACCATTAATGGCGTGGCACCGGGTTGGATCGCAACCGGCTCGAGCACGGATTCTGAACGAGAGGCGGCAAAGTACACTCCAGTCGGCCGCGCCGGAACACCCCACGAAGTCGCCGCCGCCGTCTGCTTCCTCGCCTCACGTGATGCGTCGTATATCACCGGCCAATCGCTAGTGGTTGATGGCGGCAATATTCTTCAAGAGAACAAAGCACCACGTTGAATTAGTTCCCTCCGAAGTGTGGGCACAGTAGACTTTTTGCGTGCCCATAACGTCGTTGCTGCATATTCGAAAAATGAGGTGGCTGGACATGAGGCGAATTCTCTTCGTAATCGCCATTGCGCTGGTGTGGTGCGCCTTGCCGGCTTTGGTATGGGCGCAGGACGCCGGTGCGGACACTCAGCGGCAAGCGCAGGCGCCGCCCGTGAAGGCTCGCCCAAAAATCGGCGTGGCGCTCGAAGGCGGTGGAGCGCTGGGGCTAGCACACATCGGCGTGCTGCAGTGGTTTGAAGACCATCACATTCCAATCGATTATGTCGCGGGAACGAGCATGGGCGGGCTTGTTGGCGGGTTTTACGCGACGGGCAAGAGCCCCGCCGAACTAAAACAGATCGTCGAGGCGCAAAACTGGGACTTCATCGTCGGCGGCTCGACGCCGTATGAGGATCTTTCCTACAGAAGGAAAGAAGACAGCAGGGCTTTCCAAAACAAAATTGTAGTTGGACTCAAGAACGGGCTCTCGCTGCCGGCTGGGCTCAACGCCGGACAAGGCATCACGCTGCTGATTGATCGCGAAACCGTGGCGTATTCGAAATTGAATTCGTTTGACGACTTGCCGATTCCCTTTCGCTGCGTGGCAACGGACCTGGTGACCGGAAAAGAAGAGGTATTCGGACAGGGTTCCCTTCCGCGCGCGCTTCGGGCGACGATGTCCATCCCCGGACTTTTTTCTCCGGTGCGCGACGGCGAGAAAGTTTATGTGGACGGCGGACTCGTCGGCAATCTTCCGACGGAAGTGGTGCGACAGATGGGTGCGGACGTGGTGATTGCGGTGCACCTTGAGACACCGCCGGCGAAACCGGAAGAGATTCAATCTCTCTTCAGCGTGCTGGGGAGGTCGATTGACGTCGTGATCCGCGAAAACGAGCTGCGCGGCCTTTCGGCCGCCGATCTGATCGTGAACGTGAATCTGCGGGAATTCACTTCAATGGACTATCCGAAGGCTGAAACGATTATCAACAAAGGCGCGGCGGCGGCGCAGGCGAAGCAACAGATTCTAAGCCCGTATTCTCTGGACGATACGGCGTGGACAGATTATCTACAGGCGCGCGACGCGCGG
>Ga0137410_10002308_pt1 | contig 12997 bp, 12 predicted proteins | sample CZODoug1_16funga_FD_108878 | JGI IMG/M metagenome (GOLD analysis project Ga0137410, IMG submission 108878) | Vadose zone soil fungal communities from Angelo Coast Range Reserve, California, USA - CZODoug1_16fungal (Illumina Assembly) | ecosystem: Environmental > Terrestrial > Soil > Vadose zone... | reverse complement strand
GGGCCGTGATCGATTACGTGCGCGCGCTCGAGCGGTCGCACCGCCCGCTGCCTGCGGACCTCGCCGGGGCGGGAGCCGCCGGGGCGGGCGCAGCGGGAGCCGCCGCGGTGACCGCAGCGACGGCCGGCGCCGCGCCGGCAGGCGCCCCGGCGACAGGGGGTAAGCCATGAGCGTTGCACCGTCCGCCGCGCAGGCGGTGGGAATTCAGACGCTTCAGGAGCGGGCCAAGCCGATCGCGGTCCCGCTCGGCGTCCGGGCCATGTTCGGCCTGCTTCTGCTGCTCGGGGTGGCGACCTTCGTGATCGAATTGCGCTCCGACCCGACCCGGGCGTACGCGGCCTTCCTGATCGGGTACTGGTATTTCATGGCTCTGGGACTGGCCGGAACGTTCTTCACCGCGCTCCATTATCTCGTCGGAGCGACCTGGAGCGTGGTCGTGCGGCGCGTGGCCGAGGCGTTCTCCTCGTACCTGCCGATGGCGTTCCTCCTCCTCCTGGTGCTCCTCCTGGGAATTCCGCACCTCTACGTGTGGTCGACCCAGCTCATGGGCGAAGGAGGGCACGCTCTCGATCCGTGGAAAGCCCGCTACCTCTCGACCCCCTTCTTCACGCTGAGGAATGTGGTCATCCTCGCGCTCTGGTGCCTCTTCTCGTGGTACTTCGTCCGAAACTCGATCCGCCAGGACCAGACCGGCGACCCGAATCTCACGAGGTCGAGCATCAAGGTGTCGGCAGTATTCATCCTCCTGTTCGCGTTGACGCTCACGATCACGGCCTTCGATCTGCTCATGTCGCTCGAGCCGACCTGGTACAGCACGATCTTCGGCGTCTACTGCTTCGCCGGGCTCTGGCAGAGCGGGCTCGCCGCGATCACGATCGTCGTCGTGCTCCTGCGCCGTCAGGGCGCCCTGAACGGCGTGATCAACCGGTTCCACTACTGGGATCTGGGCAAGTACATGTTCGCCTTCTCGGTTTTCTGGATGTACATCGCCTTCTCCCAGTTCATGCTGATCTGGTACGCGAACCTCCCCGAGGAGATCGAGTACATGATCCACCGGACGTACACCGGGTGGGGAGCGGTCGGAATCGCTCTCGGGACGCTCAAATTCGTGATCCCCTTCTTCGCGCTCCTGCATCAAAAAATGAAGGAGAACGAGATCGTGCTACTCACGGTCGGCGCGTGCATCCTGATCGGCCAGTGGGTCGACCTCTACTGGCTGATCCTGCCGGCCTTCTCCCCGCAGGCCGTCATCCTGGGATGGACCGAGATCGGAATCACGCTCGGCTTCCTGGGGCTCTTCGGGCTCACCCTGCTCCGGTTCTTCTCGCGCCATCCGGTCGCCGCGATCCGTGATCCCCAGTTCGAATCGAGCGTGAGGTTCCACGGATGAGCCACGATCCCGCCCCGCACGGCTCGCCCGCTCCGGGCTCCTCCAGCGACGACGGCCTGGCTTCCGCCCTGGCGAAGGCTCAGTTCTTCGTCACCGGCTTGGTCCTGGCCGTCGTGGCCACCCTCGCCTACACGGCGGGAATGCAGTCCGCGAAGGGTGGCGGCCACGGCGGGGAGTCGGCCCGGAAACCCGCGCCCGCGAACGTGAACGTGTCGAGTCTCCTCAAGCCGACCCCCGAGCTTCTGGCGAAGGGGAAGACCGTCTTTCAGATCAATTGTGCCTCCTGTCACGGAAGCACCGGGCACGGGGACGGCCCCGCGGCGGCGGCGCTCAACCCGAAGCCACGGAATTTCACCGAGGGCTACTGGAGGTACGGCGGCGGGCTTGCCCGCGTCGTCCACACCATCACCGACGGCTCTCCGGGAACGGCGATGGCCTCGTTCACCATGCTCCCGCTCGAAGACCGGATCGCGGTCGCCCACTACGTCCGGTCGCTCGCTCCAAAACTTGAAGAGGACAAGCCCGCGGATCTCGCGTGGCTGATTCCCCCGGGCCAACCCCAGGGTGGGGGCGGCGCGGAGGCCTCATCGACCGGGGTCGCGGCCGGAACCACGCCGCCGAGCCAGGTCATTCCGATCGAGAAGGCGATGGCCGCGCTCGCCGAGGCGGAGCCACCGGTCGGGGAGGCGGGCGCCGCCCCGGAGCCGGGCGCGGGCGCGGAGCTCTACGCCCGGCGCTGCGCGTCGTGCCACGGCGCGGCGGGGGAAGGAGGCGTGCGCGTCCGGATGCTCGGATCCGCGCCCTACGCGTACGTCGTGACGCGGAGCCTCGGCGCCCCGCGCGGCGACTGGGCGGCCAACGCCGCCGCGTTCGAGCGACTGGTCGTCTCGGGCATTCCCGGCTTCGTGATGCCGGCGAACGGCGATCTATCGCGCGAGGAGCTGCGCGACCTCTACGACTACACTCAGAAGCTGCGCGCGCGCCTCGAGCTCGCCGCGCGCGCCGGGAGCTGACATGACTCGCATTCGCTGGAATCGGATCCTCTTCGCCTCCGCCGCCTGCGCCTTCGTTGCGCTCGCCTCCGCGGGCACGGCGTGGGCGTGGCTCGTGAACCCGGTCACGCCCGTGGCGCACGAGACACGCGAGCTCTTCTGGAAGGCCTTCGGCGTGACGATGTTCTTCTTCCTGATCGCCGAGCTCATTCTTCTGGTCGCGGTGATCCGTTTCCGCGCCAAGCCGGGCGTGCCCGCGGCGAAGTTCCACGAGAACCTGAAGCTGGAGATCGTCTGGACCGCCATCCCGGCGCTCGCGATGGTGATCCTCTCGGGGCCGAGCTTCACGACGCTCAAGTATCTGGAGACGGTCCCGAAGTCCGATCTCACCGTCGAGATCATCGGCCACCAGTGGTTCTGGGAATATCGGTACCCGGGCGAAGGGGTGGCCTTCGCGAACGAGCCGCTCGTCGTGCCCTACGGAAAGATCGTGGCCGCCAACGTCACGTCGATCGACGTGATCCACAGCTGGTTCGTGCCCGAGTTCGGCGTCAAGATGGACGCCAATCCCGGGCGAGTGAACCACACGTGGTTCCAGGTCGAGAAGCCGGGGACATATAAAGGACAGTGCGCCGAGCTCTGCGGGGTCCTCCACGGGGAAATGATGATCACCGTGAACGTCGTGACCCCGGAAGAGTTCGCGCGCTGGCTCGAGCAGAAGAAGAAGGGAGCCTAGGACGATGGAAGCCGGAACCATGGTCGGCGCGCATGGGGCGCAGGCCGGCGCGAAGATGGAGCCCAAAGCGAGGACCGGGATCCTCAAGTGGCTCCTCACGACCGATCACAAGCTGATCGGCGTGATGTACATGTGGCTTTCCACGTTCTTCTTCGTGGTCGCGGGGGCGTTTGCCATGGCCATGCGGGCCCAGCTCTCGTCGCCCGGGCTCCACGTGCTTCGCCCCGAGGTCTACAACCAGCTCATGTCGCTCCACGGCACGTTCATGGTCTTCTTCTGGACCATCCCGATCATGGCCGGCCTCAGCAACTATGTCGTCCCGATCCAGATCGGGGCGCGCGACATGGCCTTCCCGCGCGTCAACGCGTTCAGCTTCTGGCTTCTGGTGCCGGCGGGCTGCCTCATGTTGGCGAGCATCTGGCTCCAGGGGGGCGCGGCGGCGGCCGGGTGGACCAGCTATCCGCCGCTGACGGACCGGCAGTACTCACCCGGCCCCGGCGTCGATCTCTGGATTCTGGCGCTCCATTTGGCGGGGATGTCCTCGATCCTGGGCGGGATAAACTTCGTCGTCACGATCCTGAACCTCCGGGCCCCGGGCATGACGATGTTCAAGATGCCGATGTTCTGCTGGACGGTCCTCATCACCCAGAGCATCATCCTCGTCGCGACGCCCGTCCTGGCCGGCGCGCTGACGATGCTCCTGACCGACCGCATGTTCGGCACCGCGTTCTTCCACCCCGCGGCGGGTGGAGATCCCGTCCTCTGGCAGCATCTCTTCTGGTTCTACTCGCACCCCGCCGTCTACATCATGGTGCTCCCGGGGATGGGGATGGTGTCCCAGGTATTGCCCGCGTTCTCCGGCAAGCACCTGTTCGGATACAAGGGCCTCGTGCTCGCGACCGCCGCGATCGGCCTGATCGGATTCGCGGTCTGGGGACATCACATGTTCGCCACCGGGATGGATCCGGGGCTCCGCCGCTTCTTCAGCTTCGCCTCGATGGTCATCGCGGTCCCCACCGGCATCAAGATATGGTCGTGGCTCGCCACGATCTGGGGCGGATCGATCCGCTTCCGCACGCCGATGCTCTACGCCCTCGGGTTCATCGCCCTCTTCACGATCGGCGGGATCACCGGCATCTGGCTCGCCCTCGTGCCGTTCGACGTCCAGGTACACGACACCTACTTCGTCGTGGCCCATCTCCACTACGTCCTGTTCGGCGGGTCGCTGATGGCGATCTTCGCGGGCTTTTACTACTGGTTCCCGAAGATCTCGGGCCGCCTCTACAACGAGTTCTGGGGCAAGGTTCACTTCTGGCTGGTCTTCATCGGAATGAACGTCACCTTCATGCCGATGCACCTCATGGGCATGCTGGGCATGCCGCGCAGGATCTATACGTATCAGCCCAAGTACGCCACCCTGAATCACATCGCGAGCGCGGGAGCCGCGATTCTGGGCTTGGCGATGCTCATCTTCGTGATCAACATGATCTTCAGCCTCTGGAAGGGCCGCCGCGCGCCCGCCGATCCGTGGGAGCACGCCGACGTCAACCGCACGCTCGAGTGGACCATCGAGTCGCCTCCGCCGGCGGAGAACTTCCACCGCCTTCCGGTCATCCGGTAGGAGCCGCGCGCGCCGCCTTGCGCGGGGCGCGCTCGGGCGTCGATGGAGCCTCGGTCCGGCCGCCTGCCCACCCTCCTCGTCGCGACGCTGGCGACGGTCTTCGTCCTCGTGATCTGGGGCGGTGTGGTGCGCTTGAGCGGCTCGGGTCTCGCCATCCCCGACTGGCCGCTCGCCGAGGGGAAGCTCCTGCCGCGCCCGCACCCGAACGTCTTGATCGAGTTCGGCCACCGGGTGATCGCGATGCTCGTCGGATTCCTGACGATCGCGATCGCGATCGTCGTCTTCCGGTCCCGGGAATATCGGCGGACGCTGGGCGCTCTGACCGTGGCCGCGCTCATCACGCTCGTTCTACAGATATTCATGGGGGGACGCGTGGTTCTCGAGGAGCTGCCGGTCGACCGCGTGGTCGCGCATCTCCTCCTCGCGTTCACGTTCTTCGCGATCCTCCTGCTGATGGCGCTTCGCGTCACGGAGGGGGAGCCGAGCCCCGCTCCCGATCCGCGGGCAAGGCTCCTCGGGCGATTCGCGCACCTAGCCGCCGGCGCGGTCTTTCTCCAGGCGGGGCTTGGCGCGTGGGTTTCCTCCTCCGGCGCCGCGCTCGCGTGCCCCGATTTTCCGACCTGCCATGGCTCGTGGCTTCCTCCGATGACGGGTCTGGTGGGCATCCATTACGCGCACCGGCTGGGCGCCTACGCGATCGTCGTCCTCGTGCTGGGGCTCCTCGTGGCCGCGGCCCCGGCCCACCTCTCACCCCGGGCCCGATGGCCGCTCCGCTTCTCGGGTATACTCCTTGCGGTTCAAGTCCTCCTGGGGATCGCAAACGTCGTCCTCCGTGTGCCCCTGCCGGTGAGCGTGGCGCACCTAGGCACGGCGCTCGCCCTCTTCGCCACACTCCTAACGGCGGCCCATGAGCTCAAGCGTGCTTGACTACATCCTGCTCACGAAGCCCCGGATCGTGCTTCTGGTGATGATCACCGCGGTGGCGGGGCTCGTCGTCGAGGGCTCGCTCCTCCACGACCCCGCCCGATTCGCACTCGTGCTCCTCGCGATCACCCTGACAGCGGGCTCGGCGAACGCGTTCAACCAGTACTTCGAGCGCGACCTGGACGCCGCGATGGCGCGTACCCGGAAGCGGCGCCCGCTCCCGCTCCACCGCGTCTCCGAGCGCGGCGCGCTCGGCTTCGCGATCGGGGTGGGGGCGGCCTCGGTGCTCCTGCTCTGGTGGGTGGGGAATGCGCTGAGCGCGTGGCTTGCGCTGGGAACGATCGTCTTCTATGGATTCTTCTATACGCTCTGGCTCAAGCCCCGCACCGTCCACAACATCGTGATCGGGGGAGCCGCCGGGGCCATGGGGCCGGTGATCGCCTGGGCCGCGGCGAGCGGCGGGATCGCGCTCGCGCCGGTGCTCCTGTTCCTCGTCATCTTCCTCTGGACCCCGCCACACTTCTGGGCGCTCGCCCTCTGCCTGCAGGACGACTACCGCCTGGTCCGGATTCCCATGCTCCCGATCGTGAAGGGCGAGGCGGAGACCTACCGCCAGATCGAGCTCTACACGATCGCGCTGGTCGTCCTGACGCTCGCGATGCCGTTCCTTCACGCGGGAGGGGTGATCTTCGCGATCGTGGCGGCCGGCTGCGGCGCGGTCTTCGTCTGGAAGGCGGTCCGAGCGCGCCGCGCGGCCACGGTACCGTCGGCCTGGAACGTTTTCGCCTACTCGATCGTCTATCTCTTCGTGCTCTTCCTCGGGGTCATCGCCGACGCGATCTGGCGTATCCCACTTCATATCTAGGAGTTACAATTTGAAGTTAATGCGCCCCTCGAATGCCGTGCTGGGAATCGGGATCGCTGGGCTGGTCCTGGTCATGTTCACGTTCGCCTACGCGAACGTGCCGCTGTTCCAGCTCTTCTGCGCGCGCTTCGGCCTTTCGGGATCGGGGAAAGCGGCGTTCCGGGGCGGGTCCCTGGGGGCCGGCGGCGCGGGCCCGCGCGGCGGGATGGTCGGACCGATGTCCAGCTCGACGGGGGACATCCTGGGCAGGGAGATCCGCGTGAAGTTCATGGGGGTCTCGGGCTCGGGACTCCCGGTCCGCTTCGGGCCCTCGACCCCAGCCCTCTCGATCCATCCCGGGAAACCGGTGCGCCTGAGCTACACCTTCACCAACATGAGCGACGACTCGGTCTTCTTCCGCGCGGTGCATTCGATCGTGCCGATCGAGGCGGCGAAGGAGTTCCAGCTGATTCAGTGCTTCTGCTTCGAGGACCAGGCATTGGCGCCGAGGGAGACGCGGGATCTGCCTGTCTACTTCGCGCTCTCGCCGCGCTTCCCGCAGGGGGTGGACGAGATCATCCTCAACTACTCGCTTTTCCCCCGGGATCCAAAGAGAGGGTTACCGGTACCGGCGACGGCGGCCAATTGAGCGAAGGCGACTTGGACGCGGCCGCCGCGAGGCATGCCGCCGCGGCGCACGCCGACGCGGCGCGGACCAAGAATCGCGTCATGCTCGCCTGCATCCTGGCGGCGTGCGTCGTGTTGGCCACACTCGGATTTCTCTTCGCGCTCTGGCTTCGGGGGAGACCGGCGGGGCATTAGCCGCGGCCGGCGGGAACCGCGGCCGGCGGCTGCAGGGTCCTAGGGGGTTTCCCCGGCGTAGACGGACATGATGCGGCGCAGAAGCTTGAGCGCCTCCGGCCTTCTCCTCTGGAAGGAGTTCCGGCCGATGATCGACCCGAAGCCGCCGCCGTCGCGGATGGCGCGGGCCTCGTTCACGATCTCCTCGTCGTTGTCCTTCTTGGCTCCACCCGAGAAGATCACGATGCGCCGGCCGTCGAACGAAGACTGGACCACGTGTCGGACGCGCTCGGCCAGCGTTCCGATCGGGATGGCCTGCTTCTCGTACACCTTCCGGGCTTCCTCCTGCTCGATGTGATCCGTGGGGAGCTTCACCTTGAGGACGTGGGCCCCGAGCTGCGCGGCGATCTGGGCGCCGTACGCGACGACGTCGATCGCGGTCTCGCCGGCCTTGCTGATCCCACCCCCGCGCGGATAGGACCACACAACAACCGCGAGGCCGACCCGCTTGGCTTCCTCCGCGAGCGCCCGGATCTGCTCGTACATCCGGCTCGCCATCGCGGAGCCCGGGTAGATCGTGAATCCGATCGCGGCGCATCCCAGCCGGAGCGCTTCGCCGACGCTCCCGGTGACCGCGGAGAACGGGTCTTTCTCGTCGTAGAGCACGTCGTGGTTGTTGAGCTTGAGGATGAGCGGGATCTCGCCGGCGAACTCCGCCGCGCCCGCCTCGAGGAATCCCAGCGGGGCGGCGTACGCGTTGCAGCCCGCCTCGATCGCCAGCTCGAAGTGATATCGCGGATCGTAGGCGGGCGGGTTGGGTGCGAACGATCGGGCCGGTCCGTGCTCGAACCCCTGGTCGACCGGCAGGATGACCATGCGACCGGTCCCCGCGAGGGTCCCGTGATTCAGCATCCGGGCCAGATTCGCCTTCGTCCCCGGATTGTCCGCGGAGTACCACCCAACGATCTCGCGCACACGGGCGGTGGATCGGTGCGCCGGCGCTCCGGGAGGAGCTTCGCGGGTCGCGGTCGGGGATGCCATGCGCCGGATTATAGGGAGCGCGCGGAAGGGCCGCAAGCTTCGAGCGTTACGTACCGCGCGGCCCCAAGGACGGAAGCGTGCTCGTTTTGAACGACGTGCACCGGGATCCGGCTCAGGAGCTCGCCATGGGGTTCCTTGTCTCGGAAGGCCCGGAGGAACCGCTCGCCCCGGAGGGCCGGAAGGATCTTGGGCGCGATCCCGCCGCCGAGATAGATGCCGGCGCGCGTGACGCCGCGAAGCGCCAAGTTGCCGGCTTCGGCGCCATAGACCGATACGAATAGGTCGAGCGCCTCCGCGCACCAACGGCAGGCGCCGGCGAGCGCGGACTCGCTCACCAAGGCGGCGAGATCCTCTTCCCGCGCTGCCGCTTCGTGAGCCTTCCAGGCGGCCGCCCCGCGTCCGTCGCCCCGCGTGTGGGCCCACCGAGCGGTGTCGACGAGCCCCTGACCTGCGAGGACGCGCTCGTAGCTCACGCGGCCGTAGCGCGCGCGCAAGAAGCGGAAGAGCTCGATCTCCTCGTCGGTACGCGGCGCGAAATCGGCGTGCCCCGCCTCCGAGTCGATCGGGATCAACTCGCCCGCCACGCGGGCGAGGATCGACTCGCCCAGGCCGGTTCCCGCGGAGATGAGCCCGGCGTTGCCGTCCGGGGCGGGGACGCCCTCCTGGATCGTCACGAGGTCGAGCGCGGCGGGCGCCGATACGGCGTAGCCCGCGGCGACGAGGTCGTTCAGAAGATGAATCGGCGTGCCGCCGAGGCGCCGGGACGCGGCGGCCGCGTCGATCTCCCACGGAATGTGCGTCCCCTTGGCGTGCCCGCGGGCAACGACCCCGGCGACGCCGAACGAGATGGCGTCGAGCGTTCCGGGATGCCGGCCCCGATACGACTCGATCAGTTCCTCGAACGAGCCGAAGGCCGCGATCCTGTGCGACTCGGGGTTGATCGGCGGACCGACGCGTCCCGGCCCGACGCGCTCGAAGAGGGCGAGGTTGACCTTGGTCCCGCCGATGTCGCCCGCGAGGATCACTCTTTAAGGAGCGGCGCCGGGCTGGGGGAGGGGACGCGACTCCGCACGCGCCCTCGGCCTAGCGGCGATTGGCGAGCGCGGCGGACCGCTCGCGGATGACGGCCATCATCTCGTCGAAGGACCGCGCGAACGCGCCGACGCCGTCGTCCTGGAGCTTCTTGCACTCTTCCTCGATCGAGATTCCGGCGTCGGCCAGCGCGCTGCGGGTCTTGCGCGCCGTCTCCAGGCGGGGATCGAGACGGTTTCCCGCGGGCGAGCCGTGGTCGAGATACGCGTCCAGCGTCTCCCTGGGCATCGTGTTGATGCTGTCCGGTCCCGCCAGCTCCTCGACGTACTTGATGTCGGAGTACGCCGGGTTCTTGGTCCCGGTGCTCGCCCAGAGGAGCCACTGCGGCCTCGCCCCCTTCGCGCGGAGCGGCTCGAAGGCGGGGCCGAAAAGCTGGGACCGGTACTCCTCCCAGACGTCGAGCGCGTTCGCCACGGCCGCGGCACCGCGGAGCGTCAGATACCGCTCGCGTGTCGCCGCGTCGGGGGCGGCCGCGGCCCGGGTCTCCAGCTCCTTGTCGACCGCCGTGTCGAGGCGGCTCACGAAGACGCTGGCGACCGAGTGGAGCCCATCGAGCGGGAGCCCCGCTTGGATCCGGCGCTCGATGCCGCGGCGATAGGCCGCGGCGACCGCGGCGTACTGCGGGCGCGAGAAGAGGAGCGTGACGTTGATGCTGATGCCGTCGGCGATGAGCTCCTCGATCGCGGGAATGCCCTCCGGCGTGCCGGGTACCTTGACGAACAGGTTGGGCCGGTGGACCAGCTTCCAGAGCCGCTTCGCCTCGGCCACCGTGGCCGCCGTGTCTCTCGAGAGGGCAGGGGCCACTTCAAGGCTCACGAAGCCGTCCCGCCCCGTGCCGCGGCGGAAGGTATCCGCGAGGAGGTCCGCCGTTCTGGTGATGTCGCGCACCGCCAGGTAGTCGAAGATCTCCGCCGGCTTCTTGCCCATGTTGGCGAGACGCGCGATCTCGGTGGGGTAGCTGAATTGGTCCCCCGCGATCGCGTTCTTGAAGATGGTGGGGTTGGAGGTGACGCCGTAAACCGATCCCTCGGCGATCAGCCGGCCAAGCTCGCCCGACTGGATCAACCCGTCGTTGATGTTGTCGAGCCAGACGCTCTGACCCAGCTCGTGCAACGCGACGATGGGGGTACCCTTCACGGCGTCCCTCCGTAGCTCCGGATCAGGATTGCCGCTTCGGGGTCGCGAGCATCACGGTCCGTCCCTCGGGATCGGACGTTCTCACGACGCGGTGTCCCCACGGCATGTCCGCCGGAGGTCCCTCGAACATGACGCCCTTGGCGGAGAGGGAGGAGTAGGCCCGGTCGACGTCCTTGACCATGAAGTAGAGAACAGGCTCCTTGGCCGGGCTGGGCTCACCCATCTCGCGCATCGGCGGCATGAAGCCGAGGCTCGAGGTATTGCTGGTCTGGATCCAGAGGTAGTTGAATTTCGGATCCTCGTTGAACTTCGAGAACCCGAGCAGGTGCGTGTAGAAGCGCTTGACCCCCTCGATGTCGTGGGTCGTGTAATCGAGATGGTGGTTCATGGCACCGATCGCGCTCGGCGTGACCGCCGGGGTCGCCGCGGCCTTCCTGGGAGCAGCCTTCTTCTTTGCCGCCACCTTCCTCGCGACCTTCTTCTTCGGTGCGGCCTTCCTGCGAACAGCTTTCCGTGCTGGCTTCCTGCGAGCGGGCATTGCTTCCTCCTTGGGCGCGACCCCTTAGAGCGGGATCGGAGTTCCACGACTGGCCTGCTGGCCGACGCCGAATCCTCAGATGAGTCGCTTGGATGATGCCGTATCCGTTCCATCAGGCGCAAGGGGGGTGGGGACGAACCGCCCGGTTGACCCGCAGCCTCTACGGCCCTTATCCTTCATCGGTGTTCGTGATCCTCCTCATTTCGCTGGCGCTTCTGCTGCCTGGGTGCGCCGGGACCCACGGAAAAAGCCGCGAAGTACCGATTCCCCTGAGCGACCAGCACGAGCGGATCATCGGGGGGCGCCTGGCCATGCGCTTCGAGACCGGCGTCCTGCCCGATTCCGATCCGATCATCATCGATTACACGAGCCAATTGGGGCAACGGATTGCCCGGCTGTCGGATCGCCCGGAGATACCGTATTCGTTCCGGGTCTTCCTCGATCCCGCTCCGAGGGCGGTCGCGTTCCCCGGCGGCCAGATCTACATTTCTACCGGGCTCATGAAACAGGTCGACACCGAGTGCCAGCTCGCGGGAATCCTGGCGCACGAGATCGCCCACGTAGCCAACCACGATCCGAGCGCCGTGTTGGAGCACGATCTGGAGGACGCGGAGCTGGCCGCGATCGCGCGCAGCCCCAGGGCGGCCAGCCGAGAGATCGATTCCTCGGCGGCCGGTGCCAAGGCGCTCGCGCTCCTGGCGGTCGGCTATGGGCAGGAGATTGAGCTCCAGGCGGACCGGACCGCGCTCCTCTACGTCTCCCGCGCGGGGCTCAACCCGGATGGAATGATTGAAGTGATAGAGAATCTAAATCCCTCAAATGGCGAGAAAGAAATGTTTTGGGAGCCCCTGGCAGGAGGCCATCCTTCGCCCGCTCAGCGCGTCGTGCTCCTCCGGGCGGAGCTCAAATCGCTGGGCCTCGACGCGGGCCTCCCGCGCGATCTCCGTCCGTACGCGCCGATAAAGAACCGATTGAAGTAGGCCGCGGTTGCGACGCCGATCCGGTCCACCGAGCGTCCTGGTTCCGATCCTTCCAACCATCCTCGCGGTGATGATCGCCTCGGCATGGCCCTCCATCGCGTGGTCCGGCGCCTGGGCCCGGGCTCAAGGCGAAGCGTACGCGAAGGCGTCGGTGGCGCGGCTCGAGGCGCGCGAGATCTACGACGCGACCGGCGCCGTCCGGCCGCTCCTGGACCCCGCGGCATACGCTCATCCGCGTTACACCGAGGTCGGCGCGGCCCTCTACGTCGAGTACGGGCTGCTCCCGGCGCTCACCCTCCTGTGTAGCCTCCCGCTCAAAGAAGCAGTTCAGGACGCCGAGGGGCGGGTCGGGACCGCGGAGATCCACGGGGAGACGTTCGGTTTCAGCGATCTCCACCTCGGCGCCCGCGTCCCGCTCCACCGCGGACGATGGGCGGCCTCGGTCGAGCCCGACGTCAAGATTCCGCTCCGCGGTGCTCCCGAAGCCGGGGCCTCCGATCCCGCTCTCGGCACCGGGCTCGCGGACCTCGGAGCCGGGCTCGCCGTCGGCGCCGGCATCCCCAGGGTGCGCGGGTACGCGCAGGGAAGCGCGGGCTATCGGATTCGGGGCGGCCGTACCGCCGAGGAGGCGTACTGGGATCTTGAGGTCGGGCTCGAGCCTGCCCGGCCGCTCCGGGTCCGGTTCCGCTACGACGCGGTCGACTCGCGCGGCGCGCGCACGGGGTCCGGCGCGGGCGCGCCCGCCCCCAGCGCGGGGGAGCAGGACTTCCATCGGGTGGCCCCGACCCTGGCGGTCGGTGTCGGAGGGAACAACGAGCTCTCGGTCACGTGGCGCCGGGTCGTGGGAGGACGGAGCACGATCCGCTCGTCCGAGTGGGAGCTGGGCTTCTCGTTCCTTGGG
>Ga0137410_10002307_pt1 | contig 13000 bp, 10 predicted proteins | sample CZODoug1_16funga_FD_108878 | JGI IMG/M metagenome (GOLD analysis project Ga0137410, IMG submission 108878) | Vadose zone soil fungal communities from Angelo Coast Range Reserve, California, USA - CZODoug1_16fungal (Illumina Assembly) | ecosystem: Environmental > Terrestrial > Soil > Vadose zone... | reverse complement strand
TGTCGATCGGGCCGTCGAGAAAGAGCTCGTTCCGGTACTCCTTCGAGAAGCGGGCCCACGAGATCGCGCCTTGCTGCATCGATCGCAGGGTGCGCTCGCTGGGTCCGAGGCTCGGCATCCACACGTCGTAGCGCGACGCGGACATGCCGCGCCCGCGGAAGCGGGCGACGAGCACGCGAACGCCGTCGCCGCGCTCGATCTTGGTCCAGACGCTCTTCGTTTTCAGCACGAGGTGCCTACCTGGAAGTCGCTCGCCATCAAACCGCCGGCCGCGCGTAGCTCACCGTCAGCATTTCCCACTGGTGGCCGTCGGGCTCGTTCCAGTAGACCATGCGGCCGCCGTAGTCGGTGCTGATCGTCATGTCCTCGGGTCCGCGCACCGAGCTGCGGTACTTGATCCCCGCCGATTGCAGGCGCGCGAGAATCGCGTCGAACTCCTGCTCGCTCACGCGGAAGCAGAAGTGCTGGATGGGAAACGCCGTGTCGTCGTCGATGAAGTCCAGCGTCAGGCCGTCATTCACGTACACCGGGGAGAACGGCCCGGCACCGGCCTCTGCCCAGCGCACGCCGAGCAGCTCGGCGAGGCGCTTCGCGGACGCGCGCTGATTCCTGGCAGAGACGATAGTGTGGTCGAGCTTGACGGACATCAGTAGCCGAGTTTCAGTTCACCCGCGGAGACTCCATTCACCTTGCCTTCCTTGAGCCAGTCTAGGGAAGCCTTGAATAGGAGGAGGTGGTTCTTCTCCCACATGGCGTTGTGGGAGGAGCAGGCGAGGTCGACTATCACCTTTTCCTTCGACCCGAGGTCCGCGTACAGGTCGCGGACGCGCTGCGGCGCGACCTGCTTGTCGTGCGCGCCGGTCACCATCAGGAAGGGCGTCTGCATCTTTGCAACGACTGCTTGGTTGAAACCCCATGTCGGCACCGAGGGCGCGCGGCGAACGCCCGCGCCCCAGGTCGCGCCGACCGAGTCGGACGCGAGCATGTCGGACCACACCGCGGCGCTCGCCGCCGGCTCGTATTGATCGGGGCAGCCGACTTGGCGATCCCAGTTCGCGGTGAAGTCGGCGCGCGACTGGGCGGTCATCGGACCGGCGCTCGCGGGGAGAGGCTGCGGCGCGGCCGTCGGTCCGGCGCGTGTGTAGGCGGGCGCCAATACAACAAGGCGCGCCACCTTGTCCGGGTTGCGCGCCGCGTAGCCCGCCGAGCGCGGGCCGCCCTGCGACCAGCCGACGATCGAGACCTTGTCGACGCGGCGGAGCGCGCGCAGGTGCTCGACTACCGTCGCGATGTCGTTCCAGTCCGAGTCCATCGTCGTGATCGGCGACGGGTGCGACGGCGCGCACGGCGCCGGGATCAGCTCCGGGACGAACTGCGCCTGCTGCTCCTTCGAGAAATTGCACGGATCGTTCATCGGCGCGGGGCGCGTCGACCTTCCGTAGCCCGTCATGTCCATCGAGAACACGTCGAAGCCCGCCTTCGCGAGGTAGGCCATCCAGCTGTAGTCTTTGTAGGGCACGTCGAACGTGACTTCCGCGGGAGTGCCGGCGCCGTGCACGAAAAGCACTACGCCTTCCGCAGGCGCGGCCGCGCGCCCGGTTCTGTCGGCGCGCACCACTTCGCGAACGTAGATCTGCGCTTCCTGTCCGGCGATCGCCGGGGCGGTGGATTTCACTCGGACATGGTGATCGAAAGTAACGAGGCGTCCGCCGTCGTCGCCGGTCGTCGCGCAGGCCGCGACGAGCAGGACGAGAGGACCCCATAGCGAGAAATGGGCGCGCATGGATTTCCTCCTTGCTTGGTTTTTACCCGCTGAAAACCGCTGCGACTAGCCTACACCGAACGCGGCGCCTTTGCTGTGGTTGCACCACGCGTGCGTGCGGCCTGATGTGCCTCGATTTGCGGAAGATGGCACGTCGTCGAGCAAGACTTTCTTCGGGCCAGTACTTATCACGCCGCAGCAAACGGTTAGCTTTCCTACAGTAACGAACCAGACTTGCATGCATGTTCGTAGAGTTGAGTGTTCAGTTTTGCCGGATCGCCGCCAACTGCCATGAACCGTATGTTCGACAAATCGTGATGAACATCGGTCAGTTTTCGTCCGCTCGCCGCTCTGCCCTCAAATTCTGAGAACTCCGCGAGGCCAACGCGCTTGTTCTTGCAGTCGATGGCCCATCCATCGCGCAGGGACCTAGCGCAAGCCATCGGTCGAGGAGACACCACCAATTTTCCGTGGACATACTCGGTGTGGCGAACAACAAGTCGGACAGACTCTGTGAGTTCACTGCTGGAGGCGGCGATATAGAGCAGGTTGCGATCGCTGTCCATTAGAGGACCTCTCCAGCCTGGCCCAATGAGCCGCATGATCTTGTCCGGAAAGGACTCCCGATCTATTGGCTCAAGCCCAATGGCAAGTCCCGGTTTGTCGTTGGCATTCGCGGACTGGATTGAGGCTTCGAGAGAGGAACGGCAAATCTCCCCAACTGGTCTCGAACGGAATTCCGTGACGTAGGATAGGTGCCACCCGAATTCGGATTGGAAGGGTCCAGTTACCTCCTTGGCCCGGCTCCTAAAGATGGCGGTCTCGAAACTCTTCACCATTTCCCCTTCGAACACTGCGCCAAGATCGCCACCAGACCCCGACGATCCAGGATCGATGCTCGAACTCTGAGCGATCGCTTTGAACTTGGCGAACTGTTCCGAACTTGGCAGAGCCGTTATGGCGGCCCGTAGATTCCTTGCGGTCGCTTCGTCCTTTACCAAGATGTGATACGTGTGGGCGATCCGGACGGAGCCAGAGTCGTCGGGCCTTGGCTGCGGGGTCTGCGCGGACACTTTGCTCGACGTGCCATCGACGAGCACGGCACTTAGAAGCAGCTGACCAAGCTTGAATAGGCCAAACAGCACGAGAATCGGAGCAGCGATTTTGAATAAGCGGCCATACTTCTGCCGCCACTCAGCTGCTTTTTCCTCATTCTTAGAAACCTTGACCTTCCCGGTTACGGCCAAATAGGCGTATATCCCAGCGAGGATTGAAACTAGGCCGTCAACTAGTTCATACATCTTTGCTCGCTCCCAAGCGCCCCGGGGTATCGGGCGCCTACACCGACCGCTGAGACTTGTCCTTTTCGGTCTGCGCCTTGATCGCTTCGCGCGCCCTGGCCCACTCGGCGTCTCCCCACTTGAACAGCTCGTTGAACGATCCGCCGTTGACGAGGTTGGCGCCGCCGTCGATCGCGATGGTTTGGCCGGTCAGGAATTCGCAGCCGTCGGCCATGAGGAAGGCGGCGAGGTTCTGCAGCTCGGGCATTTTCCCGATGCGCCTCATCGGGTTCACCGCCACCGCCTCGTCACGGAAGTCGCGCCCGGGCGCGAGGCGCTTGCCCGCGCCCTCGGTTGGGAAGATCCCGGGGGCGATGGCGTTCAGGCGGATCCCGTAGCGGCCCCATTCGACGGCGAGGGACTGGGTCATTACGTGCACCCCCGCCTTCGCCATCGCCGAAGGCACGACGAAGGGCGAGCCCGACCACACCCAGGTGACGACGATGGAGACGACCGAGCCCTTGTTCTTTCCCGCGATCCAGCGCTTCCCGACCGCGTGAGTGACGTAGAAGGTCCCGTGGAGGACGGTGTTGGCAATGGCGTCGAACCCGCGCGAAGACAGATCCTCGGTGCGCGAGATGAAGTTCCCGGCGGCGTTGTTGACCAGCCCCGTCAGCGGGCCGCCGTCGTCCCAGATCGACTGCACCATCGCGTCGACCGCCGCGGCGTCGCGGATGTCGACGGTGCGGCATTTCACCGAGCCGCCGTGCTTCTCCATCAGCTCGTGCGCGGTCGCATCGAGCGGCGCCTGGCGGCGGCCGCAGATGAATACCTCGGCGCCGAGCTCCAGGTACTTCGCCGCCATCTCACGTCCCAGCCCGGTTCCGCCTCCGGTTACGAGGATGCGCTTGCCTTTGAGCAGATTTTTTTCGAGCACGTCTAGGCCGTCAGAACGATCTTGCCGATGTGGGCGCTCGATTCCATGAGCGCGTGCGCCTTCGCGGCCTCGGCGAGCGGGAAGGTCTTGTGGATGATCGCTTTGATCTTGCCGGACTCCATCAGCGGCCAGACTTTCTCGCGAAGGTTCTTCGCGATCGCTCCCTTGAACTCGATCGAACGCGGACGCAGCGCCGAGCCGGTCACGGTGAGACGCCGGCGCAGGATGTCGCCGAGGAACACCGTCGCCTTGGCGCCGCCGAGGAAAGCGATGATCACGATGCGGCCGTCGTCCGCGACGCACTTCAGCTCGCGGTCGAGGTAGTCGCCGCCGACCATGTCGAGGATCACGTTCACGCCTTTTCCGCCGGTCGCCTCCTTCACCACCACGGCGAAGTCCTCCGTCTTGTAGTTGATCGCACGCTCGGCGCCGAGCTTCACGCAGGCCTCGCATTTCTCGGCGCTGCCCGCCGTGGCGAACACCCGGTTGCCGAAGGCCCGGACCATCTGGATCGCGGTGACGCCGATGCCCGAGGACCCGCCCTGCACCAGGAACGATTCCCCGGGCGCGAGCCTTGCGCGGTCGAAGACGTTGCTCCACACGGTGAAGAAGGTCTCCGGTAGCGACGCCGCCTCGACGGCGTTCATGCCCTTGGGAAACGGCAGGCACTGCGGCGCGGGCGCCGTGCAGTACTCGGCGTAGCCGCCGCCCTGGACCAGCGCGGTGGCCGAGTCGCCGACGCGCCAGTCCTTCACTCCGTCTCCCAGCGCGACGATCGTGCCGGCGAGCTCGAGCCCAGGGATGTCGGACGCGCCCGGCGGCACCGGGTAGTTGCCCGCGCGCTGCATGGTGTCGGGACGGTTGACGCCGGCCGCGGCGACCTTGATGAGCACTTCGCCGGGCTTGGGCTGGGGAACGGGGCGCGTGCCGATCTTCAGTACCTCGGGGCCGCCGGGCTGAGTGATCTCGACGGCGCGCATGGTGTTTGGGACTGTCATTTCGGTCTCTGTCAGGGTTGTCATCCCGAGGACGAAGTCCGAGGGATCTCCAGCGGCTCGGTGCCTGAGGAGATCCCTCGCTCCGCTCGGGATGACAGCGATTCTACCGCATGCGTTCCGCTAGAATGGCTCGCCATGCCGTTGCCTCCGCCCGCTTCGCCCGGAATCGCGCTCGACGAAATCGACACGCCGGCGCTCCTCGTCGATCTTGACGCGCTCGAAGGCAATATCGCCCGCATGGCCGAAGCGGTAAACGGCGGCGGCGTGCGCCTGCGGCCGCACGCGAAGAGTCACAAGTGCGCCGAGATCGCCAGGCGGCAGATCGGCGCGGGCGCGGTCGGCGTGTGTGCGCAGAAGGTGAGCGAGGCCGAGGCGCTGGTCGCAGGCGGCGTGGCCGACGTGCTGGTCACGAACGAGATCGTCGGGACGCAGAAGGTTTCGCGCCTCGCCCGGCTTGCGCGCGAGGCCAGGGTCGCGGTGCTTGCCGACGATGCGGGCAACGTCGCCGAGCTGGATGCCGCGGCGCGCGCCGAGCGCACGCGCCTCGAGGTGTTCGTCGAGATCGACGTCGGCGCGCACCGGTGCGGCGTCGAGGCGGGCGCACCCGCGCTCGCGCTCGCCAAGCGCATAGCCGAATGCCGGAACCTGCGCTTCGCGGGGCTGCACGCCTACCACGGCGCGGCGCAGCACCTGCGCTCGGCTGCGGAGCGCCAAGCCGCGATCGCCGCGGCCGCCGAATCGGCCCGGACGACCAGAGCGCTTATCGAAGCGGCAGGCGTCGCCTGCGAGACAATCACGGGCGCTGGAACGGGCACCTTCCTCCTCGAGGGCGCGAGCCGCGTGTTCAACGAGATCCAACCGGGGTCCTACGTCTTCATGGACGCCGACTACAACCGCAATGCATGGGAAGAGGGCTGGCCGCGCTTCGAGCAGAGCCTCTTCGTCCTGGCCACCGTGATGAGCGTGCCCGCGGCCGATCGCGCCGTGGTCGACGCGGGCCTCAAGGCCTCGAGCGTCGACTCGGGCATGCCGCAGCTGCACGCGCGGCCGGGCGTGGAGTACGTCCAGGCCTCCGACGAGCACGGCGTGCTGAAAATCGCTGTCGGGGCAAAGGCGCCCAAGCTCGGCGATAAGATCCTGCTCGTGCCGGGCCACTGCGACCCGACGGTGAATCTCTACGATTGGCTGGTGTGCGTGCGCAAGCGCAGGGTCGAGGCGCTGTGGCCGGTCAGCGCGCGCGGAGCGCTCTACTAGGAGGGACGATGAGATCGGCAACGCTTGTTTACGCGCTCGCGCTCGCCGGCATCCACGGCGCGCACGCGCAGGGGTACCCGACGCGGCCGGTCACGCTGGTCGTGCCGTTCGCCGCGGGCGGACCGGTCGACGCGGTGGCGCGCATCATGTCGGTTCCCATGGGTCAGTCGCTCGGACAGACCGTGCTGGTCGACTACACCGTGGGGGCCGCGGGCACCCTCGGCGTCGGACGCGTCGCGCGCGCGTCGCCCGACGGCTATACGCTGAGCGTCGGCCACTGGAGCACGCACGTCATCAATGCGGCGATCTATCCGCTGCAATACGACGTGCTCAAGGACCTCGAGCCGGTCGGCATGATCTGCGCGAATCCGCTGATGGTCGTGGCGCGGTCGTCGTTCCCCGCGAAGGATCTCAACGAGCTGATCGCGTGGCTGAAGGCGAACCCCGACAAGGCGTCCGTCGGCACCGCAGGCGTGGGCTCGGGCTCGCACATGGGCGGCGTCTATTTCCAGAGCGCCACGGGGACGAAGGTCCAGTACATCCCGTACAAGGGAACGGGGCCGGCGATGCAGGATCTGCTCGCGGGCCGCCTCGACTTCATGGTCGACCAGGCGTCGAACTCGCTGCCGCAGGTGCGATCGGGCAAGATCAAGGCGTATGCGGTCACCGCGAAAGCACGGCTTTCGGCGGCACCGGAGATCCCGACCGTGGACGAGGCGGGACTCCCCGGCCTCTATGTCTCGGTGTGGTTCGGGATCTGGGCGCCGAAAGGCACGCCGCGCGACGCCGTGGCGAAACTGAACGCGGCGATGGTTTCCGCGCTCGCGGATTCCGCCGTGCGGCAGAGATTGAGCGACCTGGGGCAGGAGATCGCGCCGCGCGATCAGCAGACGCCGGAGGCGCTCGCCGCCTTTCACCAGGCGGAAACCGAGAAATGGTGGCCGCTCGTCAAGGCGGCAGGTATCAAGCCGGAATAGCGCCGCGAGAGAGCTCGCCGCGGCTCCGAACGCGTGCGTGCGAAAACGCACACTCGAACAGATTTTTTCGAACGCGAAGGCGAAGCGGAATGACGTAGTCATACCCTTTCTTTGCTCCCCGTTGTGATGTTTGTCACGCCTGCGCCCGCGCACCGTGTCGCGTGCCCGCGCCTCGCAAGCGGCCGGTTTGTATATTGCGCGGCGGGAGGGGAACCCGTGCGGCTTTGCTGGACGTGGCGCCGTGCGGAACAACAAAGAGAGGGGAGCATCATGAAAGCGTACCTTCGCGGCCTTTTTCCTGTCCTTCTGGCCGGCCTCGTCCTAGCCGGCTGCTCACGCGATGCCGTGCACGTCGCCGGCGAGCTTGGCGTCAACGCTGTGGTGATGTCGGCGGTCTCACCCGAGTCGGCGCCGCTGCACGCCTGTCCGGGCGGCGGCATCATCATCAAGAGCGGCCACGACCGCAACTGGAACCACGTCCTCGACCCGGGTGAGGTCGAGCTGGTCCTGAACGTGTGCAATGGCATGAACGGCGCCGGGAACACGACCGGCGGGGTGCCGGCGCTGATCAAGATGGTGCCCGAGCCCGCGGGAGCGAACTGCGCCGCAGGCGGGCAGAAGATCCTTGCCGGGCCGGATAACAACCGGAACGGAGTCCTCGATGCGTCCGAAGTCACCTCGACCGGTTTTGTCTGCAACGGTCTGAACGGGACCAACGGGACCAATGGTACCAACGGGAGCAACGGGAGCAACGGCTCCAACGGCACAAACGGGACCAATGGGACCAACGGTGCGAATTCGCTGATCAGCGTAGTGCCCGAGCCCGCGGGACCGAATTGCGCGGGCGGCGGACTCAAGGTCGTTTCGTGGCTCGACACGGTCGCCAACGGTGTGCTTGATCCATCGGAGACCGCATTCACGAATTTCGTCTGCGCGGGCCCCGGTACCGTGACGATCGAGTCGATCAGCGCCGATCCGGTGGTCGTTCGCCCCGGACAGACGACGGCGATGCTCGCCAGTGCCACCGACGGCATGGGCAGCACTCTGACCTATTCCTGGTCCGGTCCCGGCAGCTTCGCCGCGCCGAGCTCGGCGGGCACGGTCTGGACCGCCCCGGCCACGGTCGGGAGCTACCTCCTGCAGGTCCAGGTGAGCAACGGACCGTCCACGGTCACGGGCTTCGCCTCGATCCTCGTTTCGGCAGCGCCTTCGGGTCCGGTCGTCACGAGCGTCAGCCCAACGCAGTCGCGGGTCGGCCAGGAAGTGGTCATCACCGGCGCCGGATTCGGCGCGGCCCAGGATGCGGGCACCGTCTCGATCGGCGGGGTCGACGCGACCAGCATCACGAGCTGGAGCGACGTCCAGATCCGCGCGATCGTGCCCTCGGGGGCGACCACCGGCTCGGTGATCGTGACCGTGGGCGGCGCACCGAGCAGCCCGGGATTCATCGCGCTGCTGTGGGCGAGCGCCGACAACGTCGCCGTCTCCACAGCGGGGGGTGGCCAGCTCAATCCGCAGCTGGTCGCGGACGGCTCCGGCGGGGCGATCATCGTCTGGGAAGACAACCGCTCCCTCGTGGCCGGGTTCGGCACCGACGTCTACGCCCAGCGCGTCAACAGCGCCGGAGTTGCGCAGTGGGCCGTCAACGGCGTGCCGGTAGCGACCGCCGCTGCAGACCAGGTCGGCCCGAAGATCGTCGCCGACGGATCCGGTGGTGCGATCATCGCGTGGACCGATGCGCGCAACGGCGCGTCGAACACCGACATCTTCGCGCAGCGGCTGAACGCCGCCGGCGTGCCGCAATGGGCGGAGAATGGCGTCCCTGTCTCTGCTGCCGCGAGCTTCCAGAGCGCGGTCCAGCTGGTGACGGACGGCAGCGGCGGCGCGATCCTCGCGTGGGAAGACCGGCGCAACGGCGTGTCGAACTCCGATATCTACGCGCAACGGATCAGCGGCGCGGGCGGGGCCCTATGGGTTGCAAACGGAGTGCCCGTGTCCACCGCTTCCGACGATCAGATCTCTCCGCGGCTGGTTTCCGACGGCAGCGGCGGGGCGATCATCGTGTGGACGGACATGCGCAACATGGCGACGACCGGCATCGACGTCTACGCCCAGCGGGTCGACAGCGCCGGCGCGCCCCAGTGGGACACGAACGGGGTGGCCGTGACCTCCGACGCCAATCAGTTCAACCCGCAGGTCGTGCCGGATGGCGCCGGTGGCGCGATCATAGCCTGGGAGGACGATCGCAATCTGTTCTCGGATGTCTTCGCTCAGCGGTTGGACAGCGCGGGCACGCCTCTGTGGGACTTCGGCGGCGTGGCTGTCTCGACGGCCGATGGCAACCAGAGCGCGCCGCAGCTTATCCCCGATGGCGGCGGCGGGGCGATCATCGCGTGGCAGGATTTCCGCACCGGATTCGTCGCGGACATCTACGCGCAGCGCGTGAGCAGCAGGGGCATGCCGCTGTGGACCGCCAACGGGGCGGCCGTTTCCGCGGCGCCGGGCGATCAGATCAACCAGCAACTGGTGGCCGACGGCTCTGGCGGAGCGATCGTCGTGTGGGAGGACAACCGCAGCGGAAGCCTGTACCACGTGTTCGCCCAGCGGATCGACCGCGCAGGAGTACCGCATTGGCCGCAGGACGGGATCGCCATTTCCATGACGGAGAACCAGGCCCTGTCGGGGCAGCTGCTTCCGCAACTGGTGTCCGACGGCTCGGGCGGCGCGATCATTACCTGGACCGACGATCGCAACAACGCTACCACGAGCACCGACATCTACGCTCAGGGCGTCACTGCCGACGGAACGCAGTAGCGAGTCGGGTGTCCTCAGACCGGGGTCCCTCTAGGGGACCCCGGTTTTTTATCCCCACACGCTCTTCGCCACCTCCAGGCACAGCCCGAGCTTGCGCCATTGGTCGTCGGCGGTGAGTTTGTTGCCGTGGTGGGTGCTTGAGAAGCCGCACTGCGGCGACAGGCACAGGTTCTCCAGCGGCACGAACTTCGCCGCGGCGTCGATGCGGCGCTTGAGGTCGTCCTTCTTTTCGAGCTCGGCGAGCTTGGAGCTCACCAGGCCCAGCACCACGACCTTGCCCTTCGGGACATAGCGCAGCGGCTCGAAGCCGCCGGCACGGTCGGTGTCGTACTCGAGGAAGAAGGCGTCCACGTTCAGGCGCGAGAACACGGTCTCGGCGACGTAATCGTAGCTGCCGCTCGCGAGCCAGGTGCTCTTGAAGTTGCCGCGGCAGGTATGGATCGCGACCGTCATGTCTTCGGGCACGTCGCGGATCGCGGCGTTGACCGCCTCGGCGTACATCGCGTTGTCCTTCTTTGGGTCGTCGCCGAGCTTCTTGAAGTTCTCCTGCACCTTGGGGTCGCCCATCATGGCGATGGTGGTGTCGTCGATCTGGAGATAGCGGCAGCCCGCCTTGTACAGGTCGGCGATCTCCTCGCGGTACGCCTTGGTCAGGTCGGCCCAGAACTCGTCGAGGTCGGGATAGGTCTTCTTGATTGACGCGCGGTCGGCGCGGCCGTGCAGCATCGCGGGCGAGGGCATGGTGAACTTGGGCGTGTTCTTCGCCACCGACTTCAGGAACTTGAAGTGATCGAGCATCGACGGCTTGGTGCGCCGGATCTTGCTCGTGACCCTCATGAACGGCGGCTGCTCCTCCGTGCCCTTGAATTTCGCGTCGCCGTACGCGTCGCCCTTGTCGAGGGTCACGCCGTCGAAGTTGGAGAGGAAGTCGATGTGCCACCAGTCGCGGCGGTACTCGCCGTCTGTCACCGACTGGATGCCGACGGACTCCTGCTTGGCGACCACGTCGCGGATGTGCTTGTCCTGGACCGCCTTGAGCTCGGCGGCGCTTATCTTCCCGGCCCGCGCCTTGTCGCGCGCGTCGTGGAGCTCCTGCGGGCGCAGCAGGCTGCCGACATGGTCGGCACGAAAGGGGGGTGTTTTTCGTTGTGTCATGGAAGCTCCGGATGATGTGCTCGAACTGCGGAGAACGAATTTCAGGCGAAGCGCGGCGCGCTGTCAACCCCATTTCGAATGTGGGATCGGAGTGGGACGCAGACCCGGCCGCGCCGGACTAGAATACCGCGCTGTCACGGGAGAAATCGAATGATCCGCAGCGAGAACCGCATCCTCACCACCCACGCCGGGGCGCTCCCCCGCGCGCCCGAGCTGCGCGAGCTGATCTTCGCGCGGGCGGAGGGCAAGCCCTACGACCGCAACGTCCTGTCGGCGAAGCTGAAGAGCGAAGTTATCGAGGTCGTCCGCAGGCAGGCCGGGTGCGGCATCGACAGCGCCAACGACGGGGAGGTCGGCAAGACCAACTTCACCAACTACGTGCGCGAGCGCCTCGCGGGGTTCGAGATGCGCGACTACCGCCCCGGCGTGGATCCCGCGCCGCTCAACATCACCGCGCGCGACTCGAAGGACTTTCCCCAGTATTTCTCGGCCGGCAAGGGCTCGCTTACCGGCGCGGCGCAGCGCCGCCAGCTCGCGGTATGCGTGGGGCCGCTGAAATACGTCGGGCGCGCCGCGCTCGAAGAGGATCTGCAGAATTTCAAGGCCGCCCTCACGGGCGTCAGGATCGCGGAGGCCTTCCTGCCCGCGAACACGCCGGGCACGATCGAGCACTGGCTGAGAAACGAGCACTACCCGAGCGAGGAGGCGTTCGTCGAGGCGATCGCCGAGGCGATGCGCGAGGAATACCAGGCGATCGTCGACGCCGGGTTCCTCCTCCAGATCGACGACCCGGACCTGCCCGACGGCTGGCAGATGTACCCTGACATGAGCGTGCGCGACTACCGCAGGTACGCCACGCTGCGCGTCGACGCGATCAATCACGCGCTGCGCGGGATCCCGCGCGAGAAGGTGCGGCTGCACGTCTGCTGGGGCAGCTTCCACGGCCCGCACCGCAACGACATTCCGCTGGATGACATCATCGACATCATCTTTCGCGTCCGCGCCTCGAGCTACTCGATCGAGGCCTCCAACCCCTGCCATGAGCACGAGTGGCGGGTATTCGAGACGGCGAAGCTTCCCGAGGGGGCGGTGCTGATCCCCGGCGTCGTCGGGCACGCCACCGATTTCATCGAGCATCCCGAGCTGGTCGCCGATCGGCTGGAAAAATACGCGAAGCTCGTCGGCCGCGAGAACGTCATGGGCGGCACCGACTGCGGCCTGGGTCCGCGCGTGGGGAGCCCAGAAATCGCCTGGGCGAAGCTGGAGGCCCTGGCCAAGGGCGCACGCCTCGCGAGCAAACGCCTTTGGACGAAGTCTTCGAAGAAGAAAGCGGCGAAGCGAAAGAAGAAGCGCGCCTAGTCCGCTTTGATGTTCGCGGCCTTGGCCACGGCCGTCCACTTCTCGATGTCGCGCGCGATGATCGCGCGGAACTCCTCGGACGTGTTCCCCGAGGGCACGATCGACATCTGGTCAAGGCGCTCCTTGATCTCCGGCAGCTTCACCACGCGCGCCACCTCGCGCTGGAGCCGGTCGACGATCGTGCGCGGCGTGCCGGCGGGCGCGTGGAAGCCGGTGAAGAGGCGGATTTCGACGTCCGGCCCGCCCGCCTCGGCGAGCGTCGGCACCTCGGGCCAGGCGGGATCGCGCTTCGACGCGGTGACGGCGAGCGCGCGCACCCTGCCGCCCTTGATCGGCCCGATCACCGGGGGTGGATCGGTGATGGTGATCGTCACTTGCCCGGCCATCACTGCGTTCACCGAGTCGCCGCTGCTCTTGTAGGGAATGTAGGCGAACTTCGTTCCGGTCTTCTGGTTGAAGAGCTC
>Ga0137410_10002305_pt1 | contig 13005 bp, 8 predicted proteins | sample CZODoug1_16funga_FD_108878 | JGI IMG/M metagenome (GOLD analysis project Ga0137410, IMG submission 108878) | Vadose zone soil fungal communities from Angelo Coast Range Reserve, California, USA - CZODoug1_16fungal (Illumina Assembly) | ecosystem: Environmental > Terrestrial > Soil > Vadose zone... | reverse complement strand
CTTTTCGGCACGCGGAAGCGCGGTCAAGCTTCTGGAATGTACTGGCTGTGGATCTCCGGCGAGATCAAACGGATCGACCGCTTGGGGGGCACCCCCACGACAATTTCGCGAATGGAGTCGGGGCGCATCGTTAGGCTTCTCAGCGATCCCCACCCCGGCTCGCGGTGCGTTCTCGCGAGCTGGACCGAGCAGGACGTCCTCTACTCATCGCTCGATACGGTGACCGGGAAAGAGAAATTCCTGCTTCGGTTGCCGCGTTCAGGATATTGGCTCGATGCGATCTCTCCGGATGGTAGGAGAATCGTGAGATTTCAAGGTCCGCCGGGGAAGATCGAACTCGTGGACCTTGACTCGAGATCCGCCAGAGACATTGAGCTGGAGAAGGGCGTCTTGGTGGCCGGTGCAGCCTGGAGTCCCGACGGCACCCGGCTCATTATTTCGATGCAGAGGGCGGATGGCTGGGCCATTGTTTCATCCGATCTCGAAGGCCGATGCACGACTCTCTGGCAAAGCTCGGATCGCTGGCTCTTCCCGAGGTTCTTGAGGGTTTCTCCCGATGGGCAGCGACTTCTCTTTGATCGGCTCATCACGATGGGAAATGTCTGGCTCGTCGAGGGGCTTTAGACCTGCCCCTGGCCTCTGAAGAAACGACATGAGAACCAGCCCTATTCTGCTCTTCCTGCTTGGCGGACTGCTGTTGAGTCGCCCGGGGTTCGCCGCTCCGCCCCGCGACCCTTGGCTCTGGCTCGAGTCCGTGAACGGGAGACGTGCGCTCGCCTGGGTGGAGCGTCAAGATCGGCAATGCGCTCGAGAGCTCGCCACGTCGAGGGAGTTCGAGGTCCTGAACGCACGGTTCATCGACATTCTGAATTCCGACGTGCGGATCCCCGAGGTCGCAAAGATCGGGAACCGCTATTACAACTTCTGGCGCGATGGAACGCACGTGCGCGGGATCTGGCGCCGGACCACGCTGGACGAATACCGCAAGGCCACACCCGCCTGGGAGACGGTGCTCGATCTCGACTCGCTCGCCAAGGTGGAGAAGGAGAACTGGGTCTGGCAGGGCGCCAGCGCGTTGCCACCGGACTATGAGCGCTGCCTCCTATCTCTCTCACGCGGGGGCGCCGACGCAGCCGCGGTACGCGAGTTCGATCTCACGACCAACTCATTTGTCGCGGGGGGCTTCTCCCTCCCGGAATCTAAGAGCAACGCCGGGTGGATCAACAAGGATTTGATCTACGTCGGAGTCGCGTTCGACTCGACCACGATGACGACATCCGGGTATCCGCGAGTCATCAAGGAGTGGAAGCGCGGCACGCCGCTCTCCTCCGCGGAGCTCGTTTATGAGGGGAGGCCCGAGGACGTGGACGTGGAGGCGTATCACGACCACACGCCTGGATTCGAGCGTGACTTCCTGCAGCGCGGCATCACGTTCTACACGAACCAGCTCTTCCTGCGCCGTGGCGGGAAGATGATCAAGATCGAAAAACCCGACGACGCAGACGCCGGCGTCCATCGGGAATGGCTGTTGATCCGATTGCGGACCGATTGGACCGTGGGCGGGAAGACCTTCCCGGCCGGCGCCTTGCTGGCCGCGAACTTCGAGCACTTCCTCGCCGGGAAGCGCGACCTCGATATCCTGTTCAAGCCCGGGGTGAGAACGTCTCTGGCCAGCTACTCCACCACCCGAAACGCGATCCTCGTCAACGAGCTCGACAACGTGAGAAGCCGGGTGTACGTGCTCCGCAAGCTGCGCGGGCATTGGTCGCGGTCGCCGATTCCGGGTCTCCCGGAGATTGGCACGATCCGCAGCTCCGGGGTGGATGACCCCGAGTCCGACGGCTACTGGCTGACCATCTCCGGCTTTCTCACCCCGACCGGTCTCTATCTCGGTACCGCCGGAGATGGCCGGCCGGTGGAGCTCAAACACACGCCCGCGTTCTTCGACGGAGACAAGAAGGTGGTGACCCAGCACGAAGCCGTATCCAAGGACGGCACTAAGGTCCCCTACTTCGAGGTTGAGCCCAGAGGCTTGATCCATGACGGAAACGCGGCCACGCTACTCGCCGGCTACGGCGGGTTCGAGATCCCCATGCTGCCTTACTACAGCGGCACGCTGGGCAGCGGCTGGCTCGAAGCGGACGGTGTCTTCGTGTTGGCGAATATTCGCGGCGGAGGCGAGTTCGGACCCCGATGGCATCAGGCCGCAATCAAGGCGAACCGGCCGCGGGCCTACGAGGACTTCATCGCCGTGGCAGAGGACCTGATCCGGCGCAAGGTTACGAGTCCGAAGCGTCTCGGCTGTATCGGAGGCTCCAACGGCGGGCTTCTCGTGGGCAACATGCTGACGATGCGCCCGGACCTGTTCGGAGCCATTGTGTGCGAGTCACCGCTCCTCGATATGAAGCGATATCACAAACTGCTCGCCGGTGCCTCATGGATGGGAGAGTACGGCGATCCCGACGATCCCGAGCAGTGGCGCTTCATCCGCACCTTCTCCCCCTATCAGAACGTGAGAAGGAACGTGAAATACCCCCGCACGCTGTTCATGAGCTCGACGCGAGATGACCGCGTCCACCCTGGTCATGCGCGCAAGATGGTGGCCAAGATGAAAGAGCAAGGCCACGACCTGCTCTACTATGAGAACGTCGAAGGCGGGCACAGCGGCGCTGCGAACAACAAGGAACGCGCGTACATGTCGGCCCTGGCCTACACGTTCCTATGGAGACAGCTGGGCGGCGACAGCCCGCGCGCCGGCGTGGGGGCCCCGCCCCTCGAGCGAGGAAAGGAGTAGCCCTCCAACTGCCGGTCAAAAAAGTCCAACACGACGACACATTCGGTGGGGGCATGCGAGTCAAAGCACCAAACCGCCGTCTCACCTACGAAGCCATTCTGATCGCGTTGCTCGCGCTTGTTCCAATTGTCTTCTGGCGCGGGGCCTACGACAGCTTCGAAGTACCGAAGACATCCCTCCTTGCGACGGGCGCCCTTCTTATTGGGGCGTGCGCTCTCGCCGGAGAGCTTTCACGCATGAGCGCTCTCGGTCCCGCGGGGTGGAGCCGATTGCTTGGAGGGCGGCTCCGCTCAGCCGCTCGGCGGGATCCGCTGGGGGCGGCCATCCTTCTCTACCTTGCGTCCGCGACCGCGTCGACCTTCACGTCCCCAAATCCGATGCTGAGTTTCTTGGGAGCGGCTGACAGCAATGCCGGGCTCACTACGGCACTTTCCACCGCGACCGTCTACTACGTATCGCGCTCCCTCGGCGGGAGCCAAAAGTCGCTGAGGCGCATCGCGCTCGCTGCGACGGCGGCCGCCGCCCTTGCGGCGGGTTACGCCCTTGTCCAGCTGGCAGGGCGAGATCCTCTGATCTGGAGCGGAACCGCCACTTTCGGCGGCAAGTTGCGCGTGTTTGGTACTCTGGCGCATCCCAACCTCTTGGGGGCCTATCTCGGCATGTGCCTCCCGCTGATCGCCTGGCTGGCCGCGCGGACGAACAGCATTCTCGGGCGCGCCGCATGCGTGCTCATTGCGGCGGCATCAATCTCCATCATCGCCGCGACGCTCTCTCGAGCGGCCTGGATGGGGGTCGCGGCCTCGGGTGGCGTGTGCCTCTTTTTTCGCATGAAGGCGCGGCACCAGACGAGGGAGTCCTCCGATAGCTCGCTGAGGCCGCGTGCGAATCGCACGCTCGCAGTGTCTGCGGCTGCGCTCATCCTCGTAGCCGCGCCGGCCATCCTACTCGCGCGTTCGCCACTAGGTCCCTTGTTCCTTGCCCGCATGCGAAGTATCGCAAGCCTCGACGCACCGTCGACCCAATCCCGTCTCCAGATTTGGGGCGCGAGTCTGCGAATGGCTGCAGACAAGCCTGTCCTCGGCGTGGGACTTGAGGCGTTCGAGCTAGCCTACCCCGCGTATCGAACGGCCGAGTCCTGGCGGGTGGAATGGGGCGGTGCCCCCACCAAGGCTCACGACGAAGCCATGGATATCGTCGCCACCCAGGGCGCCCTGGGTGGTGTCGCGGCGCTCCTCGTTGTCCTACTGGCTGCGCGTGCCGCATGGCGGGCAACCCACAACACCCGCCCCGCCATCCGTGCCGGCGCCGTCTCGGCCACGGCCGCGCTCGCCGGATTTGCCGTACAGGACCTCGCGGGCTTCACGGTGGCTGCGCTCGGCACGCTAGCGGCCGCGCTCGCCGGCTGGCTCTCCGCAGCCGGGGAGGACGCGCCCGCGAAGGGACCAACCGTGCCGCTCCTCAGTGCGCGTGGTTGGGCGCTCGTCTCAGGTTTCCTCGCCGCGTTCGCCTTCGTGCCGCTCGTGCTCAGTCCATGGCGCGCGGCGACTGACAGACAAACGGCCCTTCAGTCGCAGCCCGCCAGCTCATCTCGGAATGAGGCACTGGCGAGGGGTGGTGCGCTTGCTCCCTGGGACGCTTACTTCCCGGCTCGTCTCGCACGCTCGCTTCTCACGCAGGCGTCTGCCGAGAGCGACCCGTCTCTGCGCCGCGCTCTACTGCTCCGTTCGAGGATCGAGGCTGAGAAGGCCATCCGGATCGAGCCCCAAAATGGCATCCACTACTCCCGCTTGGGCCATATCCTTGGCGAGCAGGCGCGGCTCGAACCACCGCAAGCCAAGCTTTCCGAAATGCAGGTCGCGTTTTCGAAGGCCTCCGCTCGTGATCCCGTGAACAGCGACATCCTCCTGGAAGCGACCGAGGCATACCTTCAACTCGGACAGGTAGCGGAAGCGCGTGGGCCGGCGCTTCGCTGCGCGACCCTCTATCCCGGCCTGGCTCATCCGGTGGCAATGCTGGGCTATGCCGCGCTTCAGGAGGGCAGGACCGCCGATGCCGTCGACACGCTGACGTTAGCGCTGAGCCTCAACTGGCGGGGCGAGCCTGTACCGGAGGCGAATGCGTGGGTTAATCTCTCCGCCGCGCACTTGCAGCGCCGAGAGTATGACAAGGCGCAGGCGGCTGCCGAAAGGGCGCTCAAGCTAAACCCCGCGAGCAAGGCAGCGGCTAATAACCGGGATAGGGCGATCCGAGCGCGAAACGGGGAGCTTACGATACAACTTCGCTAGAGCCTGGGCGACAGGGCGCGACGCTCGGTCGCGCCGCCGCCCGCTTCGCTACGCGCGGGTCAGACGCCGGCGAAGCGCGGCTGAGATCGCGATTCCCGCCGCGAATAGGGCCACGGTTGCGGGCTCGGGCACGTCGGCCGGGAGGTCGTTACCCGGCGTGTCGTCAGAGCCGACGCTCGATGTTGACCATGGTGTGCTGTGGCTCCACGGGGCGCCGGATCTGAAGCCATGCGCCGCGGGGTGACTCGTTTCAACCGCCAGAATCCCCGATGCAATGCCGGCGGCAACGAGGGAGCCACTCCATCCTCGTCCATTACCCAATAACTCGAACCCACGCGCTGAGGCCGTCGCGAGATAGGCGTCCCCTTCGGCAGCCGAGTAATCCAGGGTGTGGAAGTCATCCAGGGTGTCGACCGAGGCAAGAGGAACTGCATTCGACGCACCACCCAAGTCGTACATCGAATTCTCCTCGCTCGGCTCGCTGCCCAGAATGGCGAGGTCCAGCGAGGGAGCATCCGTGAGTCCAGAGGAGGGGAAGAGAGCTTCCGGACTTGCGGTTGTCTGGGAGTCCCGGACTGCCAGCGCGGGAAACCGGACTGCCAGCGCCGGAAAGGTAACGTCTGCGGTCGTTCCGAGTCCGAGGAACAGGGCACCGGCGACCATTAGCGAAGCGGCCACCGTGGTGCTCGCGCCGATCAGTCTTTCAACTCGTTTCCATGCAATACTATACCGAATATTCATCGTGCCCCCATGCCACCTACGTTCCTATCACGACCATATTAGTTTACACGTTCCGCACGATTAAGGCAACTATTTATGACTATCGTCGTGCATTCGTGTCAATTTTTGGCTTGAGGGCGGCTTTTCGGGGAGCCAGACTACGGACCCAGAGGGTTCGCGGCGGGGATACGGACAAACCCTCAGCGCGATCTCTTGGAGAAGGTTTCCTCTTGTGTCATGATTCCTGACAATCGATGTTGGCAGTTTCTTCGGATGGCCATGGCAACCTGTTCGCGAGCGCACCTGATCCGAAGGATTTCTAACTCACTGTGGCTGGGCACGATAGCATCGGCTCGAGAAGCCCCCTCCGCGCCGACCGCAGGGTTCTGGGTTTGTGGTTGTTGGCACTCTCGGCCATCTTCTCGAGCGCGGCCAGGCCCGGGCTAGCCGGGAATCAGGTTTGGTCGGGTTCCGCCCCACGCGCGAAGAGCATTCAAGCCATCGCCAGGGACCCCTTGAACCCCTCACGCATGTGGGCTGCCACATTCGGGGCGGGTGTCTATCGCTCCCTCGACAGCGGCGCGACGTGGACTGCCTATCGCGATAGTCTGACCAACACGTTCGTGCGCTGCCTCGCGGTAAATCCCGTTCACCCTGATTCCGTGTTCTGCGGCACGAACGACGGGATCTTTCTCAGCACAGACGGCGGGGTGACCTGGAAACAGAATCTTCCGACAGTCTGGTCGGTCCGCTCGATCACGATGCACCCTTTTCGGAGATCCATCCTCTACGCCTCGACGTATGGCTCGGGCATTTACAAGTCTTTTAACGGCGGAGCCTCCTGGGGCACCATCAATCTGGGACTAGTCAATACCAAGGTTCGGGACATCGCGATTCACCCAGCGAACCCCGAAACGCTGTTCGCCGCGACCAGCATGGGGGGCGGGGTGCATTTCAGTTTCAACGGCGGCCTCAGTTGGACCCAGGTCGCGGATACGACTGCGAGCGTTGGAGCAGTCGAGCAGATCGAATTCGACCAACTCGCTCCAATGCGCATCTATGCCGCGATGCTCGATCGCGGGGTCATACGAAGCACAGATGGCGGCGTGAACTGGCTGCGGATCAATCGAGGGCTCAAGTCCTTCCGGTGTCGTTCGCTCGCAATCGTGGACACGTTACGCTACGTGGGGACCGATAGCGCAGGGATCTGGTTTTCCAGCGTGAGCGATACTCTCTGGCATCAGGTCAACACGGGGCTTACCGATGGCGATGTCGAGGGGCTGCTTTCATTCCAGGCTAATCCTTCGACAGCCTGGGCTGGAACCGATTGGGGCGGCATCTTCCGCACCGATAATCGCGGGGGTAATTGGGCGCAGCTCGACGGAGGTCTGTTGAATACTTCCGGATTCTCGCTGGCGGTGAGGCCCTCGTCGCATGAGGTCTACGCGGGAATGGGATTCGGTGATCGGTTTTGGCGAAGCGCCGACCAAGCGAACACCTGGATTCACGCCATCGAGCTCTTCAGCCATGACTCGGAGCACGGTGTGGCGGCAGACCCTGTCAACGCCCAGACCGTATATCTTGCAGCTTATGGTCAGGGAGTCTACCGCAGCGACGACAATGGCCTCTCGTGGCTCAATCCGGACAGCCTGGGCCATACCCTTAGGAATCTTTTTGTCCGCCGCCTCGTCGCATGGCCGGGTCAATCGGGTCACCTGTACGTTGGATCGGGCGGGGGCGTCTATGAGACGACCGACGGGGCACTCTCCTGGAAGCCCGACACCCTTGGTCTTCCGCCGTCATTCAGCGTGCGTTCGCTGGCGCTCGTTCCCGGTTCGCCGGCAACCCTCTATGCCGGAAGCGACAGCTCAGGAGTGTACCGCTCCATCGATGGAGGGATGAACTGGGTCGCCAAGAATTCCGGCCTCACCAGCCCGTTTATCCACGATCTCCTTGTGGATTCGGTGCGGCCCCTGACCGTTTATGCCGCGACCGATTCGGGTGTCTTCAGGAGTACCAACAGTGGAGACACCTGGGCCGCGGCTCGCAACGGCTTACCGAAGGGCGAGGTGAGGGCGCTCGTCCAAGATCTCATTTACCCCACCGCCATCTTTTGCGCGGTCTATGGAGCGGGAGTGTTCGAGAGCCTTGACGGGGCCCTGAGCTGGACGCCGGTTTTCAATCAGACGGGCCTCTCTAACCTGAATGTTCGTTCGCTGGCCGTGGATGGAAGCCTGCTTACACTCTACGCAGGCACGGATGCGGGAATCGCATCCCTGTCGAATTACATGAGTGTCACGGCGGTCGGTGAATCGGATGCGATGCCCCTCGTGCGCCTCGCAGCAAGACCCAGCCCCACTCGGGGCGGAAACACGCACGTGATGTACTCGCTTTCCCGGCGAGGCTCCGTGTCCATCACACTCTACAACGTCCTCGGCCAACGAGTCCGCACCCTGCTGGATCGGGAAATGGAATCGCCGGGGCTGCACAGTCTCAAGTGGGATGGTCTGGAGCAGGATGGTCGCGCGACGCCAGGGGGGGTATATTTCCTGCGAATGGAAACCCTCGATGGAATTCGGGGAATCAAGGTTGTCGTACTACCCAGGTGACCTTGACCGAAACGATTCATCCTCCGCTCGATCCGGCCTCAGGTGCCAACCGGCCCAGAGGGGACCTCTCGCTTGTCGAACCTTCGCCGCGGGCTTCGGCGAATCCATGAGCATTGTTCCGGCGGTGCTGGTCGCGGGTGTCACGGCGTACGGTATCTGGGAGACGCGCCGACACGAGCGCCATCTGCTCAAGATTCCAGTCCGGATTCATGTCAACGGTACCCGGGGGAAATCGTCGGTGACCCGACTCATCGCGGCGGGGCTTCGTGCCGGTGGAATACGAACGTTCGCGAAGACGACGGGCACCACAGCTCGGATGATCGACGCCGATGGCTCGGAGATCGATGTGTTCAGGATCGGGAAGCCGAACATCATCGAGCAGACTCGCATCGTTCGGCGCGCGGTAGAGGACAGAGCCGAGGCGATCGTTTTGGAGTGCATGGCCGTGACTCCCGAGCTTCAGCCCGTCTCTGAGTTGCGTCTGGTAAGAAGCACGATCGGAGTGATCACCAACGTTCGGGCGGATCACCTGGATGTGATGGGCCCCACCGTTGACGACGTGGCGCGGGCCTTGGGGCAGACGATCCCGATCCGAGGGCACCTCTTCACCGCCGAGCACGATCGGATCGATTTCATCGCAACCGAGGCGCGGCGGCGGGGCACCGAGCTGCACTCGCTCCCACGCGACACGGTGACCGATTCCGATCTCCAAGGGTTCACGTATTACGAGCATGCCGAAAACCTCGCTTTGGCTCTCGCCGTGTGCGCCCACCTGGGTGTCGATCGTTCCGCAGCGCTCGAGGGCATGAAGCGAGCGACCCCGGATCCCGGAGTGCTGCGTCGCTATTGGGTCGAGGTTGGATCCAAGAAGGTGGAGTTCGTCAACGCCTTCGCCGCAAACGACCCCGACTCCACGCGGCTGATCTGGACGCGGCTCGGGCTCGATCGTGCGGAGCCGGGGGTCCGGAGAATTGTGCTCGCCAACTGCCGCGCGGACCGTTTGCAGCGTTCCGGACAGATCGCCCAACTGGTCGCCCGGGATCTATCCTCCGACCATGTGGTTCTCTCCGGACAGGGGACCGCCCTCGTAGGCATGCAAGCGGTATCCCAGGGGCTCGACAGAGCACGTTTGAGCGACCTCGGCGGCCTCAATGCCGAGCAGATATTCCAGCGCGTGATCAACCTGATACCCGAGCGGGGAATCGTCGTCGGTATCGGGAACATCGTCGGGCTCGGCCAGGAGATCGTGCTTCACTTCAAGAACCAGGCGGTGCGGCGTGGTTGAACAGGCGATCGGCCTCGGCCTCCTCGTCAGCCTTATCTTTTCGGAGACGCTGGGTCTCGCCGCGGGAGGGATGGTGGTGCCCGGCTACGTCGCGCTCATGGTGCACGAGCCGCTCCGCCTCGCGGGCACGATCGCGGTGAGCCTCATTACCCTCGGCGCGATCAAGCTCGTTTCGCGTTACGCTCTCGTCTATGGACGGCGCCGCATCGTCGTAGCGGTGCTGCTCGGGTTCGTGTTCGGCGCTCTCTCTCGCGACTTCTTCGTGCTCCGGATCCGCGGCGTGCCCATCGAATTTCAGACCATCGGATACGTTATCCCGGGGCTCATCGCGAACTGGATGGAGCGGCAGGGCGTGCTCCAGACCATCTGCGTCATGATCACCACCGCGATTCTTGTCCGCCTCCTCCTCATGCTTCTGAGCGGAGGTGAGATCATCCGGTGAGCGCAACCCGTGCGTCGACGCCGGCGCTGGTCGGCCTGGCGTGCTTCTCGGTAATCCTCTACGCGCTCTCCGAGCGGAGCCTGTCGCCTTTACACGCGGAGGCTTACGCGAAGAAGCTCCACGCAGTGAGCCTGATGGAGCGGGCCGAGCACGCCATCGCGGCCAGGAAACGGGAGCGTGGGATTCCCATCGACGATCGGAACGACCCGGAAGGGTATGGAATCATCGGGCCCCAGTTCACGCTGATCACGACCGATCGTGGCTCTCAGGCTGCGAAAGTGCTCGCGGCGCACCCCAACTTCGCCGCCGCGGTGACTCAGATGATGTTGGAGGCGCACGTTCGAAGGGGGGACCCGGTAGCGGTGGGCATGACCGGCTCGCTCCCGGGGCTCAACCTGGCCGTGCTCGCCTCGTGCCGCGCGATCGGTGCCGAGCCCGTGATCATCACCTCGGTGGGCTCCTCCATGTTCGGGGCCACCGACCCCGAGCTCACGTGGCTGGATATGGAATCGGTCGTCGCTGCGCACGATCTTCTGCCCTACCACTCGCTGGCGGCTTCGTTTGGTGGAGGCGGCGATGTGGGGCGCGGTCTTTCTCCTGCCGGGCGGCAGCTCCTGACCGATGCGGCGACGAGGAACGGCGTCCGGCTCCTCGACTCGCCAAACGTCCTCGAGGCCGTGAAGCAGCGCGTCGCGCTCTATGACTCCGTAGCCGCAGCCCGCGGAAAAGCCATCAAGCTCTATGTGAACGTCGGAGGCGGCGTCGCGAGCCTCGGCGGTGCCCAGAACGCGCGTCTCATCCCGGCCGGGCTCACCTTTCGGCTCGCCGCGCGCAATTATCCGAATCGAGGCGTGATCAACGTGATGGCCGAGAGGCGGATTCCCGTACTTCAGCTGCTCGAGGTCGAGAAGCTGGCCCGCCGCTTCGCCATCAGCACTCCCGATGGCGATACGCCGAAACCCGGGAAGGGCCTCCTCTTCATCAAGTACCGGTATAATCTGTACATCGTTGGAGGATCTGCGTTCCTCGTGCTGCTGGCCAATTACTTCGTCCTGAGACTGGACCTGAGGCAGAAGCTCCTTGGGCAGCCCCACCCTGAAACCCAGAGGACACGGACACCTTGAAGCTCCGATCGCAGCTAATCGCCGCCGTCGTCGCCATCCTCTTTCTTGCCGCCCCCGCCCAGGCCGCCAAGTGGCAGGCGATCGACCGTATCGCCGGTCGTTCGCCGTTGACGGTTTCGGTGCAGGAGAATCCGAGGGTTTACTTTCGCGTCACGGGCGATTCACCGCTGTCCGTCACGGTCGATGGTCCCTGCAGATTGCGAGTCGTGTCACGCGCCGAGCTTTCGCGGGACCAGAGCCGTCCCATCTCGTACAGAGTACGCATCGAGGAGGGCGGGAAGCTCCTCAAGGAGCAGGCCACCGAAAGCTCGGCGGCGGACGGGGTCAAGCTCGGCGACAGCGAAGCCGTGATTTGCAAGAGCCGCAGCATTGCCTTGGATCTGCCAGGGGCGAAACATCGACTCATGATCTCTGTGGCCGGCACGCCCCAGGTCCTTGTCCGCATATTCTCCTCGAGCCCGGCGCGGGGCGGGGCCGAGATGATCTCGATCTCGCCGGTCGAGGCGGCGCGGAGCGTGACCCTTTCCGAAGGGGAGAAGCTCATCCCTTACTACACGGTGTTTCCCGGGAAACCGGTGAAGCTCCGGATCGTCGGACCCACCAGCCTGGAACTCTCTACTCGCCTCGATTTCGACGCGACCATGCGCGGGACCCAGGCGTATCGCATCGCCATTATGAAGCGGGGGGTACGCATCCGGGAGCTCGACTTCAAGACAACGAAGGCCACGACGGCATCGTACACAGACCTGAAGGACCGAAGCGCCTCGAAGATGGACCGCACCGTGATCCCGGTCGGCGACGGAGTGCAGGAGATCTCCGTGGAGCTTCTAGAGCCCAAGAACGGATCGGCCGAGGTTCATGCGCGTGTGCCCCAACCTACGGTCGGGAGCGAGGAATGAGACGAAGCGATGCGTCTCGCGGACAATCGAGCGGGCTGGGGCTTGTGGCCGCGATTCTCGTTTTTGCGACAGGAGCGCAGTCGGCCGGCCCACGGCCGGCGCAAGCGGCGCTGGGCCAGAGTCTCCATCTGGGACTCGGCGCATCGTCCCTGTACGACGACAATATCTTGCAGTACTCCTCAGACCAGCTTCGCATGTTCGCGTCGGGAATCAATCCCGACCGGTTCTCGATCCAGAGCAGCGACGACCTCCTCATGGGGCCGTACGCGTCGCTGACATGGCAGAACGAGATGGGGAAGGCGCGCTCGCGCAGCCTCCGACTGAAGTGGAGCGGCGAGTTTCACAAGAAAAACGGTACTGCCGATTTCCGTAGCTACAGCGCAACCTGGCGCGAGACGTTTACGAGGGACCGGCGACTCACCCTCTACGGCTACTGGCTCCCGGGCTTCTATCTACGCCAGCTGTTCGATGAAGACGCGGTCGTGGCGTATTCCGGTCTCTCCAAGTACCGACGTGTTGAGTTCGACCTCGGGATTGGATCTCTGTCCTGGCGTCAGCGGATCGGAGGGAAGACGCGAGGCGAGATCGGGTATCAGTACGAGCATCGGTCGTACAACCCCGATTTCGTCGAGCGGACGTCGGGCACGCATCAGGGTGAGCTGGCGGTCGAGTTCTACCGGTTCCCACGCCGCGGCAGCCTTGAATTTCACGGCGGCTACCGGGTGTCCAAGGCGAAGGCCGCCGATTCCGACACGTTGGCCGACGATCCCGATGTGAGCTACCGTGGGATCATCGCGGGGTTGGGGTGGCGCATGGACCTCGCGCGTAAGAGGACATGGAGGCTCGG